>Ga0102955_1000195_pt1 | contig 13429 bp, 11 predicted proteins | sample SalPonF2_A_D1_MG_FD_78512 | JGI IMG/M metagenome (GOLD analysis project Ga0102955, IMG submission 78512) | Salt pond soil microbial communities from South San Francisco under conditions of wetland restoration - Salt Pond MetaG SF2_A_D1_MG ... | reverse complement strand
GTGTGAACAGCGTCCGGTATGATCTTTATCCACGAGGTCAGCAATTTAAAAAAAGCGCCGACACCGAGACCGTAGAAAACGAAACGCGCTTTGCTCCCGCCAATCTCATTGGCAACCAGCACTTCGGCACAAGCGGTACCTTCCGGGTAGGGCAGGCGGCCGTGTTCGCGCTCGATCAGGTAGCGGCGCAGAGGAACCATGAACAGGATTCCGAGCAGGCCGCCGCACATAGCGAGCAAGCTCATCTGCGCCAGGGTCGGTGGCAGGCCCCACATAAAAAGAGCAGGCAGCGTGAAAATTACGCCGCTCGCAAGCGAACTCGATGCCGAACCGGTGGTCTGCGAAAGATTGGTCTCGAGCAACGTACCGCGCCGGCCGCTGGCCGCAAGGATGCGGAAAACGGCGACGGTCATTACCGCCACCGGGATCGAGGTGCTGATCGTCAGGCCGGCGCGCAGTCCCAGGTAGGCGTTGGCGGCCCCGAAAACGATTCCGAACAACACGCCGAGACCAACTGCCCGAAGCGTGAATTCGGCAGGGCTTTCGCTCGCCGCAATATACGGCTGATAGGTTTCGCCCTCTTTCAGTTCAACATAGGCTGCGTCACTCAGGCCACTGGCATTGTTTCCCGACATGCTCTCTCCCGTTTTGAGTGCGGCGCAAGGCGGCAGTGTGCCGATCGAACATGCACGATTGCAAACCCGATCCAGAAAGATAAAGCTTGCCGTGGCGGCGCAGCGCTATTATTCACCGCGGTACGGCGCGGCGACGCGACGCTGACAAAAAGGAAATCGCTGAAGCACGCAGCATGATGCAGGCACTGAAACCACCGAAGTTTCTGCCCGGCGATCTCGCCGGCGGCCTGTCGGCAATGGTGTTATCACTGCCTCTTGCGCTTGCGTTCGGCGAGCTCTCCGGCGCCGGACCCGTGGCGGGATTTTACTCCGCTGCCTGCGTCGGCCTCGGCGCCGCTCTGTTTGGCGGCACGGCGGTGCAGATTGCCGGGCCGACAGGCCCAACCGCGCTGGTCATGGTGGCGCTCTATTCGCAGTTTGCAGGGGAGCCGGCCAAGGCATTCACCGTGGTAATGCTATCGGGCCTGCTGCAAGTGCTTTTCGGCATGATGAAGATGGGCCGCTACATCACGCTGCTGCCTTACCCGGTGATGTCGGGGTGGGCCAGTGGTATCGGCTGCACGATCATTCTGATGTCGCTGGCGCCGCTGGTTGGTCTTCCGACCCAGATGCATCCGACAACCGCGCTTCTGCAAATCCCGGAATATCTCGGGACCCTGCGAGGCGACACTCTGCTACTCGGACTCGGCGCACTGGCAATTACCTTGCTGAGCCCGAAGATGCTGGCGCGACGGTTTCCGCCGTCGCTGCTCGCGCTGGCAATCGGTACGCTGGCCGGCGTTTTCTGGCTTCAGGATGCGCCGACGCTGAACTCGGTCGGCAACGGACTGCCCAACTGGCAGATCCCGGCCTTTACCGTTGCGGACGCCAGCACGATGTTCGTCTCGGCATTGTCGATCGCGCTGCTGGGCTCGATCGACAGCGTCCTGGCGTCAATGGCGGCAGATCATGCGACCAACACCTTTCACGACTCCGAACGCGAGCTGATCGGACAGGGTATCGGCAATCTGCTTGCGGGGTTTGCCGGCGGCATAGCCGGTGCCGGCGCAACGCTGCGAACGATGACCAATGTCTCGGCAGGCGGTAAAACCCGTTGGTCAGCCGTAATTTGCGGCTCGGCGATGCTTCTCCTGGTGCTCGCGTTCGGCTCGTTTTTCTCCGCGATTCCGGAAGCCGTGGTCGCCGGCATCCTGATCAAGATCGCACTCGACACGATTGACTGGCGCTATCTGAAGCGGCTTCGCACTGCACCGCGCAGCGGCGTCGTTCTGATGTTTACCGTGATGGTGCTGACCATTGTATTCAATCTGATTGTTGCCGCGGCGGTCGGTTTTGTTCTGGCCAGCCTGATGTTCGTCAAGCGCATGGCCGATCTGCAACTCGACTCGGTGCATGCGGTCGACAACCCGTCGGGCGAACCCGGACTGGCGCCCGGGGAAAGCGCAATGATCGAGCGTCTCAAGGATCGCGCGATACTGATCCGGTTTTCCGGCCCTATCAGTTTCGGTGCGGCAAATCGCCTGCACCGGCGAATCTCCGGCTACCAGAATTACGACTGCGTCCTGCTCGATCTGACCGACGTGCCGGAGGTCGATTCAAGTGCGACGCTGGCGCTCGAAAACATCATCATCAACTCACGCAAGCGCGATCACATCGTGATCCTCGTCGGATTGAAAACGCCGGTTGCACGGACCTTCGCGCGGCTCGGTATTCTCGATTTGATTCGCGAGATCGAGCGTTATCCAAGCCGCGCCGAGGCGCTGCAATACGCAATCGAATTACTCGACCTCGATAACGAAGTTGAAGGCGAATAAGCCACAATCGGTAACCGGGAGCGCGCGCCGGATCGGCGAGCGCCGAAACACGTGATCACAGCGCAGCGATTACCGCGTCGCCCACGGCGACGGTGGTTACCCCGCCTGGACCGGCAAGGTCACGGGTCAGCGCCCCGGCAGCAATCGCCGCATCGACCGCGGCCTCGACTCGCAGCGCCTCGGCATCAAGCCCCAGCGAGTGCCTGAGTAACATCGCTGCACTCAAAATCGCCCCGTAAGGATTGGCGACACCAAGACCGGCGATATCCGGAGCGGAGCCATGTATCGGCTCGAACAGTCCAAAGGCATGGTCGCCATCGGACTGCGCCAGCGATGCCGACGGGAGCAGGCCCAACGAGCCGGCCAGGACCGAAGCCTCATCAGTGAGAATATCGCCGAACATATTCTCGGTAACAATGACATCGAAGTCGCGAGGCCGCGTAAGCAAATGCATCGTCGCAGCGTCGACCAGCAGATGCTCCACTTCGAGTTCAGGAAATTCCTTGCCACAAATTCGATCGACAGTCGCGCGCCACAAGCGTGACGTCTCCAGAACGTTTGCCTTGTCGACAGAGGTCAGTTTGCCGCGGCGCCGTTGCGCAAGGGCGCAAGCGAGCCGCACAACGCGCTCGATTTCATGGATACCATAACGGCACGTGTCGCTCGCATGCGCCTCGCCGCGTTCCTTGTCGCCGAAATAAATCCCCCCGGTCAGCTCTCGCACGACGAGGAGATCTACGCCGTCGAGATATTCCGGCTTTATCGGAGAGGCATCGTTCAGCCGGGGATTAGGACAAACCGGCCTCAGATTGGCGAACAGGCCGAATTTCTTGCGCAGCGCCAGCAGACCCTGCTCCGGCCTGACCAGCGCTTCCGGGTCGGACCATTTCGGACCTCCGACGGCTCCCAGCAGAATTGCGTCGGCCTGGCTGCACAGCGATACAGTCTGCTGCGGCATCGAACTGCCCTCGGCATCGATCGCGGCCCCGCCGATCAGACCCTGCTCGAATGCCAGCTGGTGCCCCCCTTGCGCGGCGACCTCGCGCAACACCCGTACCGCCTGCTGCGTCACTTCCGGGCCGATTCCGTCGCCGGGCAAAATCGCGATCAACGCGCTGCGTGACATCGGTATCCCGCTGCGCTCAGATCGAACCGGCCGCACGACTGGCGGTAGTTTCCGCAGCGATGGCGTTACGCTCCCGCGCGCGCACTACCCGATTGATCACGTCGAGAAATGCCAGCGCGCCGGCTTCGGTGATATCGGTGCTTATACCGTGACCGCGGTAATCGCGATCTTCAAAACGAACCAGTACCGCCACCTCACCCTGCGCGTCCTCGCCAACAGACACGCTGCGCACTTCAAAATCGAGCAGCGTTACGTCTACTCCGGTTGCCCTCTCGATAGCCTGAAATGCAGCATCGATCGGCCCATCGCCAACACCGGCCTCGCGCACGGTTCGCCCGTCGACATGGGTCAGCCCCAGAGCGGCTGAAGCGAACGCTCCTTTGCCGCTGGCTATTCGCAGGTCGGCGAGACTCCAGGGTCCCGGTCTTTCGATTTCGGCATGCAACACAATTGACTCGATGTCGGAGTCGAATACTTCCTTTTTCTGGTCGGCGAGTTTTTTGAACTCGGCAAAAGCGCGGTTCAGTTCGACGTCGTCCAGGGCAAAACCCAGCTCGCTGATGCGATCGCGAAATGCATGCCGCCCGCTGTGTTTGCCGAGAACCAGGTTGCTGCGATTCAGGCCGACATCCTGCGGACGCATGATTTCGTAGGTGGCAGAATTGCGCAGCATGCCGTGCTGGTGGATACCGGACTCATGGGCGAATGCATTACCGCCGATAATCGCCTTGTTGCGCGGTATCGGCATGCCGGTAATCGTTGAGACAAGCCGGCAGGTCGGGTAAAGCCGTTCGGATTTGACCCCGCAGCTCAAGCCGAAATAAGACTCGCGCGTCCGCAGCGCCATCACCAGCTCTTCCAGCGAACAGTTGCCGGCCCGCTCTCCGATACCGTTTATCGTGCATTCGACCTGGCGCGCTCCACCCTCGACCGCGGCCAGGCTGTTGGCAACAGCCATGCCGAGATCGTCATGGCAATGAACCGACAACGTAACGTCGTCGATACCGGCAACGCTGGATTTCAGGAATCGGAACAGCTCGAGGAATTCACCGGGTACGGTATACCCGACGGTATCCGGAATATTGATCGTCGTAGCACCGGCCTCGATTGCCGCGGCAACAACTTCGGCCAGGTATTCGGGCTCGGTTCGCGACGCATCCTCGGGCGAAAACTCCACGTCGTCACAAAAACTGCGCGCCAATCGCACGCCCTCGACCGCGGAACGGATGATCTCTTCCTTGGCCATCTGCAATTTATGCTCGCGGTGAATCGCGCTGGTTGCGACAAAGACATGAATCCGGCTTTTTTCGGCGCCTTTTATCGCCCGCGCCGTTGCCTCGATATCGCCCGTATTGCAGCGGGCGAGACCGCAGATGACAGGGCCCCTGATCGTCTCGGCCAAAGCCTCCACCGCCTCGAAGTCACCCGGCGATGCGGCCGGAAAGCCGGCTTCGATAATGTCCACGCCGAGATCCGCAAGAGCCTGACCGATACGAAGCTTCTCTCCAAGATTCATGCTGCATCCCGGCGACTGCTCGCCGTCGCGCAACGTGGTATCGAAGATCTTTACCCGATCCTGGTCAGTCATTTGTCATGTTCCTCTGCGCTATCTCGGTTTGCCGCAGCCGCCGCCAGGCAGCCTCAGGCCGCCTCGGACGATTTCTTGCCCTTGTCGCTTTCCTCATGCAGCCAGGACATGCGCGAGCGCAGGCGCTCGCCCACAGTCTCGATCTGATGATCGAAATCGGCCTGCAGCATCTTCTTGTACTCGGGCAGACCCTTTGCGTTCTCGTCGATCCACTGGCGGGCGAATGTCCCGTCCTGGATGTCCTGTAACACTTCACGCATGCGTTCGGCCGCAGACTCGTCGATGACCCGCTTGCCCCGGGTGAGGTCACCGTAGGTGGCAGTCTCGCTGATAAACTCATGCATTTTTCTGATCCCGCCCTCGTGCAGAAGGTCCACGATCAGCTTGAGCTCGTGCATGCATTCGAAATAGGCGACCTCGGGTTGATAACCGGCATCAACCAGCGTTTCGAAGCCCCTGACGACGAGTTCGGTCGCCCCGCCGCACAGTACCGCCTGCTCGCCGAACAAATCGGTTTCGGTTTCTTCCTTGAACGTGGTCTCCATTACACCGCCGCGAGTACCGCCGATACCGTGGGCGTACCCGAGCGCCTTGGCCGACGCGTTACCGCTGGCATCCTGTGCCACCGCCATCAGGCACGGCACTCCGCGGCCCTGTTCGTACTGGCGCCGCACCAGGTCGCCGGGACCCTTTGGCGCAACCAGGATGACATCCATCCCTTCGGGCGGCGTGATCTGACCATAGTGGACATTGAATCCGTGCGCGAACAGCAGCGCCGCATCCGCGCGCATGTTGCCGGCAACCGCGGAAAACACTTCCGGCTGCGCCATATCGGGAACCAGCATGGCCACCAGGTCCGCACCCCTGACTGCCTCGGCCGGCTCGGCGCATTGCAATCCGTCGGCCGTAGCCTTGGCCCAGCCCTTGCCGCCCTCGCGGACACCCACAACCACGTCGAAACCGCTATCGGCAAGATTAAGCGCGTGAGCGCGTCCCTGGCTGCCATAGCCAAGTACGGCGATTCGAGCGCCCTTTAGCGCCTGCGGATCGACATCCTTTTCGGTGTAGAGGTTCATTGGCGACTCCTGTGTAGTCAGTTGGATCCAAAATTGAATGCGTTGTGTCCCTTAAACAAAAACCCCGCAGCGACCTGTCGTCGGTGCGGGGTTCTGGAGATCGTATTCAGCTACAAGCCCGATTCCTTCACCCCGCGGTGCCAAGGAGAATGAGGGAGAGGCCAAGCGTGTCGGCGGGCGTCCACGCGAACCCGGCCAGACCCTGGGTCGGAAACGCGTATTTCCTATTGGCAATCGACATGCCGCCCGATATTGTTGCAACTGCACACGGATGTCAACAGCGGCCAAAACCGCTGCGGCGCGCGGCTCCGGCCCTGAAAACCATGCAACAGGAAAGGCCCGGCCACCGCGCCAGAACCCATTTTCTCCACGCCGGCCGCGACCGGCAGGAACCGCTGGATAACAAACCCAAATGAACAAAGACAAGGACAACAGGCCATTTTCGAGCGTCGTCGTCGATGGCCCGGAGAGGGCTCCGAGCCGGGCCATGCTGCGCGCGGTTGGTTTTGACGATGACGATTTCACGCGCCCGCAGATCGCCATCGCGTCGACCTGGAGCATGGTCACGCCCTGCAATATGCACATCGACAAGCTTGCCGGGCGCGCTGCCGACGGGGCCAACGCCGCGGGAGGCAAAAGTATCGTGTTCAACACGATTACGGTTTCCGATGGCATCTCGATGGGATCGCCCGGCATGCGCTACTCGCTGGTGTCGCGCGAGGTCATCGCGGATTCCATCGAGGCGGTGGTCGGTGCCGAAGGCATGGATGGGGTCGTCGCAATCGGCGGCTGCGACAAGAACATGCCCGGGTGCGTGATGGCCATCGCCCGCCTCAACCGGCCGGCGGTCTTTGTGTATGGCGGCACGATTCAACCTGGCGCCAAGGAGCGCGACATAGTCTCGGTTTTCGAAGCCGTAGGGGCGCATGCTCAGGGAACGATTAGCGATGAGGCGCTGGCGGAAGTAGAGCGTACGGCGATTCCCGGTCCTGGATCATGCGCGGGCATGTACACCGCCAACACGATGGCCTCCGCGATCGAAGCGCTGGGGCTGAGCCTGCCGAACAGCTCCGCTCAGGAGGCGATATCGGGTACCAAGCTCGATGACTGTTATCGCGCCGGTCAGGCCGTTATGAACCTGATCGAACGTGGCATTCGGCCGTCGGACATTCTGACCCGGGACGCATTCGAGAACGCGATCACAACCGTCATTGCGCTTGGCGGATCGACCAACGCGGTGCTCCATTTGCTGGCAATTGCCTCCAGCGCCGGCATCGAGCTCGAGCTCGAGGACTTCAATCGCATCGGTGCGCGCGTGCCGGTGCTGGCCGACCTGCGTCCAAGCGGTCGTTACTCGATGTCCGCGTTGATCGCGATAGGCGGCATCCGGCCACTGATGAAAACCCTGCTCGATGCGGGGCTGCTGCACGGTGACTGCCTGACCGTTTCGGGCGAGACCCTCGCCGCGTCACTTGCTGACGTCAGCCCGTATCCGGATGACCAGGACATCGTCAGACCCATCGCCGAGCCCATCAAGCGCGACAGTCACCTGGTGGTAATGCGCGGCAACCTCGCACCGGATGGCGCAGTCGCGAAAATCACCGGCAAGGAGGGTCTTTCGTTCACCGGACGGGCAAAGGTCTTTCATGGCGAGGAAGAGGCCCTGCAGAGCATTCTCGATGGCAAGGTGGAGGCGGGCGATGTCGTCGTGATTCGTTACGAGGGCCCGCGCGGCGGTCCCGGGATGCGTGAAATGCTCTCGCCGACCGGGGCGATCATCGGCCGTGGGCTCGGCGACAGCGTTGCACTGATTACCGACGGACGTTTTTCGGGAGGCAGTCATGGCTTCGTCGTGGGCCATGTCGCGCCCGAGGCAGCAGCCGGGGGACCTATCGCCCTTATCCAGGACGGCGACGAGATTCGGATCGACGCGGTCGAGCGGAGCATCACGCTTGCCGTTTCCGACGCTGAAATGGAGCGCCGGCGCGAGCAGTGGAAGGCACCCCCGCCCTATGCAGAACGTGGATTGCTGGCTAAATATGCACGTCTGGTCGGCTCCGCCTCGGAGGGCGCCGTGACTGACAAGCCGGTTTAGACCGGCCCGCTGCTGCCTTCGATAACCGGATCGGCAGGAATCGCGGCGGTGGCGGTTGCACGCGAACTCTCGTCACGGCGGTCCGCGGCCCCGGCGTGCCCGGCGACCAGCGCAGTCAGCTGCGGCATAAACGATTCGGGCAGGTCGTGACCCAGGCCAGCAACGATTTCAAGCTGCGAACCCGGAATGCGACGAGCCGTGTCGCGCCCGCATTCCGGCGGAATCAGGCGATCGCTATCGCCATGGATTACCAGCGTTGGTGCGCCGATCCGGCTCAGCAATCCGGTGCGGCCGGCGCTGCCGAGGATCGCCGCAAGATGGCGCCGATAACCCTCCGGGTAGAAACTGCGGTCCAGCGCCTCGCTGGCCTTCCGGTGCCTTTCCTCGTCCGACACCGGGAATGCAGGACTCCCGATCATGCGCCAGGTCTTGACGGTATGGTCAATCAGGTACTCGCGGGTGGCCTTGCGCGGACGGCTGAACATATGCCGCGCCAGCTGCACATCCGGACCCGGCAGGCCAGGCGCGCCGCTGGTCGAAGCGAGAGATGTCAGCGACCGCACCCGGTCGGGACGAGTTGCGGCCATGATCTGGGCGATCATTCCGCCCATCGAAATCCCCACCAGATGGGCACGCGCAATACCGAGTGAGTCCAATACGCCCGCCGCGTCGTCCGCCATATCCGCAAGCGTGTAGGGCGGACGCACCTTGATGCCTAGCATATGCATCAGCCTCCACCGCACCAGGCCCGGCACCTTGGCTCCGTCGAATTTTTCGGACAGGCCCACATCGCGGTTGTCGAATCGGATCACCCGGAAACCGCGCCCGGCCAGACCGCGGCACAAACTCTCGGGCCAGGCCGTCATCTGCGTGCCGAGCCCCATGATCAGCAAGACTGCCGGCGCCGAGCGGTCGCCGAATTCGTCGTACTCGATGGTGAGCGAGTTGGCCCGCAAGCTACTCATTGGCACGCCCTTGTTGGACTGAGAACCTGAACCGGCGTCACGAGCGCCGGAACACGCCGCGCAGGTTAACATCTACCCATGTGTGCGCGGGCAAGGGAATACGATTCCGGCCCGTCGCGATGTCGTGACTTAATCTCTGCATCGGATTCGAAAAATGGGCAACGGCGCCAGCCAGAAGGGACAAAAATCGCATGACCTGGTCAGTTGCGACACACTGGAGCGTCATCTGGGCGACTCGCGATGGCGGATTCTCGATACCCGCTTCGATCTTTTCGACGCCGATGCCGGCGAGAAGGCCTACCGCAAAAGCCATATCCCCGGCGCGCTCTATGCCCATCTCGACCGCGACCTGGCCGGACCGCCCGGTGGCGACCGCGGCCGCCATCCGCTACCAGACCCCGAAACCTGGCAGGCTACCGCCGGTCGCTGGGGTATCGGCCCCGGAACCCGGGTTGTGGTCTACGACGACGCCGGAGGCGCAATCGCTGCCCGGCTCTGGTGGATGCTGCGCTGGTCGGGTCACCCGCACGCGGCCCTGCTCGATGGCGGCTGGAACAGCTGGAATGCCGGCGGGCGGCCGCTGGAGGCGGGCACCGAGCGGGTCGAGACAACCGATTTCCGTGCGGAAATACAATCCGGCTGGATTGCCGATACCGGCGACACGGCTGCCGCGCTGGCGGCCGGCGAGTTGGTGCTGGATGCGCGCGCGGCGGCGCGCTACCGCGGCGAGGTCGAGCCGATAGACAGCAAGGCAGGACATATTCCCGGCGCCGTCAACGTGCCGTTTTCCGACAACCTCGATGACGACGGCCGCTTTCGTTCGCCGCAACAGCTGCGCCAGCTCTACCAGGAAAAACTCGGCGGCCGGCCCGCTGCCGAGACGATTTCGATGTGCGGTTCAGGGGTAACCGCATGTCACAACCTGCTGGCGATGAGCGTGGCCGGTCTCGGCGCAGGGCGCCTTTACGCTGGCTCCTGGAGCGCCTGGATCAGCGACCCCAAGCGCCCGGTGTCACCCGGCCAAGACTAATCAAACTTCTGTTTTTTATTGGAATTTCTGCTTTTTTGTATATTCTTGGACCGATTCTCGCCAATCGACGGCGGGGCGGGCTAAAATATCGACATTATGGACGTGGAGAAATCAGCGATGGCATCAGTCATGCAGGAAGCACCGACCGCCCTTTCCGGCGCCGAACTCGCGGAAATGCGCAGCCACGCCGAGGATGCGTCGCGCCTGCTGAAAACGCTGGGCAATTCCACACGTCTCCTTATTCTGTGCTCGCTCGTGGACGGTGAGCTGTCCGTCGGGCGGCTGAACGAGCTCGTCGGAATGAGCCAGTCGGCGTTGTCTCAACATCTCGCCGTGCTGCGACATGCCGAACTGGTCGAAACACGGCGCGAATCGCAGACCATTTTTTACTCGCTGTCCAGCAACAAGGCGACCCGGATTATCGAAGTCCTCCACGACATTTACTGCCCCCAGACTCCGCTCTGACCCGCCGATTCCGGCGCTTACTCAACACCAAGCAACTCTTTCAGGGCCGCAAGCTCGGCCTCGATCAATGCGATCCGCCGGAGAATTTCCTCGCGCGTTGCCGGATCCAGCTGTTTGTCGGCGGATGGGAGGCCGGCCGGAAGCGTCGAAGGCGAGGCCGCCACCACTGGCAATACGGCGTTCGCATCCTCGTACGTTATCCGCGCCAGCAAAGGACGGTGGCTGCTGGTCAGATCGCTGTCCGGACAGTAATTAGGTGCGTCCGAGAGCACACGGGTCTTGATCGGCCAGTCGCGCGCCGGACCGCCGACAAAAATGAAATCATCGACATTGCGCGCTGGCCCGCACTCGGTGGCCACGACCCGCGACGGCCGGACCCAGGTCAAAACGTCTCCGCCAATCAGTTTGTCGAAGCCGGCCTCGCGGCTGGCCCCATTGTCTTTCGTTGACCAGCCGAAACCGAAAGTTCCGCCGACGACCACCGGCAGGGTTTGTTGTGTCACCCAGCGGTTGAGCCCTTCGGCGGCTTGCTCGCGCGCCTCCTCGCGGTAGCGATCAAGGCGCGCCACCAGGAACATAAACTCCGGGCCGCCGCGCAACCGGAAATGAATCGCAAGCGGGGCCGGGTTCGAGCGCCGGATATCCAGCCCGGCCAGTTCCTGGCTGGCAACCACTTCGAGCTTGGCCGGGTTGTAAACCACGAGCAGCCGGTTGTCGCCCCCGGTTTCGCCAAAAACCGTCCTGAATTCAATGCCCTCACGGGTTGCCCGGTCATGCGCCTTGCTTATGTCATCGACGAACTCGCGGCGCCAGTCATCGTCCCAGACTTCCGCGAAAGCCCACAGGTCGATCTGGAAATCCCGGTAATAACGTGTGATCTGAGAGCCGATCGTGCGTCGCTCCGAATGATCCGACTCGACATTGAAAAAGGCGACGTTGAGTTCGGCGGCGCTGGCAAGACCTGAAAACAGGACTGTCAGGCTCGCAAGGAAAAGGCTGCGCATGGAATTCACTCCGGACCGGCACTGGCGGGAATATTACAAAGCCGAAACACGCTAGAACCCGATTATTACAGCCTGATGACAGGCGGGGCCGGGAGTTGGTCTCAATGCCGGCGCTACAACCGGGCTTTTATCTTTCGCAACAGCCATCCGACTACCGGGGCGCGCTCGAAAAGACCGCCGGTAGAGTCCCAATAGTCCTGGTGCAACACGACTTTTCCCGAATCGTCGAATCGAATTTGCGACATCCCGATGGAACTCACCACCGCACCATCATTGATCCGGTCCGACTGGTACTCCATGAACCAGCGCAGGTAGTAGTCGTGCCCGGATCGCACTACATCGTCAAACCTTACCCGCACAAACGAGGTGCGCTGGACCGTCTCGAGCAGGTACTCCTCCAGCGCATCGACCCCGACAACGGTCTTCAACGTGTCGTTGAAAAACACGTTCTGGGCGTAGACATTGCGGATATCCGCGCGAATCCCGTCGGCGCTCATCGCGGCAAGGAAATCCTGCAGCCGCGCTATTGCGGCAGACTCCTGTGCGCTTTCCGGCGCGACAGCAGGCAGCGCCGACGTGCGCGCAAGTGCGCTCTCGTAAGTCTCGGACACAGGCACCTCCGTGTGCGTGTTACAACCCCCGATAAAGGTCAGCAGGACCAGCCCAGTTAATCTTTTTCGCATAACAGGCGGGTTCGCCGCTGACCCTCGCGCGGATTCGAGGTCCGGGTCAGAGCGCCTGCCGTATCGGTGTTGCGGCGCTCTGCAACCACGCAAGTTCGCGCCAACCCGCGGCGTGAGCTTCGGGCACCAGCGCCGAAGACTCGCACCCTTGCCAGCGCTGGCGTCCGGCCACGGCCTGACTGCGCCACCATCCGCGCAATACCTTGCCGACCGCATCGCGCAATTGTGAAGTAGGCTCGAAGTGGCCTATCGCGAACTGCGAGTAACCGTAGTTGCGCTGGTTGCCGGTCGCGGTGACGACGAAGCGGCGGAAACCCGGAACCCATACGAGGCTGTACTCATCGGATCCGACAATCTGGTCCGTCCAGAACACCGTAAGCGCGTGACGTGGCAGCATCAGCACATTGCGAGCGGTGCCGCTGGCGCTCTCGCCTGCTTCGCGTCCGGGCATTAGAATCCGCGTGGCCGCAACCGCCAACGGTGAGAGCACACCGCCGCAGCGGGCGCTATCAATCCCCAAGCCGCTGATCAGGACATCGATATCCGCCGAGTCCAACGCTGCTGACGTCCCGAAATAAGCGCATAAGATGCTGCGATCTTCGAGCGAAAAAATGTTGCTGGTCATAGCCACCCTCCCGGTTGGTGAGCGGAAGCAATATTGCGCCTTGCCCGCCTGGCGGACTTGTCCCGTGGCGTCATTCGTTGGGCCAGCCGCATCAGCGTCAGGCCTGACCGGAAGGCCGGACAGCATGCTCTGCTCTCGAGAAATCGCCACGGGACACCGGCATCTGCGATGCAAACGGGAGGCAAAGGTCGATCCGGCGCGGCCGGGGAGGCGGGCGGGCCGAACAGTCAGGCGGCGGGCCCGCACCGGTCGAGAGCGGAAAAATCAAACAAATCGCGATCGGCCAGCTGCGACGGAGCGACATTTCCGATCGCGGCAAAAAT
>Ga0102955_1000192_pt1 | contig 13468 bp, 9 predicted proteins | sample SalPonF2_A_D1_MG_FD_78512 | JGI IMG/M metagenome (GOLD analysis project Ga0102955, IMG submission 78512) | Salt pond soil microbial communities from South San Francisco under conditions of wetland restoration - Salt Pond MetaG SF2_A_D1_MG ... | reverse complement strand
GCGGCACGTCTTCCCCGTCATCTGAAGGCACCTGCGGCAAAGAAGCTTCGGCATCAACTTTGAGCGGCAATAGTCTCTGATACAGTTTGGCTGCAACAACGGCAACAGCGGTGGAACCGATGGTGGCAAACAATGTCGTGGGTAAAATCGCGGCCGGGTCTGACGAACCGGCGGCTGCACGAAGGGCGATCACCCCGCTGGGCAACAGGGTCACACTGGAGGTATTGATGGCCAGAAACAGGGCCATGGCATCGGTGGCTGTTCCACGCTGAGGGTTGAGCTTGTCAAGCTCCTGCATGGCCCGGATGCCAAAGGGCGTAGCGGCATTGCCAAGCCCCAACGCGTTGGCCGAAAGGTTTAGAATCATGGCACCCATAGCCGGATGATCCGCCGGTACATCAGGGAAAAGCTTGACCATCAGCGGACGAATCAGCCGCGCCAAAATGGTGAGCATGCCGCCGGCTTCAGCCACTTTCATCAACCCCAGAAACAGGGCCATCACGCCCACCAAGCCGATGGCCAGTTCCACTGCCCCGCCGGCCGATACGATCATCGCTTTGGAGAGAATCTCCATGGGCGACGACGCATCTTGCATCGAAACAAAGAAAATTTGCTGCCATCCGGCAAACAAGAACGCACTCAGAACAATCAGTACGAATATGACGTTCATGAACACCATTCCATAAAGTGTAGCAGGCCGGAAAACTTTATTTCAGCCTGCTACTTCAAAAAATTCTTAGCAATACTCGAATGCGAAACTTGAGTTCTATATCTAAAACAGAAAAGATTTTTTTATCGGGCATTCCTACTCAATTTAATCAAACCCCATGACAATAGTTTCAACCCTTCGGTTTTGCCGACGGCCGTCATCGGTGTCGTTGCCGGCAACCGGATCGGCTATTCCATACCACTGGGTGACGATCTGGCCGACACTCACATTGAATTTTTCGATCAGGTATGCTTCGATACTTTCAGCTCTTCGTCGTGCCAACCCAAGATTATACTCGGGAGAACCGGTATTGTCCGTGAAACCTGTCAGGACCACATATGTGCTGGGATTATTCTTTAAAAATTCCCCCAGTATAGTTAACTCGTCATTGTATTCGGAACGAACCTGAACACTGTCAAAATCAAACAGAATATTATCGATTTTAACATCAGCCAGTCGATAGGTTGTTGTAAGAAATTTTTCGATTCTGGTCTCAATGATAAAAAGCGCTCCGGCCAGATAGACGGGCTTTTCAAACACTTGATCAAATGGAACGACTCGCGAACACTCGTTTATAGAAGCAACCGCTTTCAGCACCTCTTTTTCTTGATCACCTTTGGCGGTGCTGATGACGTAAAAGCAAACATTATACTTATCAGCAAGTCCTTTTGCGATTTCCACCGGCTTTCTGGATCCAGGCATTTGACTATAAGAACCATCGGTGAATAAGAACACCACGGTTCGTCCGGAAAGTCCCGACAGTACGCCATCCAATTTAAGAAGTCCCTGCTGAATTAAGGTTGCTCCAGACGCCTTTGCCGGCAGTTGGTCAATGGCAGCAGCAAATTTATCCCGGTCATATTTCTGCATCATGTAAATGGGTTTAAAGGGTGTAAACAAGTATAACCCTGCATTGTATTCCAGATCCGGAAGTATCTCATTTCTATCTTTTAATAGTTTTTTGGCAGCACCTAACGTTGTCAGTCCGGTATCTTGAAATGGTTCTTTCATGGAACTTGAACTATCGAACAATACAATGAAATTGTCCGCCGTTTTAATAATTTCTTCTGTTATAATGACAGCGGGCACATTTTCTTTTTCCACAACAGCTTCAGCAGCAAAAGAAACACCAACCATCATACTTAAAAAAAACACCGTCATTACAACTGACTTCCATTTATGATTTTTTCTCATAATTCCATCTCCTGTTTTGTTTAAAGTTAATCTTTCCTATAAACTACGATCTTTCTATAGTACTGCTTAAGTACTTGCCCACCAGCATGGCAACCAGAATCGTCAAATAAAGCTGGCCGGCGATAGCAATAACAATGGTTAAGGATTTGGCAAAAGCGGAAACCGGCGTAATATCGCCATATCCTAAAGTGGTCAGCGTAACAAAACTAAAATATAGATAATCATGAAACCCTGCGGCAGCATCACCTGCAAAGTTGATGGCTTCGGTATTTATGTGGAAAAAAAAATTTTGCATGATTTCCGTCATAGCCAGGAGCACCGCCCCCAATATGCCGATCAGCAGATAACCGTTAATGGAATTGATGATAATGGTCAACGTCACCTGTTTGCTTCTGGCGATATGCCGGATCATGAACACGGCAATAAACATGTTAAAGAAGAAAAATGATAGGAAAGAGAACAGTTTTAATAGGTCGGAGATGAAGACATAATGAAGCCAGGTCAGTATTATGGTAATGGCTCCGGAAACGATTAATATATTACGGGTTCTTTTATGAAAATCGAGTGAATACGTACCACACAGAATAATGGCCGTGAAAATGATATCTCTCATGAGTAATCGCTGCTTTGATAAAATGGGATAGAAAAAAATAGTGAGGAGTAAGCAAATCAGGAGAATGATATTATTTCTGGTTAATTGTTTTTGTATCATAACACCATGGTTTGGACGAGCAGGGAAAGAGAGCAAAGCTCCTAACCCGGATAAACCGGAAATAGCAAATCACAAGCATCAAATTTCAAATAAATTTCAAACTACAAGCTCCAAATTTCAAACACTAAAGAACGAAACGTTTTAATTTCCTCAGTATTGATGAAAATATTTTTTTCAATTCGTTTGCCTTTCTTCAAGATCATCTACTGGTTTGTCTTTGGGATTTTGGTCATTGGTATTTGCTTGTTATTTGAGATTTGTTATTTGGAATTTCCACTATCTCAATTCCTCCATTAATGGATACGAAAAAATTTTGCCACAAAATACAAAAAACTAACAATTAAGATACTAAGGTTGTTTCTTTTGTGCTTCCGGCTGATTTTGTGTCTGTTCCATTTCTGCTTTTGTAAGCCACCCCCCGCCAAGGGCTTTATATAATCTTACATAGGCATTATAGAATTGCTGTTTTAATTGGGAAAGCTCCAATCCGACCTCAAACAGTGTTCGTTCCGTCTCCAAAACTTCAAGATAACTGGTTACGCCTTTGTCATATCTCATTTTTGACAGGGCGGCAGCATTTTTGGCTGCCTTGAATTTTCTCTCCACGGTAGAAATCTGCTTTTTGTAGGTTTGAATGTCATTCAACGCGTCCGCAACGTCTCGAAAAGCAAACAACACCCTGTTTTCGTATCGGTACAATGCCTGCTTGGTCCTTTCTTTTTCAATTTCAACCCGCTGGAGATTTTTTTTAAAATCAAAAAGAGGCCCGAATAGGCCACCCCCCACCGACCAAATGTCTCCATCCGTGGAGATGGATGACAATTCGGCGCTGGCTACCCCGAAAAGACCTGTCAGGGTAATGGATGGAAACCTCAGCGCTTGGGCAACACCAATCTTTGCTGTTTGCGCTTGGAGCAAGTACATCGCTTCAGCAATATCAGGCCTTCGTTCGAGAATACTCGAAGGTATTCCGCTGGGTATATCCGGTGGGACAGCTTGTTGGTTCAGATCATCCCCTGTTTTGATTTCTCCAGGGAATTTACCCATCAAAATACTCAGCACGTTTTCGGTATTGGCAATTAATCGCTGGTATAACGGAATGGCCCCGGCGGCAATTTCTTTTTGAATTTGTGCCTGGTTCAAGTCAATTTCAGGAATAATGCCTTTGTCAAAACGCTTTTGAATAATATCAAGACTGTAAAGCCTTGACTCAAGCGTCTGTTTGGATATGTTCAATCTCTGATGATAATCCAACAACAAGAAATAGGTGCTGACAACTTCGGAAATCAAACTGATTTGAACGGTTCTCAGTGAATACTCAGAAGCCATCAATTCTGATGTCGCGGCTTCGGTGGATCTGCGGTATTTGCCCCAGAAATCAATCTCCCAGCTCAATACCGGAGCGATATAGGCAGATTTATCTGTGGTTGACGATCGTGATACACCGGTAAAGTTCCCTACCCTTGCGCCACCCTCTAAATCCAATCGAGGGTATTGATCCGCCTTGGTAAATCCAAGAGCCGCACGGGCTTCTTCGATACGGCTGGCAGCAATCATTGCATCTTTATTATCCGTCAAGGCCGTAGCAACCAATGAATATAGAACAGGATCATCAAACAATTCCCACCATTTCAAGTTGACCACTTCTTTGGATTCTGAATCGGAAAATCTAAAAGTATTCGGCGTTTCGACAACAGGTTTTTTGAAATCAGGACCCATTGCACAACCTGTAAAAGATACAATCATCATCAGTGTAACGATTCGAGCCAATTTTTTCATTTCAATATCCATCATGATTCTTTTGCATCAGGTCCCAATTGAAGATCTCGTTTCTGCTCATATTTGGCAATTTTGCCGATGAAAACAAACAGCATGGGATAAAAGAAAACCCCAAACAGTGTCGCGATAGACATTCCGCCTATCAATGCCATGCCCATAACGACTCTTGCCTCAGCGCCGGCACCGGAAGCAACAACCAACGGCAAAACACCCAAAATAAAAGAAAACGCCGTCATCAATATGGGTCTGAATCGCAGCTCCGCGGCTTTTACGGCCGCATCGAACAAAGAAAGGCCTTTGTCAAATTCCAGCTTGGCAAACTCAACGATCAGTATGGCATTTTTTGCCGCCATGGCGATGAGCATCACCAGTGCAATCTGGGCAAAAACATTGAGTTCATAGCTTTGGCTGAAATGCCGGGATATAAATAATGCCATGAATGCACCAAAAATTGCAAAGGGTGTTCCCAGCAGGATACTAAAGGGCAAGGACCAGCTTTCATATTGGGCGGCGAGAATGAGAAAAACGAAGAGCAATGAAAACGCGAAAACAATGGAACCCGTTCCGGAAGCCTTCTTTTCCTGAAACGACATATTGCTCCACTCAAAGCCCATGTCCGCAGGAAGAATCTCCCCGGCTACATCTTCAAGGGCATCCAATGCCTGGGCCGAAGTATATCCGGGTGCCGGCCCCCCACTGAGCTCTATGGCTCTGTACAAATTAAATCGATTGGTATAATCCGGCCCGACAATTTCTTTGATATCGACAAATGCCGCTAAAGGAACACTTTTGTTTTCTTTATTTTTAACGAAAAAAAGGTTGATCTGGTCTTCATTTTGTCTGTACTTGGGTTCCGCCTGAATATAGGCTCTGTAAAGCCTTCCGAATCTGTTGAAATCATTTACATAGGAACCGCCCAGAAAGGCGCCGACAGTGGTATATATATCATTTAGAGAAATACCCGCTTTCAGGACTTTGTCCCTATCGATTTCCATGTATCGCTGGGGAACGGTTGCTCTAAACGTTGTAAATATAGAAGCGATTTCAGGTCGTTTCATGGCAGCCTGAACAAAGTTTACCGTCTGTTTGGCCAGATAATCCGGTGTATTCCCCCCTTTGTCCTGAATCATCAGGGTAAATCCGGAACCACTCCCCAATCCGGGAATGGCCGGCGGTCCAAAGGCAAACACCTGCGCTTCATTAATGGCCAAATGAAAATCAACGTTTAATCGTCTAACGATCTCCTTCGCGGTTTTCTCCCGTTCACCCCAATCCTTAAGGGAAACAAAAATAAAGCCGGCATTGGATGACATGCTGTTTGAAAGCAGACTGAATCCCGTGGCCGTGGTAATATATTCCACTTCATCGTATTTTTTTATAATTTTTTCGACTTTTTTGGCAACCGCGTCGGATCGTTGCAGGGATGCGGCATCCGGCAATTGTATGTTTACCAAAAGATACCCCATGTCTTCTTCGGGCATAAACCCGCCTGGAACCTTTTTCCCTATAAAACCCGTGCCAATGGTCACGACGAGGATAAATATCAATCCTCTAACTATTTTGCCGGTCACAATACGGGTAAACCCCATATATGCCCCGGTGGACCTGTCAAAGGCTTTGTTAAAAAGACGAAAGAACATGCCCAAAGGACCGCCGTACGGTTTCTGCTTCCGAAGCAGCAAAGAGCACAGGGCGGGACTTAAGGTTAAAGCATTAATAGATGAGAAAACCACCGAAACGGCAACCGTAATGGCAAACTGTTGATATAATCTTCCCGTTATTCCTCCCATGACGGCCACAGGGATAAACACGGCCACTAAAACCAGTGTGGTGGCAATGACCGGCGCAGTGACTTCATTCATGGCATGTACGGTTGCCTCTTGTGGATTCATACCGTTTTCAATATTGACCTGGACGGCTTCCACCACCACAATGGCATCGTCAACAACAATACCGATGGCCAGGACCAGGCCCAGAAGCGAGAGGACATTGACCGTAAAACCGATCAATGGAAATACAATAAACGCACCGACCAGAGAAACGGGTATGGCGATGGTGGGAATCAGTGCCGCCCGCCAGTCCTGAATAAAAATGAACACCACCAGAATAACCAGCGCCAGGGCGATAAACAAAGTTTCGATGATTTCATCGATACCTGCCGTGATGGCCAACGTGGTATCCAGAGATACATCATATCGGATGCTCTCCGGAAAAGATTTGGATAGTTCCTCCATCGTCTTTCTGATTTCTTGGGCCAGTTCCACAGCGTTGGAACCGGGCGCCTGATACAGGGCGATCATGGAGCATTCTTTTTCATTTAATCGGGTAAATGCATTGTAAGTTTCAACGCCCAGCTCGACACGGGCGATGTCTTTGATCTTTACCTGAGACCCCCCCTCGGTGGTTCTGATGACAATTTCACTGAATTCTTTTTCAGATTGCAGGCGATCCGGCAATCTGACGGTGTAGGTAAATTCCGTCCCCGGGGGGGCGGGCTCTGCACCAAATTTACCTCCCGGCACAATGACACTTTGCTCCCGGATGGCATTCACGATCTCGGGCACTGTGATACCCAAATGGGCCAATCGGTCGGGCGCTATCCATATGCGCATGGAATAATCACTGGCACCGATTACGTTCACGCGACCGATACCTTTTATACGGGCCAAAATATCTTTAATGTTGATCAATGAATAGTTTCCAAGAAAATTCTGGTCATATCTGCCGTCTTCTGATGTGAGCGTTACCAGCATCAATATATTCGGAAGGGATTTTTCTGTTGTAACCCCTAATCTTTTGACCTCTTCAGGGAGCTTGGCTGTTGCAGCAGCGACCCTGTTTTGGGTAAAAACAGTGTTCATGTCCGGGTCGGTGCCGATCTCAAACGACACCTGAATGGTCATGGTGCCGTCATTTGCGTTGATAGATTTCATGTAGATCATATTGTCCACACCATTGATCTGCTGCTCCAAGGGTGTGGCCACCGACTCTTCCACACTGACGGCATTTGCTCCGGTATAGGTAGCCCGAACTTCCACCACCGGCGGTGTGATATTGGGATATTGCTCCGTGGGAAGACCTTTCAGAGATACGACACCCACGATTACCATAAAAATGGCGATGACCATGGCCACAATAGGCCGTCTTACAAAAAAATTATCCATATCTGATTACGTGCTCTCTTGGTCTGTTGATTCGATTTTTTTTATTGTGGGATTCACGACTGCCCCGTCTTTCACTCTCTGCAAACCTTCGTACACGACGTGTTCACCCGGTTTTAACCCTTCGGTGATCAGCCAGAATTGTTTGATCTTCGGGCCTACTTTTACACTTCTTGTCTGAATCTTATCACCATCGCCAACGACATAGACACTGTATAGCCCCTGCAGTTCCACAACACATCTTTGCGGAATCAGAATGCCGTCTTTAACAACTTTAACCAGCGCCTTTACCTTGGCAAACTGTCCGGGACGTAACAATTCCTGGGGGTTGGGAAACGAGGATTGAACCAGTATGTCGCCGGTGGTGGGATCCACGTCTCTGTCAACAAAATCAACTTTTCCTTTGTGATCGTACAGAGATCCGTCTGCCAGAATCAGTTCCAGGTTTTCTTTTCGGGCATTCTGAACAGCCGGTTCGACCTTCGATAATAAATGCCGGGCCACCTGCAAATATTGTGTTTCCGTAATGAAGAATTCCACAAGAACGGTGTCGATACGGGAAACCGTATTTAAAATAACCGGATTGGGACTTAGACCGACGAAATCCCCTACTTTGGCTTTGGTTTTTCCGATAATTCCGAAAATGGGCGAATAGATCTTGGTATAACCGAGTTGGATGTTGCTGGCCCTGAGATTTGCTTTGGCAGCTTTCACCGATTCGATGGAAGCATCATGTTGGGCTACGGCGGAATCCAAATCACTCTGGCTAACCGCGTTCTCCTTTGCAAGCGGCTCGATCCTGTCCAAATCACTTTTGGCTTTTGCCCGCCTTGTGTTTGCTTCTGCAACCCGGCTCATTTTTGCGGCAACATCGGCCTCAAACGGCTGACTTTCCAAGGTATAGAGAAGAGCACCTTTTTCGACCCGCGATCCTTCCTCAAAATGAATACCTTCCAGAAAACCTTCCACCCTTGCCCGTATGGCAATATCTTTGAAACCGTAAATCTGGCCGACAAATTCCTGAAAGATGGGGACGTCTTTTGCTTGTGTAACCACAACTGTGACCTGGGGCGGCGGCGCTTGTGCTTGTTGTTCCTCTTTTTGACTGCACGAAAAAAATAACAAAAGTAAAATGCATGGCAAAATTAGCTTTATCGTTTTCATTTTTTTCTCTTTACCATTCTAAACAAAAGTTGAGTGTTATGGGAGATTCATTCTGCGCCCACAACAACAATGCTACAAAATATACCCTCTATATCAATGTTGACAAAATCATACGTTGCGGATGACACAACCTTGATCAAGTAAAGAATCCCCCGCAATGCGGGACAGGCTTGGCCCATTGAAAATCCCGCTACGCGGGGAAGGACCAGGCTTTGGCTTGTCCCTGAAAGGGGCTGTTTTAAGCCGTACAAGTTAAAAATGTCTAAAGTGATCTAAAGTGCCTATTTATCCCGTATTAAGCGGGGAAGTTATGGTGTCGCTTCGCTCCAATGTTTTTATATAATTGACAGAATTCCTTAACTTTAGCTCACTTTAAACTTTAGTTCACTTCAAACTCTTTCAGCGATTCTTCAGGCAGAGCCAAAGAACTCTGACCACGCCCATCTTATATCCCGCATTGCGGGGGAGGACGTGGTTTTCTAAGCCGAAATAAATTCTTTTAGATTGAGTGATCGTCACATAGAATTCTCTTTTTTAAAAACGAATAAAACGAAAATTTCTGATTATGTATGGAACTTAGGCAGAACAAAAAAATGTGGATACATCTGATTTTTGGGTGATAATACTGTATATTAATGCCATACGTAATCCAGGATGTCAACTTCCACTCATATAGATCAAAACGATTAACTCTATCGGCTTTTTATGCAATTATAGCGCCAATCAAAGTAGACTTCTTTTTAGATACACAAAAAGAACTGATTTTTCGATGGACTCCACCAGTTTGACAATTGGAATGCAAATTATACAACTACTATCATTCTGGTTTTTTGAAACAGTATTGTATCATAAAATGTATCATAAAATTCCGCCATGATGCATTTCCTTACAGATGAAATTTCTGCCAAAATATAACCCATTGAAATATAATTATAATTTTTCTGTATAAATATTTGATGCAACTGGCATAAATTTTGTTATTAATATATCGGTAGGATAATTGATGAATCTCAAAAATACTTTTTAAAATGTTCAAATGGTTCTTTAAGAAGCAATTAATTTATACTTTGAAATTGAAAGGAAAATTATCATGGGAAACGAAGTTCATGTATGTAACGGTTGCGGAAAAGTCGCTGGAGAAACCGGTCACCTGTGTGATCCTGTGAAACTAAAAGAAGCTTATGTATGTGACCACTGTGGTCAGGCAAACGAAGACCCCAGGCATATATGCAAGCCCAAATTGCAGCACATCAATTTCGTTTGCATATCCTGCGGTCGTGTGGCAGAGTTGCCTAAACAGTTATGTAATCCAAGAGATATTGTGCTCATGGAAATGGATGAACCGCCAACAAAAATCATTTAAAATACGGTAAGAGTTTACCTTTTAAACAATTGATCGCTTCAGGTATGATTAAAATTTTTTCTGAAAGAACTCGTGGATAAAAGTTCGTGATGAAAAAACCGGTCCTGTCTTTTAATAACGATGAGTGTTTTGATAAAATATGTTCGCAAGACGTCGAATCGATTATGGTTTTTTCATAACGATCTCTAATCCACTCAAACAGCTTCCAGCAAAAATTTTAATCATACCTGAAGCTCCTTTAACATAGATTTTCTTCAAAAACCTAAACAATTACAAAAAACGGAACATTCAATTTATGCCTGAACTTGGCAGTAACACCTGTCTTTGTTTAGAATTTTCGCTGATGGAATACAGGACAGCGCTGGATCTACAGCGAAATATTGTCCTTGCCCGACAAACCGGTGCTATCGAAAATGATGTAGTTTTAATTTTAGAACATCCTCCTGTTTTTACACTGGGTCGAAGGGCTGGTATAGAAAACCTGAAGGCTTCAAGAGCTTTTCTGGAAAGAAAAAAGATTCCGGTCATACCTGTTGAACGGGGGGGCGATATTACGTTCCACGGTCCGGGCCAATTGGTCGTTTATCCCATCATCGATCTGACCAAAGCCGGCCTGAAGGTGATGGATTACGTAGCGAATCTTGAAGAAATCATGCTTCGAACGGCTTCAGATCGGGGCATACCCGCAAAGAGGAATCCCGTCAACAGGGGAATCTGGGTTGCAGGCAAAAAACTCGGCAGCGTCGGTATTTCTATCAAACGGGGCGTCTCCTTTCACGGTTTTGCACTGAACGTCAACCTGTCGCTGAAACCGTTTAAATGGATCAATCCATGTGGACTAACCGATGTTGGGGTCACATCCATGGAAAAAGAATTATCGCAAAAAATATCCATGAGTCAAGTTCGAGAGGTCGTAACGCATCATTTTGAATCCGTTTTCGGGTTCGACCTTGTCAGGATTGATGATAACAAGCTGAATCATCTTGTAAATTGCTGTGACGCTGAAAATGTTTTTATGAAACGATCGAGGTCATTATGACATCGAATCGAGCGGCCGAAGAACAAAAGGTAAAACCCCCCTCCTGGCTCAAGCAGAGGTTGCCGGCTGGATTCATCTGTGAAGAGGTCAGCACCCTGATAAACAACGCAAAAGTTCATACCGTTTGTCAGGAAGCACAATGTCCCAACATATGGGAATGCTTTTCCCGTAAGACCGCAACTTTTATGGTTATGGGTGATCACTGTACGCGCAACTGTCGGTTTTGCGCTGTTGCCCACGGCCCAAACCGTTTCCCGGACCCGGAGGAACCGCTCAGGATTGCCGGAGTGGTTGAGAATTTGAATCTGGACTACGTTGTCATCACTTCGGTTACCCGAGATGATCTTACCGACGGTGGCGCCTCCTTTTTTGCCCGGACAGTTAAAGAAATCCGTCGAAAGGTTCCACACGCACTTATCGAGCTGTTAATTCCCGACTTTCAGGGAAATTACGATGCTTTGAGAAGTATTACCGAGGTTCGACCGGATGTGTTAAATCATAACATAGAGACGGTTCCCCGCCTTTATACCCTCGTCCGGCCGGAAGCAATCTATCAGCGTTCCCTTGATCTTTTAAGGCAGGTTGTCGTTTTTGATTCAACTATCATTACAAAATCCGGCCTGATGCTCGGCCTTGGAGAGCAACCCGAGGAGATCCTCAATGCGCTAAAGGACCTTCTCGATGCAGGTTGTCAATTGGTGACCATGGGCCAGTATCTGCAACCCACCAAAGCCCATCTTCCCGTTGAACGCTATATTCCGCCGAAAGAATTTGACAACTGGCGCAACATTGCTCTTGAAATGGGATTTGTCGAAGTGGCCAGCGGACCGTTTGTCCGGAGTTCCTACCACGCCAAGAACCTCTACCAGGCTATTACCTGAATCTTGCATGAAAATTGATGAAAATCTTTATTTGAATAGGGTTTAAACAACATCATAGCATCATACATTTTACTCAAATGGTAAATCGGATGATGTTCTTTTTTTTCATCAATTTTCATGAAAGATTAAGGTATTAAAGTATTTACGCATTCTTCTTCAGGTCAAAGAAACAAAACCCTATCGACTTTTTAGTCTTTCCAAGCAACCCGGGCTCTAACTGGATCCCGTCTTGACAACGTTCCGGTCATCCTTACTTTTACTTAAATACTTACGTTTCACACCCTTTATTTTCAGCTAATCCAGTAAAGGGAAGCAGGCCGGAAAAATTTTTAAAGTAATATTTTTTTCTCAAAAAATTTATTTCGGCCCGCTGTGTCAAAAACTTTTTAACCATATTCGGATACGAAATTAGCGTAAATAACTATTACAGGAGGTAAAGTATTATGACACTTGAACATGTAGATCTTAACATCGATTTGGATGGTGAAGGATATCTGCGCAACTTTGAAGACTGGAACGAGAATATCGCCTGTGCGTTGGCCGACAAAGAAGGGGTTTCCCAGGAATGTCCTTTGACCCAGGAAAGAATGGAGATTCTTAAATTCATGAGGGACTATTACAAAAAATTCGAGGCATTCCCCATACTCCGTGCCGTGTGCAAGAATGTCAAGCAAACAAAAGATTGCCATTATCAGCAATTCCCTGACCCGATTGTCGCATGGAGAATCGCTGGACTGCCAAAGCCCACTTCCGAGGTGCTTGCAAAAATCAAGCACGATGTTTGATTGTGGACTGATTTGCCTTTGAGATATTTTTTACAATTGATAGGCCCGATTCGTTCGGGCCTTCTTTTTGAACTTCTCGTCTCTTATTTTTTTTAAATTCTGCCGACAGCCCCCCTTGTTATTATGACTATATAAAAAACCACCTAATTATTAAGTAACATATTACATAACCCTCACGATTGTCGTTATAAAATCATCATTGTTGTCATTAGCAAAATTTTTCTATCTATATGATCTTACTACACCTTATCTATTAAATGCATTAAACATATTGCTTTTGCACGATATTTGCATATATTAGGGGTCAAATTCTTTATATTACGATAACAATAAGTTATGATCCTGAAATATTGAAAGTTGTTATCATGAGCAGAAAAATATCACTCGATAATGACGGTAGGCGCTCAGGGACTGATCGCCGAAGATTTTCTTATGCTTTACACATTCCTGAGTGCAGATCCAGTATTGATCGTAGAAAGGGTTTAGATAGACGCATTCAACAGAGAGAACAAATAAAACATATCAAAGAGAAGGAGCAGCAGGATCAAGCTGTTTGAAGAAACTCTCCGCCCTTGGGGCTACAGCCTTATTTTTGACGACGTCAAAAAAGCGCAACAGACCGTGAAAATTTATTCTTGTCCGCCTCACCGTCCCGCACCGCAAGAGGGATCTACGACAAAG
>Ga0102955_1000190_pt1 | contig 13524 bp, 10 predicted proteins | sample SalPonF2_A_D1_MG_FD_78512 | JGI IMG/M metagenome (GOLD analysis project Ga0102955, IMG submission 78512) | Salt pond soil microbial communities from South San Francisco under conditions of wetland restoration - Salt Pond MetaG SF2_A_D1_MG ... | reverse complement strand
CGATCAGTTCTTGTTTGATTTCGTCCAAGGTTGGGTGATGCGAAGAGTGATCTGAAGAGTGATCTGAGGGGAGTTTTAGTTTTTTGCGGGCACCTGCGATGGTGTATTTCTCGTCGTGGAGCAAATTCTTGATGTGCAGGAGCGTCTCTACATCTTTCCGACGGTAGACCCGCTGTTTTGAAGGGGCGCGTCGGGGTCGGACCAGGGAAAACTCTCGTTCCCAATAGCGAAGCACATGGGTGGGAACGCCTATAATCCGGCTCACCTCGCCAATCTTGAAAAAACGCTTACTGGGAATGATGTCTGTCATGATCAAAGCACATACCGTTTAAATAAACGGTGAACAGCGAAAAGGAAAGAAATTAACGTCTTCGCCTCAACCACTTGTCTAGCGTTCACCGATTTCTCCGTATTGGATCGTGTATTATCTGCTGTGTAATATGCAACACCAGCGGCCAAATTTCAAGAGCGGATTTCAGCCTGGAATGCGGCAATGACCTTTTGACTAAATGCCGTATGGATTTCATTAACCTCCAGGTCAGTGAGACTGCGTTCTCCGGATCTGTAGGTGATGCGGAAGGCCAGACTCTTATTGTCTTTTTCTATCTGTTTGCCTTGATACTGATCGAAGAGGGTGATGGATTCAGCGTACTGCGGCGGATGTTGTTCTAGATAGTCGAGCAAATCCTGGGCGGCGACAGAACCAGAAACGACAATGGCCAGGTCACGGTTGACTGCGGGGAATCTTGGCAAGGGTTTGAACTTTTTCAGAGATACTGTTTTTTCCATGAGGAGGTCGAAGTCGATGTCAAAAACATATATGGGGCCTTTGAGGTCAAAGTCCTCTAGAACCCTGGGATGGACCTCCCCCAGGTCTCCCAGACAGGTGTCGGCCAGGAGGACGCGCGCAGCCGCATCTGGCTTTAAGTAAGGAGCTAGATCCGTATTGGCCCAACGAATATCTGCGACTCCGAGGTCCAGAAAGAGAGCCTCGAGCGCACCTTTGATATCGAAGAAATCAACGCTCTGAGCTGGCTCGTTCCATCCTGCCGGCCGACGCCTACCAGAGAGCAGGCCACAAAGGTTGAATCTCTCTTCAGGTAGTTCCTCCTCTCCCCTGGAGAAAAAGACTTTGCTGATTTCAACGAGTCTCAAATTAAAGTTGTTTTGGCGCTGGTTGCGGACGGCAGTTTCCAGCATACCTGGAACAAGTGAAGTACGCATTACTGCCTGTTCCTCGCTCAAGGGGTTGCGAAGGGGAAGGAGCCGCCTCCGCCGGTCGTCCTCTTCGAGTCGCAGCAGTTCAACAGCTTGAGGGCTGATGAATGAGTAGGAGATAATTTCACAGAAACCATGGGCTGCAAGGAGCTGTTTGGTCCGCTGTCGGATGACCTGATCTTGGGCCGGCTTGGCTGCAGCCAAGCGAGCCGTGGGTGAAGCACTGGGGATACGGTGGTATCCTGCCAGGCGGGCCACTTCTTCCATGAGATCCACTTCGCGGCTAAGGTCGGCGCGAAAAGATGGTGGATCTACCACGAGGAGGTCATCTTCAGCGGTTCGGACTTTTAACTGGATCGACTCCAAATATTTACAGATCTCTTCTCTGGTGAAATCCGTACCAAGGAAGCGATTGGTTTTAGACCCGTGGAGTTGTATCGATTCCTGCCTGAATGGAACTGGATAGACATCAATGTAGCCTGCGGCCAACTCACCATCGCCTAGTTCCGCCATAAGCTGGGCGGCCCGATCCAATGCGGTCAGCACGCCCTCAGGGTCTACCCGCCGCTCAAAGCGATAGGATGATTCGGTGCTCATTCCAAGGGCTTTGGCGGTTCGCCTGGTGCCAGTTGGTTGAAAATGGGCACTTTCGATGAGAACGGTATTAGTATCAGGAGTAATCTCCGAGTCAAGGCCGCCCATGATGCCGGCCAGGGCCACGCCGTGGCTGGCATCACAGATAAGCAACATATTGCTCTGCAACTGATGCTTCTGGCCGTCCAGGGTTACGAAAGTTTCATTGGGTCGCGCCCGACGTACCACAATACGGTTGCCGTCCAGACGGTGGTAGTCGAAGGCGTGCAAGGGTTGGCCCAACTCCAGCATAACATAGTTGGTAACATCTACTATGTTGTTGATGGCACGGATGGACTGAGCTTCCAAACGCTGTCGCAGCCAAAGAGGAGAGGTTTTAATGGTAACATTTTGAACCACCCTGGCGGCATAGCGAGGGCAAAGGTCCGGGTCCTCGATGAATACTGAGGTCAAAGTTTCTACTGGCGGACCAGTCTCCTTGAGGCTAATGGGAGGTAGGGACCACGGGAGGCCGAAGAGGGCCGCCACCTCCCTGGCGATGCCCACGAGGCTCAGACAGTCAGCCCTGTTTGGCGTAATGCCAATATCCAGAACGTCGTCGTCGAGTCCAAGAGCTTCGGCCAGGGGGGTTCCGGGGGACAAGTTGGAATCCAGGACCATTATGCCGCTAGCGTCTTCTCCCAGACCGAGTTCTTTTTCTGAACAAAGCATACCTTGGGAGAATACGCCATGAATGTCAGCTGAGCTAATCTTGGCACCGTCAGCAAGACAAGCGCCATCCAGGGCAAGAGGCACCATCTGCCCCTCCACCACATTGGGAGCACCGCAGACCACATCCAGCGAACCTCCAGATCCCTGTACCTTGCAGACCTGGAGATGCTCAACAGCGGGATGTTGCTTTATGCTTCGGATGCTACCCACCATCACCCGCTCCAGGCCGAAGCGGAAAGGCTCGATGGCTTCCACTTCCAACCCGGCCATGGTAAGCCGGTGGGCAATCTCATCAGGTGAAGCATCACAGTTGACCAAGGAGCGCAGCCATTTGAGGCTAATAAGCATTATCTAGTCCTTCGGTCGTTGAGATTCCAACATGGTAACTGACTGAGTAATGGAGTAAGGCGAACTTATGAAATCCCAAATCACAAAAACTGAGGTTTCAGATTTCAGTGTTCCCCGCTGGCGCTTCGCTTCAGACGGGATCTTAGACAGGTTTCAGTTTTTTTATTTTTCTTCCCTGACACCTGACACCCGACACCTGAAACCCTGAGATTTGGAATTTCTATTCCTCCAATACTCCAGGAGTAAAGTCTTAGCATGAAACGCTAAAACTGTTCTAAAAACCTCAGGTCGTTATCAAAAAACAACCGGAGGTCGTTGATGCCGTACTTGAGCATGGCAATGCGTTCGATGCCCATGCCAAAAGCATATCCGGTAACCTCTTCCGGATCATAGCCAACCATTTTGAACACTTCTGGATCGACCATGCCGGAGCCCAGAATCTCCAGCCAACCAGTTTCCGAACAAACCCGGCAACCCTCACCCCGACACATGACACACTGGATGTCCACCTCTGCGCTGGGCTCGGTAAAAGGAAAAAAACTGGGGCGGAAGCGCAGATCCACATCCGCTCCAAACATCTGGTGCACGAAAACGGTGAGCACACCTTTGAGGTCACCGAACGAGACGTCCTTGTCCACCATCAGCCCCTCAACCTGATGGAACATGGGGGTGTGAGTCACGTCTGAATCACACCGGTAAGCCTTGCCGGGTGCAATTATTCGCACGGGTGGTGGTTGTTTTTCCATAACCCGCACTTGAATAGGGGATGTGTGGGTACGCAAGACGATATTGTCCGTGACGTAGAAAGTATCTTGCATGTCACGGGCAGGATGGTCTTTGGGGATATTGAGGGCCTCAAAATTGTAGTAGTCCAACTCCACATCTGGGCCCTCAACCACCTCGAATCCCAGACGCTGAAAGATTTCTGCGATCTCCATGCTGACCCGGGTGATGGGGTGCAGATGGCCTAGGTGCGGCAACCTGCCCGGCAGGGAAATATCTAAAGCAGTACGGTGAGTAGAGATGGAGGTGGTGCGGGATTTAGCCTCTTCAAAAGCGCTTTCCAGACGAACGCGTGTCTCATTCAGAATCTTGCCAAGAACGGGACGCTCTTCTGCGGGGCTTTCCACCAGTTTCTTAAACAGGTGGGAAAGCGTTCCCTTGCGCCCCAGCACATCGATGCGCAGTCGTTCCACATCCTTCGCGCTATCGATGGTTGCCAACCGCTCGATGGTTTCCTGAAGGAGGGTATCAATTTCTTGTTTCATCGTTTTGGGAGGAGAACATCTAGGCGTCCCGGCGGGCCAGTTCCGCGATCTGAGCAAAGCCGTGGGGATCGTTGACGGCGAGATCGGCCAGTACCTTACGATCCAGGCCTATTCCGGCCTTATTGAGACCATCCATAAACCTGCTGTAAGAGAGGCCATGCATACGGGCGGCCGCGTTTATCCGGGTGATCCAAAGTGAACGAAATTGACGTTTGCGAACACGTCGGTCACGATAGGCATACTGGAGCGCCCTTGCCACATTCACGCGGGCTGCGCTCAGCGACTTGCTTCGCGCTCCGCGAGATCCCTTCGCCTGTTTCAGTATCTTCTTGCGTCGTCTTCTCGAAGCAACTGCGTTGGTGACGCGTGCCATGATTCACCTCTATTCGGATAACAATCTAACCCTTGTCAAAAAAAGAAGCATCCCTGGCGTCTTTCCGGGGTTCTATACCCATCTGTCCGCCATTTCCCCGCGCTTATGCATAGGGCAGCATCCGCCGAACTCCTCGGACATTTGTGGAGTGAACAAGAGCAGACTTCCGCAGGTTTCGCTTCCTCTTTGCTGTTTTCTTCGTCAAGATGTGACTTGTAAACGCTTTAGAGCGGCGGAACTTTCCGGTGCCGGTAGTTTTGAAACGCTTGGCTGCGCCGCGATTGCTTTTCATCTTAGGCATTGTAACTCCCGCATGGTCTCAGTACTATAAACGAATCAAAAACGATATCTTTTAGTGCAGAAATTGTCAAGATATTTTTGGATAGAGCAGAACGGCAGCGACAACACGCAAGCAGGACTCTCCTGGGCTTGCAAACCTAGAACGCACCGTAAGTGTGCTAGGTGCAGACTCTCGGCGTAGTTCTCAATACAGGAAGGGATCTTCCTCTAAAGAGCTACTAGCGAGGAGCTAGAATCATGGTCATGTTTCTTCCCTCGAGCTTGGGCGTTTGTTCCACAACACTTTCTTCTTCAGTGTCCGCTATGATACGCTCGAGGACTTTCAATCCTAGTTGAGAATGGGCTATTTCTCGCCCGCGGAACATGATAGTTATCTTTGCCTTATTGTTCTCCCCGAGGAAACGTTTGATGTGCCGCAGCTTAAACTGGTAATCATGTTCTTCGGTCTTCGGGCGAATTTTCACTTCTTTTATCTGGATTATAGTCTGCTTCTTTTTCGCCTCCTGTAATTTCTTGCTCTGCATGTATTTGTACTTACCATAATCCATTATCTTGCAAACAGGCGGCGTTGCTTTGGGCGCCACTTCCACCAGGTCCATTTTTTCTTCCGTTGCACGCTCCAAAGCTTCTTCCAACGGCACTATCCCCAGTTGTGAGCCGTCTACACCTATAAGACGGACTTGGGGAGCTCTAATCTTGAGATTTACGTTAATGTGTTTGTTTATTTTCCTTCCCTCCTTTCTGAGATGAAATTGAGCTTCTGGTCGTTAACTGAAATAAATTGTTTTGAACATTAGAGCATTGGTATTTTAAATTTCTAGCTCGCCATATGCAGTGCCTCGTAATAAGAATCTAGCATTTTGTATGCCGAAAAACACTATGTTACTTTAAAAATCGAATCGGCTACCGCGTTTTCTTCCCTAACCAGTTCAACGAAATCCGCCACCTCCATGAGCTTCAAGTCCTTGCCGTCCCTTCGACGAGGTGAGATTCCAGCGGCTTCCACCTCCCGGTCTCCCACTACCAGCATATAAGGAATCTTCTGAAGCTGTGCTTCTCTGATTTTGTAGCCCAATTTCTCGTTCCGTAAGTCCCTTTCCACTCGGATGCCAGCATTCAAAAGCTGCTTGTAGAGTTCCTCGCCGTACGATTGATGCCGGTCGGTAACTGTGAGGATGATTGCCTGTACCGGTGCCAGCCAGGTGGGAAAGGCGCCAGCGTAATGTTCAATGAGAACCCCTAGGAAGCGTTCCATACTGCCAAGAAGGGTGCGATGGAGCATCACCGGACGGTGCTTTCCACCATCAGGTCCGATGTAGGTTAGATCAAAACGCTCCGGCAAGGTGAAGTCGCACTGAATGGTGGAGCACTGCCAACGACGATTTAGGGCATCTTTCAGCAGGATGTCGATTTTGGGACCATAAAATGCGCCTTCACCGGCACAAATTTTATAAGGGATCCGTTTATCAGTAAGTGCTTTTTCCAGAGCGACGGTGGCCCTTTCCCAATCTTCGTCAGTGCCGATACGTTTCTCTGGTTGGGTGCTGAGCTCAATCTCGTACTCGAAACCGAATAATTGCAACATGTCCAGGGCGAAATCAATAACCCCCTTGATCTCGTCGTTCAGTTGTTCCGGAGTACAGATGAGATGAGCATCATCCTGAGTGAATTGACGCACTCGTGTCAGGCCATGAAGCACCCCGGACTTTTCGTGTCGGTGCACCAGACCCATCTCGAAATATCGTATGGGCAGATCGCGGTAAGAACGAATTGTGGATTTATAAATGAGCATATGGGCCAGACAGTTCATGGGCTTGATCCCATAGGACTGGCCTTCCACCTCTGTGAAGTACATATTTTCCCGGTAGTTTTCGAAGTGCCCCGACTTCTTCCACATTTCGGTCTTGAGCAGTTGGGGCCCGCTGACCATTTGATAGCCGCGGCGGAGATGTGCTTCCTTCTCGAAGGTCTCTATGATATGGCGGAGCAAAGCTCCTTTGGGATGATAGATGACCAGCCCTGGTCCCGCCTCATCACTGACATGGAAGAGATCGAGTTCTTTCCCTAACTTACGGTGATCTCGTTTTTTTGCTTCCTCAAGAAGTTGTAGATGTCTCTTAAGATCCTTCTTGGAAAAAAAGGCTGTGCCGTAGATGCGCTGCAGCATTGGATTGCGCTCGTCACCCCGCCAGTAGGCTCCGGCAACTCCGGTGAGCTTAAAGGCTTTGACCTCACTGGTGTTGACCAGGTGGGGGCCGCGGCAGAGGTCAAGCCAATCATCCTGTCCGTAGACCGACACCACCGGCTCGTCCATCTCTTCCAGCATTTCGACCTTGTAGGTCTCGTTGCGCTCAGTGAAGACTCGGATTGCTTCCTGCCGATCCAGTTCCCTGCGAAAGACAGGCGTAGCTTGCTGGATTATCTCCTGCATTTTAGCTTCGATTTGGGGAATATCCTCTACACTGAAGGTTTCAGGGTAATCAAAATCATAGTAGAAACCGTTTTCGATGGCTGGGCCAATAGTGATTTTGGCTTCCGGATACAAGCTTTGCACCGCCTGGGCCATGACGTGCGAAGCAGTGTGGCGAAGAATCTCCAGGGTCTCTTCGTTATTCTGGTTCAGCGGTTCGATGGTGCAATCCTGTTCCAATGGTCTGCTGAGATCAACGAGTTCGCCGTTTATCTTAGCGGCAACCGCGGGGTTTCCCTTTTTCACTCGCAGACGTTCCAGGGCTTCCCCTGCACTTATGCCTTTCGGCAAGCGCTGGCTTTCGCCACTCCCAATTGATACGTTTATTTCGTCCATTGCTTTTCCATCTCAGTAAATAAGAAAAGGCACCCGAGCTCTACCTCGCCGATGCCTCTAGCTGACTACTATTAGTTGATTCGCATGAAGGTCGTTATCAACACCTTTGGAGAGTAGGTCTGGTAGGCACGTGGGGATTTGAACCCCAGACCCCTACCGCGTCAAGGTAGTGCTCTCCCCCTGAGCTACGTGCCTATGATTAAAGCATATACTAAGTATCAAGACGGGTGGTCACTGTCAAGAGAAATTTCCGATGGATCCTGCCAGCTGCTCACTGCCTGCTGTTTCTCTGGTTATGCCCTGCCCTCTGCATAATGCGGACTCCCCGGACCATATATTGACCCCAGGACACAATCGTGACCGCGCCAGTGAGGTAAAAAAGGATATGTTTGAAAAGCGGATGGGGCGCAGCCAAGGCTGTTGCCATGGTGACAATTGCGGTAATGATCTGGGTACAGGTGGTTAGCTTACTGGCAAGGGTAGGTTTGATTTCAAAAGGTAGGTCTTGCATGAATAGAACGAATATCCCCAAGACGATGAGCACGTCGCGGCTGATAACAATGACGGTGAGCCAGCTTGGAACCAGACCCTGGACGGCCAAAATTACATAGGTGGTAACCAGAAGCAACTTGTCCGCTAGCGGATCTAGGAAGGCGCCCAGTCTGGATTTCTGTTTATACAGTCGGGCTATCAGACCGTCGAGTCCGTCAGTGACTCCCGCTATTATAAAGACGAAAAGGGCCTCACTGAGGCGTTCTTCTAGGAGTAAAATAACCAGCACCGGTGTCAGCAGGACGCGTAAGATTGTGAGAAAATTCGGAATGGTCATGGGAGGAGAGGCTTACCTCTTGCTGAGGATAGTCACTGCTATCAAGTTTTCGTCGGTCACGTCGGCGCTGGTAACAAAAGTGCCAAAGTCGTGACCCTCCAGTGCACTCTCCAAGTCTTTGAGATCACCCGCTAAAACGAGGGTAAAAGATCCCAGGTCGGCCTTCAGCTGAATCTGCCTGATTTCCTTTACCACAGGAGCGCGTTGGAGGTGCTCCTTGATAAGGATGAGATCAGCATAAGACCTCACTCCTTCAACCTGGAGGGTAACCTCCTTGGGGGCACGGGATACAGCGACGAATGGAGCCAGCACACCATCCACCAGGTGTGGGGCTAAACGTTCTGCCAAGGCAGTAAAACCGTAGTCAGATGCTGCATACTCGCTGGAAGGCTGGACCTGGACAGTGCCGGAGACCCGGGCAAGAATCTTACCACTTTCCACTCGCATTGCTCGTAGAGATCCGCTGGCCATCCCAGTTGAATCCGTGCTGCCAGGTTGGTGAGTAACCTGACCCAGCATGGCCACATCCGCTCCCAGAGCCTTGGCCAAGGCTCCACCCTGCTCATCAGCCAACATAGGTTCCTGGTAGATCGGATCCTCAGGTAAGCTCTCCAGGAACAGATTCGGATCTAGTGGCACCAAACCCTGGTCAGACATGAGCTTTGCCAAGGCCTGAGAAAATATAAACTGTTGATGTTCCGCCAAGGAAGTCTGCCACCACCAATGCCAGGGGTCCTCAGGGCTGGTGCGCTCAGCAACCAGGATCGCAATCCGGGGACGCTCGCTGGCAGCCAGAAATAGACCAAGACGGCGCAATTTACGATTCAGTCCCTCGGTGTACAGGGTTGTCAGCACGGTCACCCGATATAGTCCAAATGTCACACCTTCGTGGACTATCTGATAGTCCTGGATGTAACTCATGGGCTCCTTGAGGATATGATCCAATAGGAGCGGATAATAGCGGACTATGCGGTCGGAAGGAAGGAGCCAGCCTAGACCCTGTTCCACAGCAGCGCGCAAAGCCTCCTCCAGGGCCAGTTTTCGTGCGTCAGCCGAGTCCTGTTCCATCATGGGCCTCGTGCCAGAGGCCACCAGCGGTCTGTTCAGATCTTTATCCTTGGCTGGGGCAGGAGAAGAAAGGGCGAAGAAGAACAACCACAAGACCAACACGGCCCAAGAAATCTTATATGGTAGAGCTTTCATCATCCCCTTCAACGGCGAATGTTAGCGGTTAGGAAGAGCCCTGTGGCTAGTCCTGCTGTCACTGCGCCAAGAGTGGTCATCGGCAGGGCTCCATTTTACTAGCACAGGGCTTTGTCATTGGCAAGGGTTTTTAGGTCAGCTGTCCGCTATCAGCGGTCAGCCAGCATGGAGCATGCAAGTAAATCCGAAATTCGAATATCGAATATCGAACAAGGAATTTCGAACAGCAGAAGTTCTCAAAAAATAAGACAATATTTTTTACTTCACATTCTGCGGTTCCTTGTTCTGCGGTTCTGCTGTTTGTATTCTGGACGACTTGATTAGCTGATAGCTGAATGCTGAGCGCTAACCGGGGAGGCCAGGTTCGGGGATTTTGTGGCCCCCTCAGGGGGCAGTCCAAAGCCAGGTCTTTTGGGTCCGGATTCTTTATTTCGCAATCTACAATCAAAAATCTGCAATCTAAGATCCTAGCGGTAGTCGATTATGTGTAACTGTATACGCTTTTGGCCCTGCCAATGGTTCCATCTGGGGCTGAAGAACAGCCACTCAGGAACTGGAGGTGGATGATCGGACTCAATGAAGTTGAAGCCAATGGCGCCGAGGCGTGCTTTTCCCTGCCGCAACCGCAACCGCAAATGACACCCCTTGAGTATCTGCTGATTCTCCACCTGAAAACCTCGGCAACAGAAAACGGGTTCTGGATTGCCTACTCCGTGAGGTTGCATTCGTTCAAGATATGCCATCAGCTCAGGATTAATCTCATCAAGCTGAACCATAGCGTCCACTTTCATTGTTCGGCGGAGGTCTTCCGGGTCCATTTGCTCCTCCACAATGCTTTCGAATGCAGTGCGGAATTCTGTCAGTAGTTCTTTTCTGAGGCCCAGTCCTGCTGCCTGCTTATGGCCGCCGAAGCGCACTAGGTGCTCTCTGCAGCTATACAGTGCCTGATAAAGATCGAAGGTGCCAAAACTGCGGCCGGACCCTTCCCAGTGCTGGTCCACTTGAGTGAGGAGGATGGTCGGTTTGTTGAAGCGTTCGACGAGGCGGGAGGCGACGAGGCCCAGTAGTCCCTTGTGCCAGCCGGGCGAGGCAAGAACCAATGAGCTACTTTGCTCTAAAGAGCTATCTGCCTCGACAAGGTACAAAACCTCGGCCAATAGCTCTTTTTCCTCATGCTGGCGCTGACGGTTGAGTTCCTCGAGTTCAAAAGCCAGGTTCCGGGCCTCAGCAGTATCAGTACTAAGGAGAAAGCGCACAGCAAGGTCTCCGCTCGCCAAACGTCCAGGAGCGTTGAGACGGGGGCCCAACCGAAACAAGACGTCCCAGTCACTGATTGTATTTTTCTCCAGACCACAGATTGCCTTGAGAGCCCGTAGCCCGCAGTTGGAAGTTTTGGAGAGTTCTACAAGACCGAAACGTGCGAGAATCCGGTTCGTACCGGTGAGAGGGGCCATGTCTGCTAAGGTGCCGAGGGCGACCCAGTCGAGATATTTCTTGAGGTTGGGTTGCTCAGAGGTGCTCCACCGGCCGGCACGGCGGAAGTGGGCTCGAAGCGCGGCGGCAAGGTAGAAGGCAACACCGACCCCAGCCAGATCCCTGAGTTCTTCTGTTTCTTCACTCCGTTTGGGGTTTACCAGGGCTATGGCTGCCGGCAGGGAATGTGGAGGCAGGTGATGGTCGGTGACAATTACATCCAGTCCGAGTTTACCAGCCAACTCGATAGCCTCATGATTCGTACTGCCGCAGTCCACGGATATGACCAAAGTGACACCCTCGCCATGCATAGCTTGAAGAGCTTTACTGTTGAGACCGTAACCTTCCTGAAGACGATGCGGTATGTACCAACGTACTGCCCCATCTAACGAGGAAAGGAAATGAACCAGCAGCGCGGTGGCAGTAATACCGTCCACGTCATAGTCGCCGTAGACAGCTATCTGCTCTCCTTGCTCTAAAGCCCTAACAATGCGAGTAACCGCTTTGTCGAGATCTGGCATATTGTCTGGGGGATGAAGGTTTTCTAGCCGGCAATAGAGGTAGTCGTTAGCCTGAGTTGTAGAAGTGATGTGCCGAGTGGTGAGAATCAGGGCCACCAAAGGGGGTAGCCCGAGGGCCGTTTCAATCTCTTTGGCCAGGTCGTGATGGGGGGTTTTTAGCTGCCACTGGTAGCGTACTCCCTGGATCGTGTCTGGAGTGGACTCAGTGTTCTTCATGTACTTGTCCTGCCCACGGCCAGGTTGCGGAGTGCAATGAAATATCCGGGTTAGTGGTGATCAATCGTCCGGAACAATAAATCCCAAGCGTTCCTGCAAGTCAAGAACAAACAGCCGCATGGCTTTACTGTTCCTAAATTGAGCGGTTCTAGTGGACGGCACGAGTACAGATAGCACCATCCATGTCATTCTGAGCGACAGCGAAGAATCTTCTGGGTGGAACCGCCTTCTGAGATTCTTCGTCGCCTGTCGGCTCCTCAGAATGACAGTGAACGGAGAATCGCTCAATTTAGGTTGTTGTAAGCACTATTTAAACATGGTAACGTGACCGCATCGTTTTCAGGAGGTGGTCAATGGCTGTTAAAGTCAGTCCCCAACAGCGTTCAGCCCTGTGGATATACCAGGTTGATCCTCACGAAATCCACTATCTGAAATTTATCCTGGAGGCGTATGAGGGGCTGACAACGTTAACCACTCTGGATCCTCAGAAAGGGCTCGTGCAGATGGCAGTGCCACCTGGACGTCATGGAAGTTTGGAAGTTTTGCTGGAGGCCTTGGGTCAAGAACTGGAGCTCAAGCGGATCAGTCTGGTTGGTAAACCCTAGTAAAAAATGCTTTGCTCTTGAAAATTGCGGGCGGCTGGGATAAAGATTAACCTCCATGCGACTAGTCATTACATGGAGCCGCACAGAACAGCCTCCCTGGCTGGGGCTGACAAGGTGACGCCGTGGCGGATGAAAAATGGCGGGAAGATGTTGACCTGGAAGACGGGGCAACGGCCCTGGGGATCCGCACCTACGGAGAAGATGAGGAAATCATTGCCGAAGGTGAGGACAGCAGTCATTTTTATGTAGTGCTCAGCGGTAACGTAAAGGTCACTCGCCACGGGCGACAGCTTGCCATTCTTGGAGAGAGAGATGTGTTAGGCCTGGAGAGCTGTTTTTTCAATCGGCCTTCCAGTGTCAGCGCTTGTTCAATAGATAAGACCCGAATCGCCATGTATGACAGAGAGGCGATAGAATTCATACTGTACGAGCGACCCCAGATGAGTAAGGGGGTCCTCTTGTCTTTACTCGAGCAGCTTGCACAGACCAGTCAAGCTGTGGGGCAAGAAGAGGCGGGGCCCAAGGCGGAAAATGTAGACGTCTCCTTTTACGGAGACAACGAGGTCATTATTGAGGAGGGGGCCAGAGACACTGACATCTTCAAACTGATATCCACTGAGCAGGGATTAGTGGTCTCAAAGGGTGGCAGGGAAGTTGGGCGCATTACGAATCCCGGCGAGTTTTTTGGCGAAATGGCAAGCGTGTTGAACAATGTACGCTCGGCGACCATAATTTCCAAAGGTAGTAGTGTTGTCCAGGTCTATTCAGCCGACAACATTCAGGATATGATTGAGGAACATCCGGAGATCGCAAAAAGGATCATTCGCACTTTGGCCAAACGGCTATCTAAGGCCACAAAGGAGATTACGAGGCTGAAGAAGGAATTAGAAACGAACACCAGGACTGACTCGTGAGCACAACTGGCGACAAAAAGGTCAGGCGGCTGTTTATCCGAACGTTCGGCTGCCAGATGAACCGTTACGACAGTGAACGTTTGGTGGAAATACTTGGCGAGGAAGATTTCCAGCCTGTGGATGATTATCGCCAGGCGGATTTTAT
>Ga0102955_1000189_pt1 | contig 13567 bp, 11 predicted proteins | sample SalPonF2_A_D1_MG_FD_78512 | JGI IMG/M metagenome (GOLD analysis project Ga0102955, IMG submission 78512) | Salt pond soil microbial communities from South San Francisco under conditions of wetland restoration - Salt Pond MetaG SF2_A_D1_MG ... | reverse complement strand
TGCCAGTTCATCAGGAGACCATGCATGCGCGCAATGCAGACGCTAGTCGCCATAATCGGCTTTGGCTCGATTCCGTTCGCCGCACTTGGCGAAACAGCCGCAGAGCCGGATCTGGAATACCCGGTGCCCATTCTCGCCGGCGCAAACTACGACCCCGATATCCCGACTCTGGAGAGCCTGCTCGGCTTCAGCGTCGGAAAACGGATTGCAGCCCCGGCCGAGATCGAGGCAGTCATCAACGCCTATGCGAAAGCCAGTTCGCGGGTCGCGGTTTTCGAATATGCGCGCAGCTACGAAGGACGGGGTCTCTACTACGTCGCCATCAGCACTCCCGACAATATTGCTCGTCTCGACGAGATTCGTGGCGGATGGGCGAAAATCGCCGATCCCCGCGAAATCGAGTCGGATGACGCCGACGAGTTACTGCAACAGCTTCCCGCTGTTGCGTGGATGGCGTATTCGATTCACGGCAACGAAACCTCCGGTGCCGATGCGGCACTGGCGCTTGCCTATCACCTGGCCGCGGCCCGCGATCCGCAAGTCGAAGCCTTGCTGCGCGATACCGTCGTGCTGATCGATCCGATGATGAACCCGGACGGCCGCCATCGCACCAGCGAGCAACTCGCGCAGCATCGCGGACGGCAACGCAATATCGACGACCAGTCGCTGCTGCACACCGGCTACTGGCCGTGGGGTCGGACCAATCACTACCTGTTCGACCTGAATCGCGACTGGATCTATGGCGTCAATCCCGAGAGCCGCGGCCGCATCGCCGCGGCCGGCGGCTGGAACCCGCTGTTGTTCGTGGACGCACACGAAATGGGCGCGCAGGACACTTACCTGTTCTCGCCACCGCGCGACCCGCATAACCCCAACTTCCCGCCCTCGCTGGGGCCCTGGGTCGAGCGGTTTGCTGAAGACCAGGCGCGCGCATTCGACGCGAACCACTGGCCCTATTACACCGGTGAGTGGAACGAAGGCTGGTATCCCGGCTATTCCAACGCATGGGCCGGACTTCGCGGCGCGGTCGGCATGTTGTACGAGCAGGCGAGCGTGGATGAGGACGGCATTCTTCGCGCGGACGGCTCGGTGCTGACCTACTCTCAGGCAATCCACCATCAATTCGTCAGCAGCCTCGCGAATCTGCAAACGCTGCATGCCAATGCCGACCAGCTGAAACGCAATTTCCTCGAAATCCGCCGCGCCGCGGTCGGCGCCAACGGACCGTATGCGCGGCGCAGCTTTGCCATCCTGGCGGACGGCAATCAGGGCCGAATCGAGCGCTTTGTCGACCTGATGCAACTGCAGGGCATCGAGGTATATCGGCTAACCCAGCCGTTGATGACCCGCGCCACGGACCAGCTCGGCCGCACCAGCAGCGTGCGTCTGCCTGTCGGAACGCTGCTGGTACCCAACCGGCAGCCGGAAGCCAACCTCGTCGCAACGCTGCTCGAGTTCGATCCGCGCATGCCGGAGGAGACGCTGAAAAAGGAGCGCCGCGAACTACTGATGCGCAACGACTCGCGAATCTATGACGTGACGTCGTGGAATATTTCGATGATGTTCGGGCTGGAGGCGCTCGAGCTGCCGATTGCGTTGCCGCAGCAGGTCGAGCCGGTCAGTACGACTATCGCCGCACCGGTGGCGGTCGATGGCACGGCGCTCGCATATGTATTTGACGGCCGTGACGACCGCTCGGTCGCCGCGGCGGCCAGGCTTGCCGTGCGCGGCCTGACGGCACGCGTCGGCGAAAAGGAATTCACGCTCGACGGCACGGCGTTTGCGCGCGGCTCCGTGGTCGTTACGCGTTACGACAACCGCGACGAGCAGGAGCTCGCAGGCGCGATCAATGCGGTTGCGGCGCAGCTGAAGATCGCGCCGACTGCGATAACGAGTGGCTGGGGGCCCGGCGATGCGCCGGATCTCGGCGGCGGATATTTCGTCCGCCTGACCGCGCCCACGATCGCGGTACTGGCGCGCGGCGGCATTCGACCCTACGACTACGGCAATGTCTGGAAACTGCTGGACCAGGACATTGGCATTCGGCACAGCCAGATCGACGAAGCGTTGCTCGCCGAGACCGATCTGCGCCGCTACAACGTGCTGGTGTTACCAGACCGCTGGCAGGGCGAGCTCGACAGCGCCGCCGTAGAACGGATTAATGACTGGGTCGCGGCCGGGGGCACGCTGATTGCGATCGGCCAGTCCGCGGCGCAGCTGGCACAACCCGATCAGGGTGTGGACGCGGTGCGCGCGCTGCCGCAGGCGCTGGAAGAGCTGCAGACTTTCGAGCTGGCGGTGTTGCGCGAAGCGATGGCGGATCAGGACACGCGGCTCGGCGATAGTGTCTGGTCGCACGGTGTCACAACCGACTATCGATTCCCGTGGCCAGCGGATGCCGACTGGCCCGAAATCGAGGAACTGCAAAAACGGGACGACTGGCTGAAACTGTTTATGCCGCAGGGCGCCTTCGTGGCGGCTCGCGTCGACACGGAGCACTGGCTGAGCTTTGGCAGTCCGGCTACGTTGCCGGTGTTGTACGGCAACGCGCCCGTCTTGTTCTCGGCTCCTCCCGCCGAGACGCCGGTTCGGCTCGGTGCCTATCGTCCGGCGGCCGACGCGCAAAGCAGTGCCGCCGGCGAAGACGAGGCAGTGCGCCGCGCCGGCTGGCTGGCGTTGCCCGACGAACAGGGCCTGGACCTGCGCATGAGCGGGTTACTGTGGCCGGAAGCGGCGCAACGCATGGCGCACGGCGCCTATCTCGTGCGCGAAACGGTCGGAGACGGGCAGATAATCCTGTTTGCGGCGCCGCCGTCTTTCCGCGGTGCGACTCTCGGTACGATGCGGCTTCTGGCCAACGCGCTGGTCTATGGTCCCGGGTTTGGCTCGAGCCAGGCAATTCGCCCCTGAGCCCGGCCAGGCGCGGCGTTTTGCAGCGACTCACGAGCGAGAATCGCGCGCTTGCGCGATACGCCCCAACGATAGCCGCCGAGGCCGCTGCCACTGCGCAGAACGCGATGACAGGGAATCAAATAGGCCACCGGGTTGGCGCCAACCGCTGCGCCGACCGCCCGCGCCGCCGAAGGTGAGCCGATCCGCCCCGCCAGTTCGCCATAGCTTTGGGTTTCACCCGGCGCGATGCTCAGCAACGCGCGCCACACCTGTAGCTGAAAATTGGTTCCGCCGAGATGCAGCGTGAACGCGCGATCTCCACCGGGCGCAAAAATCGATTCGGCGATATCCCCGGTTGCCGCCTGATCGCGGTGCAGCCTGGCAGCGGGCCACGCCGCGGCGAGCGTCCGTTGTGCCGCGGCGACGCCGGTGTCGTAAAAACCGAGATGACAAAGACCGCGCATTGTCATCGCGACGAGGCAATCGCCATACGGACTCGAGTGCCAGCCCCAGGCGATTTCCAGCCCGTGGCCGCCGCTGCGGTACTCGCCCGGCGTCATGGCCTCGATTGTCACGAACAGATCGTGCAGGCGGCCGGCGCCGGACAGACCCGAGTCCAGCGCGGCATCGAATACGCTGCGGTCGCTCCGCAGACTGTGTTTGGCCGCGTCGAGCGTGATCATTTTCAGTAACTGTTTGGGTGTTATCCCGGCCCAGCGGCGGAACAGGCGATTGAAATGATGCGGACTGAGATGAACCGCACGCGCCACCGCCGCGAGATCCGGTTGCTCGCGGTAGTGGGCCGCAATATAGTCAATGGCGGCGGCAATCCGCCGGTAGTCGCGTTGTTCGTTCATTGGTGCAGTGTAGCGCCGGGGCGGACTACGACCCACCCGATACTTGCTGAGTTTGCCGCACCGCAATTCCCTGTAAACGCAAATCACCAGGCCAGACCCGATGTCCTCAACTGACACGCAGCCAAATACGCTGACCCAGGCATTCGGACTGTACCGGTCGAAACGCTTCGCCGAGGCGCTGGAACTGGCGCAAGAAGTGCGCAATCGAAAACCCGAAGCCGCACTGGCCTGGTACCTCGAGGGGCTGTGCGAACTGGCGCGCAACGAACCGGCACAGGCTCTGGCGCCACTGCAGCGGGCTGCGCTGATCGATGCCAATGAGGCGGCCTACCTGGAGCCACTGGCAATCGCGTTGCTGCGCCTGCACCGATATCGAGAGGCGGGCGCGCGCCTCGAAGCCCTTTGCCGGATCGCACCGACGCCGCAGAGACAATTGATGCAGGGCCGCGCCTGGTGGCGCGGCGGCGATTACCCGGCCGCGCTCGCCTGTTTCCGCTCGGCTGCCACGACCGCTACCCAACCGGACGCGGCCCTGACCCTTGCCAAGGCACTACAGAGCCTGGGACAGCGCGAAGAGGCCGGCAGCGTGTTGCAGGCCGCGTTACGGCAGTGGCCCGGCGATGCCGACCTGTACGTGACGCTCGGCGTCGACCGATTCCGCGACGATGCACCGTCGCTGGCGATAGACGCGTTTGCGGCAGCGGTGCGGCTCGCGCCCGGACACACCCTCGCGCATTGCCTGCTCGGGATCACGCTGGCGTTTGCCGGGCGCCCCGACGACGCAACCGGCCATTTCGAAATAGCCGGGCAGGATCCGCGAACCGCCCCCGCGCTCGACGCGTTCCGCTATATGCAAGGTGCACCGGCAAAACGCCACTTCGGCGTTTTCACCGACACGCTGCGCTATGCGCTGGATCAGGCCGATCCGGCAGGGCTTGCACTTGAGTTCGGGGTTTATCACGGGCGCTCTCTCAACCTGATCGCATCGCACTGGCCCGGAGCAGTGCACGGGTTCGACACTTTCTCCGGGTTGCCACAGGACTGGAATGCGGACAATCCGAGCGGCAGTTACAGCACCGACGGACGGCTTCCCGATGCGCCCGCAAACGTAACGCTGCATCAGGGCTTGTTCGATGAAACGCTGCCCGCCCTGCTGGCAACCACCGACACATTCGTCGCGTTTGCTCATGTCGACTGCGATCTGTACGAGTCGACGTTGAGCGCACTCGAACCGGTCGCTCCGCGGCTGCGGCCGGGTTCGGTACTGCTGTTCGACGAGTTTTTTGGCTATGAAGGATGGCGCGACCACGAGCACCGCGCATTCAGCGAAATATGCGCGCGCTTCGACCTGCAGTTTGAACCGCTGGCGTACAGCCTTTTCGACAAACAGGCGGCGATACGCATCCTTTGACGGCGCGGGTGCTGGGGGAATCGCCCAGATTCCGTCGCGCAATGAGCTCCGCTTCAGGGCCGGCGGATTCAACTGTCCGGCAAAACTTCGCGGGCGCGGGCGCGGCCCGCCCGGCGCATGAATCGTATCGATCCGCACAACCCGCGTTGCTTGCGCTTTCCGCCTCTCGAGGTCAGGCTGTGCGCGGTACACAAGGCAAACGAGTCAAATGAAATCACGCTTGGCGATACCCGGAAACAAATCCGTTCCGGCAATCATGGTCATACTCCTTCTCGTCGCGGGCCTGGCTGCCAGCCGGGCGGATGAGGCGACCGCGGCGTTTCTGGAGAACCTCGACCGTTCAGAACTGGCGATTGCGACCGCTGCGGGCGAAATTCACAAGTTCGAAGTCTGGATTGTGCGGAATCCGGCAGAACGGGCGCGCGGACTGATGTTTGTCGAGGAGCTGGAACCGGACGGCGGGATGCTTTTTGTCTACCCCCGGCCGCAGATGGTCGGTATGTGGATGAAGAACACCCTGATACCTCTGGATATGCTGTTTGTCGAGGCGGATGGCAACATCGTCCATATCGCCGAAAACACCGTTCCCCATTCACTGGAAACCGTCAGTGCAAAAATGCCCGTCAGCGCGGTACTGGAGTTGCGCGGCGGCCGGGTTGCCGAGCTCAAGATCGCCCCCGGGGACAAGCTCCGGCACGCTTATTTCAGCCCGCTGCGGCGGCGCAGCGGCGGCAGCTAGCGCCGCAGTACCGCAAGCCAGCGACCGAGATTCAGAAGACTCATCAAAGAGGCGGAAACGTAGGTCAAAGCTGCGGCTTTCAGTAGCCGCCGTGCATGCGGCAAATCCCCTTCCCTGAGATAGCCGCCTTCCTGCAGAAGCGGCAGGGCCCTCGCGAAACTGGCGTCCATCTCGGTTGGCAGCGTCAACAGGTGCACGAAGGTCGAGAGTCCGACGCTGCCGACGATTGCCAGCGGTATCAGCAGGGCGGCAACCGGCGAACGCGACAGAATGGCCAGGATTGGCAACAGCATCAGCAACAGCGCCGCGATTTTTTCGCCGTGCGCGGCGACCGCCACCAGCCGCGTTCGCAGGGCCAAAGGCGTGTAGCCCTCGTGGTCCTGCAGCGCGTGGCCGACCTCGTGAGCAGCAACGGTTACCGCCGTCAACGAGCGGCCTTCGAAATTATCGGGAGAGAGGCGCACGACCTTCGCAACTGGGTCGTAGTGATCGCCCTGGGCAGTGGACTCGACCGCGACATGGCTCATGCCGAGCCCCTGCAGCAGGTGTGCGGCAAACTGTCCCCCGCTACCGGGATAACGATCGCCGGGTTCGCTGTAGCGGCGCATTACCTGGCGCACCCACAACCCGGGCAGATAAACCAGAGCCGCAATCGCCAAAATAACGACAACCCAGATCATCCCCAGTCAGCTGTGCAGGCGGCAGGCGTTTCGGGTTTGCGCCGGCAACCGCCGCAACCGGTCGGCAATCAGCTCTCCGGCGGCGGTGGCGGTGGCGAGGCGCACGTTACCTCGTAGCGCAAGTCCATGTGATACAGGTTCAGATCGCTGGGCTGATAACGGCGGCGGCTCAGCACCTTGTACGACTCCGGACACAGCTGGCGCAGCCGCAGCCACGTCTCCAGCCAGCGCATCCGCGATTCCTCGGCCTGTGCATTGTTGTCGGGGTATTTCGCGGTCAGTTTGACCTCGTAGATCAGGATACTGTTGTCCTGGGGCGATACCCGGATATTGCTGTAGTCGTGACGATCGAGATCCTGGCTCTCATGCGGATTTATCTCTCCGCAGCTTGCAAGCAGCAGCACGACCAAAAACAATATGGCAAAACGCAACAAATTCATCATCAAGTGTCCGCAGATCCGCAGGGCCGGCGACCATGATAGCCAATATCATGCCCGGGCACCGCACCGCGGTCGGCGCCTTTGGTCTAAGCTTGCACGCAACGGCAATCAAACCCAGGTTCGATCCATGACAATCAAAACATTGCGCTTGCTCCGGATTTTTTTACTTCTCTTTCTGATCGGCACGGCCGCAACGGCCAAAGCGGCGGCGGACTGGAAGTTTCCGGCCACCGCGCGCACCGTCGTCGTCGGCGACATTCACGGCGCATACGACGAACTTGGCGGGCTTTTGCGCGAGACCGGGCTGGTCGACAACGAGTTGCGCTGGACCGGCGGCAACACCCAGCTGGTGTCGGTCGGCGATCTGCTCGATCGCGGCGACGATTCGCGCAAAGTCATGGACCTGCTGATGCGGCTGCAACAAGAGGCGGCCGCGGCCGGCGGCGCGGTGTATGTGATTCTCGGCAATCACGAAATCATGAACCTGACCGGGGATCTGCGTTACGTAAGCGACGGCGAATACGCCGCGTACCAGGATATGGAACCGGCAGCGACCCGGGAGCGCGCGCTGGCCGCGTTCGTCGCGGATGCGAGCGCCAGGGGGCTGTCCGCAGACGAAGCTGCAAGCACTTTCGGGCAACAGTTCCCGCCCGGCTTTTTTGGCCACAGCGCCGCATTCTCAGCGACCGGCGTTTACCGCAAATGGCTGCAGAGCATGCCGACGATGATCATGGTTGGCGACACGGTTTTCGTACATGGGGGACTGTCCCCGGCCCTGCTCGAATCGGATATTCCCACGATCAACGCCTCGGTGACCCAAACCGTGGCGGACTACAACCGTATCTGGGACGGGGTCGCAACACGATTCGAGGTCCCGGTAGCACGGCGCGGCCGGGGCGACGCGCTACGCGGCCTCGGCGACGAAGAAGCCGCCGCCGCGGCGGCACAACTGGAAACGCTGCTCGAATCGCCGGTGCTCGGCCCGGTAGGGCCGTTGTGGATTCGCGAAAATGCGTTGTGCCACGAACTCACTCAGTACGACACCGTCAGATCGATCCTGGACCGGCTAGGCGCCAAACGCGTTGTTTTCGGCCACACGCCAACGGTCTCGCGGCGGGTCACCAGCCGTCTGGGCGGGCTGATCGTAATGGCGGACACCGGGATGCTGCGCAGCTACTACGAGGGCACACCCGCGGCGCTGATCATCGAGGGCGACAACCTGCAGGTTCGTTATGCGGGCAGCCAGCGCGCGGAACCTGTCGACGCCGAAATCCGGCGCATTGGCGAACGGCCCGGCAACCTCAATGACGACCAGCTCGAGGAATTCCTGGCCAACGCGGAGATCGTCGCAACCGAAGAGGTCGGAACCGGTGTCACCAAGCCGTTGCGGGTCACACTGGAACGCGATGGCATCAGCGTGCAGGCGTTGTTCAAGGGCGTATCAACCCCGATTAGCGGCAACAGCCAGCGGCGCCGGCAGCTGATCGAGAAATCCGATCGTTACCAGCACGAAGTCGCCGCATACAAGCTGGACCGGCTGCTCGATCTCAACCTGGTACCGGTCACGGTCGAACGCACTGTCAACGGCAACCCCGGCGCACTGCAATTCTGGGTCAATGGCCTGATCAGCCTGTTGGAAAAAACCGAGCAGAATGTAAAAGCGGACGGCCATTGTCCGATCAACCAGCAGTACAACCTGATGTACGTGTTCGACAGCCTGATCCTGAATACCGACCGCACCCAGCAAAACGTGACATTTACCCGTGACGACTGGATGCTGGTGTTGATCGACCACTCCCGTGCATTCAGGTTAAGCCGTAATTTGCCTGCGGATTTCCGCAATTTTCCGATTCAGGTGGGCGACGAGATGGCACGACGGCTAGAGCGTCTGGACCGGGAAATGCTTACCGGAGAACTGGGCGAATACATTGACCGGGATCAGATCCGCGCCCTGCTCGCCCGGCGCGACGATCTGTTGAAGCAGTACCGGAAATAGGCACGACGCCTACTTGATCCGGCGCACTTTGACGGTCGGGTTATAACCGTCGACCTTGAGGTAGTAGACGCCCATGAAACCGCGTTTTATCTCGACCTCCGGGTTTTCCGATTTTCTGGCAACGAGCTTGCCGCCGGCAACCTGTCGCCATACCTGGCCGTTTTCAAGCGTGAATTCGGTCTTTCCCGACCAGCCGTCGAAGATGCCGTCAATGCGGCTGCGGATGAGCTTGGTTTCGGCTGCGCGCTGTTCTTCAAGCCCGAAGTCTTGACTGTCAGCATCGGCGGCGGCGGGGGCTGTCTCCGGCGGCGGCTCCGCCGGGGGCACAGCGGGCGCAACGGGTGGCGGCGCAGCCTGCGCCGCGGCTGCTGTCGCCGCCGGGGCCGTAGCAGCAGCACTCACAGGCGCTGCCGCAGTCGCCGCAACGGGCGCCGTGACTGCGGCTGCCGCACGTTTACTCAATCCGTCGTAACAAGCGAGACGCTCGATCGAATCGAGGATTAGCGCACAGCGGCGCAAATCCGCGCTCAGGTCTGCGCTCGCACCTTGCGAAAAAAGAACCAGAATGACCGCCGTTGCGGGGACCCGAAGTTTTTTCATGATGCGTACCTGATCACTATCGTCAATGCGAACACCAGCGCGGCGAGTTCGCAGCAGACCACGTTACCGTATCGAAAAGGGCCGGCATTCGCCGGCCCCAATACACCCGAGTTTCAAGTCAGCGTCAAGCGGTCTTCTTGCGCGACGTCTTTTTCTTAGAAGCGCGGCGGGCCGTTGTCTTTTTGGCTGCCGCCTTCTTCCGGCTGGCCGCCTTTTTCACGGTCCGTTTTTTCGCCGAAGCCTTGGCGACTTTCTTTTTCGCGACTTTCTTTTTCGCGACTTTCTTTTTCGCTACCTTTTTCTTCGCCGCTTTCTTTTTGGCCCTGGCCAATGCTTTCTTCGCCATTTCCTTTTCATGTGCGCTCAGCGCTTTGCTCATGCCAAGCGCCTTGCGTGCATACTCACGCGCCTCGGAGAGCTGCGCACGCAGTGGTTTGAGGTTTGCGCGATGCTCCTGCAGTTCCGCCTTCGCATCGTCAACCAGTTGTTCGAATTTTTTTATCTGGGCCCGGATCTTGCGCTTTGCCGCCGCGGTCTTCGCGCTGGTCAGACGTTCCGCCTCGCGTGCAAGCCGGTTGCGATTGCTCTGAACACTGCGATTCAGGCGGTTTATCTGATTGCTGAGCTTGCGGGCATCACGCTCGAGTGCGCGTGCTGTGCTGTGAGTGACCCGCACAAACTCGCGTTCCGCTTTTCGGATTCCCTTCTCAAGCGCCGATAGCTTTTGCGTCATTACCCTTTCCCCTTGCTTCACCAAGATGTGTATCGACATTAACTTAGTACAGGTGCGTCCGCATTGCTACCATTGGGTGTGTCGCGCCGCAGCGTCGCAATCGCGAATACACACGCGTACAAGAGTCCCCGTTGAAACCAGTGAACGATGCCCGCAACAACTTCGATATCGATTCGCTTCGCGTCGCGAGCGAACACGGTGACTGTGATGCGTCGGTTCGCCTTGGGCAGTTGCTGTTGCAGCGCGGCGGATTCGGCAGCAGCGAATTCGACGAAGCAATAACGCGGCTGGAACAGGCAGCCGGCATGGACCACACGGAAGCGCAGTTATTGCTCGCCAACGTCCTCGCCCAGGTCCACGCATTGCCGGACGCGGATGCGCGCGCCGCGCACTGGTATGACGCAGTCGCGCAAAAGAACCACCCGGAAGCGCTCGCGCGGCTCGGCGATATGTACCTGACCGGCCGCGGCGTCGCCGCGGACGACGCCCAGGCGCTTGCCTGTATTGAACGCGCCGCGCGCCAATGCTATCCGCAACTGCAATGCGATCTCGCTTACATGCTTGACCACGGTATTGGATGCAATGCCGACCCGGTTGCAGCAACGTCATGGTTCTTGCGCGCCTTGGCGCAGGGAAGCCACCAGGCCGCATTCGCTCTCGGCCTGCGCTATTACTGCGGCAGAGGCGTCGGCCGCGATGCGGCCGTTGCACAAGCAATGTTCGAGTGCGCCGCTGGTGGCGACTTCCCGGATGCGTGTGTCTGGCGCGACAGGCTGGACGAGATCACGAGCAGCAACGAGAAATGCGACGCTGGCCTGCTTGCGCAGCGGATTCGCGACCAGGTGAGAAGCCTGCCACATCAGTTTGCCGCTGCGGGCATAAGCGAACTCGACAGCGGCGAATCCGCCACTCGAAAGATGACTGCCGTCATCGAGCGCCACTGGAGTGCACTCGATGACCGCCGTATATCACTCGATCCCGGCCACAGAAGCGCGCGCGGCAACGCGACCGGCTGGCCGGTTATTGCGGCCCCTGGCCTGCCACAATTGGAAATCTGGCAACCGCGGGTATTTCGCATCCCGCACTTCCTGAGCGAGTACGAGCGCGCTCACGTTATTGCCCTGAGCGCACCGAGGATGGCAGCGGCAGCCGATTTCAGCCGCGATGCGGCGGAGTTCGAAAAAGACTTTTTTACCGGCACGGCTGCACGTCTTGGCGCCCACATGTGCGATCCGGTGATCCGCAACATCGAAAGAAGGATCGCGGATGCCGCGATGCTCCCGGCGCGTCATATCGAACCACTGTCGGTGCTGCGCTACCAGGATGACGATGTGTACGAGGCGCATGTGGATTATCTGACCCCCGATCGCCTGGAAGGGGCCCATGGCGGCCAGCGCCTGGTTACTTTCATCTGCTATTTACGGGCACCGCGCGAGGGCGGTGAGACCGAATACCTGAACGCGGAGCATGCCGTTGCCGGTGAACCGGGACTTGCCCTGCTCCATTACAACTGCCTGCCGGACGGCCAGCCGGACGAAATGAGCCTGCACGCGAGCCGGCCGGTGATTGCAGGAGAGAAATGGCTGTTGCGCACGGCAATCCACGCGCAGAGTCTTTATGAGCCGATCGCAGCGGCGAGGGACGCAACATGAAAAGCAGCAAACGGCAGTTGCATCGCGGGCGGGCACTCGGCCTGATTCCGCTCATGCTGCTGACCCTCTCATGCCAGAGCGTACCGGGCCCTCTGGCCAGTCCGGACGAACCGCACGGTGTGCTGGTGGCGGCAGCGCCGCCGGCCGGTCTGCAGCCGATCGCGATCGCGTACATCGACGATCGCAAGGTCGGAGGGAAATCGGCCTACTGGGTCAAACCGGGAATGCGCCGCATCCAGTCGCGTCTTCTCAGTGGCGACTTCGCCAAAACCCTGAAATCGAGCGGCGAAACGGGGCAAAAACAAGGCGAGCTGATGCTCGAGGTCGAGGCCGGCTATCGCTACCTGCTGGTCGGCGAAGTGACTGCACGCCGCGAATGGCGGGTTTTCGTGCTCAAAAAAGAGCCATTGAAGGCCGCACCTGCAACGAAAGAATAGCCCGGCAAAAAACGTAACCTTCTGTTTTTATTGAATTTGACTAAATCGGGTTCCCGGGGAAGACTTGTGTTCTTTTTACAACACATCAGAACCCGGCCCTACCCGCCAACGCGATGTTGCTGAATTACAACAGTGCGCAAAACGTTCGTCGTTTGCGCAACACGAGACAAAAAAGTCGGCCCGGCGCGGGGCCGCCTTCAGGTTCACCAACCGGCCCTCCCGGATAGAACCAAATAGAATATAACTTGTTGCTTCTATTTAAAATAAACCTCTTACCGAGAAGTGACGAAGCGGCCCGTCAAAACGGGCCGGGAAGCGGTCCGGCGGAATCTGTGTGTTTATTACAACACCGGACTTTGCTTTACGCCCAGTTGTGCTAATATCGCCACCACTCGCAATGCGCGGGCGTTTGTTGCCAATCTGCATCAAGCGGACGTAACCGGCTCCAGAAGCCGGATTTAACCAAACCAAATAAACCTCTCCCTGGAGGAATTGCATGGAAAACACGCTTAGAGACGCGGTCCGATACGCCCTCGTTGCGGGTGCCGCCGCCTCTGTAGCTTCCCCTGCCGTATTTGCGCAGGACGAGGACGCTGCCGAGCTCGGTAAGGTACAGGTGACGGGTTCGCGTATTTCGCGCACCGACATCGAGACTGCGAACCCGGTGTTCGTGGTAACTCGAGAGGACATCGATCGCACGGGTCTCGTGGGTATCGGAGAAATCCTCGAAGAGCTACCGATTGCCGGCTCCGGTCTGAACACGGTGTTCAACAATGGTGGTGACGGCTCGGTCCGTCTTGACCTTCGCAACCTCGGCTCGAACCGCACCCTGGTGCTGGTCAACGGCCGCCGTTGGGTTAACGCTGTTGGCGGCGGTGGCGCCGGCTTCAGCTCGGTCGACCTGAACACGATCCCGGCCTCCATCGTTGAGCGCATCGAAGTCCTGAAGGACGGCGCCTCGGCGATCTACGGTTCTGACGCCGTTGCAGGTGTGGTCAACATCATCACCAAGCGTGACTTCCAGGGCATGGAAGCCAACGCCCAGTACGGTGCCTACGACGAGAGCGATGGCGATACCTACGCCTACGACTTCAGCGTCGGCGCCACGACGGCCACGACCAGCGCCTTCA
>Ga0102955_1000188_pt1 | contig 13592 bp, 12 predicted proteins | sample SalPonF2_A_D1_MG_FD_78512 | JGI IMG/M metagenome (GOLD analysis project Ga0102955, IMG submission 78512) | Salt pond soil microbial communities from South San Francisco under conditions of wetland restoration - Salt Pond MetaG SF2_A_D1_MG ... | reverse complement strand
CGCATGAAGGTAGCGTTTTGGGTAATCGTCGGTCTGCCGATATGCTTCCTCGGTGCCTTATGGCTGATGCCGTTGTGGCCGGTAACGATCAATTCGATCAGCCTGTTCGGATTTATCATTGTTCTCGGTATTGTCGTCGATGACGCCATTATTATCGGCGAAAGCATACATACGAAAATACGCAGTGACGGTCACACGCTTGACACGGTGATCCGGGGAGCCAATCGCGTTGCGATTCCGGCAACCTTCGGTGTGCTGACAACAATCGCGGCGTTTGCGCCCATGATGTTTGTCGGCGGTGTTGTCGCGCCATTCTTTGAATCGATGGCATTTGTAGTCATCGCGTGTTTGTTTTTCTCACTTGTTGAATCGAAGTTGATTCTTCCGGCGCATCTTGTCCACGCAAAAATTCCACGCGTCGATGAAGACGACCTGTTTTCTCCTCAGCGCGCAATTCCTCTGAAAGAACGCCCGGGGAGGCTCTTTCTGAAAATTCAGCGACACGTGCAGCATGGGCTGTTCTCTTTAATCGATAACTATTACAAGCCGGCACTTGAGAAAGCGGTCGACAATCGTGGTCTTACAGTCACAATTTTCGTCGCAGTATTGATCGCGACATTGGGTCTCATGACAAGTGGAATTGCGAGGATCGTCGTTTTCCCGGAGATTGGTTCCGATTTCATACAGGTTCAATTCGAGATGCAGCGAGGCAGCTCTTCCAGTGCACGCAACGCGGCCGTCGACCGGCTGGAGGCGGCCATGCTCGACATTAATGAGCAGTTCGTCAAGGAGAACCCGGACTCATTACCGATCATCGAACATCTCGGAGTGTTCACGCGCGGCGATACTGCGGCGATTCTGTTCCTGGAAATCCCGATGGATACGAGTCGCCCTTATGAGATGAGCGAGATCAACGATATGTGGCGCAATGCCGTTGGTGAAATACCCGGCATGAAGGAGCTCAAGTTTGAATCGGCACGTCATATCGGTGGGGGGCCTCCGCTGAGTTTCCGTTTGAGCGGATCGAATTATGCAATGCTCGAGAATGCCGCGGCTGAACTGGCGCTTGAACTCGCAAACTACGAGGGCGTATTCGACATCGTGAACTCCGCATCTGCAGCGGGCGACGAAATCAAGCTGTCGATCAAGCCCGAGGCTGAGGCCCTGGGCCTCACTATGGCATCGCTCGGCCGGCAGGTTAGACAGGCGTTCTATGGCGAAGAGGCGCAACGAATTCAGCGCGGCAAAGACGAAATAAAAGTCATGGTGCGTTATCCAATGAATGAGCGTAAGTCCGTAGCTGATCTCGAAAACATGCGTATACGGACGCCGGACGGCGATGAGGTGCCGTTCCAGTCTGTTGCGGATATTTCTTTCGGTAAGGGGTATTCAAGCATATCTAGGCTGGACCGCGAACGCACCGTCACCGTGTCGGCGAACATTGATTCTGAACTCGTCGAACCTCAGGAAGTTATCAGGTCTGTGTCGAGCGAGGTCATTCCTGGGTTGTTGGCTCGTCATCCGGGCGTAAAGTATGGACTCGAAGGTGCGAGTGGGGAGCAACTCGACTTCCTGGTCAGGCTCGGTATCGCTTTTGTGGCCGCGCTTTTTTTGATCTATGCACTCATTGCCATTCCACTGCACTCGTATAGTCAGCCGTTAATAATAATGTCGGTAATTCCGTTTGGACTGATTGGTGCGGTAATCGGTCATGTGATCATGGGCAAGGCGCTCAGTATGTTTTCCATGTTCGGATTGATTGCGCTGGCGGGCGTCGTTGTCAACGATAGCCTTATCATGGTGGACTTTATCAACAAGGCTCGGGTCGAGGGCGTGGCGATACGGCAGGCTATCATTGAATCGGGCACGGCCAGGTTTCGCGCGATCGTTCTGACCTCGTTCACTACGGCGGCGGGTTTGTTGCCGATACTTCTCGAAACGAGCTCACAAGCCCAGGCTGTGGTTCCAACTGCGATTTCTATAAGTTTCGGAATTATTTTCGCGACGGTCATTACCTTGTTCCTGATTCCGTCGCTTTACATGCTGCAGGAAGATTTATTTGCTCGGATACGATATTTTCGAGCGTGGCTCGGGGGTCCTTCAGCGGTTGCTGAGACACCGGATTAGCAGATCATATGAGTTCGAACTTCGGCGATAAAGAGGCACGCGCGGGTGTCTTCATCGGTCTTCTTGCGTATTTCATGTGGGGCATCTTCCCCGTCTATTTCAAGTGGATAGCGTCCGTAGATCCGCTCGAGGTACTGGGTCACCGCGTCATTTGGGCAGTGCCGTTCGGAGCGCTAATCATTTTGGCGCGGCGGCAATGGCCGGAGGTGAAGAGGGCATTGGTTGATCGAACCATGCTCGCATGGCTCGCCCTGGCTGCGTTGTGCATTTCGACCAACTGGCTTATTTACATCTGGGCCGTCCAGAATAACCACATATTCGAAACGAGTCTTGGCTACTACATCAATCCCCTCATGTATGTCGGCGTCGGTGTCGCACTACTCGGTGAACGCCTGCGCAGGCTTCAGGTCGTTGCTGTTATATTCGCGACGTTTGGCGTGCTGTTCCTGACCGTGAGCGGGGGCCGTTTCCCCTGGGTCGCATTGTCGCTGGCCGGGCTGTTCACGGCCTACGGTGTGATACGCAAGAAGATTGCGATTGGCGCAATGCCAGGGCTGTTTATCGAGACGTTGCTGTTGTTCCCGGTCGCCGCTCTCTGGATGACCTGGCTGGTCGCAACACAGCAAGCGTCGCTGACAGCCGGTGATGGGGGCCTTTCGGCGTTGTTGGTGCTAGGCGGTCCTATAACCGTTTTACCGCTATTGTTTTTTGCGATTGCTGCCAAGCGCGTGACGTTGACGACAATCGGGTTCATGCAATTCCTTGCACCCACACTGCAGTTCTTTACAGGTCTTTACTATGGCGAACAGCTGACGACCGCCCATCTAGTATGCTTTGGGAGTATCTGGTCTGCGGTATTGTTCTTCAGTATCGACGCGTTCCGCGCAGGCACAAAAAAAGGGGTCGAACCGATTTAAATTAATCGGTTCGACCCCTTTTACAGGTTGAGCTTTACTTCGCGGCCTTGCGCTCCTGCGCTTCCCTGACGACTTCCTCGGCCACGTTCGCCGGACACGGCGCGTAGTGTGAGAACTCCATCGAGAACTGGCCCCGACCAGACGTCAGCGTACGTAGATGACCGATGTAGCCGAACATCTCGGCCAACGGGGCATTCGCTTTGACGCGCACGCCTGTCGCGCCGGCGTCCTGAGACTTGATCATGCCGCGGCGGCGGTTGAGGTCACCAATGACATCACCGACGTTATCATCCGGCGTGAACACATCAACCTTCATGATCGGCTCCAGCAGCTGTGGGCTGGCTTTGGGAATCGACTGACGGTAGGCGGCCTTGGTTGCGATTTCGAAGGCCAGTGCCGAGGAGTCGACTGCGTGGTAAGCGCCGTCGAGCAACGTGAACTTGACGTCCAGCAGCGGGTACCCGGCCAGGGTGCCTTCAACCATGCAGCTCTCGAATGCCTTTTCGATCGCGCTCCAGTACTCACGCGGCACGTTACCGCCGGTAACCTGAGACTCGAACTCGTAGCCGGCGTTTTTCTCGGCCGGCTCGATCTTGTACTCAATCTTGCCGTACTGGCCTGAACCACCGGACTGTTTCTTGTGCGTGTAGGTGTCTTCGACTAGCTGCGTGATCGTCTCGCGGTAGGCAACCTGTGGCTTACCCATCTCGACGTCGACATGATGTGTGCGGCGCAGGATATCGACCTTGATATCGAGGTGCAGTTCGCCCATGCCCTTGATCAGCGTCTCACCGGAATCCTCATCCGTCGCAACCTGGAAAGAGGGGTCTTCCTGAACCATCTTGTTCAGGGCGACACCCATCTTCTCGTTGCCGGCTTTGTCTTTCGGGGAAATTGCCACCGAAATCACCGGGTCAGGAAATACCATCGGCTCCAGAGTCGCCGGGTTCTTGGGGTCCGCGAGCGTATGGCCCGTACGCGTGTTCTTCATGCCGAGCAAGGCCACAATATCGCCTGCCTGAGCGCTTGCGAGCTCCTGGCGCGAATCGGCATGCATCTCGACGATACGGCCAATGCGCTCGGTCTTGCCCGTAAACGTATTCAGGACAGTGTCGCCTTTTTTCATCGTTCCCGAGTAGATGCGTGTGAAGGTCAGGGCGCCATACCGGTCATCCATGATCTTGAACGCCAGTGCGCGCAACGGTTTCTCAGGATCGATCTCTGCGAACTTGCCACTCTCCTTGCCGTCGATGTTCATTTCCGGCTGGGGCTTGACTTCGGTCGGGTTCGGCAAGAAGTCAACAACTGCATTAAGAACATTTTGTATGCCTTTGTTTTTAAAGGCAGAACCACAGTAGGTCGGGAAGAAATCAAGCGCGATCGTACCCTTACGAACACAGCGTTTGATGTCCTCAATCGAAGGCTCATTGCCCTCCAGATACTGTTCCAGCAGGTCGTCGTCCTGCTCGACTGCCGTTTCAATAAGCTTCTCGCGCCATTCTTCGACCGCGTCCTGCATATCTTCAGGAATGTCGGTTATCTCGTAAGACTCTGGATCGCTCGAATCCGACCAGATCCACGCCTTGCGTGTCAGGAGGTCCACCAGGCCCGTGAAATGGTCTTCGATACCGATCGGCAGAACCATGACCAGCGGGTGCGCGGCGAGAACGTCCTCTACCTGCTTCACGACGCTGAAGAAATCGGCACCGACACGGTCCAGTTTGTTGACGAAGATAATCCGCGCGACTTCTGACTCATTGGCATAGCGCCAGTTCGTCTCCGATTGCGGCTCGACACCACCGGATCCACAGAATACGCCGACACCACCGTCGAGCACCTTGAGTGAACGATAAACTTCGATCGTGAAGTCAACGTGTCCCGGTGTGTCGATGATATTGAGCGTGTGATTATTCCACTGGCAACTTGTGGCAGCCGACTGAATCGTGATGCCGCGCTCCTGCTCCTGCTCCATGAAATCTGTCGTGGCTTCGCCATCGTGAACCTCACCGGTGCGATGGATCTTGCCCGTGAGCTTGAGGATTCGCTCGGTCGTCGTCGTCTTGCCCGCATCGACGTGGGCGAAGATACCGATATTTCTATAAACGCTAAGGTCTTTCATTTCACTGCTCTATTAGTCTCATTCCTGGCACCGACCTGCTGCCACACAAAAAGGGCTCTCAAAGCCTTCAAAAGCGAGAACCCGGCAAGTAACGCAAGGTGGGTGCACGTAAATTCTAAGCCGTCCTGAGGTGCATTCCCGGCAGCCAGTGCGGCGCTGCATGCGGGGCAGGACGGGCTTTCGCGCGCGGATAATAGCAGCGCGCAGGCCCCTAAACCAGTCCATTTCTTGCGCTGTTTGGCGGGGAGGGTGGAATTCTTCTTTTTCTTATGTAAATCAGTGAGTTAAATCACCGACGCAGGATTGCGATCCAACGCGCGATATTGAGCAGGCTCATCAGGGAGGCAGAAACGTAAGTAAGTGCGGCAGCCGTAAGGAGTTTACGGGCATGTGGCCGGTCGACTTGCTTCAGTACCCGATGCTCATCGAGCAGCGGTAACGCACGCGCGAAACTTGCATTGAATTCGGTTGGCAACGTTATGACATGGACGACGGCCGCCGTGCCCAGTGTCAGCATGCCGGCAGCGAATGTCAGCAGGCCGATCGCAGGCGCGCGCGTAACGATGCCCAGGAAAGGAGAGACCATCAGCACGCCAGCACCGATCTTTTCGATGCCACGCGTGGCCTTTACAAGGCGCGTCCGAATGCGGAGAGGAGCGTAGCCATCATGATCCTGCAGCGCGTGTCCGACTTCGTGAGCCGCCACGGTGATGGCCGTCAGCGAATGGCCGGAAAACTTGTCCTCGGTCAGGCGGACGACTTTGGCTTCCGGATCGTAGTGATCGCCCTGGTCGGTCGCTTCGACTTGGACTGACTGCAGGCCATGTTTGTCGAGCAGGTGGCGGGCGAGCTGGGCCCCAGTTCCGGAATAGCGATTGGCTGGTAGGCTGTAACGTTCGAGAACGCGCTGAACCCAGATACCCGGGCCAAAAACGATTACGAGAATCAGCAGGATGAAAACGGCGATAATCACCTGGATTTAACCCGTTGCCTTGATTTCACACTCACTCCTTTGCGTGGCGCGGAATTGTTCCCGATAGCCTGCTAATCTACCAGCGTTTTCTTCGAATACGGGGATTGTAGTGACGCCAGATCAGGCAATGTTATTCGGCTTGCTGTTTTTCGTATTCGTATTCCTGATTTGGGGGCGCTGGCGGTATGACCTGGTTGCGTTCATTGCCCTATTGATTGCGCTGCTGACCGGCATCGTGCCGAAGGAACTGGCATTCTCTGGATTCGGGCACCCGGCAACGATCATTATTGCGCTCGTACTGATCGTCAGTCGCGGGCTTTCCAGTTCCGGCGCAATCGAACTTGTCGCTCGCTACGTCGTCGATGCATCGCGCAAACTGGGCACCCACATTACGATCATGTCGGCGCTGGCCGCAGGTCTGTCGGCGCTCATGAATAACGTCGCGGCATTGGCACTCCTGATGCCTGTCGATATGCAGGCAGCGAAGAAAGCAGGGCGTAGTCCGTCACTATCGCTGATGCCCCTGTCGTTTGCATCGATTCTTGGCGGCATGATCACGTTGATCGGTACACCGCCCAATATTGTCGTCGCGGAGTTTCGTGGCGATGCACTCGGCGAATCATATCGCATGTTCGATTTTGCGCCTGTGGGGCTCGCCTGTGCAGTCGTTGGCGTCGCGTATGTGGCGCTGGCTGGTTGGCGCCTGCTGCCGCGCGAACGACAATCCGGCGACGCCGGCAAGGAATTATTCGATCTCGCTGATTACATCGCCGAGGTGCGTGTGCCCAAAGGGTCGGCCGTAATCGGCAAGCGCGTTCGCGACCTTGATGGCGAAGCTGCGAAAGTGGATGTCGAGATAGTCGGCCTCGTTCGGAAAGGAAGGCGCCTGCCTGGTCTTGCACGCATCGCCGAGATCAGGGCGGGTGATATTCTCGTGGTCGAGGCAAGCCCCGACAGCCTCGAGGAGGCTTTGGGCGCACTGGATCTCGAATACGTCGGCAAGGGTGAGGGTAAGCTCGGTGATGACGACCTGGTCCTGCAAGAAGTGGTGGTACCCGAGTCATCGAGCCTTGCAGGTCGTTCGGCGGTGTCGGTCAGGCTGTTGTACCGTTATCGAGTTGCACTGGTTGGTGTTTCGCGTGAGGGCAAGCGTTTTCGCGAAAAGGTCCGATCCCTTCAGCTACGGCCGGGTGATGTGCTGCTGTTGCTTGGTGCCGAAGAACGCCTGAACGATATTACCGGCCGCCTGGGCCTGCTGCCTCTGGCGCATCGGGGACACAGCGTCATTCAACGCGAAAAGGCATGGTTGGCCGTCGGGATTTTCTCGGCCGCGATCGCGGTCGCAAGTTTTGGCTGGCTCTACTTGCCGATAGCGCTTGGCTGTGTCGTCGCATTGTATTTACTGCTCAATATCGTGCCGATTCGCGACGTCTATACGTCAGTAGAATGGCCCGTCATTGTCCTGCTGGGTTCAATGATCCCGATCGGCGGTGCGCTGCAGTCAACGGGCGGTACGGCGTTGATTGCCGGTGGCATTGTGGATTTGTCGACCGGTTTTTCGCCAGTAGTCGTACTAACGCTGCTGGTAATTGTCACGATGACATTGTCCGATGTCATGAATAATACGGCGACTGCTGTCATCGCCGCTCCCATAGCAATCGAGATTGCGGCTCGCCTCAACGTCAATCCAGACCCGTTTCTGATGGGTGTTGCGGTGGCCGCATCCTGTGCTTTTCTTACGCCGATCGGTCACAAGAACAACACCCTCATCATGGGGCCTGGCGGATATCGGTTCGGTGACTACTGGCGGATGGGACTACCGCTCGAGATACTCATCATCGTTGTTGCGGTACCGGCAATTATTCTGTTCTGGCCGTTGTAGGCCTTGATTTTATGTCAATCGAGTGTCGCAAAACGCATGAACGACAGGGCAAAAACTGACACTCGTTGCGTAGTCAGTCTCTGTGTTTAATTAAGCAAAACCATTCAACGTGTTGAAAGAGATAGAAAAAAGCGTCTCGTAATTCCTGCGGTTGAATTGGCACAGCGCTTGCAACTGTATTGATAGTAGCCGCCGATTGGCGCCGTTGAATCGATTCAGGAATTGCGGAGATTGACATGGCAAAAGCGACAATCCAGGACTGGACCGACAGTATTGTACTGTTGAAATTCGATCAGCATTGTGACGTGAAATACCAGGTCTATCGTGAGCAAGACAAGCACTTTCTTGAGATGAGAGACCTCGAAGACAAACACATACACACGCTGGAACTACCCGATGGCATGAAGCTCGAGCGCAGTAGTTATGAAGTGCTGCTACGCTACGTGCTGCTCGACGTGGTCGCGGCGTAGGTTTCCGCTGCTTCCCAGACGCGCAGCAGGTTCTCGCCGAGAATCTTGCGTATGTCTTCTTCGCTGTAGCCGCGTCGCAGTAAACCTTCAACGAGATTCGGGTATCCTGAAGCATCCTTGAGGCCGTCGGGCAGGGCATCGCCGACACCATCGAAATCAGAGCCGATACCCACGTAGTCAATGCCGACGAGTTTCACGACGTGGTCGAAATGATCGAGTACATCGTCCACTGAGGCATAGACCATGGGGCCATTCTGCTGTGCGTAAATCGCCGGGTATTCGCGATACAGGTAGGACTGGGACAGTTCGGGATGCTCCGCCAGGTACTTTTTGCCTGCGGCCATGCGTGCCCGGCTGTACTCGAGCGCAGCCTGGTTTACAAACATCGAACCGAAATTTATCTGGATGACGCCACCGTTCTCTGCAAGTGCCACGATCATCTCGTCGCTCATGTTGCGTTCGAAACCAGGCGTGAAGTGTCGTGCCGACGAATGCGATGCGATGACAGGGACTTCGGTGACGTCCAGGATCTGCCAGAATGCTTCGTCGGATACATGGCTGACGTCCACCATGATGCCGAGACGGTTTAACTCCGTAATCACCTCCGCGCCAAATTCGCTGATGCCGTTCCACTTGGACGTCTCGTCGTACGAAGAATCAGACAGATGATTGTTCGAACCATGGCAGAGCGACAGGTAGCGAATGCCCCGATCGTAAAAGTATCGGAGATTGTCGAGATCGCCGTCAATCGGTGACCCGTTTTCCATGCCCATTGGCAATGACATGATGCCTGCTTCGAATTGCCTGCGCACATCGGCAACGCTCGTTGCTATCGCGAATTTTTCCGGAGCAGACGCGACCATTCCTTCGACGATTTCGATAAGACTTTCGGCAGTCGCCTTTGACTTACCTTCAGCCTCATGCTCGGCAGGCGTATAAATCGACATGAACGGCACGTTCAATCCGCCGGCAACGGCCCGCGGATAGTCGAAGTCCCCGCTGTCGGTCGGTTGTGACACATCCGCCGGCCTCGACGCAAGACGGTAAGGGGCGTCGATGTGCGTGTCGATGATGATGCTCTCGTGCGCGATTCGCTGCGCTTGCGCGGCATGGTCGACGGTGACGGTTGCGCTGCGGTCTTCACCTTCAGAGCCGCAGGCGGCCAGCAACAACGTGGATGCCGCGAGGCAGAGGATTTTGTTTGTCATCAAGGGATATTTCGCTGGTTCGAAAGGTCGAAGATTGTAACAATATAAGCCATTCATTAGTCCACCGATCTTGGCTTTCGATGCAAGGAGCAAACAGATGACTGATACGAATCCTCCGGCAGACGACGCATTTGTCGGCCATAAAGAGCCCGGTAAGCCCATCGAAGAGAACATCAAGTCACGCGCCACGTGGACGCGCCTGCTGTTCATGGTGATCTGCTATGTCCTGGTCAGTCTCGCGAGCCTGGTTGGTTCAGTCGTTGTCGTGTTTGGGTTTCTCTGGGTCTTGTTTACGGGCGAGGTCAATCGTGAGTTGCGTGGGGTAGGGCAAAGCCTGGCTTCGTATATCTACGAAAACATCCGCTTCCTGACGTTCAATACAGAGGATCGCCCGTTCCCGCTCGGCAATCCGTGGCCGTCAAGCGAAACTGAATAGGACCCAGTCAGCCCCGGCTAGACTGACAGTTCGCGCTGGCCGGGCTGCCAGTGCGTCAGATTGATGTGCGCGCCGCCCATCCCAAGGCCGCGCACCCAGCGGGCGGCTGCATCGAGCGTCACCCAGGTCCTGACCTTGCCCTTGCGCGTTTCGGCTGTTACCGGGCCGTTGGGCGTTTTTGCCTCGACGTGAAATCTCGCGCCGCTGGCAATAATGTTGATGTTCTTGATGGCGCCGGCCGCAACCATCGCCTTCAACATGCGTTCATCCATTTGGAGTCCCCGAAAAAAGGTCGTTTTGCTCTGGGATAACGATGCCGGTTTCGCTGCAGTGCCGGCGTATCAACATTTCGACCATGTTCGCCACGCTGCGGTGCTCGCGCGCCGCGGCCTCACGTACGGCTTCCTTGATGGCTGGCTCGATACGTAAATTCAGCGTGGATATCTTGGTCTTTGCCATGCGTTACATTGTATATTAATAATAATCGAAATGTAACGCATATTGCGTGGTATGCACAGCCTGATTCCGCCACGTATCTAACGAGCGCTATACTACGATTTATCTGGCCCATACGGGCGGTACAGTTAGCGATAGTTAGATTGCATGCGGATAGAAAGCATTAATGTCGGGCGCGTAGAGACGGTCAGGCGTGGTGACAAGGCCATGCAAACCGGCATCTGCAAGCAGCCGGTCACGGGGTCGGTCCAGATTGGTGTGGAAGGCATTCCAGGTGACGCAATCGTCTCCACCGAGCACCATGGTGGTCCGGACCAGGCGATCTACGCATACAGCAGCGACGACTACGATTGGTGGGCCAAGTCCATGGGAATTGACGTTTTCCCCGGTCTGTTTGGAGAAAACCTCACTATTCGAGACATGCCGTCCGATATGACTATCGGCGATCGGCTGCTAATCGGCGAAGTCGTGCTTGAGGCGACGGCACCACGCATTCCCTGCGATACATTCGCGGCACGTATGGGCGATGCGGGTTTCGGGCTGCTTTTTCGGCGTGCAGAGCGCCCGGGCGTCTATTTCAGGGTGCTGCACGCAGGGGAGGTGTGCGCGGGTGACACCGCGATGCTGGTTCAGTGTGACGAGCACGATGTCACGATTCTGGATTTGTTCCGCTACAAATACCGCGTGCAGCACAATGCAGATGATCTCAATCGGCTACTTGAGGTGCCGATTGCCGAGCGGTTTCGTGTCGCAATAGAAAGCACGCTCGACGCGCTGTCATAGCACCCAACTCACCCTCACGGATTTAACATAAGGTGTCAGGCCCGCTTGATCTTTGGATCAAAAGATATCAAAATGATATCAAAATGGATTAGTGTCGAAGGAGAGGATCATGATCAGAGAAGTTAAACGAACCGTGCAGTCCGGTTACCTGATGTTGATAGTGCTGGCGGTGGCGCAGCTCGGCCTCGGCTACATGTTGTTTCTTTCACTGAAGTCGCAGTCTTTTGGTGCTGTGACCGGATATGTCCTGGCCTCGATCGTCGTGCTGATCTGTTGGGCAGGCCTGTTCATGGTTCACCCCAATGAGGCCAAGGTCCTGCAGCTTTTCGGTAAGTATGTGGGAACGTGTCATGACGCCGGCCTGCGCTGGGCAAACCCGTTCTACGCCAAGAAATCCGTTTCCGTTCGTGTGCGCAACTTCGAAAGCGGCAAATTGAAAGTGAACGATTCGAACGGCAGCCCGATTGAGATTGCTGCCGTTGTCGTTTGGAAAGTTTTCGACACAGCGGAAGCTTTGTTCGAAGTGGACGACTACGTGAATTTCGTACAAATCCAGAGTGAATCCGCGTTGCGAAATCTCGGTACCACCTATCCGTATGAGCCGCACGAGGACGACGACAGCGGCATCGCGCTGCGCAGTAATCCCGTCGAGGTGTCTCACGCGCTGCGTGAAGAGATTCAGGATCGACTGTCGGCGGCGGGCGTTACCGTTATCGAAGCACGTATCTCGCATCTTGCGTACGCGCCCGAAATAGCGGCAGCGATGCTCAGGCGTCAACAGGCGTCAGCAATCATTGCAGCTCGCAGGCAGATCGTGCGAGGTGCCGTGGGCATGGTTCACCTCGCGCTCGACGAGCTTGATGAGAATGACATCGTGGATCTTGATGAGGAGCGCAAAGCGGCCATGGTAAGCAACCTGCTGGTCGTTCTTTGCAGCGATGAAGCGGCGCAACCGGTGCTCAATACGAGCACGCTGTATACCTGATCGGGCGGGGTAGTCAGGGCAACTCATGGCGGCACGCAAATCATTCGCGCTACGCATCGACTCGAAAACATACGCGGCGATGCAAGGTTGGGCTAAAGACGACCTGCGCAGTCTCAATGCACAAATTGAATTTGTGTTACGGGAGGCGCTGCGCAGGTCGGGTCGCCTCAACGGACCCGAAAATAAAGATCCGGACGGGCCCGGCAAGCCCGTCCGGAACACCGACTCCTAGACCCGGCTATTGCCGGGCCCGGTTTTCGCTCCGCCGCCCGGACTCGGAGCGCGATTCACTTTTCCGCGGCTTGGCGCGTTTTGGTTCGGACGTCGGCGCACGGCTTTCCTGGCGTGGAGGTGTCGCACGCTGTACTCGTTCCGGACTCCTTGTCTGCCGCGGAGGTTCACGGCGCACCTGCCTCTGCTGCGCGGCCGGTTCACGACGCTGTTGCACGGTGGCCTGTTGAGATGCCCGCCGTTCAGTGGAGCGCTGCAAAACCGCCTGCCGCTGCGTCGGTGTTGAACGCCGTTGTGGCGTCACCTGTCTTACCGGCTCGCGGCCTTCCTGCACTCGTTGCGCCGGGGTTTGCCGGCCTTGCTGCTGCCTGGCTTGCACGTCGGACTCGCGACGTTGTTGTACGCGTTGCGTGGGTGCTTGCCGGCGTTGCTGCAGCCTGGCCTGGAGGTCAGATTGGCTGGGTTCCTGTACGCTTTGCGTCGGAGTTGGGCGGCGTTGTTGGTCACGAGTCTGACGCACCGGGGTCTGGCGGTTCGAACTCCGATGCTCTGCTGGACGATCGCGGAAGGTAATCGGCGCTTGTCGCTGTACTGTGCGGGTATTGGCACGCTGTACGTTACGGATATCGGCGCGCTGTCGCACGCGGGGCTCCGGTCCGCTCGGCTGGTAATACCGGTTTCGCGTAATACGCTCATCGTACACATAGTCACGCCGATTATGACGTGGACGCCAGGTGTCACCCGTGTAGTAGCGATTGATCGTCACGTGCGAATTGTACGAATACGTGGTGTTGTAGACGTTGATACTCGGGCGACGATACCACCAGCGATCCCAATAGGAATGTCCGTAATACGGGTGCCCGTAGTAGCTGTGGTGGTACACATGCAGGCTGTCTGACAACCAGCCTATCGTGAAGGCCGTGGTAACGCCCCAGAAGTAACCCCGGTCAAAATGGTAAGCAGACGAATACGGGTAGTAGTAGACCGGGTACGACCGCGGATAGT
>Ga0102955_1000187_pt1 | contig 13614 bp, 12 predicted proteins | sample SalPonF2_A_D1_MG_FD_78512 | JGI IMG/M metagenome (GOLD analysis project Ga0102955, IMG submission 78512) | Salt pond soil microbial communities from South San Francisco under conditions of wetland restoration - Salt Pond MetaG SF2_A_D1_MG ... | reverse complement strand
CTCGGACGACAACCTGCTGCCCGACTTCGTAGCGCTCTACAACTGGACCGGTGACTGGGGGCATATTGCCTTTGCCGGATTGCTGCGTCAGCTAAATATCGAAGATACGGATCAGGACCTCGATGAGGACGAAATCGGCTATGGCTTGTCGGTATCCGGTAAGTTCAATGTCTTCGAAAAAGACGACATCCGCTGGATGGTCAACTACGGCGACGGCATTGGCCGCTACCTGGCACTGAACGCTGCAAACGGTGCAGTGCTTGACGAAGGCGGAAGCCTCGAGACGATCGAGCAAATGGCGGGCTACGTATCCTACCGTCACTTCTGGACCGGAAGCTGGCGTTCGAACTTCACGGTCGGTGGTCTGTCGATTGACAATGACGATAGCCTGACTGGCGGTGGCGTGAACAAGGAACACTACAGCGTGCATGTAAACCTGCTGTTCGATCCGATTCCGAAAATGACGGTCGGCGCAGAATTCATGTATGCCAGCCGCGAGCTCGAGAACGGACTCGATGGCGACATGACCCGCTTTATCGTATCGGCCAAGTACGCTTACTAGGCTGGATAGAGCAAAAAACGCAATTCCTCCGGCCCCGGTGGCAGCGTGCCATCGGGGCCTTTTTCTTTGCCCCGCCAAGGTTGGGGCGGAATGACTTGTTATGCGCCTGCCGGGTATGCAACTCTTGCGATCTGACTGGGAATTGGCAGGAGCACCCCCGCTACCATGGCGCAAGCAGCAACCAGAACGGTTCACCGCGCATGTCATCTGTGCGAGGCAATCTGCGGACTCGAAATCGAAATTGAAAACGACGCCATTCTGCACATCCGCGGCGACAAAAACGACCCGTTGAGCCACGGACATGTGTGCCCCAAGGCCGTTGCGCTCAAAGACATTCATGAAGACCCGGATCGGCTGCGCAAACCAATGCTCCGCGATGGCGCCGACTGGCGCGAGTGCGAATGGGACGAAGCGTTTGATACCACCGTGAGCCGCCTTTCCACGATCGCGCAACGCCACGGCGATAACGCCGTCGGCATCTACATGGGAAATCCCAGTGTCCACAACTGGGGCATCATGACCCACAGCTATCACTTTTTTCGTCACTTCCGAACCCGCAACCGGTTTTCGGCAACCTCGGTCGACCAGCTGCCTCACCATGTGGCCTGCCATGCGATGTATGGTCATCAGTTCCTGATACCGATCCCGGATATAGACCATACCGACTGTTTCCTGATGCTAGGAGCCAATCCGATGGCCTCCAACGGCAGCCTGATGACAGTGCCGGATTTCCGCAACCGTATTCGCGCACTGCAGGCACGCGGGGGGCGCCTGATCGTGATCGATCCACGCCGCACGGAGACGGCAAAGATTGCGGACGAACATCATTTCATCCGCCCGGGCACCGACGCGCTGCTGCTTTTTGCGCTGCTGCAGGTGTTGTTTTCGGAGCGCCGGGCAGATGCCGGCGAGCACGCCGGGTACACCGTCGGTCTCGACCTGCTGCATGACGTCATCTCGGCATTTACGCCGGAGAATGTTGCAGCCGCCACAGGGATCGACGCCGCGACGATTCGCCGTCTCGCTCACACTATCGCCGATGCACCAGGCGCAGCCTGCTATGGACGTATGGGGTTGTCCACGCAGACTTTCGGCAGCCTCTGCCAGTGGGCGCTGCAGCTTCTGAACCTGGTAACCGGCAACCTCGATCGTCGTGGCGGTGTCGTCCTGACCCATGCGGCAATCGGCATGGCCGGGCCGTGGGACAAACGCCCGGGGCATTTTGCTGCGTGGAAAAGCCGGGTCCGCGGACTGCCCGAATTTGCCGGGGAACTTCCGGTTGCGGCCCTGGCCGAGGAAATCATGACGCCCGGGGACGGCCAGGTGCGGGCGCTCGCTACAGTTGCCGGCAACCCGGTTTTGTCCACTCCCAACGGACGCCAGCTCGACCAGGCACTTTCCTCACTGGACTTTATGGTGAGCTTCGATTTCTACCTGAACGAGACTACGCGGCACGCCGATGTAATCCTGCCGCCGACCAGTCCGTTGGAACACGATCACTACGACCTGGTTTTTCACCAACTTGCCGTGCACAACACCGCCCGCTACAGCCCGGCGGTCTTTCCCAGGAAACCGGGGGCGTTGCACGACTGGGAAATTTTCAATGCGCTGGCACGCCGTGTTGTTGGCGAAAGCGCAACGGGATCGGATGAGTTACCTGCGCCCACGGTGCTGCTGGAGCAGGGACTGGGCGTGGGCCCTTACGGCAAACGCCGGGCACCGGATTCGCCACTGAATCTCGATAAATTGTCGAGCCATCGGAGCGGAGTCGACCTCGGTCCATTGCGCGGTGGATCATTGCGTGCGCGTCTGTCCACTGACGACCGCAAAATTCATGCTGCGCCGGAATTCCTGGTTGCCGATCTGGCCCGTTTGCGGGCAACGATCACTCAGGACCTGCCGACTGGCCAGGAATTGCGTTTGATCGGCAGGCGCCATATCCGCAGCAACAACTCATGGATGCACAATTACGCTCGCCTGGTAAAGGGAAAAGACCGGTGCAACTTGCTGGTGCATCCCTCGGACCTCGAGGCTCACGCCATGCGCAGCGGCGACCTGGCGGAAATTCACTCGCGCAGCGGTTGCCTGACCGTGCAAGTCGAAGCCAGCGAAGACCTGATGCCAGGTGTCGTAAGCCTCCCTCATGGCTGGGGGCACGACCGCACCGGCAGCCGGCTTTCGATCGCCACCCGCCACCCGGGCGTATGCGTCAATGACCTGACCGATGAGACCTTTCTGGACGAATTATCCGGCAATGCGGCGCTCAACGGAGTGCCGGTCTCGATCAGGCGCGTGTCCGCGGTGGCAGACTAGGCATTCAGCGATTCAGGATACCGTCTGCCAACCGGTCCCAGTCCTCCCCATTGCCACCAGCACCCGACGGGTGGTCTCGCGTAACAGCGGCAATCCGTGGTCTCCGGCCTCGGATATTTTGCGACGTCCGAATAATTGGTAGCATGCGCGCCACGCTTGAATCGGGCCGTTACAGTTTAATGCCAGCGCCGTCGGCCGACCAAACCATTGGGTCGGTGCTTTAGCGAAGCCGCGTTGAAAATGCCCGACGCCGTGTCGGCGAACCTCAGACTCTGTGAATCATGGGAAATTGAGAATGGACCGGACGTTTTTGCCAAGCCGCCGAAGAATCGACTTTGGCAGCCTTTGCTTGCTGCTATTGGGTGGATGGGCGCTGCTCTTTGCAGCGCCCGCACACGCCGCCAAGGAAGATATCATCCATCTTGTCAACGGCGATTTTGTCACCGGCGAAGTCAAGAACCTGCAACGGGGAAAACTCAGCTATGGCACAGACTCGATGGGTACAATCTCCGTCGAGTGGGACGAAATTCTAAGCGTCGAGGCAAAACAGTATTACCGCCTCGAGACATCTGACGGCACGAAGTACTTCGGATCTCTGAATCAGGGCAGCGTTGACGGCAAGTTGCTCGTCGTCCGCGGCGGCGCGACAACCGAGCTGGCAATGCGCGATATCGTGCGAATCCAGACCATCGAAAATACCTGGCGCGAACAGATCGACAGCACACTGAAAACAGGCTACAGCTACACCAAAGCCAGCGAGATTGAGCGATTCAACCTCAATTATGACGCCATCTACATCAGGGAGCTGTCTCGCACGAACTTCGGCCTGGGGGGACTGGTCACCGACGACGGCGACGAGACCACCAGCCAATGGACCGCCTACATCGACTACAGATACTGGCTCAAAAACCGCAATTACTGGCTGGCACTCGGGTCGGCGGAAAGAAATGACGAACTCGGTCTCGACGCGCGACTTCTCGGCGGTGGCGGCTTTGGCCATCGCTTTTGGCAAACCAATGCCTCGGAGCTTTTTGGCGAGGCCGGCGTGGTAGTCAACCACACTGAAAATTCGGACGGGACGAAAGATACCGCGCTGGAGGGTCTGCTGCGCAGCGGCTGGTCCATATACATTTACCATACGCCGAAACGCAGGCTCGACACGACGCTGGCGCTCTTTCCCGGCATCACTGAATTGGGCGAATACCGTACCGACTTTGATATCACGTTGCGCCAGGAAATCATCGAGGATTTTTTCTGGGACCTGAGTTTCTTTCACAAATACGACAGCGATGTGTCCGACAGCGACGCCTCTAACTCGGACTACGGCATAAATACCTCGCTCGGCTTCGAGTTCTAGACTTCGCTGTGCGCCGCCTGCTGTTTCCTGTCCGCCAACGAAAGTGAAGCCGGCCAGGGCAAACCGACAAACAAAAAAAGGAGGTGCGTCGCCTGACGCGCCTCCTTTCCTGTCAGCTCGCGACCGGGCGCTATTGTTCGATCTTGCCGGTCTTGATCCGCTTCGCATGAATCTTCTCGAGCTTGTACAGGTTCTGCTGCAGCTCGAAGAAGCCATGCCAGTGGGTATAGTCGGGACCACCCATCAGAGCACCCTGGCGCGCACGCCGGCCCTCGTGATGCCATAGGTAGTAGAAGGTAATCTGGAACTCGTCGCTCCACGGATTGCCCTCCAGCAGGCCTTTCTCCTTGAGTTCGTCGGGCAGCGCCTGTGCCGGCCTGTAATACGCCTCGTTATACAGATTGGCCGCCTTGTCGCCTTGCGCGAAGAACCCATCTGTGTGCAGCGAACTATGGCACTGGGCACAGACTTCCTTCACTCGCTCGCGCCCTTTCGGTCCGTCGCCAAGAATCGGGCTCATCGGGTCGTCCGAATTTCGCACCGGCGAACTCTTCGACCACAGCACCCAGTACAGGCGATCGGAAACATTGTGCGTGGCGGGTTGCTCACCGGCAGCGCTCATATGGCAGTTCGAACAGGTTGGCGCGCAATAATCGACCCCTGCAGTCCAGGCGTCGCTGGCACCCTCCCGGTTCCAGTCCTCGCCCTGGGTGTTGTAGACATGGCCATGCTTTCTGTTTCGAAAATCTCGATGTTCGGATGATCCGGACGAAGATGGCACGACGCGCAGGCACGCGGGCGTCTCGCCTCGGCATTCGGAAACGCATGGCGCGTGTGACAGGCCGAACAAATTCCGGTGCTACCGTCGGGATAAATGTTGCCCATACCCACCTTCGGCCAGGTTTCAGGGGTCGGGCTGCCATCTTCATTCAGCTCGATTTTGGTTCCATGGCACTGCATGCACCCGGTCTCGTTCGGGGCGTCACCGAATTCGGGATGTGAGCGGCCTTCGTGCACCTGGGTCAGCGCATGCAGGCTGTCCTTGGGGATAATCTGCCAATAGGCGCGGAACTGGCCGCTGGCATTGATCTGTTCGACCTGGTCCGCGTGACAGCGGCCGCAGGTACTGGGAGCCACCAGCACCGAGACCTTAGCGCTGAACTCATATGCTCACCGCCCATGCGCGAATGCTCGTCCGCAACGCGATGACAGTCGAGGGATGTGCCGGGGCGAAACCCGGGTTTGCGCGAACAGAGCCCCGCGGCGGCGGCCTGGAAACAGGCTCGAGGCCCGCGCTGGCCGAGGGCGGGTTTGCAGCGAATGCATTGGCCGATCCGCGCGCCACTCAGGTCCCGCAGGCAGCCGGACACATGGCGTCGGGCGGCCATGGAGACGCTCGCCCCGGACTTTGCGCCCTACTTTGCGGACGTCTTCCGGCTAGGCGGCGGCGATATAAACAGCGCCGCCCTGAGCGCTTCTGAGAACTGCACGCAAATCTTCATCGACCGGCAAAACATCAATGTATTCACCGAGATGAATTGCATGTACCCGATCGTCGGTGCCCAGAAACGCAAGGGATCCCCAGTCGGCGGACCAGGTATCGGCCGGACGGCAACACAACATACGCCGCAGCAGGGACCGGTCGAGCACGATGGGACTCACAAGAGACATCATAGGCTTACAACTCTCGCTACTGATCCTCAAACCTGCCAGCCACTAAAATTTAGCACAATAAGTAGAATTGCGGATGTTGCAGTGCCGCAAAATAATCGCCCTGAATCCTGCCTCAGCGCTACTTTTGCCATGATCGGCAATGCGCCGATAGAGGTCGCCGAAACAAAACGAGGCGGCTTGCGCCGCCCCGTCCCCCTTCGAGCTGCGCTCAGGCTACCTTGATGGTCTGCCGTTTCTGAACTTCGACTTTCGGCAGCACGATCTCGAGGATACCTTCCCGCAATTCGGCTTTGGCTTTCTTGATATCGACTTCAACCGGCAACAGAACAGTGCGGAGCAATGATCCATAGCCCATTTCGGATCGGAAGTAGGTCTCGCTCTTCTCCTCTTCCTTGAACTCCCTCTTCGCCTTGATAGTGAGGCGGTCGCCGAGGAGGCTGATATCGAGATCTTCCTTTTTCACGCCAGGCAGTTCGGCGCGAACCAGCAGGGTCGCTTCGCGGTCGATCAGATCGACATGCGGATAGAAGGCTTCGCCGAAGCCCTCAAACTCGCGCGCCAAAGGCCGTTTGAACATAAACGGTTCCATCAGCGACTCCATCCAACGGCGCGGGAACAATTCGAACAGGTCTTCCATGCCGTGGACAATCGGTCTCATTGCCCGCTCGCGTTTCACCTCCACCGGAGTCTCTTTCGGGGTGATTTTGCGCACGGTTGTCATGATTGTCTCCTCCTTGTTACAGACGCGATGGCCAAACCCTTGGCCATCATGTTGAAATTTATACCGATTAGCAAAAAAACCAACCCGGTCATATACTTATTGACTTTTCCACAACAAGACACTGATCCCGTCAATGCCGTGTCCAGAACGAATTTCCGAACCAGATCTGAGCTGTTTGACCAGCTGTAAGCGCTGGCGTACAGAACAATAAATAGCTATAAGATCAGTTCGGAAACGGCTTTTGCGGCCGTCCGGCCAGCAGCCAATTGCACGACAAGCGCAGCCACGCCATCGCGAATCCAGGGGGACTCTGACGATGGAACTGACTCCGAAGGGATTTGTAACGAAAATATTCGAGCGCGCGGGTATTCGCATTGATGGGGATGCCCCGTGGGACATCACGGTCCACCATCCGAGATTTTTTCGCCGGGTGCTGCGCGGATCGATCGGCCTTGGCGAGTCCTATACCGATGGTGACTGGGATACGCCGCAACTGGATGCGACGATCCGCCGCCTGCTGCGTACCGGCGTACCCTCCTCCACGCTGGCACGCACCGGCAGGATTCTGAAAGACCTTCGTTCCCGGGTCGCGAACCTGCAAACCCGGCCCCGGTCACGAGCCGTGGCGGAACAGCATTATGACCTCGATCACCGTCTTTACACACAGTTCCTCGGCCCGCATAACCAATACACCTGTTGTTTCTTCGACGGCACAGACGATCTCCGGGCAGCGGAAGAGCGCAAACTGGAGATGCTATGCGACAAGCTCGAGATCGGTGCCGATGACCGGGTCCTTGATATTGGTAGCGGATGGGGAGGCTTTGTCGGTTATGCCGCGAGAACCCGCGGTTGCAAGGCAGTAGGCATCAGCCTGTCCGGCGAACAAATCGAGTATTCCCGAAGATACACCTCGGGTCTCGGTGTCGAGATTGTTAAGTGCGATTACCGCGACCTGCCGCAACGTTTTGCCCCTGCCAGTTTCGACAAAATACTGGTGTGCGGAATGCTCGAGCACGTGGGGCACAAGAACTACCGCAGAATAATGCAGATCATCCTCCGACTGCTGAGCACCAGGGGCCTGTTCCTGCTACATACGATCGGCAACAGGGATATAACCACCATCGTCGACCCGTGGATCGAGAAATATATTTTTCGCAATTCGATGATCCCGGCGATGCAGCAAATAGCTGACGCCGCGAGCGGTCTGTTCGTCATCCAGGCCTGGGAAAATTACGGATACTATTACTCGAAAACACTCCGCGCCTGGTATGAGAACTTCAACCGCAACTGGCCAGACATAACGAGAATAGAGGCCGTACCGCGTTTCGACGAGAAATTCAGGCGCATGTGGAATTACTACCTGTTGTCCTGCAAGGCTGCATTCGACGTCGAGGAGTTGCATCTGTGGCAGATCGTGATGTCGAAGTATGGCGCGCGCAGTGACGTGTATGGCCGCGTGATGAAGTCCGCGGCGAGGTCGTAATGACAGCCATGAGTTCGTCGATCGGGCAGGTTCGGAGCGGGCTTGGCGTGGCAGCCCGGCTTTCTGCGCGACAACATCCACCCACCGGAACCGATTTTTATTGGCACGATACGGTCACTCGCAGCTAGAATTCGAGACAGATCGCTGCCGAGGGCAGTGCCGACAGGTCACTTCCATGGATGATAAGAACAAGGTTTCGCGGCGCAATTTCGTCAAGGCCTGCAGCATGATGAGCGGTGCCGTGGCGCTGAATCCATCTTTGCTCGCTGCCAGCGGGCAACCGCTGCAACAGGCCCACGCTGCGCTGTTGACAGACCCGGCGGGCGCACCAGTCGATGGCAGAAACCTGCTACCGGGTAAGTCCTATGTTTTTCACTACCCGTATGCCACAACGCCGTGTTTCTTGCTGAACCTCGGTCGCCGGATTGGCAAGACTGCAGATCTCGAGACCGAAAGCGGCGATCGTTACAGCTGGAACGGCGGCGTCGGACCCGACGGGTCGATCGTCGCGTTCTCGGCCATATGCGCGCACAAGATGAGTTACCCCACCCGGCGTGTCAGCTTCATTAACTATCGCCATGACGGTATGCCGGGAACCAGTCCCGGGCAGTCACAACGTCCAGTGATCTATTGCTGCTCCGAGGGCAGTGTCTACGATCCGGCCGACGGGGCGCGCGTGCTAAGCGGCCCTGCTCCGCAGCCACTCGCGGCCGTTGCATTGGACTACGACAACGAAACGGGACAAATTAAGGCCGCCGGCGTATACGGCGGCGATATGTTCCGGCAGTTCTTCGACGAGTTCGGGTTTCAGCTCGCGCTGGAGACGCGCAGCAGCGACGTCAATGCATTCGTCGGGACTACCAGCACGGTCTGGCCGATCGAGGAATACTGCACCAACCCGGCGCCGTGCTAGGCGGTCACTTCGTCTCGGCCGCCGCTCCCGATGCGTAAGCGTCGGATGTGCCTGCAAGCGCTGCCGCGAGATCGTTGAACCCCGCTCCACGCGCTACCGCTGACGGTGTTCTTCCTGACATGTCACGCAGGTCGATATCGGCGCCATGTCTTGCAAGCATCCGGGCTATTTGCGCGTGCCCGCCAGCCGCGGCGATGTGCAACGCGCTCGATCCGGTTTCCTGAACCACGTCGATCCTGATGCCCTCGGCGCCGAGCAGCATCGCGACGATGTCGGCATGCCCGCCACGGACCGCCCGCATCAAACACGTCCAGCCGTAAGCGTCCTGGCGATTTAAGTCGGCCCCCGCCTCGATCAACGCACGCGCCGGCTTGCCATGTCCTTTCACTGCCGCCACCAGCAATGCGGTCCATCCCAGCTTCGCCGTAGCGTCGACATTCGCGCCGGCGCCGATCAACAACTCAGTGGCTTCCGGATCTTCCGCCATCGCAGCGTACATAAGTGGCGTGCCGCCATTATCGTTTACCGCGTTTACATCGGCACCGGCCTCGATCAGCGCCTCCACCAATCTGGTTTCACCCTGCTGCGATGCCAGCATCAAACCGGTCTTGCCGTTGGCAGCCGCAATATTCGGATCCACGCCGCGGCCGAGCAATTCCCGAAGCCCCGCCGTGGACCTCGTATCGAGCGCCGTCACCCAGGCATCCGCATCCGCGATATCGGCACGGCCGGATTGCAAAGGCGCCAGAATGCAGCCAAAAGCGAGGACAGTGGCGAGAAGGTACTTAGGGGAACTGACGCGATATGGCAACGGACTAGGGGATCGCGGGCCAGTTGATCGGACAACGGAAACGGGGACGCTTTAGCGTCCCCGCTCCATTTTGCAATCCGGACATCAGCATTGCGACGTCAGTCAGGTCGTGGCGCCGCGGGTGCCGCCGACGGTGTTCCTCCATGCGGGGAGGAAGCGCCGCCGAGTTGCTGGTCCTTGATTTCTTCCCACCAAAGCGGATGGTGGTTTATTGCGTACTGCTCATCGACATAGCCGGTGAGCATCCCTTCCAGGGAACCCTCGCTGCCGATCGTGGCGAGATAGATATGGAGACAGATAAACGCAATACAAATCAGCGATGTTATGCCGTGGATCAGGTTGGCGAGTTGCATGCCCTCGCGACCGGTTCCGAGATTCGGGAACAACAGGAAAACGCCCGACACCACCATCGCACCGCCCGCGAAAACGAGCGTCCAGTACAGCATCTTGTGTCCGGCGTTGGCAAAGCCCGCAGGCGGATGTCCGCCCCCCAGATAACCGCCGCCCTGGAGAATCCACTTGAGGTCATAGGCCTTGGGCCAGTTGTGATGCATCCATTTAAGGAGCGCAATCACGAAAAACACCGCGAATGGCACGGCGAGATAGTCGTGGATCGGTTTCGCCACCTGGGCCCAGGCAGCGAATGCCTCCTTGCCCATCAGCGGAATCATTACCGCACGGCCCCACAAAATACTCAGCCCGGTAATGGTCAGGATGATAAACAGCGTCGCCATTATCCAGTGCAGAACGCGGTCACTCAGCGGCCATCGCAGTACCTTGCGACCTGTTCTCGTCGGCATTTTGTAGCCGCCGGTAATCAGGTGATAGGTCAGCAATGCGGCAATGATCCCCAGAATCAGCCACGCACCCACATTGGCAACGGGACCATTACGGAGCTCACGCCAGTTCTGACCGCCATTCTGTATCAGTACGTTGGCTTCCTGCCCGGTCACCGCGGAATAGCCCGCCGTTCCTTCGCGAACCGCTCGCCAGTATTCCGCGCGCGGATTGACATCATCACCGCTTGCCGCGTCTTTTTCTTCGGCCGACGTGGCCTGGGCCTGCGTGCTATCGACCAGCAGATACCCTGTCAGCGGCAGCACCATCGACCCCCCGAACATGAGCATCACGCTCAGGATCATGATACGCCGACGCCAGCTGCGCCTGTCTGCAGTATTCTTGACCATGGACTCAGGTCCTCCTGTCAGTCCTCGTTGTGCCCCGCGTCTGAGCAGGACGACAGCCGCGAAACGATTATTCGCCCGGAGACGTCAGTCGAAACGCTCCGGACATAATATCGTTCGCTATCTGTCGCCTTGTTTTTCGAAGCGTTCTGCGATCTCGCCTTCCTGTTCAGCACTCAGGCTCGCGACATCGCCTCCCTTGTAAACTCCCGGTTCGTGCAGCGAAACTCTCACGGGTTCGTCATAGCAACCCGTGAGAGCCAGAATCATTGCAACGAGCGGAAGGGCCTTCGTCATGCTCGGCATTGCTCCCCCCTTAGACATTACTGAGATGACCGTTGGCATAGGCTTCGCACCTTGTGCTCAGACGTCTTTCTTGTAGGCGGTATCCCAGCCCCAGGTCTGAGGACGCCCACCGCGTTTCATAATGCGCTCACGATAGATGTCAGCAACCTGGTCGCCATCGCCCGCGATCAGTGCCTTGGTCGCACACATCTCGGCACACAGAGGCAGTTTGCCTTCCGCCAACCGGTTGCGCCCGTATTTGCCGCGCTCGGCTTCCGAATTCGCCTCCTCGCCCGGCCCGCCAGCGCAGAACGTGCACTTGTCCATTTTGCCACGAACACCGAACGCCTCCTGCTGCGGGAATTGCGGCGCACCGAACGGGCAGGCGTAGAAGCAGTAGCCACAACCAATACAGAGGTCCTTGTCATGCAAAACCACCCCATCGTCGGTAGTGACAAAGCAGTCCACCGGACAGACCGCGGCACACGGCGCATCGGTACAGTGCATACAGGCCACCGAGATCGACTTTTCGCCGGGCACACCGTCATCGAGCGTGACCACCCGACGGCGGTTGACGCCCCACGGCACCTCGTTCTCGTTCTTACAGGCGGTTACGCAGCCGTTACATTCGATGCAGCGCTCGGCATCACACAGAAATTTCATTCTTGCCATGGTTTGATACCCTCCTAGGCCGGCGTAATCTTGCAGAGGCTGGCCTTGGTTTCCTGCATCGCAGTCACCGAGTCATAGCCATAAGTGAAAGCCGTGTTGGCCGAATCACCGCGTACGTACGGGTTTGCTCCTTCCGGATACTTGTCGATCAGATCCTCGCCCTGGAACCAGCCGCCAAAATGATATGGCGTCCAGACTACGCCGCGTCCGACGCGACGCGTCACCATTGCCTTGACCTTGATCTTGCCGCCCTCCGGCCCCTCGAGCCAGATCCACTGCCCGTCTTTGATTCCGTTGTCGTTGGCATCACCCGGATGAATCTCGGCAAACATGTCCTGCTGCAATTCAGCCAACCACGGATTTGAACGCGACTCTTCACCGCCGCCTTCATATTCCACAAGTCGTCCCGAGGTATGCACCAACGGATAGTCACCGGAATAGTCTTTCTCCTGGATTGACTGGTAGCGTGTCGGCAGTCGCCAGAAACGCTTGCGATCCTCGTACGTCGGATACTTCGCGACCAGATCATGGCGGCTCGTGTAGAGCGGCTCTCGATGAATCGGTACCGGGTCGGGGAAAGTCCAGACTACCGCACGCGCCTTGGCGTTGCCGAACGGTGCACAGCCATGCTTGATAGCAACGCGCTGGATTCCACCCGACAAATCGGTCTTCCAGTTCTTGCCCTCGGCTGCCGCTTTCTCGTCGGCAGTGAGATCATCCCACCAGCCCAGTTGTTTCAGCATGTCCGCGGTGAACTCCGGATACCCGTCCTGGATTTCCGCACCCTTACTGTAGGAGCCGTCCGCGAGCAAGCTTTCGCCGTCGCGCTCGACCCCAAAACGGGCGCGGAAATTCAGCCCACCGTCAGCAACGTTCTTGCTGGTGTCATACAGATTGGGCGTGCCCGGATGCTTCATATCCGCGGTGCCCCAGCACGGCCACGGCAAACCGTAATAGTCGCCATCCGCGGGACCGCCCTCGGCCTTCAACGTAGTCGTATTGAAGGTATGTTTGTTTTCCATGTGCAGCTTCAGGCGTTCCGGACTCTGCCCGGTATAACCGACTGTCCACATGCCGCTGTTCCATTCGCGGGTGATGTCCTCGATCAATGGCTCTTCGCCGTTAACCTTGATGTTCTTGAACAACTGTTGATCGAACCCGAGCTTCTTGGCCATCTTGTACATGATGATGTGATCGGGCAGCGAATCGAACAACGGATCGATAACTTTCTCACGCCACTGCAGGGACCGATTCGAAGCGGTAACCGAACCGTAGGTTTCGAATTGTGTCGTACAGGGCAGCAGGTAGAAATTGTCGTCCCTGTCGGGGAGCACCGCGGTAACCGTCGGCACCGGGTCGACAACAACCAGCAGGTCCACCTTCTCCATCGCTTTCTTCTGCTCCGGACCGCGAGTCTGGCTGTTCGGCGCATGGCCCCAGAGGAACATCGCCCGCAGGTTGTCATTCTGCGCAATGTTCGCCGGATCTTCGAGGATGCCATCGATCCAGCGCGACACTGTGATACCGCGCAGGTTCATCGCCTTGACTTCCTTGCCACCCTCTTCGTAACTGCCCTGATCGAAGCGGCCCTTGACCCATTCGTAATCGAGGTCCCAGACGCGGCTCCAGTGCTTCCACG
>Ga0102955_1000180_pt1 | contig 14076 bp, 8 predicted proteins | sample SalPonF2_A_D1_MG_FD_78512 | JGI IMG/M metagenome (GOLD analysis project Ga0102955, IMG submission 78512) | Salt pond soil microbial communities from South San Francisco under conditions of wetland restoration - Salt Pond MetaG SF2_A_D1_MG ... | reverse complement strand
GGTCGACACGAGCGGCACAACGCTGCGACCGCTGAACGAATCGGCACTCAGACCGAAGCTTGAGACCGCCTACCGCGACGGGCTGCGATCATTGGCGATCGTTTTCATGCATGCCTACCGTTATACCGAGCACGAACGCCAGGCGGCGGCGCTCGCTCGCGAGATCGGTTTTCGCCAGATCTCCCTGTCCCACGAGGTTGCGCCACTGATACGCCTGGTCAGCCGCGGGAATACCACCGTCGTGGATGCCTATCTTTCACCGTTGCTATTGGATTATGTCAAGAAGCTGCGCCGTGAACTGGGCACGACGCGACTGCTCTTCATGCAATCCAACGGCGGCCTCGCCAACGCGGAGAATTTCCGCGGCCGCGACAGCATTTTGTCCGGGCCGGCCGGTGGCGTCGTCGGCATGGCGGGCACGGCCGCGGATGGCGGCTACGACCGCCTGATCGGGTTTGATATGGGCGGCACCTCGACCGACGTATCGTTGTACGACCGTAAATTCGAACGCAGCGGCGAAGCGGTAGTCGCGGGTGTCCGCATAAACGTTCCAATGATGAAGATCCATACGGTTGCGGCCGGCGGCGGTTCGATTCTGCGTTTCGAGGACGGACGATTCCAGGTCGGCCCCGGATCGGCAGGCGCAAATCCCGGCCCGGCCTGCTACCGCAATGGCGGGCCTCTGGCGGTTACGGACATCAACGTTTTACTGGGACGGATTCAACCGCGTTTCTTCCCGCGAGTATTCGGTCCGGACGCCGATCTGCCACTCGACGTAGACGTCGTGCGGCAGCGTTTCACCGCGTTGCGCGACCAGGTCGCCATGGCCACCGGGCATCAGCAATCGGTGGAGGCAATCGGCGCGGGATTCCTGCGGATCGCGGTCGAGCGAATGGCCAATGCGGTCAAGGAAATCAGCATCCAGCGCGGACACGATGTTGCGGAATTCCTGTTGTGCTGTTTTGGCGGCGCGGGTGGCCAGCACGCCTGCCAGGTCGCCGATGCGCTGGGGATCGGGTCGATAATGCTGCATCCGCTGGCCGGCGTGTTGTCCGCATACGGCATGGGACTGGCCGATCTACGGGCGATCCGCCAACGCAGCATCGAGCAGCCGCTTGCCGGGGCCGGTGCGGCGAAAATCGGTGCGATGCTGGACGACCTCGCCCGGCAGTGCCGGGAAGAATTGCTCGGTCAGGGCGTCAAGCCCGCCGCAATAACCGTTCTGCAACGGTTGCAACTACGCTACTCCGGCACCGATACGCTGCTCGATGTTGGCTACGGCGACAGCGCGCAGATGAAACGTGCATTTGCGGCTGCGCACCTCCAACGTTTCGGATTCGCGAGTCCTGACAAGCCGCTGGTTATCGGCGCAATCGAGGTCGAGGCTATCGGCAGCAACGCCGCCGCGCGCGCCAGTCACATGCCACTTCCCGGCGCCGAGGACGACGCTGTCCCGGTTAGTGTCGAGAAAGTGTGGTTTGACGGCGGCTGGCGGCAATGCCCGTTCTACCGCCGCGAGGAACTGCGGCCGGGCCATTGCGTGAACGGTCCGGCGGCGATCATCGAGACCAACTCGACCACCATCATCGAACCCGGCTGGAGCGCGACCGTCACCGGGCACGACCACCTGCTGCTGGAACGGGTGGCGGAAGCGACCCGCCGGGAGTCCGCGGCAACCCATGTCGACCCGGTGCGTCTCGAAGTTTTCAACAACCTGTTCATGAATATCGCAGAACAGATGGGAGCAGTGCTGCGAAACACGGCTTACTCGGTGAACATCAAGGAACGCCTGGATTTCTCGTGCGCGGTTTTTGATTCACAGGGGCAGCTCATTGCCAATGCGCCGCACATGCCGGTTCATCTCGGATCGATGAGCGAGAGCGTCAAGGCGATACTCCGGGCCAATCGCGACGCTATGGTAAGCGGGGATGTGTGGATGCAGAACGATCCCTACAACGGCGGTACTCATTTACCCGATATCACAGTAATTACTCCGGTCTTCGACGACGCCACCGGTGCGCTGCGGTTTTGCGTTGCATCGCGCGGACATCATGCGGACATCGGTGGACTGACCCCGGGGTCGATGCCTCCGAACAGCCGCCATATTCGTGAGGAAGGCGCGCTGTTCAAGAATTTCAAACTCGTCGAGGCAGGCAGATTCCGCGAACAGGCACTGCTTGCCGCGCTTGCCGAGGGTCCTTTCCCGTCGCGCAATCCGCAACAGAATATCGCCGATCTGCGGGCCCAGATCGCAGCGAATAATCGCGGGGTTACCGAACTCCGGCGGCTGGTCGAGCATTTCGGCAGCAACGTCGTCGATGCTTACATGCAGCATGTCCAGGATAATGCAGAGCAGGCCGTTCGCGACGTTCTTGGGGAGCTGCCCGATGGCGAGTTCGTGTACACAATGGACAATGGCAAACACATCGCGGTGGCTATTCAGATAGACCGCGACGGGCGCACCGCATGCATTGATTTCACCGGCACCTCAATGCAAAGCGACGATAACTTCAACGCCCCTGCAGCGATCTGCAAGGCAGCCGTGCTCTATGTATTCCGTTGCCTGGTCCGAAAATCGATCCCGCTAAACGATGGCTGCCTGAAGCCACTGAGAATCATTATCCCGGAAGGCTGCCTGCTCAATCCGCTGCACCCGGCGGCCGTGGTGGCCGGCAACGTCGAGACTTCGCAGTGTATTACTGACGCGTTATTCGGCGCGCTCGGGGTCCTGGCGGGTTCGCAGGGCACGATGAATAACTTCAGTTTCGGTGATGCCCACTACCAGTACTACGAAACGCTTTGCGGTGGGGCCGGAGCCGGGCCGGACTTTGATGGCGCCAGCGCGGTCCATACTCATATGACGAATTCGCGCCTTACCGACCCGGAAGTTCTCGAGCTGCGTTACCCGGTGATGCTCGACGATTTTTACGTTCGCAGCGGCTCCGGCGGCGAAGGTAAACACCGTGGCGGCGACGGCGTCGTACGCCGGATACGATTCCTGCAGCCACTCACTGCGAATATATTGTCGGGCAACCGCCGCGCCGGCCCATTCGGCCTTCGCGGCGGACACGCCGGGCGATGCGGCAACAACTACATCGTTCGCGCGGATGGCGAAACACTGCAACTCGGTGCCCGGGCCAGTTGCAGCATGAGCGCCGGCGACACCTTCGTTATCGAGACGCCGGGAGGCGGAGGATACGGCAAGCGCTGAAAGCGGCGTCAGCCGACAATCTCCACGCCACGCCAGAAGGCCACATGCCCGGAAATCTGACTTGCCGCCCGTTTCGGTTCCGGATAGAACCATGCCGAATCGGCGTTGACGCTGTCGCCTACCACGAGATTGTAGTAGCTGGCGACGCCTTTCCATGGGCACACGGTTTGGGTCGCGCTCTCCTGAAAGTAACTTCGCTGCAGAGAGGACTCCGGAAAATAATGGTTGCCTTCGACTACGACGGTCTCTTCGCTGTCGGCAACGACCGCGCCGTTCCAAATGGCTTTCATCTACATGCTCCTTGCACTATGTAACTTGTGAAGTAACGTCTGCCGCGGGGCTTCTGACCCGTTACCCAATTACCCTGTACTTCGACCATGGACGTGAAAACGATGCAGCCGACAACGCCAGTTCGAGTCCAGCAGCTCTGTGACCGGCCGGCGCGCGAAACGACAAGGGTGACAGGCAGGAAAAAGAGGATGTAGAGGTTCCGGTCAATGTGCGCGACCAGCCTGGCGTCGAGGTAATCAGAGCCACCATCTCGATGCAAGTATCAGAGCAGCCGCGGAAAATGCCGGCAGGCAGGACTTTGTGAGTCCACCGCGGCCGCTCACGCCTGCTGTGCCAGGCGCTGGTGCTGAGCGTACGGACTCAGAGAACTGGCGCGCACTCGGGTCCCGTCGAGACGTTGCCGGATTTCGAAAATACTGAACTGGGCGGGACGCAGCGTCGCAAACCCGACGATTAGAACAATGTCGCCGCGAGCGACACCCAGCGGACTGTTGCAGTCCTCATCGCACTGCACGAAATACGACTCGGCGGGCAACCGACCGGCCAGCGCACCCTGCCGGTGCAATCCGTCGAGAAATTGTTCGACCTGGGCAGACAACTGCTCCCACAAACTGTGGTCATTTGGTTCGAAGACGGCCCAGCGCGTTTCACGTTCCAGCGATTGCAGAATGGCCAGCGCAAGTCTGCGCTGGGCAATGTAGCGCCATGCGACGCTGCTCGCGTCGTTACCGGCCAGCGTCCTTGCCGCACCGAGACCCCAGGCACCCGGACGCGGGGCGACAATACCGTTTACCCCGACACGCGCCAGCTCAAGAACCTGCGACGGATCCAGCCGGCTGACCGGGCGCAGTCCTCCCCGCAACAGTCCATTCGGGCCCGAGGGCGACGTCCAGCGCCGTGTTCGGCATCGACACGCGAAATCACCCCCGCCAGAACCGCCGACGGTGGGATATCGGCTTGCGCCGCGCTGTCGCCAATACCGGCGCGAAGCCACGGAAAAGCCATCGCCGCGTCTTCGCTTTGCAGCCCCAGGCTTGCCAGTCCGGCGCCAACCTCATCGACAGTACCCCATGCGCGCGGCGGATCGAGCAGCAACATCGCGCCGCGCGCGCGACAATAACGTAGCGCGGCGAGCATCGCGGTAGGACCGATGCTGTTGTCTCGTTCTCCCCCCGGAATACACATCAGATCGAAATAGGCGCTTTGCCCGAACGCGAACAGACCGGTTCCTTCCGTCGCCGAACCGACAATGTCGTAATCGCACAACGGATCGCCATCGCAACCGTCGCTGGCCGATTCGACAAAACCGGAACTCGTCGCCGCAAGACTGGCATCGGTGGCGAGCGGTCGTTCGGGCGGCACCTGGAGCGGCGGCCGCAACAAATCCGACTCGGCCAGAAGATTCGCGATGTAACTACGACTTACAGGGTCGCAGGACGCCCGCTTGAAGCTCTCCTGCGCGATTACCCGGTTGTCGCCACGTGCGGCAAGACGCTGGACCACCAGGTTGAAGCGATCGGCCTCGTTGTCGCCGATGTCGTCATAGTCGATCGATGCACGCAGGAATTCGCTGGCACCCGGATCGCGCGCCTGCAAACGAAGTGCCTGGCCGCCGGTGTCCAGTTCAAGGCTGACCGGGAGCGCGTTGCTTGCGAGTCTTACTACCAGTGCACGCTTGCCGCCCTGAACGAAATACTGCTCCACGGCACGGCTGAGGCCTGCGCCCATCGCATGTCCGCCAAACGCAATTTCGTAATCGGCGAAACTGAGAACGGCAATCGGTTGCCCAACCGGACCGCGTGCTGAGCTGCCGATAAACGCTGTAACAGTGGGTGGGAAGCCGTCCAGGCCATGCACCGGCCCGGTGAGTTCCTGAACTTCTATTCCAAGCGAATAGGGGTTCGGCACAACGCCTCCATATGTTCGCGCAAAACTACCACAGTTCCGGTCTACCGGGAATGACGTTGCCAGGCCGCGGGCATTGGCAGACAATCGCGGCCAGCCTTTTTTCGCGACATCCCCGCACATGCATCGAATCACCGGCAACTGGCGCCTGGGTCTCGGCCTGTCCCTGATCACCGCGGTGCTGTGGGGAATGTTGCCGATCGCACTGAAATTATTGTTGCCGGCCATGGATGCGGTGACCATCACCTGGTATCGCTTTGTCGCGGCCAGCCTGCTGCTCGGCGCGTACCTGGCGATGACGCGAAAATTGCCGCCGCTGGCCGGACTTGCCGGCACCGGCTGGAGGCTGTTGCTGGTCTCGATCGTTGGGCTCGGCGGCAACTATCTGCTGTACATCTGGGGTCTGCGCCTTATCTCTCCCGCTGCCGCCCAGATCGTCATTCAGCTGGCACCTGCGTTTCTGTTGCTGGGAGGCGTCTGGATATTTGGCGAGAGCTTTCGCCCCCGCCAGTGGGCCGGCTTCGCGGTGTTGCTGGCGGGACTGCTGCTGTTTTTTCACGACAGAATCGGCGCACTGCTTGGCAGCTTCGGCGATGAGAGCCTTGGCGTGGTCGTGATCGTGATCTCCGCGATGTTTTGGGCCGGCTATGCGCTGGCGCAAAAACAACTCCTGGCGAGGTACTCGTCGAATTCGATCATGTGGATGATTTACACCTGCTCCGCGCTATTGCTGATCCCGTTTTCGGCGCCGCCAGCGGTGTCTCAACTCGATGGATTCGGCTGGTTCCTGCTGGCATTCTGTTCGCTGAACACACTGATTGCCTATGGCTGTTTTGCCGAGGCGCTCAACCACTGGGAGGCGAGCAGAATCAGCGCCGTGCTGGCGATTACGCCGCTAGTCACGCTGGCCGGTACAATCGGACTCAGCCGGATTTTCGATGTAATCGACAACGCCCAGGTTGACGCACTCAGCTTTGTGGGCGCGTGTACGGTCGTAGTCGGTTCGATCGCCATCGTCAGCCCGGGAAGACCGGCCGGCTCCGTAACCGAATCCGAAACGAGCTCGCGATGAACCCAGACCTTCCCCTGTTCGATGCTTATCCCGCGCTTGCCCGGACTCTCCCGTACCAGGGTCTTGCGACATTGCCGACCCCGCTGCTGCCGATGCCGCAACTGATGGCAAAGACCGGCGCCCGCTCGCTGTGGATCAAGCGCGACGATCAAAGTGGCGACCTCTATGGCGGCAACAAAGTTCGCAAGCTCGAGTTTCTGCTCGGTGATGCGCTCGCGCGTGGCTGTACTGAGGTAATGACCTTTGGTGTTGCCGGATCCAATCACGTTCTTGCCACCGGGCTGTATGCGCGCAAGCTCGGTCTCGAACCCATTGGCTGCGTTACGAACCAGACGAACTCGCGATACGTGGCGCGAAACCTGCGCGCCGGGCAAAAAGCGGGAATCGAATATCTCTGCTTTGCGAACCACGACGCGGTCGAGGAAGGTGCGCGGCGACGCAGTTTGAAGAGCCTGCGGCGCACCGGGAAAGAGCCCTACACGATCCGGATGGGAGGCTCGTCGCCACTCGGGACGATCGGCTTCGTCAATGCTGCGTTCGAGCTGGCGTCACAGATTGAGCAGCTGGACTGTCCGGTCCCCGACCGAATCTACCTGCCACTTGGGACGATGGGATCGGTCGCGGGGCTGGCACTCGGTTTGCGGGCGCTCGGTCTGCCAACCCGGGTGGTCGGTATTCGGGTAGTTGACGCGCAGATCGGCAACATGGCGGCCTGTTTGCAACTGTACGACGCCTCTGTTGCATTGCTCCGCGATGCTGATCCGGGTTTTCCTTTACTCGATAGCGCTTCTGCAGGGATAGAAGTCCGCGACGCTTTTTTCGGCCAGCGGTATGCGGTCTTCACCCCGGAGGGCATGACCGCAGTGCGGGTTTTCGCGGAGACGGAGCAAGTCGGACTGGAAGGAACCTATACCGGCAAAGCCGCCGCCGCGTTGCTCCACGATCTTGGGAGTGAGCGCGATCGTGACCAAAACCTGCTGTTTTGGAATACCTACAATTCCCGCCCGCTTGGCGCCGCCGCGGATTCCAGCTACCGTGACCTGCCGCAGCCACTGTGGCGATATTTCGAAACCGAGGTGCAGCCGCTCGACCGCGATGCCTGATCCCGGCGCCTGCCTGGCGGCCATCCGGAACGATTCTCACCCAGGCCTTCGTGGATGCCGCGGATAAGATAGACTTGGCCTATTCCTACAGACTATGCAAAATTTTGCCCACATTTAAAGAAAAATCCACGTCCTTCCAGGTCGGTTGCTGGGACCCGGTGGCGCTGCAGGCCGATATCCTCGGAATCATGGCGCTGCAGGGCTCGGCCAGACGGGCCGCGGCCGCGCTTTGCACCCGAATCATCGAGTCGACCAATGCGGACTATTGCGTGTTGTTCGCAAACGACGGCAACGCTGCCGGCTGGTGGGAGGTCATCGGCAAATCGGAAGACACAGACGAAACACGTCTGGCCGAACTGCGCGGCGCACTTAGTGGCGGCAACGCGGCCGATGCCCGCTCGCTCCTGGTCACCGCCGACGCCGAAGACGGCACGATCGCGAGGCTCGTCATGGCTCGCGACACCGGTCCGATCCAGACCTCCACGGACTTCGTTGCCACGATTGGCCACATAGCAAGTCTGCTGGTGCAGTCGTTTAGCCGCGACCAGCGTTTCAAACGCTATCGCAGTGTATTTCGCGCGACTGCAGATCTGACCTGCCTGGTTTCGCCGGATCACCGTTGCGTGGCCGCGAACGCCGGTCTTGCCCGCATCGTCGGCAAGGAAATTGTCGAACTCGAGGGACTGCCGCTGGACCTGATTTTCGGCGACGCCTACGGCGCTATCCTGCGGCCCGCCGTGGACGCCGCATTCGAAGGCAACCCGACGACTCAACACGACTGGCTTACCTTTGCCTGCGGCAAGCGCCTGTACCTCGACATCGAAACCGCGCCGAAACGCGAGCCCGGCGGTCGCGTCGGAACCGTCATGATGCGGCTGTTCGATATCACCAGACGGCACCAGGCGTTTCGCGCACTGAGCCGAAGCGAAGAGAAATATCGATCGCTGATCGAGAGCCTGACCGATTTCGTCTGGGAAGTAGATTTAACCGGACAATTTACGTTCGTCAATTCGGCCAGCGGGCGGATTCTCGGTTATAGCAAGGCAGAGGTTCTCGGCCGCCACTTTGTCGATTTCATGATCGATGAGGAACGCCAACACAGCGCGGATGCGATGCAGACGCTGCTGGCGGACCCGCGGCCGGTGAGGGGCCTCATCAACCGGATGCGCCATCGCGAAGGCCAGGTAGTAACACTGGAAGGCACGATTCTGCCGATGCGCGATGAGACCGGCGAGCTGTGCGGGTTCCGCGGTATCGAGCGCGATCTGACGCAAAGTCGGAAGCAGCAACAGTTGCGGCGCAGATTCGAGGCGATCGTCGAAGCGACCACGGACTTCATTAGCACCTCGGACGCCGAGGGACGCATTCAGTACATCAATCGCGCCGGGCGCGAACTGCTGGGTTTTGCAGATGAATCCGAATACACCGGTCACAGCCTCGAACTCGTTCACCCCGATGAGGACCACGCGAAAATTCGCGAACACGGGCTGGTCGAGGCACAGCGCAACGGATCATGGCAAGGCGAGGTAAGGCTGCGTCGGGTAGACGGCAGCGTGATCCCGGTTTCGCAGGTGATACTGGCGCATCGCGGCAGCAATGGTGCAGTCGATTACTATTCCACGATCATGCGTGACTTGAGCGAGCGAATGGCGACGGAACAGAAGCTGCAGGGCTATGCGGATGATCTGCGCCGTGTATCGCAGCAGTTATTTACTGCCCGCGAAAACGAGCTGCGTCACCTGGCGCGCGAACTGCACGATGAAATCGGCCAGTCCCTGACCGCGCTGAAGATCAATCTGGACACGCTGCGTTTGGCCGCGTCACCGAACCAGCAGACGATGGACGGATGCATCGAAATCGCCGACACGCTGCTGGGCCAGGTTCGCAACCTTTCGCTGGACCTGCGGCCCACCATGCTCGACGATCTCGGGCTCGAAGCATCGCTACGGTGGTTCGTGGAGCGTTGTCACCAGAACACCGGGCTCGAGGTCGTTTGCGACATCGCACCGGGGCTCGGTCGATTCCCAGCGCCGATCGAAACCGCCTGCTTCAGGATTATCCAGGAAGCGCTGACCAACACGGTGCGCCATGCGAGAGCGGGCAAGGCATCGATAGTTGTCAGCACGAAGCCGACGCGTCTGCTGCAGCGCGTCGAGGACGATGGTCACGGATTCGACGTCGAGCGCTGCCTGCAGGATGCGCGTTGGGGGCATTCGTTTGGCCTGGCCGGTATGCACGAACGAGCGTCGCTGCTGGGCGGAGCGCTGCGGGTCAGGTCGGTTCACGGCAGAGGGACGACTATCGAGGCCGAATTGCCGCACTGATTGCATTTTCGCGAGGCCGGCTCTTCGGCCCCGCCACGCTGTGGGAAGGTTGTCTGTGATGAATGAGATACGCGTATTGCTGGCCGAGGACCACAACCTGGTTCGCGCCGGCATTCATGCCCTGATCGATACCTTCGACGATATTACCGTCGTGGGCGAGGCCAGCGACGGTCGCGAAGCGGCCAGGCTGGCGCGCAGCGCCCGCCCCGATGTGGTGCTGATGGATATCGCGATGCCGGGTTTGAATGGGCTCGAGGCTACCTCGCGCATAGTCCGGAGCTGCCCGCGTACCCGGGTGCTGGTGCTGACGATGCACTCAAATGAGGAATACGTCGTCCAGGCCCTGCGTGCCGGAGCCAGCGGATATCTGGTAAAGGAAGCGGCGACCGGGGAACTGCATCACGCAATTTCGAGCGTAGCGCGCGGCTATACCTATCTCAGTCCGTCAATTTCGCGCCGCGCGGTAGAACGGCTGATGGATACAGAGGCGACGGTTGGCTCGCCTCTCGATCAGCTGACCCCGCGGCAGCGAGAGATTTTGCAGCTCGTCGCCGAGGGCATGTCGACCCGTGAGATCGCGAGCCTGTTGAACGTCAGCATCAAGACGATCGAATCGCATCGTGCCCAGCTGATGGAGCGTGTGGAAATCCGCGATGTTCCCGGGCTGGTCAGGCTGGCGATTCGCGAAGGCCTCATCAGCAGCGACCACTAGGGCTTGTCCGGCTTCGCGGTAGCGCTGGCTTTCAGATAAAAGGCCTGGCACTCGGCCTCGCGCCCGCGTACGACCCGCCGCGCAGCCAGCGCACCGCGGGTTTCCGTGACTACCGTGTGCTGGCCTTCAACGTGATCGTTACTATCGTAGAAGTAGAGCACCACCCAGTCATCGGTCTTGCCGAGCTGGTGAGCGCGCGCGGTATTCGAATACAGGGCAGTGAAATGCCAGCTGTCCCGATGAGTGTGCAGCACCGCTAACCAGGCCCGCCGATCCGGGTTGAGCCGCCGCGGCGCAATCTTTGGCAGTTCGTCCGCGGCAGCACGACGCCGATACTCGGCGTCGACATCCAGCAGCACCGCTACGTCCGGGCCCGCCGTTGCCGCCGGCCGCGGCAGCGGCCGCCCCAGGACCGACTCGAGCGAAGCGCGAATGGCGCTGAGGCGACGCTCACCAATACCGCGAACCGCCGCAAGCCGCCCGTCATGGGCGGCACACTCGAGCTGTTCAAGCGAATCGATATGCAACTCGTCATGTAACAGCTCGGCCAGCCTGGGGCCAATGCCCGGGATACTGCGCAAAATAGCAGCGGGATCGGCCGAGCCGCGCAATCGATCGAGTTTTGACCAGCGTCCCGACAGCGCCATTTCGCGGATCGCCGCCGCCATGCCACGGCCAATGCCGGGCAATGCTACAAGGGCCTTGACCCCTCCTTCGTCGAGTAACCGGCGCAAATCCACCGTGAGCCCGCGCACCGCATCCGCGCCGCGCCGATAGGCACTGATCCGAAACGGGTTCGCACCTTGCTGGCTCAGAATATCGGCTGCCTGATCGAACCGCGCGGCTACCGCGGTATTGAAGCTGATTCGCACTGAATCGCTCCGGACTCAGGATTCGTCCGGCAGTACGATCGGATCGATACTCGCGGTGGCGATAGGATGGTAGCCGGGTCGCGCCTGCAGGTAGACGCGGCGGGCAAATTCAGCGCCGTCGTCGGTTTTCATCAGCGCAATGTACAGCGGGCGAATAAGCTTGCGCCGTCCGATGGCGGTCAGGTACTGCTCTATCGCCGGGTACGCCGGCCGATAATCATTACGAATCGCCACCTTGTACCAGGCCAGTCCAATCTCTGCATTGCCCGTGGCGGTCAACGCAAATGCCTCGTCCAGTTCGGCCAGCTGGGCCGGGGTCAGTTCAACCGGCAGCGTGTCGATAAAGAAACGCCATTCATGCACGGTCCAGCCATCCGTATCCAGTTCCCGGGCAGCCGCCTCGCCGCGCAGCCAGTTGTCGCGCTGGGCGGCGACGCGGTCGAACGCGTCCGACTCGGGAAGCACCGCGGTCGCCGGCAGGCCGGGTGCATAAATCCACTCGCGGACCTCCTCGAGCGACACCCGTCCGGGCTCCGCCTGCAACAGATTCCGGTCGAGGTAAGCGACAAACTGCTCGGTCGTCACGCTCTGGAACGCAAAACGATCGAAATAACCCTGCAGAAACAGATCGAACCGCTTTCGTCCGAATCGCGCTTCGAGAAAATCGAGAAACAGTTTTCCCTTCTCATACGGAATATCCGAGAACACGTCGTCGGGATCACGGCCCTGCAAATCGGGCACGAGACGCTGATCGCCGCTGTCAGCGGTCGCGAGATCCTCACGCAGATCCTGAACTCCCAGCACATCCTCCATCCGGCGGCGGTCCACACCGTACACCGCCTCCATGATCCGAGAAGTGAAATAGGTGGTAAAGCCCTCGTTGAGCCACAGGTCGCGCCACGTGGCATTGGTGACCAGGTTGCCTGACCACGAGTGCGCGAGCTCATGCGCGATCAGCGAAACCAGGCTGCGATCACCGGCAATAACGGTCGGGGTTATGAACGAAAGGCGTGGGTTCTCCATGCCGCCGAACGGAAAGCTCGGTGGCAGTATCAACAGGTCATATCGACCCCAGCGATACGGGCCAAACATAGCCTCGCCAATTTCAAGCATGGCCTCGGTGTCGGCGAATTCGGCGGCCGCGGCATCTACCACGCCAGGCAACGCGTACACCCCGGTGCGTCTGCTCATTGCCTTGAACTCGAGATTGCCTACGGCGATAGCGAAAAGGTAGGACGGGATCGCCTGCGGCATGGCAAAACTGAACCGCCCGTTGCGCGCGGCAGCGGGGTCGTTGTCCGCGCTCATCAGCGCTCGCAGTTCGGGCGGGGTGTGGATTGTGGCGTTGTAAGTCATCCGCACCTGCGGGCTGTCCTGCAGCGGAATCCAGCTTCGGGCATGGATCGCCTGCGACTGGCTGAACAGGAACGGGTGGGAATCACCGCTCTGACGCGGCTCGAGCCACTGCAACCCCGACGCCTGCGGCGACGTTGAATAACGGACCATGACCACAAATCGTTGCGCGCGGCCGGCCTCGCTCACGTCAATCAGAAGCGGCTGACCGAGCGCCTCGTCGCGAGGGCCCAGCCGCCACGGCACTTCTTTGAGCTTGCTTCCGCTGAGGTTGAGTGCGACGGCCTTCACATCGAGATCGCGGGTATCAAGGATCAGCTCGTTGGCCTCCGGGTCGAGACGTTCCACCCGCAACTGCACCGAGCCCGACAGCGATTTTTGTTCAAAGTCGACACGCAGTGAAAGATCCGCATGGCGGACACGGAATTGCGAAATATTGGCGAAGGTATGCACATCGACGTCCGCGCCGCTGGGCGCCGGAGCAGTCTCGACTTCGTCAGGCGCCACCGCGGTGGAGGTGTCGGCGGAATCGCCTGCAGCGGCACGGGACCCTGCATCGTGACCACAACCGGCCAGTGCCATGACTAACAAGACAATCAAAAATTCTCTCACTGGAAATCCTGTTTCGTTGTCGGTGCCAGGATTGGCAAAGGCGGGAATTATTCCCTGATTACCGTCATCGGTCACGCATTCGCAGCCTGGTGCCGGGCCCGGTGCCGCTGCGTGACCAGCACTCCTGCCAGGATCAGGCCCATGGCCAGGAAGGCGCGAACCGGAAGATGTTCGCCGAGCAGCACCGCCCCGACAGTCACCGCCCAGACCGGAATCAGGTAATTGATCAGCGACAGAAAACTCGGGCCGGCCCGGGCGATTATCAGGAAGTAAACAAACGTTGCGAGGCCCGTGGACATCAACCCCAGCAAAACCAGCGCGGCGATCGCGCCGGCACTCGCCTGCGCGGGCAAGAGGTCCGTGTCGAGGGCGAAGCTGACACTCAACATCAACACGCTAGCCACCAGCATTACCCCGGCGGAGGCGGTCAGCGCGTCTTTCTCCGGCTGTAATCTCGCCACGATAACGTTGACGCCGTAGCACACGGCTCCGCCAAGAATAGCAAGCTTCGCAAGCAAGGCCGATTCGTCACCGCCCCGCGCCACGAGATCGCCGCCGAACAGCACGACGAGGCCGGCAAAACCCAGCAAAAACCCGATAATCCGGGCCGGACTCAGACGC
>Ga0102955_1000179_pt1 | contig 14096 bp, 24 predicted proteins | sample SalPonF2_A_D1_MG_FD_78512 | JGI IMG/M metagenome (GOLD analysis project Ga0102955, IMG submission 78512) | Salt pond soil microbial communities from South San Francisco under conditions of wetland restoration - Salt Pond MetaG SF2_A_D1_MG ... | reverse complement strand
TCATCACTATTGGTTTTTATCTTAATTTTGTAACTATTGTTTAATAATAACTGTACTTTATACATTTTTGAACGTATACCCTCTGTTTATTTTTGATATTGCTCTTTGTTTTTATATGCATGACTATTGGGATTTAAGCATCTTTTTTTCATATCAAACCATGTTTGATACATAGCACGTTTTTTTCTATTTTTTAATGGCATTTATACTCCCATTTTTTCTCTATCTGTAAAAACTTTCATGTTCCATCCCATACTGTTAAAAGCTTTCCAACACATATCAAAGAATTTTACTCTAACCATTTGTTTTGCCATGATTTTTTTCATTTTTATTATCTTGGGGTCAGATGGTAGGCAATAATCTTCTATCTCTTTCTTCTGCCATTCATGATCATCATTGAACCTATAATGTTTGTATCTTATGCCTTTTAAAGCATCCATTTTGCGTTCAAGGATTTCATATTTTCTTAGTTCGGATTGCCAAAGGTCATGATATTTGATCTTCATGAATTCATTTTTTCTAAGTTTTTCCTGAATGTCAAGGTCAGAAAATTGAGCTTCATTTTCAATATCATATTCGGCTTTTAGATCATCAAATATTTGTTGTAATTCTTGGTCTTCACTCATAACTATCCTCTATTATTTATTTTTTTTAAGTATAACATAAAACTCAAAAATAATTATAAAAAAAGTTAATTATTTTGTCAAAATAGTGTATAATGCTCTGCATGGAAAGATTAAATTCTGATTTTGTAGAAAAAATCATACTTAAAGGTATGCTTGCAGATAAGGATTTTCTCATTCTAACAAGTTCAGTTTTTGAACCTGAATATTTTGATGACCCTAATGTAGGACACATATTTAAGTTCTGTAAGGAATATGGTGAAGAATACAACAGTATACCATCAAGGGATTCTATTGTCAATTCAACGGATACTCCTGATGAGATTAGGGATATGCTTGATCAAATAGATCAAGCTGAATTTGATGTTGCACAAAGCTATGAATTTCTGTTGAGTCAATCCAATGATTATTTGAAGGAGAAGGCACTTAAACAGGCAATCATCAATTCTGTAGATGATGTTGATGTTCCTGATAGACGAAATTTAGTTCAGAAGCGGATTGAACAGGCATTAATCAAAGATATCAAAATAGATTTGGGTCTCAAATACTTTGATCAGTTAGGAGAGAGACTTAGGCGAATATTCAATACAAGCGATATAAGAGTTCCAACATATTTCCCTGTTTTTGATGAGTTTATTAATGGTGGATTTCCCCCTTTGACGTTTTCTGTTTTTACAGCTAAGATACATGGTGGAAAATCAAACACTATGGCAAATTTCGCTTCTAGGCAGGTTCTAAATGGCAAGAATGTTGTGATACTTACATTGGAAATGTCTCAAGATGCATTTGCACAACGGTTTGATGGTATCTATTCAAAGCTTGATGTGAATAGAATATATATTTCAGAGACATACAGACATAGATTTCAGAGAAGTTTGAGGGATAATCTTGCTGAATTCAGGGAAACAAGAGGGGAATTATTCATAAAGGAGTATCCAACAGGGGAAGCTTCTGTCCTTGATTTTAGAGCATACCTAAGAGAGTTAATTCTCAGAGATATAAATATTGATATCATATATGTGGACTACATCAACTTGATGAAATCAGCTTATAAGGTTGAGAACAATATGTATTCTTCTGTCAAGAGGATATCAGAGGAATTAAGAGCACTTTCCTTTGAGTTCAAGTGTCCTGTTGTTTCGGTATCTCAGGTAAATAGAGAAGGGTTCTTTGTGAATTTCAATGAATTGGATTTCAGTTATACGGCAGAATCAATGGGTATACCTGCAACGGCAGATTTCATGTGTCTATTGGGAACAGATGAGGAACAGATGGTGTATGAGTCTGAAATCCTTTATAGAATTACTAAATCAAGAATTGGTATGCCAAATCAATCAGATAGGTTTTATCTTGACAAGAGAAGCTTGAAAATGTATGATAGCTCTGAACAAGAAGTTTGGATAGAGGATTCAACAGTTTCGGGTGATGATAGAGAACAGGTTGTATTGGATGAAGGTACTGAAAGAAGGGGAAGAAGGAGAAGAAGGGAGTGATGTTAGGTGATAGACAGGTTAGAATGCTTGAATTATTAGATAAACAGGTTAGTTCCTGTCGAAAATGCAAGCTATGTCATAATGGAACAGCAATTCCCATATGGACAAAGAGATCAAAGTATGTTATGATCGGTGAAGCACCGGGGTTCAATGAGGTTCGGAAGCAGACTCCATTTGTTGGTAAGGCAGGTGAGATATTACGGACTGCAATGGGCGAATTGGGGTTTGATTCAAGAGATTTTCTTATAATAAATTCGGTACAATGCAGACCTGTTATTGAAAATCGCAATGGTAAACCCACAGAAAGACAGCTTGAGAAATGTCAAGATTATGTAAGAAAATATATAAAAGTTGTTGACCCTGAAAAGATTTTATGTTTAGGTAATTATTCTAAATATATATTTAACGGAACAACAACAGGAATATTGAGACAGAGGGGAAAGTTTACTGATTATCTCTTAGAAGGGGGAAGGGAATATCCTGTATTATTTACCGTCCATCCTGCATATTGTATATATCAGGATGAGGGGATACCATTATTGAAAGAAGACCTTCAGCTTTTCAAAGATACGAAATTCGAAAGGCAAAGTGAATGGTTGTTCACAGAAGATGAATTTAAAATCTGAAAGGAGCAAAAATGTCAAGTAAAGGCAGTAGTATAGGAATAGGTGGTTTAATCTTTTGGGCTTTTATAGCATATTCTATTTTTGGTGGTGGTGATGATGAGAAGGAAGTTGAGATTACGGTTGATGATAAACCATCAATTGTTGAGCAAGTGAAAGAGAATGTTGATACCATCATTACAGAGGAAGATAGAAAATTAATAAAAGAGGAAATAAATAATCTAAAAGAAAAGGTTTTAGCTAAATCTGAAGAATCTGAAAAAATTGAAGAAGAATCAGATAGTATATATGGTAATCCTGATATATATGGGGATGATAGTAGCAATAAATTTTAGGGAGTGTAGCCGAATTTGGCATAGGCACATGGTTTAGGCCCATGAATCTGAAGGTTCGAATCCTTCCACTCCTACCATGAGGGTATAGCCGAATTTGGCATAGGCAAGAGACTTAAAATCTCTAATCTGATGGTTCGAATCCATCTACCCTCACCAAGGGGATGTAGCCGAATTTGGCATAGGCACTTGATTCAAAATCAAGAATTTAGTGGTTCGAATCCACTCATCCCTACCAAAATAAATCATAGACTGATGGACATGAAATAATGTCATAAAGTCGGGGAAGGTGTAAATGTTTAAGAATGTATATTATAATACAAGAGAATCAAAAATTCACTTATGGGAACAAATTAATGGCGAAAATTTATATGATGAGATAGATTGGACTCCATATGTGTTCCTACCTACCAAAGATGATGATGCTGATGCAAAGACTATATTCGGTAAAAGTGTCAGTAAACGAAAATTCAACAGCTATTATAGATATAAGGATTTTGTAAATGACAACAGAAATCCTAATGTCTTTGAAAACAAAGTAAGAAACGAAATTCAATTTTTATCAGAAAGGTATTATGATATTCCTGATGATGAAATGTATGTTCCAAGGCTAAAAATATATTATTTGGATATTGAGGTAATGCCTGATGAGGGGTTCCCTGATTTTAGGAAACCACAAGACCCTGTAGTTCTTGCATCAATCAGGGATGGTATTACAGGTAGAACATATACATTTGGATATGACGTGTTGCATAATAGGAAATATAGCGGCAACAAAGAGAATGTCAAGTATATTCATTGTAAAAGTGAGGAAGACCTTCTAAGATACCTGTTTAATTTTATGAACAAATATCCATGTGATGTTTTAAGCGGTTATAATATTTGGGCTTTTGACCTTCCATATTTGGTCAATAGAGCTATAGTTCTATGGGGGGAAGAAGAAGGCAAGAAAATGTACTCAAGGATGAGTCCTATTAATGTTGTAAGTGTATGGAAACAAAAGCAATCTGATGATATCAATATTGATATGGCAGGGTTGACAATTCTTGATTATTATAATGTATATAAGTGGTATGGAAAAAACCTTGAAAGATATACTCTTGAATATGTTTCTCAGACAGAATTGGGTGTTGGTAAATTAGAAAATCCATATGATTCAATGCAAGAACAGGTTGAAAAGGATTGGAATATGTTTGTTGATTATAATGTTGTTGACTGCGAAAGGGTAAATGACCTTGAAGATCAACTTGGATATATCCGAATGATTCAGGCATTGAGTTTGTTATGTAAGAGTCCTGCAAAATATTATAATGCTCAGACACAATTAATTGAAGGTTTAATGTTGACATATTACAGGAGAAACGGTTTATGTGCTCCCCATTTTGCAGGTGGTGAACAGAAACCTTTTACTGCGGCTCATGTCAAACAACCTCAAAGAGGACTGCATGAATGGGTTGTGGATGTTGATATTACATCAAGCTACCCATCTCATATTATCACTATGAATATGTCAAATGAAACCTTCTTTGGTAAGATTATTGTTTTGGATGAGAAGGAAATTATTGCATACACAAGAAAGAGGGAGTTCCCATCATTCAAAATGTATAGAGAAATCAATAGTGAATGGGAACTTGTTTATTTTGATAATTCTAAACTTGCCAAGTTTAACCTTGCTCTAAAGAAAGGACTGTTTGCAATAGCTCCATGTGGGTCTGTTTTTACCACAAATAAGCCGGGGGTTGTGGCATTGGTTGAGAAAAACGTATTCTTTAAGCGTAAAGAGGTTAAAGATAAACGGAATGAAATGGGAATGAAAGCTAATGAATTTGAGAAAGATTCTCCTGATTGGAAGAAATATAAGGAAAGAGAAAGGGAATATGATTCTTTACAGCTTGCTTTGAAGATTATGATGAATGCTTTTTTTGGAATATTATCAGTACCTTATTCAAGATATTTCAATACTTATATTGCTGAAGCTATAACGGCAGGGGGGAGACATACAATCAAATCAGGTGAGAAATTCTGTAATGATTTACTTAATGACCCATCTCAAGATATTTTATCAATGTTTTCAGGAGATGGACAGAAATCTACTCATAGAAAGGATTATGTCAAATACATTGATACTGATTCATTGTTTGTTGGTCTTGGTGAATGGATTCAAGATCAAGGATTTCAGACCGAATGGGAAACTTTACCTGATGAGGACAAGATTGAATGGATTAAAGATATATCAAGTATTATGGAGAGATATATTGATAATCGAATCTTCAATGAGGTTCAATTAGGAGATTATAATTCTCAAGTTCATGATTTCAAAATAGGGTTTAAGCAGGAGATTATTGCTAAGACAGCTTTATTTGTCAAAAAGAAAAAATATGCATATTGGTTGCTTGATAAAGAGGGTGTTCCCAAGAATGATATCAAGGTTACAGGTCTTGAAATTGTTCGGTCAGAATCGGCAGAAGCTATCAGACCAAGACTGAAGAATGTCATGGAAATGATTATGAAGCAGAAATTAGATGATGATATAGGCAAGACCATTAGGAAATACAAAAAAGAGCTAAATAAGCTAACTCCTGAAGAATTAGCGGCTAATATAGGGGTCAATGGTATTAAAAAATATCTTGGAACAGGTACACCCAAAAAAGGTACACCTTGGCATGTGAAAGGAGTCTATAATTATAGGCTTTTATTAAAAGAATTGGGTATACAGGATAAATATGAGGACATTCATGAAGGGCTGAAGGCAAAGGTGGTGTATGTAAAAAAGAATCCTTTTAATATAGATACAATAACCTTTCATGAATGGCCTATTGAGTTTAATGAATTGGTTCAATTTGATGCTGAAACTATGATTGATAAGTTTTTTATCAAAAAGGTTCGGTTGCTTTTAGAACCTATTCAAAAAGAAAGTGTAATAGATAGTGATATGAGTGCTGTTAAAGCGTTTTTTTAAGATTTCTTACTTTCTTATCTTTAAGAGCTTTCACTAATTTGCTTTCTTTTGGTGCTTCTTCAGGTGGTGCTTCTTCAGGTGGTGGTTCCTCTTGTTGTTGATCAGGGGGAACTTCCAACTTGGTCTTTTTAGGTTTAGTTTCACCTTTGACATTGCTCCACTTCTTTTTCTTGTCTCTTAAATCTTGAACTATAGCATCATTAGCATCATTTTCTTCCTTTGATTTCATAGCTTCAAGAGCTTTATTTATTAGCTCAACATATCTTTTGGCCTTTTCAGGTGGATAATCCTTTCCTATTTCGGGTTCATCAAGAGCTAAAGCTTTGCTAATAACATCTTCATTTAAGTAATTGAGATATCTCATAATTTCTCCTATGCAGGTTCAGTATCATACCCTTTGCATTTCGGGCATTTCACTTCTACAGTATTTTTTCCAAGTTTCTTTTTGAACTTATGACCACATTCCATACATTGCATTTGAGTTGACATACTTTTTGATTCATTCGCACTTGCCAACATTCCCCTATACTCATGTAATGCAGATGCAATACTATCAGTTAAAAAATTTAAACTAGATAATGTTTTTTGAGTTTGTTTATTTATATCTTTCATCATAGATGTTCCACCTACTTCATTATCTAATGCTTCTAAATTTCTTCTTATCTCTGCTATTGAATCATATGTCCTTTGTAATAAAGAAACAGAATGTCTCACTTCATTAAAATTTTTTGATTTCATTCTTTGAAAATGAATTTTTGCTTCATCCAAACCTAAATATTTCTCTATCAAATTCATCTCAATCTCCTATTTTCCGTATTTCTTTTTCATCATGAAGACCATTTCTTCAATCTTTGCATCAATCAAATCATCAAGGTTATTAGCGGCTTTTTTCAAGACCTTTTGTGTTTCGGGTGTTATCTGACTCTTAATGTCTTGAAATACCATTCTTTTGATTTTCATAGCTTCTGAAGGTGTGATCTTACCGTCTGCTCCGAATTCCTTCATTGCTTGTTCTGCTCTGATAACAGCAGATTGTGTTATTTTTCCAAAGGAATTGAATGCTGTATCAACAGCTTTGTTATTGGTGTGTTCTTTGACCCACCTTCTAAGTTCATTTAATCCCCAAGTTACAATAATACCAATGGCAGTAATCAAGGCCGGGCCTATGATTGCCATAATTTGTGCTATAATAGCTTCCATTTATCCCCCCTCAAGGTAACATCTTGAATGGTATGGACATTTGACCTTCTGCGGTAGTTTCTATATGCTTTGGTACTTCAGCTTGAATATATATTGTTAGATTTCCTGAACCTTTTGGTATCTCAATATATTGTCCTTCCCCTTCAGCTTTAGCAACTTCCTCTTTATATTTCTCATATTCAGAAATATTTGCCATACTATTGTTACCTACATTATAATTGAAATTAACCTCATAACTCCTGAATGTACAAGATGTTATGAGGAAAATCATCAATATAAATAATAATTTTTTCATTATCCCTTCCATGAATATATTTTTATTCTTGGATGATAAATTCCAAGATTGTCAAATTCACCCGGCCTTAGAGCTTTTTCTAAAGGTGGAGATAGTATCTTTGCACCTTGTAAGGCCCATTGAGCGAATTCTGAACAAAAGCTGTTTTTCTTTACATCTACACTAACTTTTGTCCACATGTTCCTGAATAAACTCAGGTAATCATATCTAATTTCATCAGTTCGACCTTCAGCTAAAAGACAAATACTTGCTACCTCATCTCTTAAGTGATGATATTCCTCTTTTAGTGGATACCAATAAACATCACCTTTGTATTCTTTCAATCGGCAGGACATTAAGTTCAATTCAATACCGAAATCCAATGCTTCCATTATGAACTTTCTGTCTCTGACCCTTTTGAATTCATCTACATGCCACACTATAGCTGTATGATTAACATCTTTTTTTGTGAAGAATCTAATTGCATTACCAATGAAACCATGAGAAGCGAATTCCATAAGGTCTCCACTTCCCATTTTTGGTCTCATTTTGTAATATATATCCAAAAGGTCATTTGACCATTTTACTCTAGCCATATTCCTAATGCTTTAACCTCAGTTACTAAATCATCTATGGATGATGCAATCATAATAGCATCATCTCTTGGTATCAATGTATCCTGCGGTAGCTCAAGAAACATATCACCTAGAATCAATACTTGTGCTCCTAAAAGTTTGTTGAATCGGGTGAATTGTGCAAGCATCAAGTCTCTAAGGATACCATATGTTAATCCTGCTTCAACTCTATCCTTGATGTATTCTCCCCATTTCTCAAATTCGGCTGATGTATATCCTTCCATCACTAATCCTTCTTTGGAAATAACTTCCATTCCTCTATGGATATAACAAGCATCAATTTGATGTTCTTCTCTTAAAGCGCAAATGTGACTTTCTCTGCCTTCTGCAATAATTTTGTCACATAGAGCATTGAATTCAACCTTTTCAACTCTACCATCATCAGTTGGTACATCAACAATGCATGGTTGAACAGGTCTTACACCTACTCCACTACAAGCTATCAAAGCAAAAGCAAGTAGGACACTCATTAGAATAATACTTAAATATTTCATTTTGTGCTCCCCCTTTTTTATTTCCTACATGAATGCAGGTTTACATGTTTTTTGTTCTTTTTCAATTATGGTATTTCTCATTGCTTCAATCATAGTTCTGTCATATTCAATAATATCCTTATAATAATCTCTGATTGATTCCATGCTTACCATAGTTGGATTTGGATTTTTTGTTATTCCAAAACTAAAAGACCAATTGTAATCTGTATTTATATGTGAATTAAACCAATGAACCATGATAGGATTGTTGTCATTTATTGGTTTTATATGGTTCCTGAATTCTCTGTATTTCTCCCAATCTTCCCCATCAGCTATCAATTTATGAACAGTTGTTATGAGTTGCCTTTCATCCTCAACCAAGAAATCAATCCAACATTTCCCAATCATATCCTTGTATGTGGCGAATCCAAGTGTTTTTGCTAAACTAGTATTTGAATATTTTACTATCATTTCTTCATTTAATACCAATACAAACATATTGGCATAATTTAGCATGTTGAATATAGTTTTTCTTAATTTTCTAACCTCATCTTTTATTCCTTCTTCTGACATTGTTTTCACTCCTTATGGTATTATAGGCCAATGACTTAAAATAGCTATAACCAATCCAAGTATACCAATTATAATTGTTCCCATTCCTATCCATCCTAGATGAATTTTATTAGCCAATTTCCCATGTGTTTCTACTGATTTTTCGTGATGGTTGTCTAATTTTTGTTGTGTTATGGAATTTCCCCCAACAACTCCATCTAATTTTTGTGTAATATTATGTAGACTATTGCAAACAGTTCCCTGTTTTGTGGAGATTGAATCTTGTTTATTTGTAATCGTATCAAGTTTTTCGATTGTTTTAGAGCTTTGATCTAAGATGGTCTTATGCATTGTTATCATGTTTCGATAGCTTTCCATCAATAGCATTAGATCATCTTTTGTTAGGTTATCTTCAGGCATAGAAATCCCCTCTTAAAAAAAAGTTTCTACTGATATTTATAAAATTTTACCAAAAAAATATAAATATTAGTGATATGGAACAGCTTTTAGGAAAAATAGATAACTATTTAGAGGTACAGGAAAAAAAGGATGTTATTTCAGCATCTTTGGATACTAACAAGGAACTAACAGAGGTTATTGAATTAGTTAGAAAATCTAATGATATTGAAAAGACCTTATCCTTTTTTACTCCTGAAATAAGAGAACAGATTCAAATTTTAATTGAAGGTGGAATAATATGAATAAACGAAAACTAAGACAGCATTTATTAGAAGGCAAAGCACCTGCAAAAAAAGAGACCAAGATGCTTAAAAAGTTACATGAGCTTGATGATATGATTGAGGATTTTGTTGATGGTCTTGAAGATGAGATCATGAAAACAGAGGATAATCCAATGTTTCAAAAGAAAGCTCATCAGCTTTTAGCGGATATGTCAAAGGAATATTCTGAATTTATTATGGCATTGAGGGCAATTGTCAATGCAGTTGACAGAAAGGAAAAGATAGTTCCAATGTTCGATAAACAGGAAAGTAGGGTTCGGGATATCAGAGATGGAGTTGGTGGTGGTGGTGCTCCTGAAGACCTTCCACCTGAAGAAGGGGATGCTCCACCTGAAGAAGGGGATGCTCCACCTGAAGAAGATGGTGCTGATGATGAGAATAATGTTGATGTTGAATTGAAGGTCAAAGGTGGAAATAAGAAAAAGAAACCTGCTAAAAAGAAATAATTATGGAACTATTTGATAAAATTGATGATATCCTTGAACAGGAAGATAAGGTTTTACCTAAAGGTTCAACTAAGGTAAAGGCTGAATTTACGTTTGATGAACAGCTATTCAATAAAATGGCTAATTTTATCATAAACTTAGACCCTGATAAGCTAACCGATACTCAATTAGAAGGGGTCATAAATATGATAGACGGTCTTCAGATTGAACTTGATGATTTACAGGAAAAAGAGGGGATGGCAAAAAAATCTACTCTTAGTAAGAATCAATACTCAAAGAAATGGTATAGGTCAAACAAGACTGAAATCAAAAGACGTAAGCAGAAATTTAGAAGGAGTTCTGAAGGCAGGAAAAGAGCTAAGATGAGAAGGCTTAACTCAAGAAGGGGAAAGACTGCTACAGGCAGAAATAAAGTACAATACAATAAAAGGGTAAGGAGTGATAGAGAATGAAAATATTAGACAGAATTGATGATCTTCTTAATAAGCTTAATAATACACTTGCAGATAGAATCAAACTTCATGAAGCTAAGATAGGTGGAAAAGAGTATGATGATTTTTTCAAAGAGATGCTCAAGAAATATAAAATCAAATCTTATAAAGACCTACCGAAAGATAAACAGAAGAAATTCTTTGATGAAGTTGATAAAGCATGGAATTCTAAAGTTGAAAAAGGTGGAGATGGGCTGAAAAAATACAAAAAAGGTCAAAGTAGTGTAAGATAGGATAGGAGATGTTATGAATATTGCAGATAAGTTGGACAATTATCTAAATGAAAATGAAAAAGTTGATGAGTTCATGCCTGATGAGGATACTGAACTTATGAGCAGGATGCTTGATTTCATCATGAATCTTAATTCAGATAATCTAACAGAAGATCAAGTTGATGATGTTACGGATATTATTGATCAAGTGGCTGATGATGATATCAATGAGATTTTTGATGATGATGAGGATGTTGATGAAGGTGTTTCGGCAAGGAAGGTTAAGATCAAACCTTCAGATAAGCGTAAGAGAAGAATGGAATATAGACGAAATAGAGCGGCAATCAAGCTAAGAGCTAAAAAGTTCAGAAGGACAACTAAGTATAAACAATGGAAACGGATGAAAAAGCGTAAAGCCACATCGGGCAAAACAGCAAGGGGCAAGAGAATCAGGAAATTCTTGTAATATATTTTGATCAAGAAGCACAAGCTCAGTAAGAATGACAGGGAATACATCCCAAGATATCCTGAAAAATACATAGGAACATATCCTGTTATTTGCAGGTCAAAATGGGAATTGAGGATGTGTGAATGGTTCGATTATAATAAAAGAGTTCTTGAATGGTCAAGTGAGAGTCATAGAATAAGGTATTTTGACCCTGTAAGAAACAAATACAGAATATATTATCCTGATTTTTATGTCATGTTCAAGGACAGAGGTAAGTTCATTGCTGAAGTTAAACCATTAAAGGATATCCGTATGCCTAAGAGGGGCAAAAAAAGTCAGAAGACTCTTAGAATAATGGAACAAACCATATCAACAAATCAAGCTAAGTTTAAAGCGGCAGATCAATATTGTAAGAAACTTGGCATGAAATTTGTTGTTCTGACTGAAAAAGATTTGTTTAGGGGGAAATAATATGGACTTAATAGATAAATATCTTGGGGAATCAAAGAATGTAGATTTAAGAAAAAACTATGATGAAGTTGTTAAAATAAATTCCAAGACAGAAAAGAGCAAGGGTACTCTATATAGAAAGGGTAATATTGTTCAGATGTGGTGGGATACAGATGTTCTTGGAAGAAAACAGAAAAACGGAAAGGAGACATGGGTTGCTCCTAGTTCAAAAGAAGCAAAAGAAAATTTCAAAGATATGAAAATAAGATTTAATGAGTAAGGAGAATCAAATGGGAGATGAAATTCTAAAAAAAATAGAGATGTTCACCGAAACAATAGGTGCAAATGATTATCCTGATAATCCCTCAAAGTATGAAGGAATGAGACCCATTCAGTTTATGAATTGGTGGGGGGATTTCAGACCGGGGGATAGGGTAGATGCTATGTTCGGTGATGATTATATCAGTTTTGCAGGTACAAATGCTGAAGGATACTTTGCAGGAGTCAAGAAAGAAGGTGACATTGAAGACCCTGATGAAATAGCAAGCTTCAAAAGTGCTGAAGGCAGAATTTGGAATTTTGTATAAGAGGTAAGCTATGGCAGGAGTAGCAACAGGTTTAAAACGTGTATATAAAAAAAGGTTCAAAGGTGTAACATTAAAAACAGGTCATGTTTATACTTTTAAATATCAGGCATGGGAGCATGACCCAAAACCTACTATAATTTTCATGCATAGTATTGAGGGTATACATCCAAGATCAAAGCACCAATGGAGAATCATACAGGCAATCAACTTTACATACCTTCCAAGAGCAATAAGAAAGAGGTTTATGAAGGATTGGTTGAAAGTGTTGGAATCTCCAACTCCACCTAAATTCCATTGGCAAAGGGTTCAGTCTAAATATCCTGAATTAGAGAAGGGAATTAGGAGATATTTTTTCAAACCTAATTATTATATAACAAATTTAAAAGAGGTTCCTTTTGAGGATATAGAAAAAGTTGTTGTTTCTACCTATTCTAAAGACTTTTCAAAGAAAGTTGTTACAACATTAAGAGCTAAATTTAGAAAGGCATTGAGTTTTAGAAAAGGTTTAAAGAAGAAAAAACAAAAAGGTAAAAAGAGAAAGAGGAAATAATGACTGAAAAAACTTATTTAGAATTATGCAAAAATGATAAGAAAACTGTTCAAATTAGTGTATGGAGAGATAATGGAGAAAAACTAAGTCCTTCTGCGGCATATTATGAAGTAAAAGGTTCTGTTAAAGATAATATAGTTGTTCCAAGGTCTCAAGCTTCAATATCTAATCCACCTAATTACAACCAAATCTATACTCAAATAGGCCCAACAGTAACAGCAAGTGCGGCTGAATATGATATTTATTGGGAAGTGCATACAGATGATGGTGATCAAACAAATCATTGCACAAAACTATTAATTATAGATACATGCTAAAAAGATGAACAGTTTAATAACATGCTTAGAGACCATGATACATTTTATGATACAAGTAATAGATTCTATTTCAAGGTTGAGGTTTTATCAAGTCAATCTTATGATTCTACAGATGGATACTATTTTATTGCCGAAATTCGGTCAAGTTCATCTAGTAGCTCATCACTAAGTAGCTCATCTAAATCAAGTTCAAGCACAAGTATAAGCTCATCAAGCTCATCAAGTTCCTTTTCGGGAAGTTCATCAAGTAGCTCAAGTTCAAGCTCTGTATCTATAAGTTCATCTTCACAGAGTTCAAGTTCATCTTCAAGTTCGGTGAGTTCATCAAGCTCTAGTTCTAGCTCAAGCAGTTCAATAAGCTCTAGCTCAAGCAGTTCAAGCTCATCAAGTTCAAGTTCCTTGAGTTCATCAAGTTCATCAAGTTCAAGTTCTGAATCAAGTTCATCAAGTTCCTTGAGTTCATCAAGTTCATCAAGTTCAAGCTCAACTTCATGTTATGTGATTGTTAATGACGATTTTTCAGGGTCATATAGGGATGGTGTTATTGTTGCGAATCCTCATAGATGGGTAACAGGCAGAAATGATATCGGTGTTGGATTCTATACACAAACAGACCATCTTGATTTTGATGCAAGAAATTCAGAGACAAATAATTATTTTGGATGGGTAAATTCAAGATATACTCTAATAG
>Ga0102955_1000178_pt1 | contig 14134 bp, 10 predicted proteins | sample SalPonF2_A_D1_MG_FD_78512 | JGI IMG/M metagenome (GOLD analysis project Ga0102955, IMG submission 78512) | Salt pond soil microbial communities from South San Francisco under conditions of wetland restoration - Salt Pond MetaG SF2_A_D1_MG ... | reverse complement strand
CGCAGCGGCGCTCGCCACCTCTCCGCCAATGCAGCACTCGGCACAACAGGAACCGTCGTGTTGACCCCGGAGTTGATCGCCGAGGCCCAGAGTCTCGTCGTCTACGGAAATCCGACCCCCGGGGGGGCGCCGCGTCTTCCGGGCCTGACCGTCGGCGACATACAGGTTATCGACCTCGGCGGTAACGTGATTCAGTTGACGGCGAGCTATGCCTACACCGGCATTCTCGGCGCAACCCTTCCGGGCTTTGGTTTCGGTTCCGACGGTGACCTTACACATAATCTCGAGGCCACGGTTTCGATGAGGGCGCTCTGAAATGGAGAGGCATCGCCAGCAAGGAATGACGACAGTTGAGTTCGCGATCGTCGCGAATGTCGTGATTGTTCTAATGCTCGCACTCATGGAGCTGGGCAGGGCCTACTTCGTTTTCGCCGCGCTCGAAGAGGTGACGCGACGGGGCGCGCGCCTTGCCGCCGTGTGCCCGGTCAGCGATCCGGCCATCCGGACTGCCGCGGTATTTAACGGTCCCGGAGACAATTCCGGTAGCCGCTTCATTCCGGAACTGACGCCGGGGAATATTGCCGTGGAGTATCTCGACAGGAACAGCAACCTGGTGCTCGATCCGGCCGATCCGGCCGAGTTCATTGCAATTCGTTTCGTGCGGGTTCGCGTCGTCGGGTTTCAGCATCGGATGCTGATCCCGTTCGTTGCAGGTATCGCAAATCTCGATATGCCCGAGTTCAGCACCGTGCTGCCCCGCGAGAGCCTGGGCGTGCCCCGAGAGGGCGCGGTCACGCCTTGCGGATGACCGAGGAGAAAGAAAAATGCGCAAAGTAAGAGTCTTGATTGCTGGACGATCGCAGGATGCCATTCGGTCGGTGGAGGCTCTGCTCGACGGTTTCCCGAAATGCCGAACCGAATCAAGACTGATGTCGAACGGACACAGCGACCCGCTGCAGGGTGTGGCCAACGCGCCGGATCTCCTGTTGCTGCATCATGTCACCGGGCAATTGGAGCTCGAAGCACTGATCCGGACGCCGGCCGCGGTGCGGCCGACTGTGGTCGTTTTTGGTGACGGCAATGACGCAGCGGGCATGCGCATGGCGATGCGTGCAGGAGCACGCGATTTTCTGCCGATCCCGGTTTCGTGCGAAGAGCTACGTGAAATTGTCGCCGCCGTAGCCGAGGAAATCGCGGCGGAGAAGGCCGCCGAGGACGGCGACCTGCTGGTGTTTATCAACGGAAAAGGCGGTTCCGGGTCTAGCTTTCTGGCCGCCAATGTCGCCCATGGGCTGGCCAGCAACGACCGCAAGGTTACGCTGGTCGATATGGATCTGCAGTTTGCCGGGCTTCGCCACTACCTCGACCTCGTGCCGAAACGCTGCATGATCGAGGCGATCGAAGCACTGGATAGCCTCGATGAAGTCGCGGCCGAGGCCTATACCTGCGAGCACGCCAGCGGCCTGCGACTGTTGGCGGCGCAGCGCGCAGAACTGGTGCTGAACAGCAACGTCGCGCCGGACCGGCTTGTCGCGCTGCTGCAATTGTACCGTTCGATCAATGACTTTGTAATCGTTGATCTTCCGCGGACCATCGATGTGTTGACCGCTAGCGTTCTAGAGAATGCGGACCGCATCATGGTCCTGACCCAGCAAAGTGTTCCGCATCTGCACGACACTGCCCGTTTATTGGAGCTCATGCGCCAGGAAATCGGAGTTAGCTCCGGCAGCATCCAGGTCGTGGTGAACCGATATGACAAACGCGCCGACATCACAGTGGCAGATGTCAAAAAGGCCTTGAAGACCGAAGATCTCTTGACGATTCCGAACCAGTTCAAGGTAACTGCCGAAAGTATCAATTCCGGCATGCCTCTTACCGAAGTCAGGCGGTCCGCGGCGGTTGCCAAGGGATTGCAAGGATTGTCGCAAAGCATAAGCGGTGCAGATGCGTCGAATCAGGGACTACTCAACAAAGTCGTTCCCGGACTCGTCGCACATCGATTTTTAGGGAGTTAAAGCATGGGAAGCTTAGCAAGCGCAATGAAGCAGAGTGCTTTGGACAGCCAGACGGATGAAAGCAATATTTCACGGCCGCTGACCGAGCAGGAAAAGGAATGGAAGCAGATCATCAACGACAAGTTGTTGTCGGTTCTGGACTTGTCTCTGATCGAAACCATCGGCGATGAAAATGCCCGCCGCGAGATCCGCGAAGCCGCCATTCGGTTACTCAATGACGAGGCGCCGCCACTAAGCCTCAAGCAGCGCCAGGCCATTGTAAAAAGCATCGAGGACGAGGTGCTTGGGCTGGGGCCGCTCGAGCCTCTTCTGGCGGACAAGACGGTATCCGACATTCTGGTCAACGGCTACGACAAAATATTTGTCGAGCGGCGTGGCAAGCTCGAAGCCACGACTCTCAGCTTCACCAGCCATAGTCACCTGATGAACACGATTGACCGGATCGTGTCGGCGGTAGGTCGACGAGTCGATGAGTCATCGCCGATGGTAGATGCGCGTTTAAAGGATGGTTCTCGCGTCAATGCGATTATCCCTCCGCTCGCTCTCGACGGCGCGATGTTATCGATCAGGCGCTTCGCTGTGGAGCGCCTGACGATGGAAAACCTGATCGAGCTAGGTACGGTGACGCCGGCTGTTGCCGAGGTGCTCGCGGCCGTGGTGACCGGGCGGCTAAATGTGCTTATATCGGGCGGAACTGGCGCGGGCAAGACTACGATGCTGAATATCCTGTCAGGATTCATCCCTGCGGACGAACGCATACTGACAATCGAGGATTCGGCGGAGTTGCAGCTCCAACAACCCCATGTCGTCCGGCTGGAGACGCGGCCTGCGAACGTCGAGGGCAAGGGTGCGGTCACGGCACGCGACCTCGTCAAAAACTCCCTTCGCATGCGACCGGAACGGATCATCGTTGGCGAGGTGCGGGGTGGCGAGGCTCTGGACATGCTGCAGGCAATGAATACCGGCCACGATGGCTCACTGACCACGATACATGCCAACACACCGAGAGATGCGCTGGGTCGTGTCGAGAATATGGTCAGCATGACTGGGATCACTTTTCCGATCAAAGCGATGCGTACCCAGATCGCATCCGCAATCGATATTGTGATCCAGGTGGCGCGCCTCGAGGATGGAAGGAGGCGCCTGGTCAGCATCCAGGAAATCAATGGCATGGAAGGAGAGATCGTCACCATGTCCGAACTCTTCCGCTTCGACCGCCAAGGCGTCGACGAAGATCGCAACATCATCGGCGAGTTGCGCCCGACCGGAATTATCCCGGCTTTCCACAGCACCCTGGCGAACAAGGGCATCCAGATCCCGATCACGCTCTTCGATCCGGATCGACACGCTTGACAGGAGTCGTATCATGTTGAACGGTCAGCTCCTATTTATCATCATGGTGTTTGTCACTGTATTTCTGCTGATGCAGGGGTTGGTGGTACCCGTTTTCGGCGAGTCAGCCCAGACGCGGAAACGCCTGCAACAAAGGCTGGACGGGATCGATAAGCGCGAGGGCGCCGATTCCTATCAGTCATTGTTGCGCGACAAATACTTGAAAAAACTATCGCCGTTGGCCCGTATGCTGGAGAACCTGCCGTTGATGCAGGATCTCGCGCGCAAGATTGAGCAGTCTGGCCACTCCTATCTGGCGCACCGGGTGGTGCTTTTTTCCGTAGTGATGGGGCTGCTCGCAATCTACACGGTCTGGATAACTACGCGTTTGCCAGTTGTTTCGATTGTGGTGGGATTCATCATCGCCTGGGCACCTTTTTTGAAAATCCGGCGCGATCGGAATGCGCGCATGGCGAAATTCGAGGAACAGCTGCCTGACGCGATCGATGTAATGAAACGCGCGCTGCGGGCCGGTCATCCTTTCAGCTCGGCGCTGAAGCTGGTGGCAGACGATATGGACGATCCTGTCGCCGCTGAGTTTGAGATGACCTTCAATGACATCAGTTACGGCAACGACGTGCGCCGCGCTCTGCTCGGATTGCTGTCCCGGGTGCCCAGCGTAACGGTGATGGCACTGGTAACGTCAATCATGGTGCAGAAGGAAACCGGCGGGAATCTCGCGGAGGTCCTGGAGCAAATTTCCAAGGTCATTCGCGGCAGATTTCGGTTCCAGCGCAAAGTCAAGACCTTAACAGCGGAAGGCCGCATGTCCGCGTGGGTCCTCGCGCTGGTACCACTGGTATTGTTCGCCACGATTTGGATCACTACACCAGATTATTTGCCGATCCTGATTGAGGACCCCAGGGGGCATAACCTGATTATCTACGGGGCCATTTCAGGTGTCATCGGTATTGCCTGGATCCGCCGCATCATTCGCATCGAGGTATAGAAAATGCAATCCTTGATTGAGCAAATACTGCTATTTTCTACCAGCGAGGCGATGCTGCGGCATTTTGTTGTCTGGTTGTCCGCCGCCGCCGTTTTCGTGCTGGTTCTGGGTGGCACCGTGCTGACGATGAACTTACTCGATCCGGTTCGGCGACGGGTCGGTGCGCTATCCGGCGACGCCGAAGATTCGAGCAGGAGAACAATCGTCAAAGTCGCGACAGCGGTCGGACCGGTAGCGGCGTTCGTGTTGCCGCAAAAAGAACTCGAACGAAACAACATGATGGTCAAACTGACCCGTGCCGGGTTCCGTTCGCCCATGGCGCTGCAGGTGTTTTATTTCATTAAGACGCTGTTGATGATTTTCCTGCCGCTCATGATGTTGATCGCATCGAATTGGATGCCGGAGGTTGCGTCGGGTGAAATTTTGACCTATGCGATGTTCGCTGCCGGAATCGGCATGCTCGGACCGAACATCGTGCTGGAAAAACTGGTCAGGAAACGCATGCGGGCGTTGACTAATGCCTTTCCGGACGCGCTGGACTTGTTGGTCGTGTGCGTGGAGTCGGGGCTCGGGCTGTCCGCCGCGATCCAGCGGGTTGCAGAGGAACTCGAGATCAGCCACCCCGATCTCTCGTTTGAACTGGCGATGGTGAACGCCGAAATCCGTGCCGGTATGCCGCGCGAACAAGCGCTGAGGAATCTCGCCGACCGCACCGGGCTCGAGGATATCAGGGGGCTGGTCGGGCTCCTGGTGCAGACCATGCGTTTCGGAACGGGCGTGGCCGATGCGCTGCGGGTTTATTCGGAGGAATTCCGCGACAAACGGACTCAAAAAGCGGAAGAACAAGCCGCAAAGATGGGGACTAAGCTGGTGTTTCCGCTTGTGCTGTTCATGTTTCCGATTTTCTTCATCGTTGCTGTCGGCCCAGCTGTGATCCGCATCATAGACGCATTCACAAAAATCTGATTTAGTCATTGCGATAGTACCGACTGGAGCAAGTTGATGACTTTTCGTGAAGCGCTGATGCGCGCGGTTTTGCTCCTTCCGATGTTGGGGATGGGAGCCTGCGCCACGACCTCGACGGCGCCGCCGCCCATCGCGGAAGATCAGGAACTTCGGGACACGGACCTCGACGTGCTGTTCGCGACTGAATTTCCCGTCGAAAGCAAGTACGAGGCAACGCAGCGGGCCGGGGACGCGTGGTCTAAGGGCGACCTCGATAGAGCGCTGTTCTTTTACGTCAAGGCGCTCCAGTTCGAGCCGGACGACACGGATCTGCTGGCGATAATCGGCATGATACATAGTGCCCAGAACAACCCGCGAATGGCGGTCAGAGCTTACACAAGAGCGCTAAACATCGATCCGCTCCATGTCGCGTCTTTGGAGAAACGCGGCTTGCTGTTGCTGGCGCATGACGAAGACGAGCGCGCCGCTGCGGATTTGCAGAAGGCGGTCGCGCTGAACCCCGCGTTGTGGCGCGCCCAGAATGGTCTGGGCGTGCTGGCAGACAAGAAAGGCGATCACGAAACGGCCATCACCTATTACGATGTTGCAATCGAGATGGTGCCGAATTCGGCCATTACGCTCAATAACCGGGGTTATTCGCGCTATTTGCTCGGTGACTTCGAACTGGCCAGGACCGATTTGCTCAAGGCGGCAACGGAACTCGGTTATGAGCAGGCCTGGGTAAATCTCGGGGTAGTCTATGCTGCCGAAGGTGACTACGCTGATGCGGTCGAGGTGTTTAAAAACGTTCTCAGCCAGTCCGAGTCCTGCAACCGCGCCGCTGAAGCGGCGATCGCGAACGGAGACTATGCGGTCGCAGAGCGGTTGCTGGAACGTGCTATCAGCGAATCACCGCGATATTACCCTGCGGCCGAGGAGAATCTCGCGGCGCTGCGATTGCGCGATCATTCTTGATGCCACAGAAATCATGGCCTGGCGCGGAGAGGTTCGGCGGTCGAGAGTCGAGAATTGCCGATTGCGATGGTTGCGGTGGGTTCAGGCAAGCCTGTCGAAGGCGGGTTGGCGGGCAAATAATAGGTTCGGCGCCGCATCGTACGGCCCCATGGGGCGTTTCGAACCGCGTTAACGGCGCCGATTTGGCGTTGCCGCCTCAGCGGTGGGCCCCAATCCACTGACTTCGGACATAAGCCCGGAGACGAAATGGTTGCCAAACAGCGACTTTTAATGGTCATCATACTCGCGCTGATCGGGGGTTGCGGTGCCGGTCGGGACGATGATTCTCGGACGAACCTGCCTCTCTCTTCGTTACCGGGTGTCTATGCCGGCACGTTTCCCTGCGATGGTTGCCCCGGTATACATACCAGGCTCTGGCTGCAGGCAGACGGTCGATTCTTTATCAATCAACACTACCCCGCGGTCGAGGGGCGCCAAGCCACCAATGCCTACAACCTTGGCCGTTGGCACTGGGCCGAGGGCGATCACGCGCTGGAACTCAATGGAGCGGGGCCGACGCGTTCGTTTTCGCGTCCGAATGCCGACACGCTTGTCATGCGCACCCATTCCAACCTCGAGCATCGCCTGGTGCGAGAACCGGATGCACCGGATTTCTCTGCGACGATCAGGATGGCTGGCATGGTGAATATGCGCGGCGGCGGCGCCACGTTTTCGGAATGTCTGACTGGTCTGGTCGTGCCGGTCGAGAAAAACCGCGAATTAACACGGCTGCGGCACCAATATCGTAGTGTCGGGGAACGCGGAAGGCCGAACTACTTGGAACTCGAGGGGCGCTTCCAGTGGTCCGGCGGCGTCCTGCAATCGATGACGATCGAGCGATTCATCACGATCAAACTGGATGCGGATTGCAGTTCCTGATGCAAAGAGCCGCCAGTAAATAACAAAGCGGCCCCGGACGGGCTCTTTTCGACGGCCGACGTCGTGTACGTGGACTAAGGCACCGGGTTCGACACAACGCGAGGGCGGTTTGGACGCACGAGGTGCGTTCAGCGGGGAGCGGAATCGCCACAGGGCGATTCGAGTCAATCCCGCCCCTGCTGAATCGGTTCGCCAAGGCCTTGTAACGGTCCTATCGATCCTCGTCGCGTTCCCGGCCGATGCGCAGTTGCTATCCGGTTCGCCGCGGTCTATCGCCTCCTAGAATTTGTAACCGAAGCTAAGGCCGAGTACGTAGAGTACGGCGTCAGAATCGAAATTGACCGTACTGCCGATCTTTTGACCGTGAATACTGGCCAGCTGCTCGACCTTGTTGTCACCGAAAAATTCCACCGCGGCATACCCGTGCAAATGTAACCTGTCGTTTGTCTGGTAGATGGCGCCAACCATGGTCTTGACGATTTCGTCTACGGGGATATCGGGCATTCTGTCCTCGTCATCAACCGGCGATTCGTCGTAGCTCAGGCCAAACTGCAGTGTCAACTTGTGGTCCAGCGCGTACTCCGCACCGATTGCGTAGCGGTTGGCATCTTTGAAATTTCGATCGATCTGCACGGTCGGATAGCCATCGATGCGCAGGTCGGTTCGCTCGAATGTGTCGAAGAAGACCCGCTCGAAGTCCCAGTAAAGCTTCAAATCGTCTCCGACCCGGTGAGAGCCGCTTACGATCAGCCGGTCCGGCATGTTCCAGTCCAGCGTCATGTGTTGCTTTTGCGAGGGTTCGTCCGACAGTAACTCTCCATTGATCGTGGCGTCACCCTCGAAAGTGAAATTTGACGTGTGGCGATAGACCAGCCCCAGCCGATGACCCGGGAGGAATTCAAAGGTGGTACCGAGCGCGATTTCGGCTCCGAGGTCGTCTCCCTCGAGTTTCACCTTGGTGCCTGGCTCGCCGTCGAGGTAGTCCCGGATACTGCCAATAGTCTCAGCGGCAGATTCGATATCGAGACCGGAGTCGTTGACGGCGGAGTTCAGGCAAATAGCGAGGAGCGGTGGCGGCAGACCCCGGCAATCCTGGGCCAGCCCCACAAACTGAATGACGCTTTCAAGATCGTCCCCGGCCGAGGCGCTGAGTGAGGGAAGATCCTGCTTCTGGTGCATTTCTCCGTAAATAATTCCGAGCCCGACCCCGAACGTCCATTTTTCGTTCATGCGCCAGGAAATCGAGTTCATCAGCCCGAGTACCGAGAGGCTGTTGTCCCTTATGATTGCGCGTCCCTTCCAGTCATCGCCGTAATCCACACCCTGCCCGGCGATGGCCGCCAGACCAATTCCCCAGGTGAAATTGTGATCCATGGGCCGGATCAGGCCCAGCGACGGGATTGCCAATAGAGAACCGATATTGCTGTCGGCGCAATTGTCTTCTTCCCGGCAGTCCCAGTTTTCGTTGACTGGCCAGTCCGGTATCACTACAGAGAGGTTTCCACCGACTTGCTTGTGAGGTATCAGGGACATCGCGGCGGGGTTGTTGCTAATGGCGGCAACGCTGCGGTCGTAAACCGCAGAACCGGCGTTGGCGATGCCGGTGTTTTCAGAGGTCGGGCTTACGATGAAGCCTACCGCTGACGCCTGGTGGCTCACGAGTACAGCCAGCGAGAAGCCCAGAGCAAGTTTGGCACTGGTCGAGCGATGATTCCACGGCATGGCAGACATCCTTATGTCGCTTGATGGATACGGGTCAAATTACTCTTTTCAGGCGTGCGGCAATATCGCCAACTAGCCCTGAGTATAGAAGCCAATTCGCGAGTTTCCCAATTTCCGGGAGCGCTATGTCTGAGCTGGTTTTAATAACGCCCCGTGCGTGTTGTCTGAACCGCTATTGTTGCGGCGCTGCCGGTATTCGGGTGCCCGGGATCCACTCCTTCAGAACAGGATAAAAGACGGGTGACAGCAACGTCGTTGCAACTCTTCGGTATCACGTTGGCGGGTTGTATCGGGTTCAATAAGTCCGGGTCGGTTACCCGGAACAGTCCGATCGGCATGGCCGAGCCAAGCAAGCCCAAGGGTCTGCTGCAGCGGGAGGCGGTGCAGTGGAGAAGATGCGACCACGGGGGCTGACGAGACCCGTCGCACATTCAACGACGCGCTCTGACAATTTGTGCGTTGTCTGAACGCGCGGACGCGTGGGCAAATCAGCGCCGGGTATTGCGTTCTAATGCATTCGTCCCGCGCTTCGGTTCAGCTATTTCGCCATTTCCATCTGTCGGCGCGCTTCGTCTGTCCGTCCGAGGTCGGTCAGAATCCGGGCCAGCTTCTGGTGCGCGGCCGGGCTCGGCTGGTTGCGAATCAGTTGGCGATAGACGGAGGCGGCTTCCTCGAGCCTCTGCTGCTCTACCAGGATTGTCCCGAGCGCATCGTAAGCGGCCGCATTCTTCGGGTCCATTTCGATCGCGGTCCGCAGGCTGGCGATTGCTGCGTCGTCGCGATCCTGTTGCCACAGTACGAATCCGAGCCCGGAGTAGGTTTGCGTATTGGGGTTGGTCTCCAGGGCCATTCGCAAGTGGCTTTCGGCCTCGTCGAACTGGCCGGTTCGCGCGAGCGCGGCACCCAGGTTGTAATGCGCCGAAGCCGACTCGGGATCCAGTTCGAGCGCCTTGCGATATGCGTCGGTAGCCTCCTCGATCATCCCCTGGCGTTCAAGTACAAACCCGAGATCGTTATAGATTGCCGGCTGCGGTTCGATCGCGAGAGACTCCCGGTAGTGCGCCTCGGCAAGCTCCAGTTCGCCAATGTCGATCGAAGCCAGCGCCAGGTTGTTGTGGGCCTTCCAGTGTGCCGGGTCCACCTCGAGTGCCTTCTCCAAGGCGACGACCGCTTCTTCGCTCTTGCCTTGCTGGAACAACGCAAATCCCAGCGAGTTCAGCAATTCGACGTTTTCGGGCTCGACCGCAAGACCGCGGTTGTAGGCACGGACCGCGCCCGCATAGTTTCCGGTGCGCTCGTTGGCCATGCCTGCCCGCAGGAACGAATAGGCGTCGAGGAATCGCTCTTTTATCTGAGCGATCGAGTCGGCGGGCAGCGGGACAAACTCCGGAATATTCGCGGCGCCGTAGGTTCCGGTGAATCGATCGAGCACGACGGGCGGCGTCGAGTTGCCTTCGTCGTCGATGTGGGTCAGGAAAAGCTGGGTGTAGGGTGTATTGGCCTTCGACGAGAATACGAGCCAGCGCCCGTTCGAGGAAAAGCTGTGCCAGGAATTCATGCGAGGCGTGTTGGCGCGAAGGCGTCGCGCTTCGCCGCCCTCGGCCGGAATGATCAATAATTCGCTGTCAGGCATCAGCAGCATGTAGTTTTCTGCCTGGGTGAAGACGATCCATTTGCCGTCCGGCGAAAACTTCGCGAAAAAGTTGCTCATCCCGTTGTGCGAGGCGCCCTCGATGGGTTCGGCGGTGCCGCCGCGACCCTGGTTGAACGGTACCCGGTAAAGGTCGAATTTGAACGGTTGCCTGTCTTCGATGAACTCAGGGACGTCCTTTTCGTCGAGCAGGATACTGGTCGCGTTTCTCACTGCCTCGTTCTGGTACACCTTCGCCCGGGCAAATACGACGTGTTTCCCGTCGGGACTCCAGGTCGGGTTGCTCTGGACGTACTGCGGGTCGTCGGCGCCCGGCAGTGGCGTATAGGTACCGGTTTCGGTGTCGTAGACAACCAGGATGCCCTTGATCGGGAAAAAGAGCTGCGAGAATTCGATTCCGGGGGTCGCCACGAACACTGCCCGGTCCTTGACGGTACTGATTACGTAGCGGCCGTCGGGCGACACCTGGGAAAGCAGGCCAAAGGTACCTTCGCCGTCATCTCTCTTATAGTCGCTCCATGTAATGATCTTTTCGTCGTTCAACACCATTTGCTGCGAAACCGGAAGGATCGCGTAGCCGCCCTTGTCGTTGCCGTAGTCCACATCGAGTCCCAGCGTGCTGCCGTCACCCGAGAAAGAGTGGCAGTTTCCGCAAACCGGAAGATCCTCGAGGACTACCGGCGGCTGTTCGACGGAGTCGACCGAGCCGAAGCGCCAGCGGATGCGCGAGGGATCCTGAACGGCGCTGATAAACGGAAGCGGAACCTCGCGATAGAAGATCGAATCCACGACCGGGTCGGATGACGTGCGGATGCGGATGGTCGCCGAGGAGACTGACTGCGCCTGGGGGCCGATGCCAAAGATCGTTACTTCTGCGTCACGTCCTTCGGTTCGACGCTTGATGTCGGCCCATTCTGCCTCAGCCGGGCGCCAGCGGGGCTCAGTTACCTGAAACCCGCGCACTTCGTCCGTGTCGTCGAAACGCAGCTGGACTTTCCATTGCTCAGCATTGTCTGCTTCGTCGACCCAGACAAAGGTCGGTGCGGCGATATCGGGCGGAAAAAGCGTCTCGTCTAATGGGTACGTGATATCGATGCGGCCGTAGGACTCGGCCGGAACCGCGGCGGGCGCCGGTCCCGAGTCCTGTCCGCAGCCGCCGAGTGCCAGCACCGCCGCAAGCACAAGACTGGTCCCCAAAATGGCTCGCATTCTTTGAGTAGTGGCGCAGGTTCGACCTCTATCTGATTGATCCATAATATGCAGAATCCGTTATCAGGGGCAGGCTGAAACAGCCGATTGAGTGCCGGCGATTGTGGGTGATAGGGCGAGGCGGCGTCAATCGACGCTTTTCGGTTCATTGAACCCGGTCCCACCAGCATTCGCCAAAGCGATTTTCCATAATCTGGAAATTGACTATCGAGCCCCAACCAAGCAAAAATGGTTGAGCTTAAGCGGGGCTGCTTTGCCATTCGTCTGGCAGGCATGCATCAAAATCAAGGGTTGAACCCGGAGAAAATAATGAAATTGCGCCGCCTCTTTTATTTGCTCGGAATTGCCGTTTTTATGACCTCTGCCGCCGCCAACGCGGCCGTTCATCGCGTGTCTCCCGGAGATTCGATCCAGGCCGCGATCGATGGTGCCGCATCCGGTGACACGATCCTGGTTGAGCCGGGAATTTATCAGGAGACAGGTAACGGGAGGTACGGGCTTCGCATCTCTACCGATAACCTTCGTTTGATCGGGAAGGTCAAAAAGGGCCGGGGCGACGCCGGCAAGGTACGCATCCTGCAAAACGAGGCCCAGGAAACCGGCGTTTACGCGGCTCCTTCAGGTTGCGATTACGATATTAAGGATGATACCCCGGAAGGGCAGGAGTGCCGGAGCAGAGAGCTCAAGGGCTTCTACATCCGCGGTTTCTCCGTTGAGGAATTTCCGGTCAACGGTATCCAGACCCGCTGGGTGGACGGCTTCGAGTTCGTCCGCAACGTATCGGTCAACAACCTCAATAACGGCATCTATCCGACCCTGTCGGCCAACGGGCTGGTGCGAAACAATGAGTCATATGGTTCGCTCGATACCGCGATGTGGGTGGCGGGCTCCGAGAACGTTCGCGTCATCGGCAACGAGCTTTGGGGCAGCGTGATCGGCTTCGAGATCACTGTATCCAACGAAGTCACGGTTAAGCAGAACGAGATTTACGACAACACGGTCGGTGTCGGCCTGTTCCATCCGAACGGGGCGGGTAACCCCCCGCTGCCGGTCATGGCTAACTGGCTCATCGAGCAAAACGACATCTACGACAACAACCGGCCCAACATGGCTGTGCCTGGAACCTTCCAGAGCATTCTGCCGCCGGGAATCGGAGTTCTGGCCCTCGGAGTCAGCGATCACGTAATTGCGAAGAACAACGTCGAGGACAACGATTTCGTGGGGATCGGGGTGCTCGGCTGGTGTACGGCCACGAACGGTACTCCTGAAAATTGCGGAGTCAATCCGCCGATAACGCCGCCCGACGCCAGCAGGAATCTCGTCCAGCTGAATTACCTGAGCAACAACGGCACGAACCCGCAGGCCGGGCCGCTCAATTTCCTGGCTGCGGACCTCACCTATTTCGATGCGGGTGACGGGTCGACGGGCAACTGCTTCAAGAAGAACAAGCCCAAGAACGGCTTTACTTTCGTCTCCTCGGAAGGAGTACTGCCCACCGACGGATGCTAAGAGCGAGAATCACAGCACAGGCTTGAGCCTCGCGGGCTGATTATTCAATCGCAGCCGAGCCTGAGTTCCACCAGGGACCAGTGTTTGATCGCAGCCGCCCGACGTTTACGACGTCGGGCGGCTTTGGTTTGTTGCAGACCGAATCGGTCCATAAAATTTCACGAGCATGAGACCGGGGTCTGCGCCCCGGCAATAGTATGAAATTGTCTCCTCATCCCATTGACGGCAGTCACCAGCCCCATGGCTGTACCATCGCAGTGCGCCGGGTAGAAGGTCCTGAAGCCAGGGAGATATTCTTTCATTGCCAGCCTCCCGTTGAGGTCAAGGATGCGAGCCGTCAGGCCGATGCTATTTATCGCTCGATCCTGGTTGCCCTCGAAGCAGAGGGGGCAGGCTTCGAGTCGGTTGTCTCCGAGACGGTTTTTTTGCGCGAGCTGCACAAGCATATCGGCGTTGTCCGCGAGGCTCGCCAGAGCGTCCTCGCGGCGCACGGGGGCATGGCGCACAGGCCCGCCACGACCGAGATCGAGCAACCCCCGCTAAATGAGCACGCCTGCCTGGAGGTTTCGTTGCAGGCGGTCGTTACGAACGCGGCGCAGCCGGGTGTCGAGGTGATCGAGGCCGAACCCGGATGCGACTGTGCCGAGTGCGCTCGGGCGCACGGCCTGCGCATCGATGTCGGCGACGAGACCCGGTTCCATGCGGCCGGTTTGTGCGGGCCTGGTGACAATGCCTACGAACAGACGCTCGGCATGTTCACTCGTGCCGAAGAACTGCTACGAAAGGCCGGCATGGAATTCCATGACGTAGTCCGTACCTGGATTTACCTGCGCGAGATCGATCGTGACT
>Ga0102955_1000172_pt1 | contig 14259 bp, 10 predicted proteins | sample SalPonF2_A_D1_MG_FD_78512 | JGI IMG/M metagenome (GOLD analysis project Ga0102955, IMG submission 78512) | Salt pond soil microbial communities from South San Francisco under conditions of wetland restoration - Salt Pond MetaG SF2_A_D1_MG ... | reverse complement strand
ATCAGTGTCAGACTATTTTCGCGCTGTCCACGCTCTCTGCCGTCGAATGGCGCCCGGTGACGGTGGTCACGGTCGACGAGATGATCAGCAACGGCATGCTGTCGGAGCTCGACGACGCCGAACTGCGAAGGTTGCTGTTCTCACTGCGGGCGGAAACTTCCACGCTTGCCGCATTCATGGGGTTCGTGCGCGGTCAGTTGAACGTCCTGATGGACGACTACCCGGAACTGATGCCACGCGGTATCGACGCACAACAGCAGAAATTCATTCGCTGCAACACCGACGGCATGCGTCAGAGCCAGCCGTTTATCAATCACCTGGCCAGCAATCGCGGCCGCTACGGTGGCCTTTCCACACGCTGGAACAGCGTGCAGGAGGTGCTGCGCCAGTCACACGTTCGGCTGGATTCGCTGCTCGGAATCGTGCACCCCTAGAGCTGACCGCGAACCGGCAGGATCTTGACGAAACCGACTTTCCTGCGATCCCACCAGCTGGTTTCCGGTTCCTTGTCATAAACGAACGGCGGATCGATATCGTTGTCGCGCCAGCGCAACTTGTTGCGGTCGTCCAGGAACACCTCGTAGGCGCCGATGGGTAGCGTCTCGTCGGCAAATTTCGCGAATTGCTCGGCCATGCCGCGATGATAGATGATGACGCCCAGTTCGGTGTTGATGTTGGCCGAGCGAGGATCGAAATTGAACGAGCCGATGAACATTTCTTTGCGATCGACGATGAACGCCTTGGTGTGCAGCGTCGCCTTGGCACCGACCGCGGCAACGATTTCAGCTCCCTTGATATCGGCGTGCGGTTTGACTTCCCAGATCTCCACGCCCGCCTCCAGCAACGGTTTGCGCGCGCCCGCGTAACCGGCATGCACCGTGAATTGATTGTTTGCGGCAAGAGAATTGGTAACGATCGTTACGTGGACACCGCGCGCTTCGAGTTCACTAAAAAATTCAACACCGCGTTTTCGCGGTACAAAGTAAGGCGAGACAATCAGCGCCTCGCTTTGGGCTGCCTGCAAAGACGCTACGAGTGGGGTCAATATCTGGTCCGCATCCTTCGCCTTTTTCTTTATGCCCTTGTCCGGAGAGTCGACCACCATCTTGTAGGGCGCCCAGCGGAACTGGCTGCCGTCGGCGTCCATAAACTGGTCGAACACCGCCTTTGTCGCGGCCGCGTACTCGGTCTGCATGACGTCGTCCATGGACCTGCGCAGATTGGTGCGCACGCGGGCGAGCTCGGTCTCTGGGTTGTCGAGTTCCTTGACGAACGCCAGCACCGGCAAGGCCGTTTCATGGTTCCAGTAGGTATCGAACATGTTCGAGATGTCGTGGACGATCGGACCCATGCCCGCTACGTCGAGGTCGCCGAACTTGGCGTCTTTCCTGGCGCCGAAATACTCGTCGGCGATATTGCGCCCGCCGATTATCGTTACCTGGTTATCAACCGTGAACGACTTGTTGTGCATGCGCCGGTTGATTCGACTGAAACCGGTAATCGCACCGAGTGAGCGGCCGGCCGCACCACGCTTGAACGGGTTGAAAATACGGATGGAAAAATTCGGATGCGAATCGAGTGCGGCGAGGCCGACGTCTACCCCGGACGTGAACATATCGTCGACCAGCAGCCGCACCCGCACACCGCGATCGGCGGCCTGCAGCAGGCTGTAGACGAAGGCGCGGCCGACGATGTCGTTCTTGATCAGGTAATACTGCACGTCGATGGAGCGCTCGGCACGATTTGCGAGCATCAACCGGGCCGCGAGTGCATTAATGCCATCGCGAATCGGCAGGAAACCGGACTCGCCTTCCGCCTTGTCCGCGGCGATCGGCTGGACGATTCGTCCGAGCTGGGTGTCGTTGGTGTCGGTGAGCGCCCGCGACTCGGTGCGCGGATAATCGTAGTCGATACTGGCGCAGCCAGTTACGAGCGCGAGCACCAACGCCAGTCCCAGTGTTTTGCGTAATCGTCCTGCAGACATCAGTCTTCCCCTAACGTTTTTCGTAGGGCGCAATGTACCAAATCTGCTGGCCGTTGCGGCGAGATTGTTCCGAATGGGTGCAACGCGGCGCGCGTCATCTACTCCGCAATGCTGACGTTCGCGGTTGAATGGAAGCCTCTCGACGGTGCGCCGATATTTGCTGTGCGCTGGCGGACCCCCATCACTGGCGATGCCAACGGCAAGCTTCGCGTGGCAAACACTGAACTGTTGTAGTGACCCGGTAACGGTGGCGGGGCAACTCGCCTCGCGCGCTATGATGTTCGCGCGAAAGGCTTTGCGGGCCCGCGTAAATCAGAGACCGCAAGGGAGATTAGAGGGAATTCGGAGCAGTTTGGGGACAGTGCGCCTAATGTCGGCTCGACGTCACTGTCCCCGATTAGCTGTCCGTGATCAGTGCGAAATTGGGTAACTGTCGCCGAATTACCGGGCGTGATTCCGGGACCAGCGCTCACGCAGTGCGTCGACATCGTCGATCCGTCCGATAACGACGAGTTCGTCACCCTTGTGAAGCTCGAGATCCGTTTCCGCAAAAACCAGCTTGTCGTTACGGTAAAGGCAGACGATCCTGGAATCGCCGGGCAGCTTCAGATTCTCGATCGGACCGGCATCGTCTTCGCCGATCACGAAAGACAGCATCCGCGCGTCGCCACCGAGCGCCGCGGACAGCGCAAGCGGATCGCGGCCTTCCATCGTGTCCGCAAGGTATCTGGCCACGGTGGCCTCCGGCACGATGATATCGACGAGACCGAGTTCGAGACAGATGTGCTCGAAGTCGGGGTTCTCGATGCGGGTGATTACACGGCGAAAACCCAGCGAGCGTCCGACCAGGCTTGCGATGATGTTGGTTTGCTCGTTGTTTGTCAGGCAGAACAGGAAGTCTGTGCTGTGCGGGTCTGCCTCCTTCAGCAGAGCCGGCCGGCTCCCGTCGCCATGGAGGATGCCGCAATCGAGCGTCTCGGCCAGGGCTTCGATGGTCTCCTTGTCGCGCTCGATGATCACGACCTCGTGGCCGCGCGGCATCAGCACACGGACGGTTGCCAGTGTCGCCGGACTCGCGCCTATGAATACGGCTCTCATTCGCTCTCGTACCTCTTTCCGAACCACGTGTGAGGAGACAAGACTACCAGCAGCGCAATAAATTCGAGGCGCCCGGCCAGCATGTCGAAAGCGAGAACGGTCTTCAAGACTCCCGGAAGATCGCTCCCCGTAATCCCGGTGCTGAGCCCAACCGTGCCCGTTGCCGAAACGACCTCGAACAACGCGTCGATGGGAACGTAACCATGCACGAGGAAAGGGATGACCGACACGGCAATTGCGGCAATGAACAGCGTTGGCACCGCGAGAATCTGCAGAATCTCGCCGGCCTCCAGCACGCGGCCATTGATTCGAGCCTCCGCGACCGCATGAGGTGGGAGGCCCATGCGTCGGACGAAAAGCTGAACCACACGCAACAGCACCAGCAGCCGCAGCAATTTGATACCGCCCGCGGTCGATCCCACGCTGCCGCCCACAGTCATGCTCAGGATGCTCGTCCATTTGGCGGCATCCGGCAATACAGACGGATCAAGGCTGGAAAAACCGGACGTTGTCTGCGCCGAAACGCCGAGCAAAAAACCGTGTTTCAAGGCCGCAGGCAGGTTGATGCCGCTGGCCGCCAATATCGCGGTCAGCATGGCGGCAAATACGAGTGTCATGATCAGCAAGGCGCGAAACTCCGGATCCATCGCGAACCGGCGCCAGTCGCCGCGGGCGACACTCAAATAAAGTGGCAGGCTAACCGCCGCCGCCAGCGTGATCAGGCTGAGCACCCACGCGGATGCCGGGTGACGAAAGCCTGCAAGGCTGGCATTGAGGGACGAGAATCCCCCGGTGGACACGCCTGAGAGCACGTGCATCAGCGCGGCAAGGCCGTCGCGTTCGGCCAGCCACAGCGCCAGCCATCCAATGACGCTCATCGCCATGTATGCCACGAAAAGCTGGCGCGCATGGATGGTCATTGACGGGATATTCAATTCCCTTGCACCGCTCGGTTCGAGCAGCCGGCGTGCGGCGAGCCCGCGTGGCACCAGCATCACGACACAAAGCAAGGCAAACCCGAGACCGCCATACCATTGCATCCACGAACGCGTCAGTAGCAGCGCCCAGGGTTGCTGCTGTGGTGCCGCGATGGTCGACAACCCGGTGGTGGTCACGGCGGAGACCGCCTCGAACCACGCATCGACCGGCGTCAGGCCGTACGTGGACAGCGGCCATGCCAGCGCCAGCGGTGTCAGCACGAACGCGGCCGCCGCGAGCATAAGCGCTTCGTTGGCCTGGATCTCCTCGGGCGCCTCGACGCGCAGGCCGAGCCAGCCACAGCAACCAAGGAGCGCTACGACGCACGCAAACGCCGCCGCGCTGACAAAGGCCCCGGCGAACAAGGCAGCCCCGAGAGGCAAGACATTCAGGATTGCCACGGTGATCGCGAGCTGGCCGCCGTAGCGTGCCAGCACGCGCGGGCGGACCGCATGTTCGAGCGCCGTGAGCCGTTTTTCGGGTGACACCTTCTCAGGACCGCTTGCCGTCGCCGCCACCAGTTTTGCATGGCCTGAAGCACAAGAGAAGCCGGCTCGCGAAATCCGCTCTGGCGCGGCGATTCAAGCCGTCAATGTGCACGCAAACACTCGTGCGTTGAATATCTGCCGCGGCAGACGCGATCACGTCCCCGGGGGCAGCGCGTTAGCGAAAAAAAAGCCCCGCCAGAAGGCGAGGCCGAATCTTGCACAAAAGCTCGTCATCTGCGAGCAGAATGGATCACTGGCAACCGCCTGGATCGATGGTCGGCGCAAACGGCAGCACGACCGCATTGATCACGTGGATGATGCCGTTCGCAGCCGGAACGTTCGGCATGACGATGTCAGCGCTGCGACCGAGCTGATCCGTGAGGACGCCGTTGGCCTGTTCGAGACGCGCGCCAAGCAAGGTGCGTATCGTATCCCATGACGTCACTTCGCCCGCATCACGATTGCCTCTTGCGACATGGTAGAGCAGGATCTTCGTCAGTTCGTCGGTAGACAGCACGCACAGATTGGCCGAGTTCAGGCCCAGCGCAGCGAAGGCCGCGTCCGTCGGCGCGAACACCGTGTGTTGGCCACCGCCAGTCAGCGTCGCCGCCACGGCCGGATCGGCGGCGTTGACCGCGGCGATCAGCGTTTAGAACTCTCCGCTCTGAGAATTCACGAATGCGGCGACGTCAACGATCGTTGGGCCCTTGGGCCCCTGTCCTTTCGGACCGGCGAACGCGGTGCCCGCGGCGCCTACTGCGAGAACGACCGCGGCAAAAAAAGCGTATGAACGAATTCTCATTAGTTTTGTCTCCCCTCCGATGAGTTGGTGACGAGGTGTTCGGTCGGTCACGCCCGGTCGGATTCCAGCGGATTGGGAAAATCGGAATTGAAAAAGATTATGTAAAACAAAGTCCCCGGCAGGCAGAAATCGAGAGCGCCGGGTGAATCGTTCGAGGCAACGTCGACGCCGGTTTCGCTTCGCTCCGGACACGTCGTCGAAACTGCAAACTATGCAGACACGGCCTGTCCGGTGTGGTGTCGATACTGCAGTTCCCGGCAGTCGCAAAGCAAACGGCGCGCCGAGGCGCGCCGTTTCCGTTCCTGCGATCAGGCAGCGATTTGCCGCTTCGCGACTACGGGCAAGTCACCGCGTAACCGGCATCCCCGTCAGCGGCATTTTCCGGAAACCCGTTCGACGCGGCCGCACTGAACACGCAACTCGCCGACGTGCCGTTCAGTTTCGGACCGGCCATACCAGGGCTGGTCGTATAACCCCACGAGTTGACCGAGATGATCGGACCGGTACCACCGCTGAGCGGCTGCACCCAGGGTCCGCCGGATGAACCGCCGGACAGATCACAGCTCGGCAGCCACCAGTTGTCGCTGCCCTCGGTGGTCATGTCCTCGGCGCAGTACATGAAGTTCGGATCGTCGCTATACGAATAACCGAGCGCGTGAGTGAAGTCGGCGGACGCCGAACCCGCCGTACCGTCGTTGACCTTCGGTTCATCGAAGTCGATGTTGAGCGCCGGCACGGCAGCATCGAGAACATCTGAACTCGAATTGATGCCCGGCTGGTGCGAACCCGGACCGTCGTCGACAACGTAGAACGCATAGTCCCATGGAATGTTGTCCGGGAACACCGCCTGGGTCCAGTTCGCATCCACGACACCAAACGATGCTACCCAGCAACCGATCGGGTCGTTGCTGCAGTCGCTGTCGGTGCGGCTGCCGGTCGTGCCGTCCTGGTTCGGAATAAACAACACGTTGCGGGCAAAGGCGCCGTTAGCGTCGTCGTAGACGCAGTGCGCGGCAGTCAGAATCACCGAGCGACCGCTCGCATTGTCGGTCACGACCGTGCCGGAGCAGACATAGCCGTTCCATGGGCCCTTGCGCTTGGAATTCGCCGGCATTTCGTAAAAGAGCCGGCCAGCGGTTTGCTGGACATCGCCGCCACCGGTCCATGGCGCATTCGTGATGGTGTCGCCACCACCACCACCGCCACCGCCTCCGCCACCAGTGGAGACGGTGAATGGTGTGTTGGCCGAAATCGCAGAGTTACCGCCTCTTTTGGCGGTGTCCGTGGCGGCGACCTGCCAGCTCCAGTCGCCATCGGTGAAGCCCGACAGCGCAGCGCTCCAAGAGTCACCACCGGTATTGGTTGCCGAGAAAGACTGGGTGTTTACGCCGTCCGGGTAAGTTATTTCGAAAGTCACCGAACGGACACCGACGTCATCAGTGACGACGGCCGAGAAAGTGTAGGCGCCACCGATCGTATCGCCAGAGGCCGGGTCGAGACTGGATATCACCGGCGGCGTCGTGTCGCTACCGCCATCGCCCGGTCGCGCCTGCGGGGTCTTCGCGCCACCGGCCTCCGCCGAAATCTGGTGGCCGTGCGGCTTCAGAGATCCATCAGCGCGGCGCAGGTAACCCAGACCGCGCTGGTCGATGACAAGATCCCTTGGCATCGCCGCGGCGCGGCGCGCCGGCGTCCAGTACTCGATGACGCGTGCCTTGTCCGCGTTTTGCCCCGGCGCTGCATTGGCATCGCCGGCGCTCACTCCTCCCGCGAGCACTATGATCAGAGCGCCCGACAGGACCATCCTCGATTCCCTTATTCCGGTCATTTCCATTCCCCAGAGATTGCGTAGTGGCTGCTTTATACGAACAAACATCTGTCCTGAAGGTCAAAAACTACCACATTAAACCACCCGGCCGCGGCTTCGTTTTTCCATAACGGCCCGGATCCACAGTTACGGTCGCTGCCCTTAAACAGCTCCAATCGGATGGCTGGCGAGTCGTGCGTCTGGCACCCGGCCGCAGCCACGCCAGGTTCGCCCGTTATTCCGCCGCTGCTATATTTAGGCTCTCAGGCAATTACATGTGACGGGGTAGCGGCGTGTACAAATTGAAGGTGAACGGCCAGACCGTGGAGCTTGATGTTGACGGCGACACGCCGCTGTTGTGGGCGCTTCGGGACACGCTCGGGCTAACCGGCACCAAGTTCGGGTGCGGTCAGGCCTATTGTGGCGCCTGCACGATTCATCTCGACGGCAAGGCCACACGCTCGTGCGTGCTGGCCGTCTCCGCCGCGGCCGGACGCGACATCACGACGATCGAGGGGCTGTCGCCTGACGGCAACCATCCGGTCCAGGTCGCGTGGCGCGAGGAAAACGTGCCGCAGTGCGGTTACTGCCAGGCCGGCCAGATCATGAGCGCGGCCGCATTGCTCGCAACCAGGACCAACCCCAGCGACGCCGACATCGATTCGGCGATGCGCGGCAACCTGTGCCGCTGCGGCACCTATGTCCGCATCCGTACCGCGATCAAACGCGCTGCCGACGGAGGGAATGCCGCATGAGTAGTGACCTTTTCGATCCTGAGTGGGTAGCCGAACGTCGTCGCGCGACACCGGCAGCGACACTGACGCGACGCCAGTTCTTCCGGGTAAGCGGGCTGGCCGGCGGCGGCCTGTTGCTTAGCATGGCGATGCCGGGCATCTCCGAGGACGCGGCTGAAGCATCCGTCTTCGAGCCCAATGTGTTCGTCCGCATCGACCCCGATAACCGCGCCACGATAACGGTGTCGCAATCCGAAATGGGCCAGGGCGTGCGCACCACGCTGGCAATGATCGTCGCCGAAGAACTCGATCTCGACTGGTCCCGGGTCAGCGTCCGGACGGCGCCGGCCAACGAGGAGAAATACGGCCGCCAGGGCACCGGCGGCAGTGCCAGTATCCGCCGCAACTGGACCCGGCTGCGCGAGTCAGGCGCGAGCGCGCGGGCGATGCTTGTGGCCGCGGCGGCGGAGCGGTTAGGCGTCGCGGCGGACACCCTCGAGACCGGGGACAGTCATGTGATCGACCCGGCATCCGGGAGGCGGCTTGCGTACGGCGATCTCGCCGCGGCGGCCGCGACAAAACCGGTGCCGGACAAACCGTCCCTGAAAACGCCCGCCCAATTCCGCCTGCTGGGCAAGGAGCACCCGGGCGTCGACGTCGATGCGATCGTCACCGGCAAAGCCGTCTACGGCGCGGACGTGCGCCTGCCCGGCATGCTGTACGCGGTCGTCGAACGCAGCCCGGTGCATGGCGGCAGCCTGAAATCCTACGACGATACGGCGGCGCTTAAGATCAACGGCGTACGCAAGGTCGTCACGGTGCCGGCCGTCGGCGGCAGCACCAACGTCCACGCCGGCGTCGCGGTAATCGCCGACAGCACCTGGGCGGCAATGCAGGGGCGCGATGCGCTCGCGATCGAGTGGAATGCGGGGCCGCACGGCAGCGAGAACAGCGCTGCGCACTCTCAGAAGATGCATGAACTCACCTCGCGTCCCGGCGAGGCCACCGTGAACCGTCTCGGCGATCCGGACAAGGTGCTTGCCGCGGCCGATGACGTGCTGTCGGCGACGTACGAGGTGCCGTTTTTGTCCCATGCAACGATGGAACCGATGAACTGTACCGCCGCGGTCGACGGCGACCGCTGCCGGATCTGGGCACCGACCCAGTTCCCCAACTGGGCCGCGCGCGCAACCTCCGAGGCACTCAAAATCCCGGCCGCGAACGTCTCTGTCGAGATCACGCTGATAGGCGGCGGATTCGGCCGCCGCATCAACCCGGACTATGCGGTCGAGGCGGCGCTGGTTGCCGCCCAGGCCGACGCACCGGTCAAGGTCACGTGGAGCCGCGAAGACGACATGCGCCACGATTTCTATCGTCCGGCGGCGCTCCACGTCATCGACGCCTGTCTCGACGACGCCGGCATGCCGCTCGCGTGGCGGCAACGTTTCTCGACACCGGCGATCCGCGCGACCTACAGCGACAAGGTTGACGTCGATGCGTTCGGCGTCGGCGAAAGCGACGGCGCGGCCAATATGCTGTACCGCATCCCGAACCGCTCGTGCGAGTACAGCTATCTCGATTCCGGCATCAATCGCGGCTGGTGGCGTGCCGTGCACACGACGCACGCGACGTTTGCGGTCGAGAGTTTTATCGACGAACTGGCCGAGCGCGCGGGCAAGGATCCGCTCGAGTTGCGTCTCGCGCTGATCGACGAGCTCGAGGTCGACCGTCCCGAGCAGAACGAGGAATTCCCGTTCCGTCCGCAACGACTGAAAGGCGTGCTGCAACTCGCGGCCGCCAAGGCCGGCTGGGGCAAGCCTCTGCCCGCCGGGCACGGCATGGGCATCGCCTGTGGCATCGACCACCTGAGCTACGCGGCGGAAGTGGTCGAGGTGTCGGTCATCGATGGCAAGCTACGCATCCACAAGGTAGTGTGCGCAGCCGACTGCGGCCCGGTGCTGAACCCCAACGGTGGGCGCGCCCAGATCGAGGGCGGGATCGTACAGGGCCTGTCGGCAGCGTTGCGCGAACGCATCACGGTCGCCGACGGGCGTATCGTCGAGGGCAATTTCGGCGACTACCGGATATTGCGCATCAACGAATCGCCGCTCGTGATCGAAACCTATTTCGCCGAAACGGATGCGCACCCGACCGGGCTCGGCGAGCCGTCGGTGCCGCCGATAGCCGCGGCGCTGGCCAACGCGATTTATGCCGCCACCGGCAAGCGTCACCGCAGCCTGCCAATCGAGATCTGAGTATTCAGTCAAGCGCTTTTGCCGAGCAGCAGTCATTCGCCGATATCCGCAGGGATACTCTGCATGTCGCTGATCGCAGAGCTGCAACGCCGCAACGTGATCCGGGTGGGAACCGCGTACGTCGCGTTTGCCTGGCTCGTCGTTCAGGTTCTCGATTCCCTGGCGCCGGTGTTCGGCCTCAGCGATGCGGTGACCGGTCTTGTCGTGATCGTGCTCGCGATCGGCCTGGTGCCGGTGCTCGTCCCCGTGGCTGTTCGAGCTGACGCCGGAAGGCCTCGCCCGCGACAACACGGTCGATCATGACGCGCCCGCCCGCCGCAACGCCGCCAGGCGGATCGACCCCCCAGCGTACTCCGGGCCCCGAAACTGGAATATCGACCTGTTGTTCCGTTCGCTGCACGACGACCCGCGTTGGCCCGCCTTGCTCGAAAAAGCCGGGCGCGCTACTCGGGAAGCAGCGCGACGACCCTGGCGGGCCCGCCCGAACCGCCCTCGATCTTCATCGGCAACGCCAGCAACAAAATCCCGGTCGTCGGCAACGCGTCGAGACTGGTAAGATTTTCGAGGCCTGCAACGTCATGCGCCCCGGCCATGCGATGCACCGGGAAGTCCTGCGACCGGCCGTAGTCGATCGAGGCCGTGTCGACGCCAAGCAGGACAACGCCACGCTGCTCCACCAGCAATGTTGCGGCGTCGAGCCCGAAACTCGGGAACGACAGCCTGCTGGCATCCCCGGGCGTGTCGTCGCCGAGATATTTTTTCGCGTCCGGCCAGTGCCGGCTCCAACCGGTCCGCAATAGCGCGATTGTCCCCGCCTCGATGCGGCCGTGGCGCGACTCGAAGTCTTCGACGTCCGCCACGGTAAGACGATAATCGCGATCCTTCGCCGCCTGTTTCGAGACGTCGATAACGACAGCCGGCGCCACGAGATTACGCAGCGGAAGCTCGTCGGTGGCCTTGCCGTCCTTGTGGAAATGCACCGGCGCGTCAAGGTGCGTGCCGCCATGTTCTGGCGTGCATACCGAGTAGGACGAGTAGTACCAGCCGCCTTCGGTTTCACCTTCCGCGAGCGTCTTCAGTTCGAATCGGGTCGGCGAAGTGGGCCAGAAAACCGTTTCCTCGTTGTACGGGTGAGTCAGGTCGACCAGGCGGTAGGAGGCACCCGGCTCGAGAGCAATCGTCGCCATTGCGTGGGAATAAAGCACCGCGGCAATCAGAAAGCGCCGGGTGGAGGAGCAAAAAACGGACGGCATTGCATTCTCCCTTGTCGATGCCAAACCTAGCCTTGAAGTCGCGAGCGCGACCTTGTCGTTGCTCTAAGTCTAGTGCAAAAAAAACGCCATGCTCTGGGCGCAGCGCGGCCGGCGCTCGCGATACGCTCGACCGCGGACGATATTGCCCGCTCCACGGCCATTGCCGTCGCCCAGCTTCGGGTTTCGCATACCGATGGCACCACTGAACGGGTGGCGCTCCCGCGCTAGCCAGACAGGTCGTGACGAATTTGGATTGCAGACCGGGGTAGACCCTGCAATGCAGGGCGTCCTATGCTTGGGGGTTCGGGGGCGGGGACCGCGAGTCCCGCCCCGGCGATTCACCACCCGGAGCCTGCCATGTTGAAAAAACACCCGTCTTTTCCCGGAATCGAGGGCCCGATCCTGACGGTCATCATGGATGGCATCGGCCTCAACGCAAGCCCTGTCGGCAACGCCGTGCTCCATGCCAATACGCCGACGCTGGATCGGCTCGCCCGCGACTACCCGAACACCACCCTCCTCGCCCACGGCAAGGCGGTCGGCATGCCGAGCGACGCGGACATGGGCAACTCGGAGGTCGGCCACAACGCGCTCGGCGCGGGCCAGGTGTTCAGCCAGGGCGCGGCGCTCGTCAGCGACGCGATCGCCTCGGGCTCGCTGTTCGAGGGACAGGCGTGGCACGAGATCGTCGCTAACGTTCGCGAGCGCGGCTCGACGCTGCACTTCATCGGGCTGTTCTCTGATGGCAACGTCCATTCCCACATCGACCACCTGAAGGCGCTGATCGTGCGGGCGCGGGACGAGGGCGCGAAGCGGGTGCGCATCCACATCCTGCTCGACGGCCGCGACGTTCCCGAAACCTCCGCGCTGGAGTATGTCGAACCCTTCGAGCAGTTTTTGGCGGAGACGCGCGGCGGGAACTTCGACGTCGCGATCGCCAGCGGCGGCGGGCGCATGGTGATCACGATGGACCGCTACGAGGCCAACTGGGGCATGGTCGAAAAGGGCTGGCAGACCCATGTGCACGGCGAGGGCCAGCAGTTCGAATCAGCAGCCGAGGCAATCAAATCGCTGCGGGCCGAGCATCCCGGCACGATCGACCAGGACCTGCCGCCATTCGTGATCGCCGCCCATGGTGAGCCGGTCGGACCGATTCGCGACGGCGACAGCGTGGTCTTTTTCAACTTCCGCGGCGACCGCGCGATCGAAATCTCGCGCGCGTTCACCGATGACGATTTCGGCTTCTTCGACCGTGGCGCGCGTCCCGATGTCACCTACGCCGGCATGCTCCAGTACGACGGCGACCTGCTGATCCCCGAGCGTTTCCTGGTCGCGCCGCCGGCCATCGCGAACACGATGAGTGAGTATCTCGCGGCGACCGGCATTACCGAGCTTGCGATCTCCGAGACCCAGAAATACGGTCACGTCACCTACTTCTGGAACGGCAACCGCAGCGGCAAGTTCGACGAGAAACTCGCCGACTTCGTCGAAATCCGCTCCGACGTAATTCCGTTCGAGCAGCGGCCGTGGATGAAGTCCGCCGAGATCACCGACGAACTGATCGAACGATTGAAGTCGGGGAAGTACCGCACGCTGCGGGTCAACTACGCCAATGGCGACATGGTCGGCCACACCGGCAATTACGACGCGGCGATCGTCGCGGTGGAGTGCGTCGATCTCGCGCTGGCACGGCTGCTGCCGGTGATCGACAAGCTCGGTGGCGTGGCGATGATCACCGCCGACCACGGCAACGCCGACGAGATGTTCCAACTCGACAAGAGCGGCAAGCCCGCAGTGGACGAACACGGCACGCAGAGAGCCAAGACCAGCCACACCCTCAACCCGGTGCCGTTCTACTTTTACGACAATGTTTCCAACGGCGCGATCCGGATCGCGGGCGGGCGCAGCTTCGGCCTCAGCAACGTCGCGGCAAGCACCGTCAACCTGCTCGGTTACGAAGCGCCGGAGATGTGGGACAAGGGAATTTTCGAGTTCGGTTAGTCGTTGGGGCCGGAGTCCGTTTCCGCCGATCGGTATCGAATGACGCCGCTGCGATGCGGTAGAACCCACACTGGCCAGGATTTGCGCGCAGAATCGAGCGAGCGGTATTTAGCCCCTGGTAGCAGGTTTTTACTCTGACCCTGTTTATTGCTATTTATTCCCGAAGAAAAAAGCCCCGCCCATTTGCGGGGCGGGGCTCTCTCGACTGTTATCGCTCGAAATAAATTGCTCCGATTTACGGCTTTACTCCGCGACCGCGGTTCTGTCCGTGAGCCTTCAGCATGCCCGCAGCCACCTTCGGGTCCAACGCCTTGAACATGCCGAACTGTTTGACGCTACAGAACAGGAACTCGTTACGCAGCGTACCCATGAAGGCCGTTTCGCGATCCGAGAACCAGCCGTCGGCACAGAAGAACGCTCCGTCCGCAACGCCCGCCGGCACGTTGAAGCTGAAGCGCAGCGTACGGCTGGACAGCGCCGGCACGCGCAGGAACTGATCGCGCTGCGCCGGGAAGAAACTGAAACCCAGCGGCGAACCGGTACCAAACGCCTGGACGTTGCTCCAACCGAGACCGCGGATAGCACTGCGCGTGTTGTTGCGCACGTCGACCGTGTAACGGCAAACCCCGCCGTCGGCCGGTAAATCCGCGCACGGCACGACATTGGCAAACACTACCGGCGGCGGCGACAGATCGATATCGCCGACATCGAAATCCTCGGCCGCGCCCACCGCAAACGGACCGGCCTCTGCCGGCTCAAAGCCATCGGCGCGCGCCGCGATCAGGTAGCTGCCCGCTTCGAGTGGATTGCCGTCGTTGTCGGTCGCGATCCGGAACGTTCCGTCGGCCTCAACCGGTAT
>Ga0102955_1000171_pt1 | contig 14304 bp, 11 predicted proteins | sample SalPonF2_A_D1_MG_FD_78512 | JGI IMG/M metagenome (GOLD analysis project Ga0102955, IMG submission 78512) | Salt pond soil microbial communities from South San Francisco under conditions of wetland restoration - Salt Pond MetaG SF2_A_D1_MG ... | reverse complement strand
GCGCCTGTAGGGCAGGCCAGTGCACAAGGCGCTGGATTGCAGGCAAGACAAGGCTTTGACTCAAAACCAGTTGATAAGCCGCCTGATGACACAATTCGAATACCCGCCGTGTCCCAAGACAACCGCTTGTTCACCAGCCGGGCACAGGCCAATGAGCAAGCGTGACAGCCGATGCACCGCTCCATGTGTGGGGTTGTAAGAATCTTTGCGGTTTTCATGTGAACTCCTCTTCATCTGTTATTAGCTGAGTAGGCATTGTCTTCGTAGGGGAGGGGTTTACCTGCCCGCCATCGCTCTCGCTCAGGCGAGGCGGGCGGGTCCCCTCCCGCCGAGCCCCTCAAAATAACCGCTGCCGGGCGGGGGTAAACCCCGCCCCTACATTTTCGATTTAACCCAAACCACCGCTTTCGTCATTCCGGAATTCGCCGAAGGCGGATATCCGGAATCCAGAAAAACAGAATGCTTAATGATGCCTGGATTCCCGCCTTCGCGGGAATGACAAACAAGAGACTTGCTTTGGGATTTAACCAGCAGCAACCTGAAATCCCACATCCCACATCTCAAATCCGAAATCCACAATCCGAAATCCGCAATCGAATTACTCCATCACTCCGCTTTAACAGACAAACCTCTCTATCCTCGCCGGGATAACCTTCAAAGCCGGCATTCTGGCATGGGGGTCCAATGGCACTGCACTCATCAATGTATTTACATTTGGCTTGTCAAAGTGAATGGGGATGAAAAGGTATCCACTTGATACCTCCTCGGTAACCGCCAACTTTGTGGTTATGGTGCCGTAAGGGCTCGTCACTCGGACCTGGTCGCCGTCGGCAAGGGCTGATTTCCCGGCATCGTCGGGGTGAATTTGTACAAATGATTCAGATGCCACCTTCATGAGCCTTTTTGACCGCCTCGACATCTCCCCGGTATTGAAGTGAGCAAGCAAACGTCCTGTAATAAGGACGTAAGGGTACTCAGCCGTTGGTTCCATAAGGCTTTGGGGAAGACGAGCGGGAATAAATCTCGCCCGTCTGTCACTAAAAGCAAAGCCGTCGTCGTAAAGGGCTGGCGTACCAGGATGGGATTCGTCATAGCAAGGCCAGAAGATGCCTCCCATTTCCTTCAACCTGCTGTAGGTCACACCGCTAAAAATAGGTGCCGCCTGCCGAATTTCTTCCCAAATTGCCTCCGTTGAACGGTACTCCCAGTTATGTCCCATGGCGTTCGCCATCTGCTGAATGATCTTCCAGTCCTCTCTCGCCTCTCCCGGTGGTTTGAGACCATCAGAAGTGTGTTGGATCCGTCTAGCCGCGTTTGTATATGTTCCCTCCTTCTCACCAACCACGGCGGCGGGCAGAACTATATGCGCATGCTTTGCCGTCTTGGTTAGAAAGATGTCTTGCACTATAAGAAGTTCCAGCCGCTGCATCATCCAGGAGACAAAACTCGACTGGGGCTCTGACATGACAGGATTTTCCCCCACTACGTATAAAGCTCGGATTTTACCGGAGGCTATCTCGTGAATCATCTCTGGGGCAGCCAGCCCAGGGTTGGCCGATATCTCTCTGTCCCATATTGCTCCCAGATGAAGCCGTGCCGCCTCATCATCAACCGACATGTGCCCTGGCAATAGATTCGGCAGCGCTCCCAGGTCACACGCACCTTGAACATTATTCTGGCCGCGCAAGGGTGCCACACCGCATCCGGCTTTGCCAATGTTGCCGGTGAGCAGGGCCAGATCAATGAGGGCAGAAACGTTGTCGGTACCGTGGGCATGTTGCGTTAGTCCCATTCCCCAGATGAAAATAGTCTTCCTGCCGCGGATCAGCTCAGCCGCCTTGTTTAAATCCGCACGCTTCACCCCGGCCCTTTTACAGGCATCTTTTACGTCAACTTCCTCCAGGTATTTCAACGTTGCATCAAAGCCGATGGTGCGAGATCTACAGAAATCCTCATCATGCCAGCCTTTGGAATAGATGATTTTACCCAGGGCGTTGATCCAGAAAATATCGGTGCCGGGTCTTACCTTGAGGTGAACTTTGGCGTCCTTAGCCAAACCAGTGGTCCTTGGATCTACCAGAATGAGGTTAATTTCACCCTTTTTGGCCCTCTTTCTCAGTCTTTGCCAGATAATCGGGTGGGTGGCACTCGTATGAGCCCCAACCAGGACTACGGTTTCGGTGGCCATGCCGTCCCGGTAAAAGGTGCTCACCGCTCCGAAGCCTAACTGTTTTTTGAGGGCTACCTCCGAGGGACCGTGACATAACCGGGCGCAGTTGTCTATGTTGTTATTACCGATGACAACGCGCTGAAACTTTTGGGTGAGATAGATCTCCTCGTTGAGAATCTTGCTGCTCGAGAGCATTCCCACTCGGCCCCGTCCGTACTTTTTGATGACCTTTTTCAATTCTCTGGCGGCTCGACCGATGGCCTCATCCCAGGTAGCTTTCACCAGCTTGCCCCCCTTGCGGATAAGGGGGTGTGTGAGCCGTTCTTTGCTGGTCACAAGTTCATGGATGGCAAAACCTTTGACGCAAAGGTACTTGTCATTCAATGTCTTGTTTCTGCCGGAAGCGCTGCTCTTGACCGGAATTCCCTTATCGTCAAGCTGCAACTCCAGGTTGCAGCCCACCCCGCAGTATGGACATATGATGGGGACTGAATTAGACATCAACACTCCTTCCTCAATCTGCCTCCAATCTGCAATCTTAAATCTACAATCTACTTGAATCCTTTGGATTCAAGTAATTCCTTCGTCTGCTGAGCAATCTCCAGTTCCTCATTGGTCGGAATCACAAATAAGGCGACCGAACTCTCGGGCTTATTGATTTGCAGTGGCCCCTCGTGTTCTTGTTTGTTTTTTTTCGGATCGAGTACAATTCCAAGCCGCTCTAATTTTTCGCAACACCGTTCCCGGATCTCGATATCGTGTTCGCCAATGCCAGCGGTGAAGACGAGACCGTCCAGATGACCCAATATGGCAGAATAGTTTCCAATGTATTTTTTTATTCGATATACGAACATATCCAGGGCCAACTGAGCTCGCATATCTCCTTCCGTCGCCTTTCTGTGAATGTCTCGCATGTCATTGAGACCGCAAATCCCTTTAAGCCCGCTTTCATGAGTGAGAACATGATCCAATTCCTCAATGGTCATATCATTGCTCTTGGCCAGGTAGATTATAATTCCAGGATCGATATTGCCGGAGCGCGTTCCCATAATGATTCCCGCCACTGGAGTCATCCCCATGGAAGTGTCAACGCTCCTTCCCCTTTCAATGGCGCAGGTGCTGGCACCGCTGCCTAGATGTATGGTCATCAGGTTCAATTCATCCAAGGGTCTGCCCATGAGTTTGGCCGCCTCTTTGGCCACATATTTGTGCGAGGTGCCGTGAAAGCCGTAACGTCGAACCCCCAGTTCTTCGTAGTACTCGTACGGCAGTGAGTAGTGAAAGGCGTGAGGTGGCATAGTCTGATGAAAGGCCGTGTCAAAGACTGCCACCTGCTGTGTTTGAGGCATAAGAGTCTGGGCAACCCGAATACCCATCAAATTGGCGGGATTGTGCAGCGGGGCGAGGGGAATGTTTTCCTCGATGGCCCGGATAACCTCATCGTTTATCAAGACGGGTTCATGAAATCTTTCCCCTCCATGCACCACGCGGTGGCCAACTGCGAGGATTTCAGCAGCATCCTCTATGACCCCATGGTCTTTGTCGGTAAGCAGACTTACGATGGTATTCATGCCTGCTTTATGATCTGGAATAGGTTCTTGCTTGACGATCGTCAGTTCTTCTTCCGTGTCGGGAGACTTATTGTGGGTGACCTTCCCCTGGGGTTCACCAATACGCTCGGCAAGGCCCGAGACCATGGCCACCTCGTCTTCCATGTCAAATAATTGGTACTTGATGGAGGAGCTCCCACAATTTATGACCAGGATCTTCATTTTTGTTTCCATTTCATTGACCTCTCAACATCCCACATCCCAAATCAGCAATCCGAAATCTGTCAGAGCAACCTCCCCTCCGGGGCGTAGGCCCCTATAGGCCGGAGGCCGGTTGCGATACAAGGGAATCATTACATCCTCCTATCGCAAGCAAAGCTTGCTCCTACAGGAGTTGTTATAGTAAGTGCTGTTAATTTTTTCCTTGTGCCCTACGCCTTGTGCCTTGCGCCTTTCATCAATCTGCAATCCAAAATCTCTCAGGCCTCTTGGGCCTGGATCGCGGTGATGGCCACGGTGTTCACAATATCCGTTACCGTACAACCCCGGCTCAGGTCATTCACCGGTTTGTTCAGCCCTTGCAACACAGGCCCGATGGCCACTGCATTGGCGGAACGCTGAACCGCCTTGTAGGTATTGTTGCCGGTATTAAGATCGGGGAAGATAAAAACGGTGGCGTGCCCAGCAACTTCGCTTTCGGGAAGCTTGGTTTTTGCAACGCTTACATCCACCGCTGCATCGTACTGGATCGGCCCTTCGATTTTTAGATCTGGAAGACGCTTCCTGGCAATGGCAGTTGCCTGTCGCACCGACTCCACAGCCTCCCCCTTGCCAGATTCCCCTGTGGAGTATGAAAGCATGGCGATTCTGGGTTCAACGCCGAACATACTTGCTGTTTCCGCTGAACTGATAGCGATATCAGCCAGTTGCTCCGAATTAGGGTGAGGATTCACCGCGCAATCCCCATACACTAGTACCCTGTCTACGAGGCACATGAGGAAAACACTGGAAACGATAGAACAACCAGGTTTGGTTTTAATGATCTCGAAGCTCGGCCGAATCGTCTGAGCAGTAGTGTGAACCGCACCGGATACCATGCCATCTGCTTTGCCCTGGTACACCATCATGGTGCCGAAGTAGCTGACATCGGTCATGGCATCGGCCGCCATCTCCTCGGAGATCCCTTTGTGCTTGCGCATCTCATAATACGTTTTGGCGAAAGCCGCGAGCCATTCGGATTGAACCGGATTGACAATGTTTACTCCCTCTAGATTGAGCCCCAGAGAAGCAATCTTCTGTTGAATATCTTTCTCCTCTCCCAGCAAGGTTAGGTCACAAACCTTACGGCGGAGAAGTACCTCACTGGCCCTTAGAATGCGCTCCTCGTCACCTTCCGGCAGGACGATGTGCTGGCGCTTTGATTTGGCCCGTTCAATGAGCTGATACTCAAACATGATCGGAGTAACCCTTACAGAACGAACCCCAGTGATGCGATTTCCGAACTCCTCCAAATCTACCCTGGATTCGAAGAGGCCCAGTGCCGCTGCGATCTTGCGCTCGTTATCAAAGGTGATAACAGCCGGCACCGCACTTACATTCATAGCAGTGGTATAGGTATCAGTATCGACTAATATTATCGGCGTGGGCGACGTCTTCGCACCTTCAATTAACCGCTGCACCTGGGGTTCCGGAGTCAGCCCACCTGTTAGAAGAATCCCAGCTATGTTTGGATAGGTTTCTGAAAAAGCTGTGGCTACACTTCCCAGGATCACGTCGGAACGATCGCCCGGCGTGATGACCAGGGCACCGTCTACGACATAATCCAGAAAATTCGGCAAATTCATCGCCGCAACTTTGAAATCGCGGACCTCACGGTTCAATTCATTCGACTCGCCCTGAAGGATTTTGGCGTTGAGAGCCCTGGCGATTTCACCGACTGTCGGCTTTCCGAGGGTTGGTTCTTCCGGCAGGACGTAGAGGGGCTCACCTTCACGTTGCAAGCCTTTTATCTGCTCGACAATGGAGTCAACTTTGTCTGCTGTGACTCTATTGACTGCTGTCGCCGCAAGAGTGCACCCATGCCCCCCAAAAGACTCCCGGGCCACACGCACGCCATCCACCACTTCAGCCGGGGACTTGCCAAAGCCATTCACCACCGCCAGGATCGGCGCCCCAAGATTGTTCGCCACATCAGCGTTGAAGTCGAACTCGAAGGCTGAAGAAACACCGGTAAAGTCCGTTCCTTCACACAGAACAAAAGGGCATTGACCTTCCAGCCTTTTATATTTGCTGACAATGTTCTTCAAGAGCTCATTGTATTGTCCCCCTGCGATCATGTTTCGCGCTTCTTCGTGGGTGTATCCATAGGTGTCTTCGTATGACAGCTCATGATTGTAACGGCTTAAAATGAGTTGAATGTCGTTGTCGGGCTTGTCACTCGACTTGATAACGGGCCGAAAGAAACCGATATTCCTGATGCGTCTGGAAAGGGTTTCCATTACGCCGAGAACCAAGATGGCCTTACCACTATCCGGCTCCATTGTTGCGATATATAGGTTCTTGGACATGTTGTCATTGCCTCCTGCCCGTGCCGCCAAGTCAAGGGCTGACCCCGTGTTGATTTAATGGTCCTTTTACTAACAGGGTAATATATCTTTTCTTATAATTTTTGGCTTTTCGTTCATATGGATTGGTGTTCGTGGAGAATAAAGAATTACTCATTATAAACCTAATGCTTTGCATCCGGAAGCAAAAGACCCAAAAAGTGGTAAAATGGGTGGCAGCAAAGTGGTATTTCTAACATCGCAGATGAGAGAAATAAGGGGACGTTCATGCGATTATGCGTTTCTCTCAACATCAATATATCCCGTAAGGAGCCGTCGCATAATTGTGGTGCTGGGAACCTTGCCGGTACGCAATAAAAGATGGAAATGGTTAGGCATCAATGCCCAAGTATTACAGACTGTTGATGTCTCGGATAAAATAGTCCCTCGTCGATCAACAAAATTATCTCGATCAACCATATCCTTAAATATTCTTCTACCTTCGATCTCACAGGCAATGATATGATGCAATGCACCTGGTGCGTCTACGCGGGCCTTTCGGGGTATGATCTTTACTGCACCATGGAGAATTTCAAAGAGAAACGCATAATCGCATGAACGTCCCTTTTCGGTAGAGTGAGGAGTTCTGATGGACTGCATCCAATGGCTGAGCGACTATTGCCCTGACAAAATAGTCGAAGCAAAGAAAGCAATCTCACAAGTAAAAACCGGTAGCAGAATCTTCATCGGCACAGGCTCCGGGGAACCTCAACATCTGATCCGGACCATGGTCCAAAACAGTGAATTGGATGACATAACCATATATCAGATGCTCTCCCAAACTCTGGCCGACTATGTTGACGATGAATCTTTCCTGCGGAGGTTTTCCCTGAAGCTCTTTTTTATCAGTCTCGCCATGCGTAAAGCCGCCTTTGAGGGGAAAATTGATTACATCCCGGCGTACCTCTCTCAGGTTCCACGGCTTTTTTACAGAAAGCGCATCGGTCTTGATGTAGCCCTCGTGCAGGTGAGTCCACCCGACAGATTTGGAAATTGCAGCCTGGGTGTCTCAGTGGATATCACCCGAGCAGGAGTGGACAATTCGCAGTTGGTCATCGCCCAGGTCAACCCCATGATGCCCAGGACCTCGGGCGACAGCTTTGTTCATGTGGATGAAATCGACTACCTGGTGTTGCATGAAGAACCTCTGGTGGTGTCTCTGCCTGCGCTAACTGAAACCGAGGTGGCCCGAAGAATCGGCCGTTACGTTTCGCAGCTTGTAGATAACGGGGCCACGCTTCACCTCGGCTTTGGGCAATTGCCTTACTCCATTTTGAAATATCTAGACGAAAAGCAGAACCTGGGAGTACATACTCATCTGATCAGCGATGGCTTTCTGCCTCTTTTTGAAAAGAAAGTAATAACCAACAAGAAGAAGACATTTCTTCCTGGGCGCGTGGTTGCCTCTCTTTGTATGGGATCGGAAAAGATCTATAACTACGTGAATGACAATCCCATGTTCTATTTCCGCTCCTCGGAATTTGTGAACGATCCCACCGTCATCGCCCAAAACGATAACCTGGTCTCAATTAGTTCAGCCTTGGAGGTGGACCTGACAGGCCAGGTGTGTTCCGATTCCATGGGATATCAATTTTATAGCGGTCTTGGAGACCAGGTGGACTTTCTGCGCGGCAGCACCATGTCTAAAGGAGGTTTTTCCATCATTGTGCTGCCCTCTACAACTCAAGACGGCAAGACATCTCGCATTGTGCCCCACTTGTCAGAAGGGGCAGGAGTGGCCACCACGCGGGGTGATGTGAACTTTGTGGTAACGGAATATGGTATAGCGGAACTTCAGGGGAAAAGCATATATCAGAGAGTGGTGGAATTGGCCCAGATAGCTCATCCCAAATTCCGTGAAGATCTCATCGAGGCAGCAAAGGAGCGCCACTACATCTTCGCGGACCAACTGCCTCCACAACCGGAAGATCTTCTTTTTCTGGACGGCTACAAAAGCACGATGGTAACGAAGAATGGTCAATCCATCGAGTTTCGCCCCCTTCTTGCATCGGATGAGCTGGCCTCGAGAAATTTTTTCTATTCTCTCACCAAACAGACCATCTATTACAGGTTTTTTCATAATAGGAAGATATTTACCCACGAAGATCTGCAGAAGCATCTGGCTACACTGGACTACAGAAAAAACATGTCCATGATCGGTCTGGTGCGCAACAGAGGAAACTTGGATGTGGTTGCCACGGGTTCATATGGGATGGTAGACGAGACCACAGCAGAGGTGGCCTTCATCGTGCGCGAGGATCGTCAGGGCATGGGAATAGCCTCCTACCTTCTAGGAGTCCTTGAGAAGATTGCCAGGGAAAACCACTATAAAGCTTTTTCTGCCTACGTCCTGCGAGAAAATGCGGCAATGATCCGCGTTTTCAAGAAGAGATATCCCAACCTGAAAACATCCAGGGAAGGGGGCGATATAGAGATTCACATGGACTTCGATGATGCGGTAAGTTCTTAAGAAACTGTTCGCAAGATATAGGGACGCTCTTCAATGAGTGAAATTGAGTTCTTGAAGGGCGTCCGCGTATTTGAATAGCAAATCTTTAAGAATATGAACCGCAGAACAAGGAACCGCAGAATATCGAAGTCAAAAACATTGTCTCATTCCTAAAAAAACTTCCGCTGTTCGAAATTCCTTGTTCGATATTGTCCTTCGGACTCCCCACCCTGCGGGCGGGTCCCCAGTTTCGATATTCAAAATACAGAACAGGCTGAATCCCTCTCCAAATACGACTGGAAGTTCAGCACTCTATAACCTCAGGCATAGCCAACTGTCTCTGACCTGACCCTGAGGTAAGACTAAATAATATTACTCGAAATCTTTTTTGCGAAAACAATAGTTGTGAGAAAGGGTTGGTAGGTTATAATGACTTTTTGTGGAAGACGCTCGGCCCCGTAGATCTCTGAATACACTGAATCTAGGCTAAAAGACAAGGGGAAGATTATGGCTAACATCTTTCGTGCCGCCAGGGAATCAATGGCAGAGAAACTGCAACGGCATCGCAATAAACCTTTCCTTGAAGCTATGATGGGGGCTACTGCTCTCTTAGCTCTTGCGGACGAGGAGATCGTGCTCTCGGAGCGGCTAGCACTCGACTTCATTTTGGAAAACGTCAAAGAACTCAAAATATTCGATGTACACCAGGCGGTCAATTTGTTTCGAGACTGGGGCAAAGCAATCAAAGAGGATTTTGGGAGCGCCAAAAAACAGGTGCTAAAAGCTGTTGCCAAGTTTTCCGGCGATGAGGAGAAAGCATCACTGCTCGTTCGTGCCTGTATCCTGCTTGCCAAAGCAGACGGCGATTTCAATGAGCCGGAACAAAAGGTGATTGATGAGCTGTGCCAAGTTTTATGCCTGGAATCTTCGGCAGTTTGTCACTTTGAGCCGGAGGTGTAGGGCATAGGGTAGATTGAAGATTGAAGATTGAAGATTGCAGATTGCGGATTGCGGATTTGGGATTAAATCGACAATCGAGGTATTCCAATACTCCTTGACATTGGCATGCAACATCAGGGTTAATTTAAAGTGGTCCTACACATTTCTGAAGTGACCTGAAGAGGTGATAGCCGTGAGAAGGATTCTGAAGTTAAGTATGGTTTTGTTGGCGGTCCTGGTTTATCTGAGCAGTCCTACTTCAGGGCTGTCAGAAGCAGTGAAAAAGAGCATCTACGACCCGGGGCAACAAAAACCCATAGACAGTGTTTTGAAAGTAAAGGTTGGCGAAATAGCCCCCGATTTCGTTCTGCAGTCGGTTTCTGGTGAGAAGATTACTCTGCACCAATTCCATGGCAAGAAGAATGTCGTAATCTCATTTGTTCCTGCAGCCTGGACCCCCGTATGCTCTGAACAATGGCCGGGTTACAATATCGTAAAAGATGTCTTTTCCGAAACCGACGCAGTGCTGCTAGGCATCACGGTGGATAACATCCCCACGCTCCATGCCTGGACAAACCAGATTGGAAACGTGTGGTTCCATGTGCTATCAGATTTTTGGCCACATGGCGCTGTGGCAAAAACATACGGTGTGCTGCGTTCCGATGGCGTTACTGAGCGGGCTCTTTTTATTGTCGATAAAGAAGGGTTCTTACGATTCATTCAGGTGTCGGACATCAACAAGAAACCTGACCCGTCAGTCTGCGCCCTGGAACTGCGGAAACTCAAGAAGAAGTGATCACTGAATTTTAGATTTTAGATTTTAGATTGAAGAGTGCAATCTGAGGTTATCTTCATGAAGAGTTACGTGAATCCGGGCGAGCAACTTGTCGTTGCTCTCTACGTTCGTAACATAAAAGACTCCAGCGAGTTTTACCAAAGCTACGGATTTGAGGTTGTTAGAGATGAGGGAACGTTCATGGAACTGAAGTGGGAAGACGCCCGGTTATTCTTATCAGCAGTGCCGGGTACCCCGCCGCCTCCAGCGACGCCGATCGGCAATATGCGAGTCATGGTGCCCGATGTGGACGCATACTGGACTCTTGCCAATAAGATGGGAGCGAAAATATTAAGCCCGATCGAGGATCAGTATTATGGCTTGCGAGACTTTATCATTGCTGGCCCTGACGGTTTGGCCCTCCGCTTTGCCACCTGGTTAGAATAAAAACCCTCCATACCCTTAATCATATTTCATCTCGTAGTTGCGATATGTCAGGCATTGTATCCTGTTATCACATGCAGCCTCCGGCTAGGAGGGGTCTACGACCCGGAGGGAGCTTGCTCCTACAAAAACACGCTGTGCCCAAAATCTATCGGTGGGAGGTGGCCACCCTGTGTTGGCTGAAATGTAAGGGCCGGGATAATCGCCCCCCTCTGCTCTGGTTACTGTGCTCTAGCCACTAATTCTTGCTACCGAACAACCCTTTGACCGTTTCATTGACAGTTTTTTCAACTGTTTTCTTGGTTTCCTCGTCTTCTATAGGGACTTGCGAAACGAGTGTCTTTAACTCTTTGGTGAGAGTAGCGGTCACGGCAGGGGAAACGATTTTATTGTAAAGTTCTGCGAATACTATATCAAAAACTTCTGCAGCCGTAGCGCCACCACTTTTTTCTCCAACGTTCTTGAGGTGAATGTCCGGCAGGGACGCTGAAGCACTGAGGCTCGAGCCGCCGTGCCCGGACATGGCCATATTGACGTTGCCATCTCTGACGATGAAGTTTTTGATCACGAGTTTTTTCCCTGCGCCATCTTTTGACGACTTTTCTTTCGAAGTCGAGGACTCTGAGGTGCGGGCGCTTTTTTTGACATTGTTTAAGATGGTCTTAAAATTGTCAGTTCTTTGCACCTTCTCATAGTTGATCTCCGGAGCGACCACCTCGATCCTGTCGATGATAATCGGGTTGCCGGTTATGGACTTTTCATCCACATCCACATAGATAGCCTTTACACTCATGGCCTGAGGTGAGTTGAATCCTTTGGGGTTGCCGAGATAAAAATCCTTGAGTTTGGCCTCACCAGCAAATAGGGAGATACCAACATCTTTTACTCGCACATCTGTCTTGGTTATCTTCGGGCCGTAGGTGTTGACCGCAGTTTTAATAATCGGGCCCAACTTCGATAGTCCTATGACCAAGGCAGCGACAACGATCACAATAAGCACACCGCCTATATACAGCCATTTTTTCATGGTTTTGTCTCCTGTATGATGAACGGTAAGATTTCTAATTGTTTTGCTTAACTATAATTACTAATTTTAATGAGGCAACTTTTCCCCCAATGGGTGGAGAGGGAGCTTCAATATCGAAACTGGGGACCCGCCCGCAGGGTGGGGAGTCCGAAGGACAATATCGAACAAGGAATTTCGAACAGCAGAAGTTTTTTAAGGAATGAGACAATGTTTTTCACTTCGACATTCTGCGGTTCCTTGTTCTGCGGTTCTGCGGTTCATATTGTCAACGACTTGGTTGCTGACAGTCTCAGGCAGAGCGCTGACCGGAGAGACCAGAGCCAGTTTTGTAACTCTTTCCAAGGGCAAAACCGTGTCCTTCCCCCCCAGCACAGAGGGATCTTTGAATGGCTCGGTTTCTCTATTTCCAGTATTGACAATAAATCCTCAGGTATTACTCTTCCACAAAGATAATTGACTGTGGCATCCTGAGCCCAAGCTCTAAGGATGTTTGTTTTGGCGGCACTAAGGGGATAGAAGAATGAAAGGTTTATTCACGGCATTATTAACAATTCTCATAGTAACATCAGGTAGCAACAGTTTCTCTGAACAGAAGGAGTCGAGCATATCCGAAAAGTTGCCCTCAGTAACCGAGTCGAGCCATTCCAGTAAACCAGAAAATGACACTTCTCAGAAGAATACCTTTTTGATCGATTTTTCCGATTATGAAGAAGGTTCTATTGAAGAATGGCTGGAAAAGAAAGGATTCGAGCTAAAAGAAGCAGCTAAGGATCGTACGAAGCTCGATCTGGATGTTGATGAGGGTGCTCTGTTTCTTGAAGCGAAAAAGCCCTTAATGGCTTTGATAGTAAAGGAGTCTGTGGGTTCCGGCAAATATTCTAGAATCAAGATTGAGTGGGGGGCAATCAAATATCCAAGAGGTGCCTCGTATGAAGAAAAGATTAATAATGAGGCTTTACTCGTTCTGGTATTCTTTGGTGATGAGAAGATTTCTAGTGGCCACCTTGCGATACCGGACAGTCCTTATTTTATCGGTCTATTTCTCGGCAGGCATGAGAAGTTAAACAAAGCTTACAAGGGAACCTATTACCACGAGGGAGGACGTTTTGTTTGTCTCGGCAATCCGAAACCAGGTGAAACAATAATTTCAGAATTTGACTTGGCTGATGCGTTTAAGAGGTACTTCCAAAAAGACGAAGTTCCCAGCATATCTAGTGTCGCTCTCGAGATAGATACAACTTCGTCCGCTGATGACGGCAGGGCAGCGGCCTTCATTCATAGCATCGAATTTCTCGAATAATATGTATCTCCAGCTCATCCAACCTATTCTCTTTCTTTTTTCAATCCTGAGTTGACTATCAAATTATTGGTGATTAAATAAAATAAATTTTTGTTTCCATAAAAAAGGGAGGAAGGTTATGCAAGCTAGGACGAGTAGATTTGCTATCTTTAGTTTGGTTTTAGCAATGACAATTGCAGTTGGTGTGGTTGTAGCGGAAGCCAAGAAAATTCCCAGGGTGGATAATTTCGTCATCCTGATTGATCAATCCGGCTCCATGTTCATGGAACACAAAGAACGGAAAGAAGTCAAAGCCGTACTGGTCAAAAAGATGCTTCTGTCGGTGAACGACCGGATTCCTGAACTGGGTTACACCGCTGCAATCCAAGGTTTCTATCCCAACGAAACACTCATTGGCCCGGAGAAATACTCCCGATATTTCTTCGAGCAGGAAATTAAAAAGCTGCCCGATAAGGGGAAGATTTTCGGAAACTTGACCCCGCTTGGAACGGAGATCGAAGCCTTGGACAAGGTAATGGGCCGATTTTCAGGCAAAACCTCAGTGATTATCGTTTCCGACGGCGAAGTAAACAAGGGTAAGGATCCTTACAAAGCGGCAAAATCGCTCCATAACGAATACACAAACATCTGTTTTGATATCATTTCCTTGGCCGACAGTGAGGAAGGTGAAAAGACCCTGAGACGGATCAACGAACTTGGCAACTGCACCTATGCTGATGGTGAAGAGATGATCTCAGATGCAGTTGCAGTTGAGACTTTCGTCAGCGAGGTGTTGTACATGGAAGTCGCGGATGTTGCTACTGAGGAAATGAGGATCCGCGAAATAGCCCCCAATATTATTAGTGTGGGAGCGGGTTACTTTAATTTCGACAGTGCCGAGGTTGACGAGACTGCCTGGACACGCGTCTACGACGCTGTAGTTCCAAAGCTCGGTGCAAAGCCTGGTGCGACTCTGGTCATCGAAGGGCACACGGACTCCACAGGGTCGGCGGCATACAACCAGCAGCTATCCGAACGTCGTGCGAAAGCGGTTCGTGACTACTTTGT
>Ga0102955_1000170_pt1 | contig 14314 bp, 11 predicted proteins | sample SalPonF2_A_D1_MG_FD_78512 | JGI IMG/M metagenome (GOLD analysis project Ga0102955, IMG submission 78512) | Salt pond soil microbial communities from South San Francisco under conditions of wetland restoration - Salt Pond MetaG SF2_A_D1_MG ... | reverse complement strand
CTTATGGTCATCGGCATGTCTGCCGCCCTGCTGTCTGCAGCCATCTGGCTCAATTTCGCCACCTGGACAGGCATGCCCGTATCCACCACCCATTCGATTGTCGGTGCGATTGCCGGTTTCGGTATCGTGGCAGCAGGTATTGGTTCTGTCAACTGGGGTAAGATGGGGCAGATCGTGGCCAGCTGGTTTATCTCACCCTTTGCCGGCGGCCTCATGGCCTTTATCATCTTTAAGATCATCAGCCGGTTGATTCTAGGGCATCATAAACCTGCAAGAGCGGCTATCAAAATCACACCGTACATTGTTTTCTTTTTAGCCATGGTTGTGACCCTTGCCACTATCTATAAGGGACTGAAACACGTTCTCAAGGGACTTGACTGGCTGACAGATACCCATACGTTGCTCTTTGCTTTTGTGATTAGCGTTATTTCAACTATTATTTCCAGGCTTCATGTGGTCAAAAAACTGGCCGGCAAGGAAACATTGCCCCTTGCCCAGCAGCTTGAACTGGTTGAGGAGGTCTATGTGCCCTTGGTTATCATCAGTTCCTGTGCCGTGGCCTTTGCCCATGGTGCCAATGACGTGGCGAACTCGGTGGGACCGCTTGCCGCGGTGGCAAACATTTTCAAGACCGGCACCGTGGAGATGAAAGTGCCGGTCCCCCTCTGGATCCTGGTGCTGGGCGGTTGCGGTATAGTGCTGGGTCTTGCCACCTATGGCTACAGGGTCATGGCCACGGTCGGCACCAAGATAACCGAGATCACCCCCACCCGCGGCGTGGCAGCCGATATTGCCGCAACCGCAACCGTGCTTATCTGCACCCGCATGAAACTGCCGGTCTCAACGACCCATACCCTGGTGGGGGCTATCATGGGTATCGGCCTGGCCCGCGGTCTGGCAGGTATTGACAGCCGCATCGCCAAAAAGATATTCAAGTCATGGCTGATCACTGTGCCTGCCGCCGCCATAGTGTGCATAATCCTTTTTCTGCTCGGCCGGGCCTACCTGCTCGATTATGTCCGGGAGTTGGTGCTTGCGGCCAGGGTTGGTTAACCCCGCATTTCTAACTTATGATAAATGCGGGGTTACTTTAAGTAATCAAACTTCTCAGCAGTTTTAGATTTTCTATATCCTCTTTCAGGTTCTTTTCCTTCGGTGTTTCCAGGACCATTGGGTGATGAATAAAACGAGGATCGTTCATAAGCAGCCTGAAACCTTCCAGCCCAATTTCCCCCTTGCCGATATGGGCATGGCGGTCAACCCTGGAACCCAACTCCTTTTTTGAGTCATTAAGGTGAAAGAATTTGAGGCGATTGAGGCCTATGATGGATTCAAAGTCGGCAAAAGTTTTTTTGTAACCGGCCTTTGTGCTGATGTCATAGCCGGCTGCAAAAGCATGGCAGGTGTCAAAACAGACTCCCAGCCGCTCACTATACTCAGAATGAGTTATGACATGGGCCAACTCCTCAAAGCTTGCGCCAAGACCCGTGCCCTGGCCTGCGGTGGTCTCCAGCAGGACCATGACGGATGTTGCTCTATCAGCCTGTTTAAAGGCCCGGTCAAGGTTTGCAGTGAGCTGCGCAAGGCCTTTTTCGCAGCCCACACCGACATGGGAACCTGGATGCATGATAAGGTAGGGGATGTCCAGCTGCCCGGCCCGGATGATTTCAGCGGCAAAGGCGTTAACAGCCCTGTTTGCCTTTATTGTATCAGGATTTGCCAGGTTGATGAGATAGGAGTCATGGATGGCAATGGGCCCCTGGCCCCACTGCTGCCTGGCCTTGCTAAACTGTTCAATCTCAGAAACATGCAGCGCAGGTGCCCTCCACTGCCGCTGGTTTTTGGAAAAAATCTGCAGGGATCGGCCTTTGACAAGGCTGATCCGTTCAAAGGCCTTGTGCAAACCGCCTTCAATGGACATATGGGCGCCAAGCAACGGCATATTTCTTCTCCGGACAGGCTTGAATTACATCAAATTGGCATTTCTTGTTTTTATTTGCCGGTTTTTGCAAAAACAGCATAAAATTTGTTGCTTTCTGGCCTGCTGCTTGCATGTAAATGATAGGTTACTCTATAAAAACAAAAACGCAGAAGATGACAGAAAATCGGAAAATCTTTTTATTTTCAAGTTAAATCTGCAAACTATCTTGTTGACCAGAAAACTAAAAAATTATAGGGTGTTTAATTTGTTAGTATATTTTCAAAATAAGTTAGTTGTCTGCCAAGAGATAATAAGAGGAGGACCTTGATGAATGCAAAGATGATGACGGGCCGGAAAGTAGTTTTTGGTGCCTTGATATTCTTGCTAGCACTAATCCCCCAGTTTGCTGTTGCAGCCCAGACGTGTGAAGAGCGCGAAACATCGCTGCAGCAGGCAGTGACAGTCCAGGACTTTGAACGATTTATCGCAGATAACAGTCCGTGCGAGTTGGCCTTTGTTGCTGTGCAGAGGCTTGCAATCCCCCATGTCAATAACAGAAATTGGGAAGCAGCGGCTTCTACCTATAAAAAATATAAGGCTAACTTTCCGAGCATGGCAGAACGATTCGACAAGATAATCAGCCTGCTTGAAGCGCCTGAAGAATATCTGGAAAAGTCGCGCCTGGGTTCCGGGGTGAACAGCAGGGGAGCTGAATTCAGGCCGGTTATCTCTGCAGACAGTCAGACCCTTTACTTTACACGCAACAGGGGTGAAGGTGCCGGGGGTGAGGATATTTATTATTCAACCAGGCAACGCCGCACCTGGCAGAATGCAGACAATGTCGGGCCCCCGATTTCAACACCCGAGCATGAAATGATTCTGGGCATCTCAGCCGACAGCACCAAGATGACCCTGATGGGCAACTATCCAGGCTCAATCGGGCGCGGCGATATATTTTACGCTGAGAAAGGTAAAAAATGCTGGTCGGAAATAAAGCATTATCCTGCCCCGATCAATACGGAGCATTTCGAGTCTGACGCCATGCTTCCTTCTGACGGACGCACTATACTGTTCATCTCTGACAGGCCTGGCAATGTGGGCCCTTTCAGGCCGAAGGAAACGCTGTTTCATGGCAGTTATGCCGGCAATACGGATATTTACATATATGAGGAAACACCGGGCGGTGAAGGCAAACTGATCAACCTCGGTCCAACAATTAATACCCCCCATGCAGAGTACTCTCCATTCCTGCACCCTGATGGCAAAACCCTGTATTTCAGCTCATCAGGGCATTACGGGCTTGGAGGGCTTGATGTTTTTGTGGCCCGCCGCCAGAGCGACTCATCCTGGACAGAGTGGAGTGAGCCGGTCAATCTTGGCAAGGAAATAAATGGGCCTTACAACGACTGGGGTTTCCAGATAACAACAGAAGGCGACCTGGCCTATTATGCGACAGCAGAAAAGAAGTCAGACTGTTGGGAGGGTGACATAACCTCGGCCAGGACAGGATGCGGCCCCAGTGACATTTTTTCCACCGAGTTGCCTGCCATAGCAAGGCCCGCTGTTGCAGTTGCTGTTTCCGGCAAGGTCATGGATCCTGACAAAAATCCCCTGGAAGCTGAGATTGTCTGGAATGACCTGACCCTGAACAAGTCAGCCGGTATTGCCAAAAGCGATCCGGATTCCGGAGAGTATCTCATTGTTCTGCCCGCAGGTCATAAATATGGATACTCGGCGGAAAAAGAGGGCTATATGGGTGCTTCTGAAACGCTTGATTTTACCAACATAACTATCTATACCGAGTACAGGCATGATATTATTCTTTATCCGCTCGATAAGCTGATCGACGAGAAGATTACCTTGAAAGTCAACAATATCTTCTTCGATTTTGACAAGTATTCACTGCGGACCGAATCGTACCATGAGCTGAACCGCTGGGTGGAGGTCTTCAAAAAGAATCCTGGCCTCAAGGCAGAGATCCATGGCCATACTTGCTGGATCGGCACCGAAACATATAACCAGACGCTTTCAGAGCAGCGGGCAACTGCTGTTGTCAAGTACCTGGTCACCCAGGGAGTTGCCAAAAGTCGCCTTACCATGAAAGGCTTTGGCGAAACCCAGCCGGCTGCCAGCAACAAAACACAGGCAGGACGTGAACTGAACAGACGGGTGGAAGTACAGTTTACAAAGTGAGAGAAAAGGTATAATAAAATTTACAAGCCGGCCACAGTCCCGTGGTCGGCTTTTTTCTTTCAGGGACAGATTTTAAATCTGTCCCCATTTTTATTTGAGCAGCTCAGACCAGTCTTTTTGCAGGAACTTGAGGGCTTCGTAGTTTGTAGGATCCAGATGCATGGGAGTTATGGAAATCTTGTTTACACTTATTGCGGCCGAATCGGTATCTTCACCTGCATCGAATGAAGGGGTGCCGCCTCCTATCCAGTAATGTTTGCGGCCCCACGGATCGAAAGTTTCCTTGATGGCATCATCATAAAGCCTTCTGCCCCGCCTCGTAAAGGCAACACCTTCAATCCCCTCTGATGCTGTATTGGGAACATTGACATTGAGCAGGGTATCCTTGGGAAGCCCCTTTTCCAGGATTATTTTTGCCAGCCTGGCGACAAAGGCAGCCGCAGTTCCATAGTGCAGGGGTTCGGATTCTGCTGCCAGGGATACGGCAATGGATGGGATGCCCAGCATGGTGGACTCGATGGCAGCCGATACGGTGCCTGAATAGCTGACGTCATCACCGAGATTGGGTCCCGGGTTTATGCCGGAAATAACCAGGTCCGGCTTTTGCGGCAGGATTTTTCCTATGCCGATGGTGACGCAGTCCGTGGGTGTCCCGTTGATGGTATAAATATTTTCAGCAATCTCACGTACACGCAGCGGGCGGCTCATGGTCAGCGAATGGCTTGCCGCGCTGTTGTCATGCTCCGGGGCGACTATGACCGTTTTCCCAAGATCCAGGCTTTGCTGAAAAAGTATCTTCAGGCCAGGGGCATGGACCCCGTCATCATTGGTCAGCATGATATGTTTAATATTCACGGCATCCTAAGCCCTTTTATCTTATTGACCTCGTTGGCGGCTGCGAGACTTTTTGCCATGTCATCATTTTTGTTCAATCCAGTTTTCCAGGTCTGCCGGCCAGGTGTTATTGAGGAAAAAATCCATCTGGCGCCTGTAAAATGGTTGATTTCCCGGATCAAGATTAATGGCTGCTCTTTCAGCATCCAGGGCCTCCTCGATCATATTATTAGCCCAGTAAGCCGCTGCCAGGGTATCCAAGATGTAAGCGGCTGTCGGCCTTAATGAAGAAGCCTGTTTTGCCAGGTCTAATCCCCTGTTCGCATCAAGGACTTCCATGTCATTGGCAGTAATAAGCAGCCAGGCAATATTGTTCAGGGTGTCAGGGTTGTCTGGTTCAAGGGCGCGAGACTTTTCATAGGCCACAAGCGCCTCTGCCTCCTGACCCAGTTCCTGCTTGAGGTCGCCGAGCAGCCGCTGCCAGATGGCTTTATCCGGTTCCCGCCGAGCTCTTTGCTGCAGTACAGATTCAACAAACTTGATATTTGCCTCATTATCAAGCTTCAGGTCCATATTCCAGAATAGCCCTGCACTGAATACCAGCAGTACAATAAAGAGTATAAGGCTGCCATAAACTTTACGGTCATGACGGGCAATTAACGATTTGTCCCTGCTGCATCTTTCAAGAAAATCGACGCGCTGCCCAATGCCGAAATGGTGCCAGCTGGGCTTGTCCCGTATATTGCCGCTCATCCAGCTGATTTTTTCCAGTGAAGAGATTAAGGGTGTGCTGTCACCGAGCGCTTTGAATACTGCCAAGTCAGCCTGGCGCTCAAAGTTACGCATGAAAAAACCGAACACATAGCGGAAATAAACAAGCATTATGACAAACATCGGGGCTGTTCCCCAGAATGCCAAAGCCGCTTCGGGGTCTATCCCTGCAAAATTGATAATCTGATAAAAAACATTCGAGTTTAAGAGCATGTAGAGCACCGGGCTGGCAATCAAGCTGGCCACAAGCCCAAAACCCAGGAACAATACAAGGTAGAGCTGTAAGTGGTATTTTTTGATATGGCCTATTTCGTGGGCCAGAACAGCCTCTACTTCATAAGGTGAAAGGGCCTCCAGCAATGCAGGCGTGATGAGGATATACCTGAATTTTTTTGCCACACCCATGACACCTGCTGTCAGCATTTTTCCTTCATAGAGGGGCCAAAGCATGATGTCGGAGTATTTGAAATTCTGCTGCCGGCAGAATTCTTCCATATGGGCCCGGGCATGGCCGGCAGGCATGGGTTGGCAATTCCAGAGATTCTTTATGAGTACAGGGAAAATGGCGGCCAGGAGAATAAAGAAAAGCAGAAAAACAATGGTCTCGCCCCATTCAGATGACGCCAGCATTCTTGACAGGGGAAAGGGTAGAATTTTGAGGAAATCGGCAAGAAAGTTTATAATGAGCCATGGCAGTATGATGGGAAGATTGAGCTTGATATTCTTGATGACAAATTCCCTGGCAGAATAGAGGCGGCCGAAAGTTTTCTGGTAGTTTTTCCTTGCAGCCAGCCACAACAATGAAAGATAGAAAAAAAACAGCGATATGCCGGCAAGACTGAGAAGCGCAGGCAAATTCCCATTGAGAGATAAAAAGGAAAGGTAGTACTTGATGTCAAGAACATAGACATCGATGGCAAAAATGAAAATAGCGAGGAACGAAAATTTTTGTTCAACGGCAAAATATCCTTTGTCATTGAGGGCGCGCCCGCCTGCATGGGCGTGGTGCACCAGGTAATGATATGCAGCACCTTTGAGAACGAAAATAAAGAGAGCCGCTGCAAAAGGTATCCGCGGCTCATCAGGAATACTTCCCGTGGAGAAAATAATGATGGCCGTTATGAAGTAGAGCAGATTATTATAGATCAAGGCTGCAACCAGCGGTTTGCGATACATTATTAATTAGTAAATGGAGAAGATTCTGCCCGAAACAGAGCAAAACTTATATGAAAGCTCTGGACCGGTCAAGGGAAACCGCTTTATTTTAGAAGTTGCAATGCAGCAACAGACCTCTTTCAAAGTTCAATGATTTAGCGGTTGACAAATAAAACTCGCTGGGGTAATTAAACTAATTTGGTTTTTGGGGATGGGCCTATAGCTCAGTTGGCTAGAGCCACCGGCTCATAACCGGTCGGTCCCTGGTTCGAGTCCAGGTAGGCCCACCAGCTAAGCTGCCCATCTTTTGCAGATAATTGTCAACTTTGTAAAAAGCTCATCGTCGACAGGTATTGCGCATTTAATTAGTTGATATTATTAGTTCCTGTTGTAGATTCGAGACTTTTTGCTATTGTATCAATAATTGAGTTTGTGATTGTATGCATTGGACTGCCGCGTGTCAGTATGCAGCTTCCAAGCCTATTGCAGTGAGACAAAATGAAATGGCAGTCAGTTTGTAATGAAATTGCGGTTTCCAGGTTCTATCGCCTGAAGGAGTGGCCCTGGAGGGTTATTCTCAAGGGGGTTGCCGCAGAAAACTCTCTGGATCGTATGAAAAGGTGCACCTGAACAAGAGGTGTGCCTTTTTTCTTTACCCTATTTGGCAGTAAGGCCTCGACGCAAGTTGGAAAAATGAAAATAAAAGATTTGCTCAAGACTCTTGATGAGATCGCCGCATTTGGCCTGGCTGAAGAATGGGATAATGTCGGCCTGATGCTCGGAGAACCGAACAGGTCCATAAGAGGTATCCTTGTTGCCCTTGACCCTACCGAAGAAATCCTGGCCGAGGCAATTGAAGCAGGAGCGGACTGTATCATTAGCCATCATCCCCTTATATTTCATCCACTCAAAGCAATATATACTGACCAGCCTCTGGGAAGATTTTTATGCCGGGCCCTGGAAAATGAAATATCGGTAATAGGCTGCCATACCAACCTTGATCAGTCTGTTGGGGGAGTCAATGATGTATTGGCCGGCAGTCTTGGCATGCAGGAGACCAGGCCCCTTGTGTCAGCAGAAAACGATCCGGCGACAGCGCCAGCTATAGGCTTTGGCCGCATTGGCCGCCTTGCCGACCCGTTAAGCCCCGAAGCATTCATTGGATATTTATGTGATTTTTTTAATCTACCTGTCCTGCGTGTTGCCGGGAAGCTGCCTGAGGAAATAAATACTGTGGCAGTGTGCGGCGGCAGCGGTTCTGATCTGGCGGCAGCCGCATATGCCAGCGGAGCCCAGGTATATGTAACCGGCGAAGTAAAGCACAGCACCGCCAGGTGGGCAGAAGCTGCTGGTTTCTGCATCATTGATGCAGGACATTTTGCTACAGAAAATCCCGTGGTGGAATCGCTGGTTGAAATTTTACAGAACATATTTACTGAAAAGGATATCAACATCCCGGTCATGCCTTCGGCAAAACAGCAAAACCCCTTTGTCTATCATCAACCTGGCACTTGAAATATGAGATGTGGCCATGAAGCCCATAAAGCAATTCAGTCCTGAAGTTACGCTTGCATTATTATAAATAACAAGTCGAAGCAAAAACGATACCAATCAAGGAGATAACAAATTGAATGAAGAGATTAAGCAGTTGACAGAACTGCAGGTAATTGATCTGGAAATCGCTGAGTTTGATGCCGAGATTAATGCTGAAAAAGCAGAACTCGCCAAGAGCGACAAAGCGTTTAATGAACGCCAGGTCTTAATTGAGGAGTTAAAAGAAAAAATTGAAGCTTCGGAAACGCAGCGGCGGGAGCTCGAGGGCCAACTTACCGATGACTTGAGCCGGATTAAGGAACGTCAGTCCAAGATGATGCAGGTCCAGACAAATCGGGAATACCAGAGTCTGCTCAAAGAGATTGAAGACGGCAAGAAAAACATCAAGGAAAAGGAAGAGGAAATCGTCAGGATAATGGAAGCCGCTGAAGCCAATAGTAAGATTTTGGCAGAGCACGAAAGCCTGCTTAAGGACGAAAAAAAGGCCCTTGCCAAGGAGAGCACGCAAGTCAAAAAGAAGGCTGGAGCAATTGAAGGCAAAAAAGCCAAAATTGTCGCCAAGCGTGATGCCATGGCAAAAAAAATCAGAACTTCAACCCTGAAAAACTATGATATGCTTCGTACCAGGCGAAACGGCAAGGCAGTAGTCGGTGTGGTCAACGGTATCTGCCAGGGATGTTTTATGAGCATCCCGCCCCAGCATTTCAATAATATTTTGAAGGGTGACAGGATACTCAACTGCCCAACCTGTCAACGCATTCTTTTTCACAAACCAGAGAGCGACAAGGAGTGAGTCCCCGCCCGAGAGTTTCTGGTGTAATGCGGCAGGCAGGCGATATCCTCCGCGTGCTGGTCAAGAAAATGCCTGATGAGGTATTGCAGGACTATTTCGGCGACCTGTCACCCGCACAGGTCAGAAAGATCCTGCAGGATGCCGCTGCAGTTCTAGCCCCCCCAAAAGAGGAAAAATCCAGGCCGTCTCCCCAGGCGAATCTCTGGCAGGGCAAGGATAGAGATTGGAAAGGCAAGTTAAAGGGAACCACATTGTATTTATACTCGGACGGAGCATCCAGGGGAAATCCCGGTGAGGCAGGGGCAGGTATTGCGATACTTGATGAGCAGGGAAATGAGCTGGTCGCGACAGGAGAGTACCTGGGGCAATGTACCAATAATGAGGCTGAATACAGGGCCCTGCTGTTCGGACTTGCCAAGTGTAAAGAGTTTGGCCGGGGCAGGATAAAAACCCACCTTGATTCGGAACTCATTGTCAAGCAGATCCTTGGTCAATACAGGGTGAAACACCCGAACCTGATACCGCTGTTCAAGGAAACCATGAAAAGATTTGCAGACTTTGCCTCTTTTAGCGTTGTTCATGTGCGGCGCGAAAAAAACAGCCGCGCGGATGAGATGGCTAATCGCGCCATTGATGATCAAAAAAAATAGTCTTTTTCTCCAACCTCTGTATCGACCTGTTTTCGTTAATTTAAGCCTATTTTACTGTTCATTTCTTTGCTTTTTCTGTCAATCGTCAACATTATTGTCTGCCGACAAAGAAACGAACCAAAGAAAGGGCCATCACTTGGTCCCGCGTTGCGGGCCTGCCCGAAATTTATACCCCCTTGAGGGGTGCTGCTCGCAAACAAACGGGCCACATCGGAAAGTAGTCGCACTCCTTCAGGGGTGATTATGCCCCCTTGAGGGGTACTCCGCCGAGTCACTTACCCGTTTTTTGCGGAGTTTATGCCCCGTTTTTTGGGGTGCAGCTCGGCTGCGCGAAATGGCAAATACAGAAAACCCGCCTGCTTTTGGCATTAAAGCTTTACACTCGGCCGACTAAATCTTACAATTTAAATTTGGAGTGGGTGCATGATCGCTGGTTCGCTTTATGCGGACGAGAGGAAAGTCCGAACTTCACAGGGCATGGTGGTTCGTAACGCGAACTTCGGGTGACCGGAGGAAAGTGCCACAGAAAACATACCGCCCCGCTTGCCGGGGTAAGGGTGAAAAGGCGAGGTAAGAGCTCACCGCTTCCATGGTGACATGGAAGGCAGGGCAAACCCCACCAGAAGCAAGATCAAATAGGGAAACGTTTGAGGGCTGCCCGTCCGATGTTTCCGGGTAGATTGCTGGAGGTGCCGGGTGACCGGCATCCAAGATAAATGATCATGGCCCGCCTGGCGGGATACAGAATTCGGCTTATAACCCACTCCAATTTTCCCCGACTGATAACTGCAAACTGCTATCTGCGTGAATAACCTTTATCCTTTTGCAATGAACCCTTCAAAAGTAGCAGCAATCATCCCGGCCGCCGGCAGCGGCACCCGCATGGGATTATCCGCCCCCAAGCAGTTTTTCGAGTTGAAGGGGGTCCCTATCCTTCTGCATACGCTCCGGGTTTTTCAGCAGATAGAGGCAATCGGGCACATCATTGTAGTAGTTTCATCTGAAAATTGTTCGCGCGTTGAAGAGTTAGTGCGGAACGATCATCTGACAAAAGTATACAGGGTTATTACAGGAGGAGATGAGCGCCAGGATTCAGTCCTGGCCGGGCTTGAAGCATTACCCGAAGAGGTGGACCTTGTCCTGGTGCACGATGGGGTGCGGCCTTTTGTGCCGATTTCCGTTATCGAGAATTGTTTGCAGGAGGCAGAAAAAAGCGGTGCTGCCATGGCTGCAATCCAGGTAAAAGACACCTTGAAGGCAGTTTCCAGCCGCAATGTGATTGAGAAAACAATCAACCGGGCCGGCGTCTGGCAGGCGCAAACTCCGCAGGTCGCGAATAAATCCCTTTTGACCGAGGCCTATGCCTTGGCGGCAGGGAAAAAAGATTTTATTGCTACAGACGAGGCAGGGCTCCTCGAACTCCTGGGCTGCCCCGTGAAAGTTGTGGAGGGGTCTGAAAAAAATATTAAAATTACCAGACCGGAAGATCTCATCCTTGCAAAGGCGATACTCATGGAAAGCGGACAAGATGTTAAAAGCTTGGCAAAAAGCAGTCGGTACCGAAGTGGCTATGGCTATGATGCCCATCGCCTGGTGCCGGGAAGACCACTTATATTGGGTGGGGAAGAGATCCCGCATGAAAAAGGACTGCAGGGGCACTCGGATGCCGATGTCTTGACCCATGCTCTCTGCGATGCCATGCTTGGCGCGGCCGGTGCCGGTGATATTGGCGGCCATTTCCCGGACACAGACCGGAAATTCAAGGATATCAGTAGCTTGAAGATACTGGAAAGTGTCGCTGAGCTGGTGTCTGAGAAGGGGTATGCGCTCCTAAATGCCGATATAACTGTGGTGGCACAAAAGCCCCGATTGGCACCCTATTTTATTGCCATGAAAAAAAATCTTGCAGCAGCCTGCGCTGTTAATCCTGACGTCATAAACCTTAAGGCCACAACAACAGAAGAGATGGGTTTTGAAGGACGGGGTGAAGGTATGTCCGCCCATGCGGTGGTGCTGCTGAGAAAAAAATAAGCTTTTAGCTGTCAACAGTCAGCGATCAGCTTGGAAAATTTTCCTGCTGGCTCAATACCGCCAGATAAGCGAAACGAAGTGTAGATTTCGGCTTCCAGCTGTTTCTTTGCTTGCCCTACAATTCTGCATTCTCCATTTGTCATTTTGCATTTTAAGATAAAGGATATATCCTCTCCACCCTGTGATAAGCCCCTTTGGGAGACAGAATGCTGGAGTAGAGTTTAAAATCCTCAACCTGGAAAGGTTCCTGGCTGAAAAGGCCGTTGCCGGAGAGAAAATTTACGATTTTCTGCACCGGGGTGTTTTTCAGGCGGGCAAGCGTTATATGCGCTGAGAACTTTCTGCCTTCCGGCGCAACTCCGACCCGTAAAAGTCTGGAATCAATTTTTTTTCTCAAAAGCAGCAATGGTTCACTTTTTTCCAGGCCGACCCAGAGAACCCGCGGCGCGCCCCTGGGAGGGAAATACCCGACTCCCTTAAGCTGCAGGCTGAATGCTGCTGCGCTTACTTCGTCCAGTATATTTTTGATGTCGCGAAACAGCGCGCCATCCACCTCACCAATAAAACGCACCGTGAGGTGCAGCTGTTCAGGGCGCACCCATTTTGCGCCTGGAATGCCAAATGACATGGATTCCAGATTTTCCTTAATTGTGTCAGGCAGATCAACGGCGATGAACAGACGGGGCATAATTTATTTCTGAATTCTGAATTTTGAATTATGAATTATGGCGGAACAGGGTTACATTTCTATTTTAATATTACCCTAAAATTTAAAATTCAAAACTAAAATTGCGGATCTAATTCATTCCATGCAAAGCCACCCAAAAAAAAGAGAGCCGTACCGCTGGCAACCTGGATGGGACCTGATAGATACCATATTGCTGGATATGGACGGCACCCTGCTCGACAAGCATTTTGACGACTATTTCTGGGAGCATTATGTCCCGGAAATTTTTGCCGGGAAAAATGATTTAACGCCTTTGGAAGCCAGGAAGGAACTTCTGGCCCGCTACAAGAGCATAGAAGGAACCCTGGCCTGGACAGACCTTGACTATTGGTCAGAAAAACTTGACCTGGATATCCCTGCCCTCAAACTCAAGATCAATCACCTTATTCAGGTGCATCCCTTTGTTGTTGACTTTTTGCAGTATTGCGCAAATTTAGAGAAGAAAGTACATCTTGTGACAAATGCCCACAGCAAGACACTTGATATCAAGATGCGGAAAACGGATATCGGCTCCTATTTTGACCGTATTATCTGTTCCCAGGATATTGGCCTGCCGAAAGAAGATCCGGAGTTCTGGGAGCGGCTTGAATCACTGCTTGGTTTTGATAAGCAGCGAACTCTTTTGGCTGACGATAATGAAAATGTCCTGCAGGCTGCACAAACCTATGGCATGGGGGTGCTTATTTTTGTTGCCAGGCCGAGCAGCCGGGCAGAAATTCTCTATTCGGAGAAGTTTCCATCCATAGTCTATTTCAAGGAACTGATAGTTTAAATGGGCTCGCTGTTCCTTTTCATATTTTATGCGGCCCGGATTTTTCCGGTTTAAAATCAAACTTATTTTCAATCGAGGTACCATATGACTCCAGAGGAAATGCGCGACAAGGCAATTGATCTTTTTAGAAAACGGTTTCATTGAAGCCAGGCGATCCTTGCCGTGTGCCAGGAAAAAACAAACATGGTGGATGAATCGGCTGTCAGGGCAGTCGGTGCATATGGCGGCGGTATTGCCAGTTCAGGGAATGTGTGCGGCATTCTGCTGGGCGGGGTGGCGATGATTTCCAGTCTGTACAGCAGGGGCAATCTTGACGAGAAGGAAAATCCCCGCATGTGGGGTTTGAGCAAAAAGTTCCTGCAGAAGTTTGAGGAATTGACGGAACCCTATGGTGGCATGGACTGCCGGGACATCGCCGGAATTGACTGGAATGATAGGATTGCGGTTAAAAATTATTATGCCAACCCGTTCAGCAGCCGTAAGATCTGCATCAGGCTTGTCGGTGAAGCCGCCCATATTTTAGGCGAGCTGTTAGAGCAGGAAGCGGCAAGAGAAAAAGCGGAGAGGTAGCTTGATTTTTTTAGAAGAGTCAAGCAAAGATTTGACCCTTTTTCATGACCCCTTTTCACAAACGGGGCAATAATCCGGCAAGTATTTTTAAATCAAGTCAAGTGATTACCAGGTCAGTATACTTTGGAAATATCTTGACTTCATGAATGATTCCTAAACTGTGAAGATGTACAGAGGATATATTGAATCAGTTTTTGTCAGATAATAGTTAAGATTATGGCAAGTAATATTGATTTTCGTTCCACTCTTTTTTCCACCACATTGTGACACTTCCCTATTGACTTATCAGCTCATTTCATATTAAGATTTTTTTAAAATATTTTTAATAATTTCTCTTTAAAAT
>Ga0102955_1000165_pt1 | contig 14484 bp, 14 predicted proteins | sample SalPonF2_A_D1_MG_FD_78512 | JGI IMG/M metagenome (GOLD analysis project Ga0102955, IMG submission 78512) | Salt pond soil microbial communities from South San Francisco under conditions of wetland restoration - Salt Pond MetaG SF2_A_D1_MG ... | reverse complement strand
TGACTACTTCAGCTTTTACGATTTGAACAACGGACAATTCTTAAAATGCAAGAAAGCACAAATATTTCAGCTGACTCATTCGTGATTGGCCGCTCCCCGAAGGCTCTGGTGTTAACGGGTTATGGCCTCAACTGTGACCGGGAAACCGCTTATGCTTTCGAGTTGGCTGGGGCCGAGGCTCATCGAATCCACATCAACCAACTGCTGATGGGAGAAGAAATCGGCCAAAGTGCCAGGTTGGAAGATTATCAAATCCTGGCCTTTATCGGCGGTTTTTCCTGGGGCGACGACCATGGGGCAGGAGTTCTCCTGGCCACCAAGCTACTGTACACTATCGGCGAGCAAATACTCGGCTTCATCGAGGCGGGAAACCTGGTTATAGGCATCTGTAATGGCTTTCAGGCCCTGGTTAATTTGGGACTGTTACCTGGTCTCGATGGAGATTACCGTTCTCGCCGGGTGGCTCTCATTGGTAATGACTGCGGCAGCTTTCGCGACCAGTGGGTAAACTTAACGGTGGAAGAAGACTCGATTTGCGTGTTTACCCGGGGCTTGAAAAACCTGGAACTTCCAATTCGACATGGAGAAGGGAAGTTTTACGCTGAGAAAACTGTAATCGGCCGCCTCCTGGAACAAAACCAGGTGGTGCTTCGTTATGCCGGCAGCGAAGGTAATCCTGCCATGGGCAGCTTTCCTGAAAATCCCAATGGTTCTTTGGAGGATATTGCCGGGATCTGCGACCCCACCGGGAGAGTGTTCGGTTTGATGCCTCATCCAGAAGCGTATAACCACTGGACCAACCATCCGAACTGGACCCGGTTCAAAGAGCGTTTCCGCCGAGGTGGAGAAGCGTACCCCCAGGAAGGCTGCGGCATCCAGATATTTCGCAACGCTGTTAATTACTTTAAATAAAACAGTTACTCAATTTCGAACTACTCCGTTGGATCGAGTCCCAGTTAATCTGAATTGCTACACAGTGACCGTATTTGTATTCTTGCAAAGATTCTCTATAGGTGAGCTTTTTCTGGATTCCTGCTTTCGCAGGAATGACGGTGGATAGAGATGTTCGTCATTCCCGCGGAGGCGGGAATCCAGGCGGCTGTGGAGTTTAGGTTAAAAGATTATTGTGGTCAATTCGATCAGGAGAATTTGGAAGGCCCAGTAGCGTATGTGTCAGTTCTGTCACCAGCATGGTGAAGGGAAAAAGTGGTATCTCAAGGCAGAGCACTATTCCCAGGATCTGTTGTCTGATCTGCGGCGGCGGACATTTATCAAGGATTTCATAGTGGATGTCGGCGATGGCCATGCAGAGCAGCTGGAAAAGAAATTTCATTTTGGCATGCAAGCTCCCGCCTGGCTGCGTCAGACTTATTACTGGTTTACTGAGAGAAGCTATCGGAGGGATCACTACGGCCAGGTGGTTCCCCTAGAAGATCTCGACAAGGTTTTGGATCTCGCAAGCTCCATCGTCAGAATTCCCTGCATCTGCCGCAAAAGCAGCACCGGCAAAAACGACGCCCGTTACTGCTTCGGGCTCAGCATTGATCCCGAGAAGTTTCTGGATATAAAGGAGGCCTTTCTTGAGACTTTTAGACCCGGACCGGAGGTGGATCTTTTCGAACACTTGAGCAAAGCAGAGGCTCTGGACCTGCTGCAAGCTTATGAAAAAGAGAGTCTGATCCACTCTCTGTGGACTTTCAAGACGCCGTTTATCGGCGGCCTTTGTAATTGTGACCGAGCCGACTGCCTGGCCTTGTTGAGCGATCGCTACGGGCTTCGCCTCTTTTTCAGGGCAGAGTACGTTGCCCAGACTACGGGGGAGAACTGCAGTGGCTGTCGTTCCTGCCTTGCGGCCTGCCAGTTCGGGGCCATCAGTTTTGCGGCGGCCCGCAAAATGGCCTTTATTGATCCCCTGCGCTGCTACGGCTGTGGTGTGTGCCGGAGCCATTGTGAGCAGCACGCCATCCATCTAATCCCTCGAACTCATCATCCCCTTGCTCGCCGCCTCTGGTAGCTTAACGCCCTCGACAGTGTTTACCCACTTTATCCCGTAGACAATATGGGTAATTTTACCCATTTTATCTACGGGATGTTTTGGGTAATATTTTCGATAAAATTTGTTATTTAGATAGCTTAGGGGAATAGTGGTGTTTGGTGAGCTTTGGATAGAAAGTTAGTATGGGGTTTTAATCATAGGTGATTAGATGGCTTGCTGAAAGATGATGTCGGCCCCTGATATCATTAAGAGAAGGCCCTGCCTGTTGGTGCTCTTTGCCACCCTCACCCAGTTCTCGTCACTCAGGCCGCGCTCCAAGGTGGTGAGCATAAAGCCACCTTCCAGTTTTCTGCTGCCCTTCAGTAACATGAACTGGCGATGATTGGTAAAGGCAAACAGAACCCAGCCGTTGGTTAATAAGTAATTGTAGTCGCCCGGGTATTCATTGATTAGCCCCGCGGTACTCTGGCACAAGGCTTCGAAAAGAGCAGGCAAAGCTGGAGGTGATTTTCGCAAACGCGAGCACAACTGGTCCCGGAGATATTCAAAAGCTCTGGCCGAATCGCTGTGGGCATCCTCTATTGGATTTGAGCTGGTTTGGTAGCGTTCAACCGCCGGCGCCTTGCCATTGTGAACGAAGAGCCACTCATGACCAATGAATGGAAGCACAAAGGGATGGGCATTACATTCATCAACGGGGCCGCTGGTTCTGAGGCGGACATGGCAGAGGATAATCCTACTCTTCACCACCCGGGCCAGCCTCTGGAAGCTGTCATGCACCCGACCGGCAACATAGGCGCCTTCGGCAGATTTTTCCACCAGGGCACGGTGCTTTTTGAAATAGCCTATGCCCCAGCCATCCATGTTTTTCCTGGCCTTAATGGCAAAGAGGGGCAGAGACTTTGGGGCGGAATAATCTTTCCCTGCTGACAGAGCAAATAAATCGCACATCTGGCTCACTTCGTTCGCTGCATGGGGCAGAGAGCATGGAGTATATTATCATTAATACCCTACTTGTCCTGAGCTTGTCGAAGGGTGCTCTATGCCGTTTACACAACTGACCACGGACAACAATGAACTATTAAATATCGTCCAGATACAATACATCCGGGCCGGCTATAACCATGAGCTTGCCCTGGGAATTTTCGTCAGCTTCGATGGGCAACCATTCGTCTGGGCTCAAACGCTCTCCTACAGAGGTGACCAGTAAGATATCTCCAAGTTTTTCAGATTTCTTCAGGAGCAGAAGTCGCCGAGAGTTGGAAAATCCAAAAAGCACCGATTCGTTAGCGAGGAAAAAGGTGTACAGGCCGGGATAGTCGGACAGGAGCTTACGGATACACTCCCGTAGAGCCAAATAAAGCGTCCCATAAGGGTAGTTTTCCGTGTGACTTATTAATTGATCTCTCAGATACTCGAAAATTCTGGCAGCACTGACATTGGCCTCCAGCCGCGGTTCATTGACGGTCTGGTATCCGTCAATATCCTGCTCTCTCCCTACATGAACAAAGAGCCAAATATGGTCCAAGAAGGGAAGGGTAAAAGGATCGTTGTGAGCACTATGCTGACCGCCGCTCAAGGGACAGCTGATGTGCGATACTATTATCCTACTGTCAATTACCCGAGCCAACCGCTGGAAGCTCTCGTGCACCTGATCTCCATCGTAGACCTGCTCGGATGATTTTTCCACAAGAGCCTGACCCTCGCGAAAAAACCCGATGCCCCAACCATGCATGTTCTGCTTGGCCTTTTCGGCGAAAATAGACAGATAGTCTTGGGCGCTATAATTGTAGCCTGCCGAAAGGGCAAAAATGTCACACATAGCAGCTCCCACCAATGTTAAGATTAAGTAGCTGTTTGTTTACTTGCCTGGTTTGCGCTCTCGGTCGTTTTCCGGCGTGGTATACGAAGTTGGGCTTCGGAGATGGCAGCGGGCAACTGCCCGCTTCCAACTAGCTGGAGAAAAGTTTGATTCGGTCCGCATAGCCTAAGGCGTGGTAGATTACGTAGATTGTTTGTAGCCACTTGTTCCCATTGTTATGAAAAGTGATGGTTGGGATATGTCCCTGACTCATTTCCACCAGAAACTGGCTGAAAATGATCCACTGCATAGCGTCGTCGATATGGGACAGCACTGCGGAGTGATAGCGAAATTCAATGGTGGAGCGAAACCAGTACGAGTGGAGATTCAAACCGTGATAACGGGTCTTGTCGTAGCGCGGATATCTGCCCTCCTCTGGATCGTAGCGGTTTTCCGGCGAATACCATAATTTCTTGAGCCGGCAGTTGCTTGGTCCGCACACGGGATCGCAGTCTCTCAAAAAGGCCTTAACATCTATTTCCATGGGGCGACAAGTATTTTTGTTCTGGCGCTCTCCCGGGATGAGCAGATAAAAGAGATTTTCCATGGGGTGAACGAGCTTCACGAGCTCTTTGAGGTTTTCACAGCTGTACAAATCTTGATCCACTCCATGATGAACATGGAAGCCGCACGACCCATCAATATTTACTCTCTCGATCTCATTGAGAAACTGCATGGCCTGGTAGACTTGTACGAGTCCTCCAATACCACTCAGAATTGGACTGACGAGTTCGGCGCCATATTTGGTGTGAAGTTTGCCTCTCACGGATGTGTCTTCCTCAAAATGCCACGAGTCGCTGTCCGCACCAAGGGCAATATTGGAGTCGGAGCAAAGCTGTGGGAAGCGCCGGCCATCCCTGGCTCGAGAGGAAATGTTGTAAGGCTTGATGATGCCGTTATCAAGAGGGGTTAGAACGTAATTCAATCCGTAGAATTCGATTTCGACGCCAAAGGTACGGTCCTCAAAATAATGAAGCATGGGATACTGGTTCTTGAGCCGTACGATGAGCCAATGTGGGGCAGTCATCTCAGTTCTCATCCTTCCCACTGGAATGGTACCGCGACCGAGTCAGTGGTAACGATCGGCGAGCATTCTTTTCTAATTTTCGCCGGACAAAATTTATTTTATCAGAAATTACTATAGGTCACTACAAGATAGTTAATTGTCCTCCTCCATGATAATTCTGGCGTCTGCCACCAAGGCGCCTTGTGGATAGGCAAACACCGGGTTCAAATCAATTTCTACGATTTTGGGGTTTTCTTCGGCGAGCTGTGCAACTGCCAAGAGACAATCAGCCAGTGCATTCATGTCCACTGGTGGCTGGCCTCGATATCCGGCAAGAACAGGATATCCTTTGATCTGCTGGATCATTTCGAGCGCATCTTTCCGGCTTAGGGGGGGATGCCACAATACCACGTCACGAAAAATTTCCACCAAAACCCCACCAAGACCGAAAAGCATGATTGGACCGAACTGGGGATCGCGGTTCATCCCGATGATGACTTCCTGACCAGCAGGAGCCATCTTGTTCACCAAAACACCGTCGATCTTGGCCTGGGGGCATGAGTTCTTCACTCTTGCAAGAAGTTCGCCGTATGCTTTCTCCACCGCTTCTGGGGTGTCCAGGTTGAGTTGCACCCCACCAGCATCGCTCTTGTGGACTATGTCAGGAGAACTGACCTTGAGAGCCACCGGGAATCCCTGCTTTTGGGCAATCTCACTGGCACTGCCAGGGCTTTCAGCAAGAGCGAAAGCGGTGCAGTCCAAACCTTTTTCCGCGACCAGTGAAAGTGCCTCGTGTGGTGGTAGCTGAATTCCAGTTGCCGAGAGAGTGAGTGTTGGTTCTTGGGGGGTTGAAAGCGATTTCCGGTCCATGACCTGGGCCAGAGCCTTAATCCCGCGCTCCGGTGTAGGAAATACCGGTATTCCCTTGAGATGCATACGCTCCCGTTCCCGTCGCTCCACATCAGCACCACCGAGAAAGATTACCAGTTCATTGGCCGCGGGAGTTACGACCTCCGAAGCACCTTCCACCGGATCGCCAAAAATAACACCCAGGGTGTCGAAGTGATCCCGAGCTTCTCGGATGACGTCTCCAAACATCTGGGCCGTGGCATCGCCGGTAAGATCGATGGGATTAGCCTTGATGGCATGGGCCGGGATCAAAGGGGTGATTGCCTCAACTACTTGCGCAGGTAAGGGGGCCGCATCCAAGCCCTCCTGCTCCGCCTGATCCGTGCCGAGAATTGCAGCACCACCAGAGGTGGTGATGAAGACAATGGTATTGCCCTTTGGCGGCTTAAGATATGCGAATGCCTTGGCAAAGTCATAGAACTCCTCTATGGTATAGGCCCGGCAGACGTTATATTTCTTGAAAAGAGAATCGTAAATGGCATCAGCACCGGCCAGAGCCTTGGTATGTGACTCCGCGGCCACCTTGCCTTTGGGCGTGCGACCGGACTTGAGAACTACCAAGGGCTTCTGCAACCGATCCATTACCTCCAAGAACTGGGCAGGCCGTTTTATCCCCTCTATGTAGGCAGCAATAACCTCGGTGTTCTCATCGTGGTTGAAGTAGTCAATGAGGTCGGCTTCATCCACGTCAGCCCGGTTGCCCATGCTCACAAAGCTGGAAACACCTAGTTTTTCCTCGGAAAACCAGTCCATCATGGCAGCTCCCACCGTGCCACTCTGGGAGATGACCGCCACTTTGCCGGGGTAGGTGAGCAAGGGCCAGGAAGCACAGATTGGATGATGGGGATTGTTCACTCCCTGGCAGTTGGGCCCAATCAGTCTTACTCCGAATTTACGCGCTACTTCAGTTGTTTGCTGCTGCAGTTCCTCACCCTCGGCTCCAGCCTCACTGAACCCACCGGTGATGATCACAGCGCCCTTTACGCCCTTCTCCCCGCAATCCTGAATAGCCTGGGGTACGAATCGCGCCGGTATGATGAGCACAGCCAGGTCAGGCGGCTCTTGAAGCTCCTTGACATTGGTATGGCAGGGAAGGTCGAGGATGGTGTCAGCTTTGGGATTTATTGGATAGACGGCTCCCTGGTAGCCGCCGTCCAAGATGTTTTTCAAGATCTCGTGGCCCAGCTTGTCAGGACTGGTTGAAGCCCCGATTACTGCCACACTCTTGGGCCTGAGAATACCATCCAATTGGCTTACCGAGTCAGGTAGCGTCATTTCACACACCTCCTGTGGACGCAAAGCACAGACCGTTATGTTGTCATTTATTGTCACTTGGCCACTCAAGGTGGCCGTCATTACGCTACGCTGTCATTTATAGTTATATGTTGTTGTATTGTTTTTACGACCTAATGACGGGCGTAAGCCCAAATGACTCAATGACGGCGAAGCCAAATGACCACGAGCACTATGCGCCATGTGCTTATTACTTATATATTTTTGGCCTTCTCGGCCATCTTAGCGTTGAACTTGTCCGCATTAATGATAAAACGTTGATGGGTGGCCTCGCCGATCTTGTCCACCTCGTCGAAGCCTTCCACCTCGTAGGTAAGCTTCTTGCCGTCAACTTCAACTAGTTTGGCCTCGAAGCGCACGTTCATCCCTATCGGTGTGGCTGCCGTGTGCAAGAATTTCATGCCGATCCCCACAGTTTGCTCACCTTCGCCAAGATGGGGCAGGACCATCTCTGCACATACTTCCTCGAAGTGTCCCACCATGGCGCGAGTGGCATAGACATTGGGCACATGGGGAAAAACTTTTTGCGCCGACAGATCCTCGGTGACTTGCCGTTCCATTTTGTGAGTCATGCCTGGTTTCAGTTCTTCACTCATGGTTCATCCCTCCATCACTAAATATTCAACAGAATAGGTGAAATGTTGTAGTTGTGGTTTCTTGTTTTGCTTGAACTCAAGTCTGCCACACATGAATTGGGAGTGGGGTAATGGTGAACAGATAAACTAAATTACCAGGAAGTAATGAGGGAAGGCAAGTACTATGCGTTTGGATAAGCAGTGAGGCCATAGAATCTACGGGCATTCGCTGCTGTTATCGCTGCTATTTTTTCCTGAGGATGCTGGCGTAATCCTGCCAGACGGGAAATAATGGTTTCGAGGAAAGCTGGCTCGTTTCTGCGGCGGTCGCGCCGGGGGGACAAGGCGGGACTGTCGGTTTCGGTTAGGATTAGTTCTAACGGTACTTCGGTGGCGACCTTCTGAAGTTCAGAACTGAAAAGAAGAATGGCTGAAAATGACAGGTAGAAACCAAACCTGGTGATTTGTCTCGCCACCTGCCTCGGTCCGGCAAAGCAGTGAAAGAGCACCGGTGTTTTGCACCCTGCGACTACTTCCAGGGCAGCCGCTTCTGCCTGTCGGGCATGGATGACCAAAGGCAGATGCAAGTTCTCGGCCTGGGTCATGGATTCCTCTAACACCACAAGCTGCCGTTGCCGCAAGCGGGGATCCCTGGTGTGATGGAAATCAGGGCCCACCTCACCAACTGCGACAATTTCTTCTTTGACATTCTTGATCGTTTGCCACAGCTGGGCTAATTTCTCTTTTTTGAGTGTCGCGGCAGTTCTGGGATGGACTCCGGCGGTCACATGGATGAAATCAGAATGTTGCCTCCGAATGGTCAAGCTCTTCTGGAGGCTTTCTGGATCAACGGCAGATATTACCACTCCCTCCAAGTATTTCCTGGCGCGCTGGATCACCGCATCCAGGTCATGATCGTATTTATCTGAATAGAGATGACAATGGGCGTCGATCATCGTGCCACCATACAAGTGTTTGGAGAATGATTGAACCACGGAAACACAGAGGTCCCAGCGCGGCTAATCCGCAGCCAAATTCGAAATCCGAATATCGAAATCCGAAACAAATTCGAATTTCCAAAATCCAAATGACCAAAACACCAAGAATTCTTTTTAGGTAGTCAGGTTTTGAACATTTGAGAATTCGGATTTTGGATTTGTTTCGTGCTTCGTGCTTCGAATTTCGGATTTATTGAACAATATGCTCTAGATGAACCAACTTTAGACATTTTAGGCATTTTAGCTCAATTTTGACATTGGTCTTATCCTGCCTCTGCCACAATTCCATAAAGACTCTCTTGCAAGTGGGGGTGATCTCGGAGTTGGTCTCCCGATCCAGACAGGGTGATTCTGCCTTCCTCGAGGAGATAGGCTCGAGTGGCCACACTCAAAATTCTGCGCACATGCTGGCCAGCAAGAAACAGGGTATATCCATGGCCGCGGATTTGCCTCAGGGTATTACAAAGTCGATTAATGTCTTTGGGTGCCAGACCCAGAAAAGGATCATCAAGCATGAGCAGTCGGGCACCGCTCATAATACCTCGAGCGAGAATCAACATACGCTTCTGTCCACCACTAAGATTCTTGGCGAGCTGGAGCCTCTTGTCAGCCAGAACGGGAAAGAGGTTAAAAACAAAATCAAGTCTGCCCTCTTTTTGCTGCCGCGAGATGTAGGCTCCCACCTCGAGGTTCTCCATAACGCTCATCAGGGGAAAGGTCTTCATGCCCTCGGGCACATATCCCAAACCGCGACGTACAACTTTGTGAACCGGGAGATCTTGAATGCGCTCGCCCTGGTAACTTATTTCTCCCAGGATGGGGCGCAGGAGTCCAGCCACTGCTTTCATAAGGGTGGTCTTGCCCGAGCCATTGGGCCCGACGACGGAAACGATTTGCCCCTCACAAACCGTCAGGTTCACTCGGAACAGTGCCTGGATATCCCCGTAGAAGTAACTAAGGTTGCGGATCGCTAGCAAAGGTTTTTCGGTGTCCATATCAAGTATCTCTATAATAGGCGCTAAGTCATTGTGCTACGTACATTGTCATTTATTGTCACTTGGCCACTAGAGGTGGCCGTCATTACACCACGCTGTCATAATGCCTGCGGCGTCATTTGTTGTCATCAGGATATTACGTCACGGTGTCATTCATATATATAAATATATAATTGTGTTTTCTTTAAGACCTAATGACGGGCGTAAGCCCAACTGACCCAATGACGGCGAAGCCAAATGACTACAAGCGCTTTGCGCTTGGTACTATGCGCCATGAGGCTCATCCTCATGCCTCATACCCAGATAGGCTCGGATTACCTCGCGGTTTCTCATGACCTCCTGGGGCCTACCTTCTGCAACCTTTTCTCCATGGTCGAGGGCCAATAATCTGTCGGATACCCTGAGACTCAGGCTCAGGAAATGATCAATGATAAACAGCGTCACCCCACGCTGCCGCACCCGACGAACCAAGTCCACCGCCTGTTTTACTGCTACAGGACTGAAACCAGCCACCACTTCGTCGAGGAGTAGGAGGCGGGGCTGGGTGGCTAGAGCCCGGGCCAGGTCCAGCCTTCGTTGCTCGCTAAGAGTGAGATCTCCGGCTGGTGTCTGTTCTTTGTGAGCAAGGCCTACCAACTCGAGGAGCTGCTTGGCTGAGTCAATATCCGTGGATTGAGCAAAAAGATGAAATTCTCCACCAAAGACGCGGCCCACCACCACATTATCCAAAGTGCTCATCTTCGCAAATGGCCGGGAGGACTGAAAGGTTCTACTGATACCCAGTTTCTGGATCTCGTGAGGTTTGCACAAAGTCGTTTCTTTGTTGGCAAACAAAATTCTGCCGCTCGTTGCTCTGTGGCGGCAGGTGATCAGATTGAACAGAGTCGTCTTCCCAGCCCCATTGGGTCCAACGAGACCGACGATTTCACCTTCGTCGATGCTGAAATCGATCTCCTTCAGGGCCCAATGATCTCCGAATTTTTTACTCAATGCTTCCAGTTTTAATAGAGACAAAATGTCCCTTTCGCAACTGCCCCCAGACTCCGGAAGGCATGAAGAGGATTGCTAGAATGATAACTGCACCGTAGAGAAATTCATGACCTGCCGGGAGTAAGGGGTGAAAGATGAACTGATCCACGGGATAGAGAACCAAGGCTGCCAGGGCCGGACCGAGAATGGTGAATCGGCCTCCACAGATGGCGAAAATCATGGGTATGGCTGAGAAATGGAGCCCGTAGACCAATCCGGGTTCAAGGTAGCGTATAAGGTGGCCGTAGCAAGCACCTGTGATTCCGGTGAAAAAAGCACTGAGCAGAAGCGACAGCAACCTATACTTCTGCACCTGAATTCCTATAGCCTCAGCGGCAACCTCCTCCTCCCTGAGTGCCTGGAGAGCCAGCCCCAGATTGGAGCGAAACAGAATGGTTACCAGCACCAGCAATACCAGACCATAGCCGAGAACAAAATAGTACGAACCCACGAGACTGCCACTCATATCAAAATGATACGAGCCCAGGCGCAGAGAAGGAAGCCCGGGCAGCCCCACCAGTCCCAATGAGCCCCGAGTAAGTCCGTCCCAATTGTCAGTGATTACTTTGGGGATTTCAACAAAGGCGAGGGTCGCCAAGGCGAAGTAAGCTCCCCTGAGTCGCAGGCAAAACAACCCCATGATCGCAGCAATTCCTGCGGCCAAGACACCCCCTAGGGGAATAGTGGCCCAGGGGGAGACACCTAGATCGAGACTCAAAAGGGCCGAGGTGTAGGCACCTGCTCCGAAGAAGGCGGCATGACCCAGAGAAATGGAACCGCTCACACCAAGGATATTCCAGGCCAAGGCCAGAGTTGCCAGAAGCAAAGCATGGGTGAACACTTGCAGGACATAGTCGTTATATCGGGCAAACACAGGAAGCAAGAGCAGTAAGACCAGTCCCAGAACCGGAGCAGCCCAGGCGACCTGCTGCGGTATTGCCTTCTGGCTTGTGGTCTCTTTTTTCCGCATTACTGCTCTCTTTCGAAAATGCCTTGGGGTCTAAGCGCCAGTAGAGTGATGAGCATTACTGCGCCTACCAGTTCCCTCCAACTGGTGCCCAAAAGAACCACTGCGCATGATTCTGCAAAACCCAGGATCCAACCACCCAGTATCAAAGTACGAATTCGGCCGACACCGGCGAAAATAGTAATGGTGATGGCCAGCAAGGTGGCCTGTAACCCAGCAGTGGGGTAGAGATAGTGGACGCAGCCGTAAAGAGGCCCCGCTAACCCTATTAGTATTGCCCCAATAGCAAAGGCGAGAACCCCCATGCCACCGACATTGATGCCGGCCAAAGCGGCTGCTTCTCTGTCTTGGATGGTGGCTCGCAGGGCTTTGCCCAGGAAGGTGTGACGCATGAGCAAGTAGAGGAGGCCAATCACCAGCAGTGAAAGGGCAAGAAGGGTGAGCTGGCCGTAGCTCAGGTAGAGTGTATTGAAGTGGAGTCCTTGGTTAAAAGTGGGGACTCGAATGAGGCGATAGTCGCCGGAGAAGAAAAAAAGCATGCCGTTTTGAAGCAAGATGGCCAGGCCGAAGCTTAGCACAATGGAGTTCATTTCCATGGGCTCTCTGAGTCTGGAAAATAGCCGCTGCAGAATTAAGCAAACAACAAGGGTTGCTAGGATTGCTGCGGGAAAGGTAAAGAGGAGGGAGATCCCGTAAGTTTTCCAGAGCCAGTAGGCCACATAGCCGGCAAGAACAAGCAGTTCGCCATGGGCCAGATTAAAGGTGTGGGTGACCCCAAATATCAGAGCAAAGCCCAGGGCAACCAGGGTGTAGAAAGAGCCCAAGGTGATCCCGGATACTAGAACAGTGGTCCACATGAGCCCTACTTTCGTTGACTCCATCTAGGCATGGGATAGATGGCGGCAGCAGTGGAGCGTTCTGGGGGATAAACAACTTCAAATTTCCCCTTCTGGATTTGAACAACCAGGTGCTGGTAGTGGTGTGGATCCCCGTGTTTATCGAAGGCAACCCGCTCCATGGGCAAAACAAGATCGAGCTCTGCCAGGGACTGGCGGATATTTGGCCCGGTAAGTGGTTTTTTCTGGTGCAAGACATTCTGCATAGCTGCAAGCACAGCCCGGGTTGAGGTGTAGCCATGCATGTTGGTGGTATTGGGTTCCCGGTGGAACATGCTCCGGAACCTCTCCACAAAGTCTTTTGAGGCTGCCTCAGTATCTGGGTTGGTGATGCCAGGATTCCAGGCGAAGGTACTGTAGAGATACTCGGCATTTTCCCCCATCTCACGAACAAAGCTTTCATAGGCAATCCCAAATGGGCCGATATAGGCCTTGGGGGATACCCTGTTTTCTTTGAGTTGGCGCACAAGGAGAAGATGATCGGCAAAAAAGCCACCAGAGACAATGACGTCCATATTCATGCTGGCCAGCTTGGCAATGAGAGGGGTGAAATCAGGAGTGCCTGGTCGGAACTTTTCCATTAGCATAACAGCAATGCCGCGAGACTGCAGGCAACTCCTCAGGTCACGGGCGAACTCGGTGGAACCTGGTGTGGCTGTGTGGAGAAGGGCCAACCGTTGCGGCCGCAAACTTTCAGACAAGATACCGCAAAGAGGCTGCACAAAACCATGGAGGTTGGCAACCCTGAAAAAGTAAGGATTTTCGCGTTGGGTGAGCTGCTTCTGGAGACTGGCACTGGCTACGTAAGGTACTTCATATTTCTTGGCCACTTCGCTGATGGGTCCCACCAGAGAATCATTGTAGCCGCCGGTTAGGGCCATCACCTTTTTCCAACCACACAATTCTTCGGCCCTGGAAATGGCCACATCTGGCTGGCTCTGGTCGTCCCGGGAGATGAGTTCCACTTGCCGACCGTTCAGTCCGCCCCTATCATTCACTTCAGCCACCGCCACGGCTACGCCTTGATGGATCTCTGAGCCCTGCTTAGCAAGCCTGCCGGTGAGGGGATTGATTTCACCGATCTTGATGGTGGCGGCCACCGCAAAAGTAGAATAACACCAGAAGGCAAGCAGGAGCAGGCAGGCAATGATCGGGAAGCGTTTGCAACAAAGCACCGTGTTACCTCCTCAGTTGTAAGCCCGGATATTTCATGAATTGCTGTCGCGAGACCACGAAGATGGTTGGGCCACCTGGCAACCGCAGGGTGTTGGTTTCGAGGCGTACCTGAACGGTACGTCGCAGGGTCCGACACCCGAGGACGCCAGGAAGGACGGCCATATCCGTGGTCGCAGCAAGTGATTCATGAAATATCCGGGCTAAGATGCTCTGTGGCCATCTTACCTAACTTTTCTGGTTGATAGAAGAAAAAAAAAGTACAAAGATTTGGAGATTTAGAGATTGGGGAATTAGGGGATTAAGGAATTGCCGAATGCGGATTACAAAAGACCCACAATTCCTGAATTCCTCAATCATTTAATAATCATCTTGTAATAAAAATCCCCCCAACCCGCAAGGGGGATGGGGGGATTGGTGATCTTTGCCGCTTAGACCCTATTTGGGTGGGCGCAGGTGACGGCGCAATAGCTTACCTGTGGGGGTGCGTGGCAGTGATTCCATAAACTCTATGGCCCTGGGCAGCTTGTAGATGGCAATGTGCTCCTTCAAGAACCCTTTCAGTTCTTCAAAGAACTCTTCACTGCCCTCTTGCCCCTCTTTCATCACCACAAAAGCCTTGGTGATCGCGCCCTTGTCTGGATCGGGAATACCGACCACACCCGCTTCAGCCACCGCCGGGTGCTTCTCGATGGCCTCTTCCACCTCAGCAGGACCGATGCGGTAGCCGGAACTCTTGATCATGTCGTCTTCGCGGGATACGAAGCAGATGTTGCCATCTTCCTT
>Ga0102955_1000164_pt1 | contig 14558 bp, 21 predicted proteins | sample SalPonF2_A_D1_MG_FD_78512 | JGI IMG/M metagenome (GOLD analysis project Ga0102955, IMG submission 78512) | Salt pond soil microbial communities from South San Francisco under conditions of wetland restoration - Salt Pond MetaG SF2_A_D1_MG ... | reverse complement strand
TTGCTTGTCAATTTCTCTGTAATGAAATTATAATAATGCTCACCTGTATATTCTGCTCTTGGTGTATCTATCCATTGAGCAGTAGGGTCTAAATCAAAATTTTCCCTTGCAACCTCAATCACCATCTGAGCTATTTCATTCATTGAATGCCATTCAGAAAGTTGATTCCATGTCTGAACAACCATTCCTTGAGCAGGATTCTTCAAAGCAATCATCAATGCCTGAATCGAATCATTTAAGCTCAAGAAGCTTCTCTTGTGCTCTCCTGCACCATAAATCGTCAAAGGTATACCCAAGACTGTCTGAACCACAAATCTATTTATAACTGTTCCACCTGCTTCATCAAAATCAAATCTTGAATATATACCATATTTATCAATTTCAGGTGTATAAGCTCCAAAAACAATCCCCTGCATCACGTCTGTACATCTAAGAGACCATGCTCTTGAAAGATAATCAATCAGATATGTTGAAGCTGTCTTACTTGTATGATATATACTCCCCGGTCTCCTTGGAAATATCATTCTGTTGGATTTTCGTCCTTTATGTTCAAATGAGAAAAATCCTTCCTCAATGTCAATGTTTCCATAATGATCATATTCACCTGCCGTACCAATGGTGATATAATGACATTTAGGGCAATGCTCCTTGATATACCATAAAATATTGTTAGTTCCAATAATATTATTCACTAAAACATTATTGGCAACCCTTCTTGATATCATGCTGTATGGAGCACTTGGATTATGTGCTAAATTGAATATAACATCAGGTTCAAATTCCTCAAACCAACTTTCAATATCACCATCTATTATATCAATTTCTTTAAAATCAAAACAACCGTCATAATTTTTGAATAGTTTTGCTTTATCCCTCATTTTCATGATGGGAGTTGCAGACTTGGATTTCATGTCTTCTCTAATCCATTGCCTTCTCCAAAAATTGTCAAATCCCATCACATCATAACCTTCATTCAGCAATCTTTGTGTCAATGCATTTCCTAAATACCCATCACAACCTAAAACAAAAATCATTTCCCATTTCTCCCCACATAACCTTTTAACAGTCTTTCTTTGGCACTATCGGTCATGTTGTCAATCACCTGTTCAATGGTTTGTTTTCTGTTTCTCATGCCAAAGAGTATATTTTTTGCAGGACAATTCTTAATTGCCATTGCGAATTCCTTTTGATCTTCAATATCCTTATATGCTACCCAATGCTTATCTATATCTAAAATCATTGTTTCATAAGCTTCTAAATATGGGTCAAATTCTTTTTGATCTTCAGGAAAATAGTTCAGATATTCCTCATGGTCATTCATTAAAACCAATAGAATAATCCGTTTTTCGTTTATAAGTCCATTCATCCTCATATTGGCAATTGCCAAATAAGCAGGATTTTTTATTTTGATTCTCCAATCACCAATTCTTGCAACATATCCTTCATCCATTGCAGGAAGCTTTTTACATGCAAGTAAACAATCATCCCAAGTTTCAAATTGATAAGATTGTGGATACTTCCATTTAGCACCTTCAGGTATAGTCCAAAAATAGCTTATTTCTCTGCCATAAAAAGCACCTGTTTCTTTGCCGCAAATATCTAATAAATAGACACAAGATTCTTCATATGGTTTCACAACTCTTGATTCAGGAGATACCAATTCAAAAATTATACATAGGTCTTTTGATATGTCTTTAAATACATCATTCGGGTCTCCCCCAAAGCATCAATAAAAATTTCTCTGAAAGTTCTGCCTGTAGCAGTTTCCCCTTCTGCAAATGCCATTTGTCTTGTTGCAACCTGCCATTTGTCACCATCATAATATACAGGACATAAGCTACCATCTATTTTTTCATCAACAGTAGCCTTTGAAATATCGAACTCTTTTGTTCTTTGGTCTTCACCGTAATTATAAAACCTATCAAAAGCTCTACACATAACCTCATGATCAGGCTTGCTCAAGATTAAAGCTCTACATTCCTTAACAATAGGGTCATGTTTAGGTGAATCAATCTGACTATAATTCAGAACAACCCTATCATCATATTCTTTGACCTTGATACCATATCTTTCTGTCAGGTCTTCATACTTGTGTTTTTGAAGAAACTTGATTACGTTCAATTTTTCTAATATCCTCTATAATAGTTGTATCATTTTGTGGTAATGTCCAATTACCTAACCAAAATCCATCTTTAACTTTTAGAACACAACCTACTTCGATTATATAATAATATTCACCTGTAATAGGATATATATGTACAAGCTTCTTTATTTGAAGATAAAAATTTCCGGGTTTAATATTTTTTTTCTTTAAAATATTATTCCAAATTTCATTTATTTCAAATTTAAAATTAGTATTTTCAAAATCCCATTCATAATTCACAACATATGTGCTTATTTCTTTTAAGGTTTCTTCTGCTTTTTTATCTTCTTCTGTAGCATAACATGATGTAATTAAAAGAAAAATAAATAATATGCTACTCATTATCTTCCGGTAATCTAACATTTTCCCCCCTTTCTTTAGCTTCATTATAAGCTCTATAATATTGAGATGTATTTCCATCCCAATCACATATATCAGATTTTGGATTATATTTCAAGTTAAATTTTTGTCCTTCAGCACAAAAAATTTTCTTACCCTTCATGCCACACTTAGGACACTTGGCATATTTTATAACTGTATTTTTGGCTAAATATTCGAACTCATTATCACATGATTGACATTTAAAATCATACAAAGGCATTATTTATCCCCCTTTGAATACCCATTTTTAGCTGAATATCCTTTCATTCTATATCCACTTGGAACAGATATAATTCTTTTTGCAGTAAGATCATTACAAAATTGACATTTAACTATCTCTTGTTTTGATGATATCGGCAAACTTGCAACTGTGATTTTCATGCATTTATCGCATTTAAACTCATAAATTGCCATTATTTTCTCCTTATTAAACCAATATTTCCTAATCTAAGATTCGGTAATGGTGGACAACCATACATCATATCATGATAAAATGTAGGCCCAACAACACCACTCTCAACCTCAAATAGTTTCACATGACAAAATCTCTCAAGCACATCAATATTTAGTTCAGAAAATGCTTGTAATTCTGCCGCAACGTGTGACATATTTGGTATATAATCTAATACAAGATAATCTTTCCCCTCATCAGGTTCATAATGTTGTGGACTTCTTGGAAATACCTTTTCATTATTACTGATAACAGTAAGACTACCCAAAGGTTTATAGATTACACCTTTCTTTAATTTCTTGACATTCTTTATCAGAACTGATGCTGATGGTAGGTTATTAAGTAGATATGCAGTTAGATATGGATTCACCGATTCAAAAGGAATATCATATCTTATCAACCAACTCTTGATATAGTCAAAAGGTCTCTTTAAAGCTCTTTTACTCAATCCATATCCAAAGAAGGTCTCAATGAAATTTCTCTTAATTCCATCGGGATTTTCTCTTGCTACATTTTTAAGAAAATCAGCTTCAGTAGGCCCAAGATTAGTTTGGACAATTTTCTTTCTAACTTCCCTTACCTTTTTCTCTCCTACAAATTCTCTGAACTTCATTGATAAAACTCCCTATACTTTTTATTATAATTTCAGGACTAGTATCGTCTGAAGTTGGGATTATTGTGGATTTAGTATTCCTAAATCCATATATTCCTGTATCTCTATATTGACCGGGATTTTCCCCCCAACTAAAAACATGCTTTGCCTGTAAATTAGCTATCCCTGTCCAATAACTCAATGGACAGATTACAGCTTTGGCCTTTGTTATATATTGGATGATATATTTCCATCCATTCTCAAAATAGTCTATTTGATTAAGAACCACATTATCTTTGGAGAACCATGTATCTATACTCCCAACTACTATGATATCATGGTTCTTTTTCAACCAATCGTAAATATAAGCAAGCTTTTCCATCCTTTCTTGCTTTGCAGGTATAAAGACTATTTTATCATCATACTTCTTTGGAATGTTTATTTCGACTTTAGGTATTTCTTCAAATATCTTGTTATAGATACTGTAAGGTTGAGTTGCCTTGGTATAGGATAAATGATGAATTTCAATTTCCTTCCTGTTACAGCACTCTTTCTCAAGTATCTTTTCCTTGAAGGTCTTTAGAATTAACCTGAAGTCCTTCTTGTTTAACTTTTTATGAATATATCCCTTCTGTCCTCTTTCATCCCTTGAGAATTGTTGATAAACAGGTATAATGTTTTCTTCAGGAATAAAATCATAAAGAAACAACCTGTTCACATGGGTAGAAAGATATATTTTATCCCACTCTATAGCTTCAGATAACCATCTTGCATAAGGTCTGAATGTAAATATTTCTTCTTCCCAACTTCCAATATAAGGCCCAATAGCTAAAATTTTCATACCGTTTCGTTTTCATCAACAATGATCACATTGCCTTTCCATTTATCAAGTACCTCTATTTTCTCATCATAGATTTTCTTGGTAACTGCAATAACTTCTGTATTCTTTAGCACGTCCTCAAATACACCTTCCATCAGAAAGAAATCCCTTTCCTCTTTCGTAAGATTCATGAAGTTGAGAAGAATCTTGTTGTTCTTTCTAAAAAAGCTGATTATCTCTGCTTTTTTCTTGTTCATTACATAATATTTCTTCTCTGTTCTTCTTAGTATCGAATTGTATTCTCTAATGTTGTCTTCAACAATAAATCTATTCGTTTTTGAAAAAAGATGTAAAACTTCTCTCACTAAATCATAAGTTGGCATTGCAAAATCCAACTTGATTAAATGTACTCTTGGTATACTCTGATATGCATCAGAACCATAGTTTTCCTCATTTACACTAATTAAGTCACTTCCGATTGCTGTTATTCGCATTTTTTAATTCCCCCCTAACATGTTTGATATAGATAATTTAGTATAGGCTTGTGAATAGCTTACAGAATTTTGGGTAATTAAATTGTACACGTCCATTCCCTCATTCTCACTTCTTACAATATTATTTATATCATCATAGTCCTTATATTTAGAAGGATATAAAAAATATTTGACTTTCTTAGCATAACGATTCTTTTTGAAAAGTTTAGCTAGAGCTTTGTATGCTTCAGAATCATTGTCCAAAGCAATTATCACATTTTCATCAGTTAATTTTTTTAATTCTACAATTAATTCTTCTGATACTTCCTTCCCCAAACAAGAGGTTCCCTGATTCTTTACCATGAAGGCATCAATCAATCCCTCAAAGACTATTATTGACTTGCTTCTGTCAAATCTATGTCTATTCAGGATAATCAATTCCTTTGGAGCAACAGGATTATCATATTTCGGTTTCAATCCTGTCTTTGGTATCCTTCTTGCCTGAAAATAGATTATTTCTCTGTTCTCATTGAATATAGGTATTATTATTCTATTCCTATATCTTCCTTCATAACATATATATAAAATGCACTCTGATGGTATCTTTCTTGACTCATAGAATTTCTTCAAGGCCCGAACATACCGATCTTCAGCATCATATATGCTCAAAGATTTTTGTCTTATCCAATCAAAATTATCATAGTTTATTTCTTTTTTGGTAATCGGGTTATCAACCTTCTTACTCTTTCTTTTAAATTCCTTTTTAACTTGATTATTGCCCTTCCAAGTATAAAAAAGTTCCTTCTTGGCATCATCATAGCTCTTGCCTGTAACTATGGAATAAATCTCAATGAAGTTTCCATGTCTGCCGCAATTCCAACAATGCCAACCGGGAACACCGTTATTCCAATCCATATTGAATCTTTTTTTATATGGATTCTTTTTAGAGTCTCCACAAATCAAGCATCTTGATAAAAAGTGAGTACCATTATTGCTTACTTGTGTCTGCTCAAAATTCTGCAACATAAATTGTGTCACAAATTCAAGGTCTAACATTATACTTCCTCATATTCAGGACAATTAAAATCATATGGAGTATGCAAGATTGATTTTCCATTATTCTTTTCCTTCCATACTCCTAATTTGCAATAAACTTCATCATTCTTTGTTTTGCAATTAAAACAAGATGTGCAAAGTTTAATTGTAGTTGTTTTTTCTTGCATATTCTCTTACCTCTTTTTTTATTTCATTCGGTAAGGCCCGAAAATATCTTTTGTATTGTACATTTGTTTTAACATTTAGCATTTCGGCAACTAAAGCAGTTACCTCAATTGGATTTAGATTTTTATTTTTCGTCTTAATCATATTATAAAACTTTCTCAATGATTTCTTCATCACATTACATATTATAGGTTCAGCACATCCAATTTGTTTAGCAATGTCTCTTTGGGTCATGTGGATATCCTTTTCATAAATTGTACAATGAATTTTATCCATATTATCCTTTTCAAAAAATAAGACATGATTTCCAACAGGATATGCCTTTCGATTAACAATTTTATCCATATACGTCTTCTCCTTATAATTCACATGTTCCTGATGAACATGCTTGTTCTTCTTGATCTTCTGTAGTTTCCCCTTTTGCTATATATTCCTTTGCTTGTTTTTTCGTCAATCCATTAAGTATTTGTCCTTCTCTTGAACCATCTACATACAATGTCACTCCTTTTAGGTCTCTGATGTACTCAAGCAATAGCTCTGACAATTGTTCAGCTTTGAACCCTTTAGGACAATTAATAGTCTTAGAAACAGCACCATCAAGATATTTCTGAACAGCTACTTGGGTCTCAAAATGATCTTGAGGTTTCAAGTCTGTTGAGTCAACATACCAATCAGGTATTTTCTCATTATTGTCTATTATATTTCTGTACATTGGATGGATGTAAGCTCTATCACCAATCTCATCATGTCTAAGATATGCTTTGAATGGTAATGGTTCTATTGAGCTTGTGGCTTCAGGCAGGAGTGAAATGGTTCCTGTAGGTGCAACTGCCATTATACTGACATTTCGAATACCATATTTCTTGATGTTAATTCTCATTTCAGCAGGAAGTCTTTTTATAAAATGAGCTTTCGAATATTCCCTTGAATCAAACTTAGGGAATGGTTCCTTTTCCTCTGCTAATTTGATTGAAGCTTCATATGCAAAGTTTCTGATATTCTCCATCAATCTTGTAATAACTCTTGTTGCATCCTTTGACCCATATCTAACATTCTTGGCAAACAAATATTCTGCAAGGCCCATCACACCTAAACCAATTCTTCTACCGTCAAAAGCTTTTTGTTTAATATCGTCTATGACATATCGGTTTATTTGGATTATGTTGTCAAGAAAACGGACTGCATTATGTACCGTCCTTTCCATCAACTGCCAATTTGTATTTGTCTTTCCTGTGATAAAATTCGGTAGGACTAAACTTCCAAGACAACAAACCCCATGTGCTCCCAAGGGAACTTCACCACATGGATTTGTTGATATGATAGGGTCAAAATAATATGAATTGTTTGATCTTAGATTATCCCAATTGATAAGTCCCGGCTCCGCACACTTCACCATGTTATCTAATATGAGATTCCAAATTTCCCTTGCTTTTACGGTATTCCAAACTTTATTTTTCCAAACCAAATCCCAATTATCATCAGCTTCTACAGCTTCAAGAAATTCCTCTTGAACTGCAACAGAGATGTTAAAGCAATTTAATTCACCGTCTTTCAGTTTGGCATTGATAAAGTTTATAATATCAGGATGTTGAGCATTCATCATTGCCAATGCCGCCGCACGTCTTGAACCACCTGTTTTGATACAATTTGCTCCTGCATTTGCCCATTTCAGGAAGGATATAGGCCCACTTGACTCTCCCCCCTTCTGAATGATAGGAGCATTTTCAGGTCTCAAGAAGGATGCATTACATCCTACTCCACCACCTTCAGACCAAAGAATACCACAATTCATCTGAAACTGTCCAATCTGCCGCATGGAGTCCTCTAATGGTTCCACATAACAATTAAACAATGTTCCCCTTGGTCTTCCTACATTTCGTAAAATTCTGCCGCCCGGTAAAAACAACATATTATAAATGTCTGATGCAAATTGGTCTGACCATTCTACTATGTCTTTTTCAACACTTGCTCCCCCCCTACCAACTCTTTGTGATAAATCCCCCCATGATTCATCAGGTATCATAGCATATCTAGCTTTAAAAATTTTGTTAGAATTTTCCCCTAATGTCATTTCCTGTCACTCTCTCCCCATCATGGTCACTTCTGATTATACCTATTACCTTTCTACCCATATAATTTCTCATTGGATATCCACAATCAGGACAAGATACTCTTTCTGTTTCAACATACATTTCTGTTTCTTGCATTCCTAATTCATGATTTATTCTTTTTGGTAAATTTTCTTTGAAAAATATATCCCAAGATTTATTACAACTTTGACACTCTTGATTCAACTCACATCTATAATATCTTGGATTACAAAGAATCTCCCATATCCTATGAAAACTTTTAGGAAGTGGATTAGGCCAATCATCTATCTCAAGAAATACCATCCCCACCAAGGAATGTAAATCCATTAATAGTTTCGGGTCAGGTCTATCGAAATCCCATGACTGTAATATTCTTAATAGTATTTTATAAAATTCCATGAAATCAGGACAATCTAACCTTTGTGGATTTTGCATTGCCCTTTCTTCATGTTCTTTTTTTATTAGTTTCTTTTGAATCTCTTTCCAATCACCAAAGATATCATCTTCAATATCAGAAAGAAGGTTTTCATTATTCTTCTTCATTTGTCCATCCACATTCAGGACAATATCTCCAATTTTCCTGTATCTCTGCATCACAATTAGGACATAAAAGGCCAATATTGTCTCTCACCCATTTTTCAAGACCCATTTGCAATAACTTTGCAGTATATTCAATCGGGTCTTTAAACCCCAATGTTTCATCCATAAAATCAGATTTGATGTAATCAATCTTTTCCTCATTTACATCAAAACCAACTACAACCTCAACTATTCTTTTTGCTTCAACTTTATCCATTATATAACTCCTGTAATTTTTGCTCTACTCTGTGATAATCATCAAGAAATGACCTCATATTGTATTTCTCAAAGAATAGATAGATATTTTCCAATGGTGGAAGTGAACTATTGTTATAAGCATCAGCTATACGATTAACAATAGTCTGTGGAATTTTGTCAAAATCCATGAGAAGTCTGTTTCGTTTCAATGTTTGTGAAAGATCAACATCCCCATAGATTTTGTTTTTGTGACCCCTTTCAATGAATCCCCTGATATCATGCTTCATTTTATCAAATGCTTTCTCACCAAAACCGGGTCTTCTTTTTCCCTCTGTAGCTTCAGTAAGACCCCAATCATCGGGAGTTATGATATTCGGGATATCATCTTTCTTTTGACCACAAAAAACAAGCTTTAATAGGAACTCCTTGATGTTTTCGAAATCATCAGGACTATAAAGCTTCTGTGAAATAGAGTCATAAACTCTAAGATTTTTTTTCTTGCCGAATAATTGAAAGTAATCCTCATCTCTTGCAACAATAACACAAGGATTATTAAATGACTTTGCCAAGACCGCAATCACATCATCAGCTTCAGCATTCTTACATTTAATTACCCTAAAAGGCATATGATGTTGAAACTCTTTGGACAAAGAATGCATCTTGGCATAAAGATGGTTCCAATCAATTCTTGATTCTTTTTTCTTGCCTTTTCTTGATTCTTTATATCTACTGTAGATGTGTTTTCTCCATGATATATTATCATCTACAGCTAAAACTACTTCTTGTACATTTTTGAATTTCCATAAGGTTGAATAAATCGAATTAAAAACATTGTATCTCCAAAGACCCCATTGAATATTATCAGGGTCTTCAGTAATTTCTTTTGCTCCGAAAAAGCACCTTACAGCTAAATTATTATAATCGAACAACAACGTAACATCTTTTCCTAAATTCACATATTCCATTACAAACTCCTTTCCACAAATTATTTAACTTTTCGCATGTATCCATCCTTTTCATGTTGAATCCAAAAGGACTGTTTATATCTACTTCCTTGCATGAATTTCTGAACAGGTGTGCCACTTCTGAACCTTATTCTTTTTCGTCCATAATTCATATTTTGGTAAAACTCATCATGTCCTACCTTAAATACAGGTAGGTTATCTCTTTTATTTACAGCATCAGCATAGCAATCGGGAACACCTGTATCTATACCTTTTGGTTCCTCACCATCTTTTGTTTCAGGTTCAACAGCTTGATCTCTGTCTTTTGCTATTTGTGCTTCAGGACTGTCTTGAAAGTTTCCTGCTAATTCACCCATTATATTTCCCCCCTAAACTTTAAATTCCTTTTCTGTTATAAAATCCTCATCCTGTGGTTTGGGTCTTGGTTTTTCATCCCAATCCGAACAAGGTTTACTGTGGATTTCGCCACATATACAAGTACCTCTACAATAAATCTTCATTTATTAACTCCTTCAAAAAGGTTTCATCCTCAATAGATAAGTCTTGTTTCAGAATGACCTTTTTTATTAGCTTCTTTACCAATCCTTCTTTGCCTTTCTTGATCTTCTTAATGGTCTCATCAGGCCCAATTCTAATCTGTTGTATTGCCTTATCAGACCCATCAAACACACCTTTAATTCTTTTATATTTTCTTCTTTGTTCAGTACTTGAATCAAGATAATATTTCATTAATGGTGTCCTGATTTTCGATCTATGATCATCAATGAATTCTTTTAAGGTTTCATTTTTAACCTGTTCAGGATTCATTATTTGGTCAAATAGCCATATCATAGCTATATCACCGAATTCTTTAGCTGTCAAGTTTAAAGTTGCCATGTATTCTCCTTATATCATCAGGCTTTACTTTATCAAAGAATGATTCCATGTCATACAGTATACAATCTTGTTCAGGATTTTGTTTGAACTTTGGGTCATAATGTGGAATTTCTTTAGGACTCCAACAGACCACAATACTATTCAGTCTCCATATCCTCTCATATAATTTTTCCTGTATAAATCTATTTATACCAACAATCCATTTTCTATGCTTTTTTCTGTAAATAAGCATCGGATGTTTTTTAGCTTTTGTGGCATCATCTAATGCCTGTTGCCAAAATTCCTGAACTCCAAACTCAACATCAATGAAATGTTGCCAAAATGAGGTTTTAGGATACCCTGTCTTGCATTCTACCGAAAAAACGTCTGTAAAGAACTTAGAATCATCATGTAGGTGAGTTATATCACCTGTCATATGAATATTTTCGGCATGGACTGTAGCAAGTCCACCTGAAGCATCCTGCCGCCAAAACATATAAGGTTTGGTCTCACCTGTCAACCACTTTGTTAGGAACTTTGACACATTTCTTTCATTTTCACCACCTTTTCCCATAAATTCCCCCTTAAAAAAACAGTTTCTAAGAGTATTTATATTTTTTAGGGAAAAAGAAAAGGGAAATCCACAATGGACTTCCCCTTCTAATGTGATTTCTTTTTGTTACTGAATTGAAAGAACAACAACCTTTCGATTTAACTGTAAAAGTTCACCGAAAATTGATGTTGCACCATTACCAACTACTGTTTCTATCCTATCAGCATCAATACCTCTTTCAATCAAAGCATCCTTCACCGAATCTGCTCTTGCTTGAGAAAGAACCACATTGTAATCACTTGGCCCTTCCTTACTTGCGTATCCATTAATAACAATTAATGTATCGGGATACTCTTTGAGCATATTGGCAAGAGAATCAAGGCTTGCAACTTGATCTTCTCTGATTTCGGATTTATCCCAATCAAAGAATATAGCCTGTTCAATCTTGACAACTTTAGGTGCAGGAGTTTCAATTGCTCTTTCACATTCTTCAAGAGGAAGTGTGGCAACATACATGCTTTTGTTTTCAGGTCTTGTTGAAGCACATGCAGTAACCACAAATAATGCTAATAGCAACACTATTAAATTTTTCATAACAGTTTGTCTCCTTTCATCTTATTTTAAAATGGAAAAGGGGAACAGGTAGCTAATCTATTCCCCCTTTCGCAACCCTCATCATTTGCATATCCTTCCCATTGGGTCACATGTGATTTATCTTTAAATCCCTTATGAGTACTAATATGCGTTTAAAATTCCATTCTTTAGTCTTATCATCTATTAATATTCTCTAATAATCTTCTGCCAAAGGCTGATGGTTTGATGTACTGACATATTACATGCAATTCGGTTATCAATTTCACACCTACTAACTTTCCAACAAAGCATCAACGGATGGACTTTTAATCTAATCTAATTTATCATCTATAATTTAATTTAGTTTCATACAATCATAAGTTTATTCTCCTTATGTACTTTATCTAAGTTTCTTTCTAATTTAATATCTAAGTTATCTTAGTCTATCCCCAAGCATCCCCCCTTATAGATTCATTTCACTTTTATTAACAAAGTGATAGCTTCCCCCCTGTTTCTTCTCTGTAAGACCTTTATTCTTTTTGCCGAAAACCTTTTCTTTGAATTCATCCATCAGCTTAACAATAGCATCAGAAGGTTTCTCTTTTTCAGCTTTGATATTGGCCTTTACCTGCATGAGACTACCACAAGGAGTTTTTACCCTACCGATACCAACAATCTTGAATCCCTTGTTTTTTGTATCTTTTCCTGCCAAGAGACTCAAATCATGATTACCATTAATAAAGTTGGCATCATGACCACTAAAGCTAGGATTGTCTTCATCCCCTGCTCCCATTTCATGATGGGAATGAATAACACCAACAACCTGCATATGATTATATTTATCTGCTACAACCTTGTCAACCAAAGTCTGTGAAGTCCTTTGATCAGGAAGATACAGATCATTGACATGGAAAACATCACCTTCATCTTTTGTTCCTACAAGGTAAGCTAACCATTCCCTAGCCCCGGCCCACTTCATAAACAACATAGCTTTATCTCTTGAGCTTTTGTTCATGAAAACTGTAACTTCTTTAGATGCTTTCGAACAGGCAGTTACACAATCAATCTCAACTTCCCAAAAATCATCATTACCATCTGAATTAGCTTGTTCCTGCTCATCAACCTGCTCATACGCTTTTTCATCATCTACATAAGAAGCACCAACAGGAAGTTGAGGTTGAGCAGGTGCATCTTTATAAATGAAGTACACACCTTCATAATCTTCATCTAAAACATTTTCGGTAATAATGTAATGATAATTGGTCAAGGTATTTTTGACAACCTGAATATCCTGATTGATTCTTTGGGAAATACCCTGAATTGACCATCCCCCTTCATTTGCCATATTAACGATATCAAGTTCCCAATCTTTCATACCTGTATCGAATACATCTTCTTGATTCATGTTATTATCCTCACTTTCTTTAAATTGTTTTCGGATTCTTTGAACATGTCTCATGGAGATGGTATCTCTACCTTCCATATATTCTTCATAATCAGATATGATATCTCTTGTTGGCATATCAACATTTTTAATTAGAAGATTGATAACATGTTGCTGTTTTTCACTTTGATTCATTCTTTGTTCCTTTCTTAATATTTTTCGGTAATTACTTGTATGAATCATCCTTGTAAACCATTTATTGTAATCCATAATTCTTTTATACCATTTAGACAATTTTATGTCAACCTTTTTTATCGGTCAAATCGAAAAAGATGTGGAATTGAAGAAATAACCTCTTTATCAGGATATTTCATTACTTTAGCAACTGCCAAAGATGCAACCACAACAGCAGGAACAACCCAAGATGGAACTATGGTATATCCATCAGTAGATTCCCCCCATTCAGCAATTGTATTATGGATTCCAAACCCTTCACCATCATACCCTGCTTTGAAATATTTTGCTCCCATTGCACCTGCAATTTCCTGATTCTTGATTTGAGCATCACCGTTATCTGTACAGTCAATGACCCAATCATAACCGCTTGCAAGGTCACTAAACACAAAAGGATATGCATAGCAGGTGCATTCTTCTCTTAAGGATTGAATAGCTTTTTTGGTAACTTCAGCTTTATTCTGTCCAAGAAAACGGTAAGGGATATCCAAACGATTCAGGTTATGTTCCTCTAATACATCAGGGTCATAAAGCTCAATATGATCACAACCACTCATTGCAAGGAACTTTCCTACCCAATATCCGATACCACCACAACCTACAACGGCAACTTTTTTGGGAACTTTCAACTCTAAGGTTTCTTGTCTATCGTAAAGGCCCATTTCAAATCCTTTCTTGTTTTAGGTTATAGTCCTGCTTCCCATACATCTTCATCATCTTTATTGATTGATGTTGTTTGTTTTTTATCATATTTCTCAACATCTTTAAGAAGTGTAGCGAACTTAGGCATATCTGATGGTGCTCTAGTTGCAATAGAACCCTGATTGATGGTCTCAAGTACACCTTCATACTCGCTCTTGACAGAGGGCACGGTCATACACATTGAGAGCGCGGTAATGCCTGATGTCCTGAGCGCTTCAATTTTCGGTTTGGTCAAAAATGGTTCATAGTTGATAGGCGGTTTTGCGCCAAAGCACATCGTGTCTATCGAAAATGCCTCAGCATAGATTTGTTCTGGGTTGGATTGATTTGGATTGTTTTGAGAC
>Ga0102955_1000158_pt1 | contig 14780 bp, 7 predicted proteins | sample SalPonF2_A_D1_MG_FD_78512 | JGI IMG/M metagenome (GOLD analysis project Ga0102955, IMG submission 78512) | Salt pond soil microbial communities from South San Francisco under conditions of wetland restoration - Salt Pond MetaG SF2_A_D1_MG ... | reverse complement strand
GGGTTCGGCGACGAGCTTGACCGAGACCAGCGCCTCCGGATTGACCTGTTTCAGATCGAAAATCAGCTGCGCGAGATCCTCGATCGAGTAGATATCGTGATGCGGTGGCGGAGAGATCAGGCCGACCCCGGGACGCGCGAAACGCAACCGCGCTATCGTCTCGTTGACCTTGTGCCCGGGCAGCTGCCCACCCTCGCCGGGCTTCGCGCCCTGGGCGATTTTTATCTGCAGCACCTCGGCGTTGACCAGGTATTGCGGTGTCACGCCAAAACGCCCGGACGCCACCTGTTTAATCTTGGAGTTACGCTCGGTACCGTAACGCGCCGGATCCTCGCCACCTTCGCCGGAATTCGACCGGCTGCCGAGCCGGTTCATCGCGATCGCGAGCGACTCGTGCGCCTCGGGAGAGAGTGCGCCCAGTGACATCCCGGCGCTGTCAAAACGCGGCGTAATCGCCTCTACCGGCTCGACCTCTTCCAGCGCGACGGCCGTTTTATCCGACGGCAATGCGAGCAGGTCGCGCAAACAGGCGACGGGGCGGTCATTAACCAGTGCGGCGAACTCGCGGTAAGTCTCCATTTCTCCCGAGCGTACCGCCGCCTGCAAAGTCAACACGACATCGGGATTGTAGGCGTGGTACTCACCGACATGGACGAACTTCAGCAATCCCCCATGCGCAACCGGCTGGCGTGGATCCCATGCCCGTTTGGCGAGTTCACGCTGGTCGTCGAGGAGATCGGCGAAGCTGGCCCCCTTGATCCTGCTGACGGTCCCGGGAAAACACCGCTTTACGACTTCCTCTGACAGGCCAATGATCTCGAATAGCTGGGCGCCACGGTAACTCGCTACAGTGGCAATGCCCATCTTCGACATGATTTTGAACAAGCCCTTGCGGATACCGCGGCGGTAGGCGCGGCCGAGCTCGCGGCGCTGGCTCGGATCGATCCTGATCTCGCCGCTACGGGTCATGTCGAGCAGACACTGGTAGGCGAGATAGGGGTATATCGCCGTCGCGCCATAACCAATCAGGCACGCAAAATGATGCGGATCACGCGCCGTGGCCGTGTCGACAAGCAGGTTGCAGTCGCAGCGCAAACCGGTCTTCACCAGATGATGATGCACCGCGCCGGTCGCTGCCAATGCGTGGACCGGAACGTGGCCCTCTCTCAGGTTCTGGTCGGAAAGTACGACCAGCAATTTGCCACCTCGGACTCCCTGCTCGGCGCGATAACAAATCTGCTCCAGAGCTTCTTCGATCTGCATGTCCTCGGGAAAATTGAGATCGATATGCACATGACTGCATCCGAATGCATCGCTCTGCACCAGTTGGCGGAACTTACGTTGCGACAGAACCGGAGAGTTCATCACGATCTGGGCGGCATGCTCCGGCGCCGGCATGAAAACATTGCACTCGCGCCCGATCTGGGTCTGCAGCGACATGACGAGGCGCTCGCGCAACGGATCGATCGGCGGATTGGTTACCTGGGCGAACTGCTGACGGAAACTGTCGTACAGCGAACGGACCCGGTTCGACAAAACCGGCATGGGCGTATCGTCGCCCATCGATCCGACCGCCTCGTTCTCAGTCTCGGCGAGCACTTTCAGAACCTGGTCACGTTCTTCGAATGTCACGCCGAACTGTTTCTGGAAAACGGCAAGCGTGTCCTCGTCCATCGGTTCGGTCGTGAGCGTATGGTCCTGCAACAGGCTGTCGAGATAACGGACTCCCTGCTTGAGCCATTTCTTGTAAGGAAAACGGCGCTTCAACATGTCGTCGATGCGCTCGTTGTTTAGTATCGCCCCGGTATGGGTATCGACGGCGAGCATCTCACCCGGGCCCATCCGGCCCTTGGTGACCACGTCCTCCGGCTTGTAGTCCCACACGCCGATTTCCGAGGCGATCGTAATGTGACGGTCACGAGTGATGACATAGCGAGCCGGGCGCAACCCGTTGCGATCGAGCACACAGGCCGCGTAACGGCCGTCGGTCAGCACGATCCCGGCGGGCCCGTCCCAGGGCTCCATGTGGGTAGCGTAATACTCGTAGAACGCGCGCAGATCGGGATCGAGGCCGTCCACGGTCTGCCATGCCGGCGGGATCATCAGGCGCATTGCCTGCGGCGCATCGAGTCCGCCGGCCAGCAGCAGCTCCAGCATATTGTCGAGCGACTGGGAATCAGACCCCGACAACGAAACGACGGGCTGCAGTTCTTTTAGTTGCGGCAGAAGTTCGGAATTGAATTTTTTGCCGCGCGCGACCGCCCAGCTGCGATTGCCGCAGATCGTATTTATCTCGCCGTTGTGGGCAAGATAGCGAAATGGCTGCGCGAGGCGCCATTCCGGCCATGTATTGGTAGAGAAACGCTGATGGAACACACATACCGAGGTTTCGAGCCTCGGGTCACTCAAATCGGGGTAGAACTCGCCGAGAAACTCCGGCATCACCATTGCTTTGTATGACAGCGTGTTGGCGGACAGGCTTGCAACGTAGAACACCGGGTCGTCCGGTTCGAGTGCCAGCTCCGCGCGGCGGCGTGCCACGAACAGGCGGCGGTTGAAATCCGCCTCGTTCATGTCGCCGGACGCGCTGACGAAAACCTGCTCGATCCGCGGCAGACTGTGCAACGCCTCGGCACCGCAGGCATCGCGATCAATCGGGACGACTCGCCAACCCACGACCCGCACACCCTCTCCCTTCAGCGCCTCGGCCAGGGATTGCCGCGCCTTGTCTGCGAGTTCCTTGTCCTGGTTCAGAAAAACCATGCCGGCCGAGAACCGGCTGCCAAGGGTGATACCTGCCTCTGCCGCGATCGCGCGCAGGAAGCCGCCAGGTTTTTTCAGCAACAGGCCGCAGCCGTCACCGGTCTTGCCGTCCGCAGCCACCGCGCCACGATGGGTAAGGCGGCGCAGGGCCTGAATAGCAGTAAGCACAAGCCAGTGCGAGGCCTGATCGTCAATATTGGCGATTAGCCCGAAACCGCAGCTGTCTCGTTCGAATCGGGGCTGGTACAGCCCGCCTTCCGGTGCTTTTGTCGGTTCGCTCATCCGCCGTGTGGTTCGCCTTCTCGGTTATTGCAGTGCACAAACGACAAAGCTACGCCGCCAGTGCAAATGCTGTCAATCCGCAATCGCCAGTGATTGAGCGTCACCGGCCCGGGGGCGATAACCTGGATCGCCCGCTGCAACGTCCTTGGAATCAATGGCCTGGCTGCCTGGACCGGGCAAGGGTCAGCGCCAAATTGTCGGCCGAGCACCCATATAAATCACAGTGGGATCGAAGAATCAATCCGTCCTGGCATCGCGCCAAGCGCCGCTGGGAGGCCGCGCGATCGCCGCGTGCCGCGCTAACGGTCCGCGCTGCGGGCCCAGTCGGCGCGGATCAGCCGCCATTCGCCGTCTGCGGCGACCAGCTCGAGTTCGAACCGGTAAAAGTCAGCCTGGGTCTCCCACCAGGCTTGCTCTACCTCGCGCCCGGCCAGCGCGGCTTGCAGCGTCGCCCTGGCCCAAACCGGCGACAAAAGCTCAATCTTTTCGACATCGGCAAACACCCGCAGCGTCTGGTGCTGCAGAATCAGAAACCGGCAATAGTTCACCAGCGCCGTCTTGTCGTTGCCGCGTCCATCCGCATAGTCGCTCGCAATCAGGCTTCTCAAATCACCCACGTCACGCCGTTCAGCGGCCTCGATGGCACCACGAATCCAGGCTCGGACCTCCTCTTCCGGGCCAACATCGCGCTGGCAGCCCGGCGCAAGGGCCAACGCAATCGGCAACAGTATCGCTGCTGTGAAGCGTCTCATCGCTATTCGCCGGACTCCCGCTCCGGACCCGGCAACGCTGCGAATCCAGCTCACCTGGCGCCGTCCGCCCCGCCACCGGAGACGACCCGGCCGTGCCAGATCCCGCCCGCGCTCCAGCTCCGCCAGGCCCATGGCAGCCATCGCATCAGAGCGAACGACAGCCACAACGCCCATGCCAGGATCACGCCCTTGTAAACCCACAGCGGCAACGACAGCACGCTGGCTTCCGGGAGCCCGGACTCGACCTGGTCCTGGAACCAGCGCAATTCGTTGCCATGCGAACCGGCCCCGGTGATATGCATGTCGGGTGTCGCCAGCAAACCGGCCGGGATTGCCGAAACGAGCGAGATCATCACAAAGAGGCTGAGCAACGCAATGCCGAGCTGGAGCGAATTAAACAGGTTGCGGCCCCAGTCGGGGCGAGCCCGGCCACGCCAGGCCAGTACGAAAACCCAGATTGCAAAGGCGATTAGCAAACTCCACGACACGGTCGACAAACCCAGCCCCAACAACAACCAGTCGCGGCGCCGCAGCGGCGTGCCCGGCGCGGCGCCCAGCGCGAACGCAACTATCACGAATATGGCGAGCTCCGACCAGTACAACACGGCGGGGCCGAGTTTCGGGCCGCTGGCCCACAGCACCCAGCGGTTTTCCGGCATGCTGGCAGCCAGCGAGACGTTGCTCGCGGGCATTCCGAGATCCACCTTCGACATATGCCAGGCCGCGCCCAGCCCGGCGTCCTCACGCCACTGCAACCTGACGTTGTGCGCCCCGGGCACGACAGGTAACAGAAGCCGGCCCTCGGCCAGTTGCAGCGGCTGGGGGCGGCCGTCCACGCTGGCCGACTCGAGAATCGCGCTTGCCGGGAGCTGCAGAGCCTGCTCGCCGGCACGGGTACTGCGATAGGCGATAGTCAGCGTGTGGGAGGCGGTCCGGGCGCCGACGTCGGCGAGCATCGAAACGCCGTCGATCGCCAGGCTGGGGCCTTCGGACGCCAAGGGCCGGGTCACTGCGAGCTCCAGGGTCTCGCCCGGCCGGGGATAAAACTCCAGCGTCCATTGATCGCCGGCAGGCAAGGCGGCCGGTCCCAGTCCAGCCGCTGCTACGCGCCACTGCGAGCCAATCCTCAAACGCCACACCTCGGTCCACGGACCATCGGCGGAACTGGTCAGGCGCAGGGTAGAAACCGGCTCCAGTCTCGACTCCCACCCGCGACTGTGCTGGGAGCCACCGAGACCGACAGAAATAAGGCCGGATTGCACATCGAGCCCTTCACTCAGCACGGTCTCGCCGTCGACCAGCGGTATTTTCAGATCGATGGCACCAGATTGAGGCGCAACTCGGTCGACCCGGCTGATCACGCGCCATTCGACGCCCAGATCGATCTGGCGCCGGAGCCTGACAAACGGCGGGAAGCCGGCCGGCCTGAGGTCGCCTGAACCCGCAGTCGCGCGCCGCTGCAACGTCAACGTTGCCGCCGCCAGTCGGCCATTGCTGACGCCGATCACATCCCAGCCTTCCGCATCGACAATCACCCGCCGGGGCTCGAGCGGAAACACGATTTCGACCGCATCGGCCGGCGCAAGCGGCCCCGACATCCGCACGTCGTGTGTGCCGGCGGTGAGTTTCAGGTAGGCGACGCCAGCATTGCGCAAAAGAAACGGCTGGGCGACATCGTCGACGATGATTTCCCTGGGCATCCAGCCTTCACTGGCGCCTGGCACCGGCAGTGCCATCTCGACCATCGCATCGGCAGCGAGCTGCAGCTCGAGCTGGTCGCCGACCACGACAACGCGGGATACGCTGATGTGGGCGCAATCCGGAGCACACTCAGGCGGCTGGGTCAGACGCCGCTGCAGCTCTTCCAGCACAGTCTCGCCCGGGATTTCCGCTCGCGCCTCCGGCGCCATCGCAGGCACAACTGCCGCGATCAAGAGTATCGCGGCGGCCGTGCCAGCCGCGCTGTGAGCGCCGCCGCGGCGCGGCGGCCATTTGAAACACGACGTGGCAATCCACCCGAGCAACCCCATAAGCGTGAAAATCGCCCCCAGACGCCATGCGGAATTTGCAAACGGGCCCAGCAAAACCAGCTTCATGGTCTGATCCGGCGTTACCGGACCGTTCCACTGCAGCCGATAACGGTTCCAGCTCCAGTCCGGCACCCCGGGCCCGGTCTGCAACAACGTGCCCGGGGCATAACGCTCCATCGGCACATCTCTTTCCCAAGGCCGTCGCTGAAGCTGCGATGCGGGAAGATCCGTCTCAACGTGCTTTCTATTTGCCTCCATCAAGGCAGGCACCCCGGGTGGCGCCGCTGCATGCATAGTGGCCGCATCCTGCGTCGCTAATGGCCGTTCCGAAACCAACTCCGGCGGCCCGCCCCGCCACCACGGATTTTCGAGTTGCGGATAGATCACAAGACGCGCCTGTGCGGCGACAAAGGGCAGCGCAACGACAACCGCGAGTACCAGCGCAACCAGGCGATAACGCAGCGACAAGGCACGCAGACGGCCCTCCGGCGCAACCCGGGCAAGCGCCAGCGCAAAAAACAAGTTGAGAATGACCCAGCCGATGTAGCGTGCGTCGACGAAAACCAGAGCCATTGCGGCCAGCGCCAGCGTCGCGGCAGGCCACCCCAGCAGCCGGCCGGCGGCGACGCTGATCAGCAGCACGATAAAAATATCCAGCAAACTCCACCGCTCGAGCCAGGCGCCTTGCGCAGTATCGGCGCCCGCCGCGGCTAGCAGCCTGTGATTGGGCGGCAGGTTCAGCCAGATTGCGACGCTGTCGAGGTCATGTCTCCAGCCGCTGACCGGAATTTCCGCGACCCCCGCATCGATGCTGCTGAGCGCTTCGAGCTGCAGCGAGCGGCGGCGTAATTCGACCCCGGTATCGCCCTCGGTCTCGCCCCCGGTGATCAGCAATGTCTCGCCGCCCTCGCTGGCGTGACGCAGATGAAACGGCGCGCCCATGTCGAGCCGCCAGCCCTGTACCAGCGTGCCGCCAAGCACGTCTCGCGCCAGGTACCCGTCGCCGTCGAAATTCAGCCACAGGCTGCGTTCGAGCCGCAACCGGTTGCGTTCCTGCTCGCTGCTCCCGCGGCTGCGCTCGGCGATGCCGTAACGATCGCCAGGCTTGAGCAAATACGCTGCCGAACCACGCCATTCGGCCGGCACACCGGCCTGGGCCGGATCGACCGCCACACCGCCCTCGAACTGGCTAACCCGTAATTGCGGCAACGGAACATAAACCCAGATTTCCTCTTCCGGCCACTCGCCGCCTGCCGCGCCGAGCTCCGCGCTCTCCACAATCCCGGTGCCGCGAGCGCTCAGGTTAACGACCCAACTGCCCGGCCGCAGCTGCATCCGCAATGCGCCGTCCTGCTCAATCCGGGCCGGCAGCGGAGCATCCAGCGCGGTGGGCACGAATCCGTCCGGCAGTGCCTTGCCGAGCACGACCTCACGCGCCGGCCCCGACACGTCGAGCATCAGACGGGTACGCAAGAAGACCGGGCTGCCGTCTTCGAGGCGGCGGAAAACCGTGATGCTGACGCTGGCCTCGGTCGCCGCCTGACGCGGCCGGTCCCCCAGCCAGAGGTAATCGTCATCGCGTTGCGGGAAATCGATACGGCGGCCATCGACTGCCAGCTCGACCACGCCTGTCGCGGCGGGAACGCGCAGACGTCCGGGGCGTTGCTGCCACTCGAAACGTCCTTCGATACGACGTACTCCCGCTTCTAACCACACCGCCGGCCCGCCACCCTGCACGACCACCGCCGCCGCCGCACCGTCGACGGTCAGCTGCTCGGGCCAGTACACGACGCCGCCGGGCAGAGGCACCCATCCGTCGGCAAACAACTCCCAGGTCTGTCTGAAACCGGCGCCGGCCGCATCGACCTCGAGCAACATCACGCTCGGCCAGGCGCAGGCAAAACCGGAACGGTCGCGGCTTGCGGGTGACAATATCGGGCACTCGCGGTATTCGAGGCCATGCATTACCCAACGCACCCACGGCTCCAGTGGCTCGGGAACAGTCGTCGCATCCTGGGCGACAACCTCAACGCCTGCCAACAGGAACGCACCTGTTATCGCAACGGCTCGCGCGATTCTCTTCATCCGCTTCCCTCTCCTCAGGGTCGACGGGTCAGGCGGCTGACCGCGACGATCGCCAACACCGATATCAGAACGCCCGGGACGATCTCATACAGATCGAATATGCCACCGGAGAGCTGCTTCCAGACGATTACCGTCACCCCGCCGAGCAGAATGCCCGCGATAGCACCCTGGCGGGTCATTCCCTGCCAGTACAGGGACAACACGACAGCCGGACCGAACGCCGCGCCAAATCCCGCCCACGCATAGGCAACGAGTTCGAGCACCTTGCTGTCCGGATTACGTGCCAGCCACAGCGCAATCGCGGCAATGACCAGCACGGCCACGCGCCCGACCCATAGCAACTCCTTCTCGCTCGCATCGGGTCGCAGGCGGCCCTTGTAAAGATCCTCGGCTACGGCCGATGAGGCCACCAGCAGTTGCGAATCGGCGGTGCTCATTACCGCGGCGAGAATGCCGGCGAGGCAGATCCCTGCAACAACCGGATGGAGCAGGCCGGCAGCCAGAACCATGAAAACCTTTTCGCTGTCCGCGCCCACCAGCGGCGTATCGAGAGCGACGATCCCCGCCAGCCCGATAAGCATACCGGCGAACAACGCGACACTGACCCAGCTCATCGCGATCATCCGCGACGCGGCGATTTCCTCGGCGCTGCGAATCGCCATGAACCGCGCCAGGATATGCGGCTGCCCGACATAGCCCAGTCCCCACCCGAGCAGCGAAATCACAGCGATAACCGAAAGGACCTCGCCACTGCTGTCTGTGAAGGGATCCAGCAGGAACGGGTTGACTGCCTCGAGACCGGGGCCGAGCGCACCGAGACCACCAATCTCTCCAAGCGCGATAACCGCGACCAGCGACAGCGCAAAAAACATCAGCAGCCCCTGAAACAGATCGGTCCAGCTCACCGCGAGAAATCCGCCGACAAACGTGTAGGCGATCACCGCCGCCCCGCCCACCGCGACGGCCCAGCCGTACGGCAGACCGAATACCGCCTCGAACAGCTTGCCCCCGGCAACCAGCCCTGAACTGGTATAGAAGGTAAAAAAAATCAGGATGAATAACGCGCACAACATCCGCAGGATGCCGCTGCGGTCATCGAAACGGCGCTGGAAATACTCCGGCAACGTAATCGCATCGTCGCAGCGTTCGGTCGCACGGCGCAAACGCGCGGCAACGAAACGCCAGTTGAGATACGTCCCGACCAGCAAACCGGCCAGCAACCATACCGACTCCAGGCCCGCAAGATACGCGTACCCCGGCAGGCCCATAAGCAACCAGCCGCTCATGTCCGAGGCCTGGGCCGACAAGGCTGTTACCCAGCGCCCGAGACGGCGGCCACCGAGAATGTAATCCTTGAGATTTTTGGTGCGCCACCAGGCGACCGCACCGATCAGCAATACGACGACGAGATAGATCGCAAACGTGGCGGTAATAAGCGGACTGAATTCAATCATCTTGTTCATCGCAACTGCAGGCGCGTGTCACTGTGACATACACTCGGGCACAGGAAAACCTGAGAGCCCGCCCAATATGGGCCGTGGCCGGCAAAAGGATTCGCGCTAATGACGGGAACCAAAATCGATCTCAACCCCCAGGCCGAACAGATGGCCGATGAGTCGATGCTGCGGACGCTGCGGGCACAGGCCGCGGCGATCTGGCCACAGGAGCGGGAGCTGATAAAGCGTTACGGACTGGCCGCCGAGTGCCGGATCCTGGTCAACCGGCCGCTGCTTTCACTTCGCGTCGACTTCGTGACCGTTGATACGTTGCGCGTTCCGCGCCAGACACTCGCCGATCTGATGGTGGCATGGCGCGACGGTTATTCCGTGCCGCTCGCGCGTCACGGCGATATGGACTATGCAGATGTGGTGGCACATTTCGACGCAGTAATCGACGCAATCCACGATCCCAACGAGTACGTGCTGTGGCAGGTTCCGGTCTGGAGCGCGACACTGAAATCCTGACCCCGCCCAACCGGATCCGCTTCGCCTCCGGCAGCAAAACGGCCATCGGGATGGTCCCGTTGCGGCAAATTTTCAGTTCGCGCTTTGCAATAGCGGCATTTCGCATTAACGTTGCAAAGATCTCATGAGGGTGGAGACATGGGAAACAGCGATCGACCCGGTGAAATTCTCCGGTTCTGGTTTGCCGAAACCTCGCGCAACGCATTCGAAGTCGATGCCCGGATGGCGCTGTGGTTCGGCGACGAGCGGCAGCTCGCAGCGACGATCCGGGATCAATTTCTCGACGACGTGGAACGCGCCAGCCGCGGCGAACTGGATGACTGGTCGGAACACCCGCGCAGCCGGCTGGCGCTGATTCTTCTGCTGGACCGGTTCCGCCGGACCTTGCACCACGGGACTCGTGCCGCTTTCGCCAAAGACCATGACGCCCTGCGCCTGACCGTACACGGCATCGAACGCAAACACGATCGCGAACTCGGCGCGGTCGAGCGCGCATTCTTCTACATGCCGCTGCAAAGTTCGGAGTCGCTGAAGGTCCAGGAGTTCTCGGTGCGGATATTCAGCTCGCTGCTGCGCTCGGTCGATCCGTCCTGCCAGGCAACCTTCCAGACCTTTCTCGATTTCGCCGAACTGCATCGCGATATCGTGCGCCAGTTCGGTCGCTTTCCTCACCGTAACAAGACGCTGGGGCGCGCCGATACCGCCGAGGAGAAAGCCTATCTCGGTGCCGACTTGCGCGGTTTCGGCTAACACCCGGGATCGAGTACGGGCACAAAAAAAGGGGCATGGTTGTCAGCCATGCCCCCCGTGTTCGACACCGAATTCCGGCTACTGGCGCCGGCTCGCAATCCAGCGGTCGACCTTGGCTTCCAGCACGTTCAACGGCAATGCGCCGTCCTGCAGCACCGCCGCGTGGAAACCGCGGATGTCGAAGCCGTCACCGAGTTCGGTTTCGGCGCGCGTGCGTAACTCTCGGATCTTCAATTGCCCGATCTTGTAGGCCAGCGCCTGGCTGGGAATCGCGATGTAGCGGTCAATCTCGGCGACGACGTCAGCTTCCCCAATCGATGAATTGTCACGCATGAAAGCCAGAGCATCGTCGCGGCTCCAGCCTTTCGCGTGCATGCCTGAATCCACGACCAGGCGGATTGCGCGCCACATTTCCGCCGTCAGCGCGCCATAGTAGGAGTAGGGATCCTGGTACATCCCAAGTTCGGAACCCAGCGACTCCGCGTACAGACCCCAGCCCTCGACATACGCCGTGCTGCCACCGAAACGGCGAAACCGCGGCAATTCGTCGAGCTCCTGCGCCAGCGCGATCTGGAAATGATGTCCGGGCGCGGCTTCGTGCAGATAGATCGCCTCTATGTTGTAGCGCGGGCGCGACTTCAGGTCGTAAGTGTTTACATAGAACACCCCGGGCCGTGAACCGTCCGGTGACGAGGGCATGTACGAGGCCGCCGCCGCAGACTGCTGGCGGTATTCCTCGACCGGGCGGATCTCGAAGTCCGCCTTCGGCAGCAGCGAGAACATCTCCGGCACCGCGGCATCGACCCGGCCCTTCAGCGAACGGTACGCCTCGAGCAACTGCTCCGGCTCGCTATAGAAAAACTGCGGATCCTCCTTCAGATGATCGAAAAACTCGTTCAGGCTGCCCTCGAACCCGACCTCATCCTTGACCCGCTCCATCTCGGCGCGAATCCGCGCAACCTCGGCCAGACCGATCTCGTGAATCTCTTCGGCGCTCAACGCGGTCGTAGTTGTCTCACCGACCAGATAGTCGTACCAGGATCGGCCGTTCGGCAACTCCGAAAGACCGACCGAGTCGCGGGTATCCGGCAGGTAGGTGTCGCGAATGTAATCGTGCAGTTTCTGATAGGCAGGCACGATCTGGGTGGTGATCGCCGTGCTGTACGCGGCGCTCAGGCGGTCGCGTTCCTCGCCCGTGATCGCTTCCGGCATACGCGTAATCGGCCCGTAGAAAAGGCTCTGCTCCGGATCCTCGACCACCTGCGAGGCAAGCTGAGGCAACACTCGCTCCATCAGCACGCGCGGCTGGACGATTCCCTTGGCCCGTCCCTCGTCCATATTGACGATTGCCTGGTCGATCCACGCAACGAACCCGTCGATCCGGCCGAGGAAGTCGTCGTAATCCTCGACGGTAGCGAACGGCTGCACGCTGGCGCCGGACCCGAGCTGCGCGAACAGGTTCGGCACGCTGAAAAACTGGTTAACCGGCAGCAAATAAGAGGGATACTGGAATCCCTCGATAGCCTGCTCGCGTTCGCTCTTGAAGACCTCGTAGGTCAGCAGATCCTGCGCCTCCAGCGAAGAGGCATCGAGCGCATTGATCTGCGCCAGGTATTTCTCCTCGAGCGCCCGCGATGCCGCGCGGTATTCCGGGCCGATCGTGTTGCTCAGCCTGTCGTTGTAGCGGTTGTCACCGATAAACGTGGCGTATACCGGATTCAGCACCAGCATCTCTTCGAAATACTCTTCGACGATCTCGTTGAGACGCGCGGATGCATCGAACTGTGCCGATTGCTCCTGACTTTCGGCGGCAACGGACGCAGCCGGCTCCGCCACCTGTGCCGGCGGCGCAGGCTCTTTCTTGGAACAGGCGCTCGTCATGGCAAGCGCCAGCATCAGCAAAATCACTCTTCTCATCGTTATCACACTCCGCTTCACTTTCTGGCAGCCACTGCAAGGGAACTGGCGGCAGTGGCCAAAATCTGACTAAGGTTCCGCTGTTGCGTGGCGCGTCGGCCGCGGCGACTTGATTCCCTACTGGCCACGCTCTTCGCTCCAGCGGCGGATTTTCGCCGCAAGAACGTCAAGCGGCAATTCGCCGTCGTTAAGCACTTGGCGGTGAAAGGCCTTGACATCGAAATCGTCGCCCCACGCGGCTTCGGCCTCGTCGCGCAACGTACGAATTTGCAACTGACCTATCTTGTAGGCGAGCGCCTGGCCGGGAATTGCAATGTAACGCTCCGCTTCCGAAACCGCACGTGCTTCCTTGACCGCGGTGTTGGAGTACATGAACTCAAGCACTTGTTCGCGGCTCCAGCCCTTGTGATGCAGGCCGGTATCTACGACCAGCCGGATCGCGCGCCACAGTTCCGCCGCGAGCGCGCCGAAATACTGGTACGGGTCTTCGTAGACGCCCAGTTCCTTGCCCAGCGATTCTGCGTACAGGCCCCAACCCTCGCCGTACGCTGTGTAACTGCCGAACCGGCGCAGCCGTGGCAGATCGGTCAGCTCGATCGCCAGGGCGTTCTGAAAATGATGGCCCGGGACCGCCTCGTGAAGAAACAACGATTCCATGCCCCAGCGCGGGCGTGCCGAGAGGTCGTAGGTATTGACGTAGAAGACGCCGGGGCGCGAGCCATCCGGCGATGGCGACACATAGGAACCTGCCGAAGAGGATTTCGCGCGGTAGGCCTCGACGGGGCGAATTTCATACCCGGTGCGGGGCAGACTGTCGAAAAGCTTAAGCGCCTTTACGTCGAGATCGGCCATCAAAGACCTGTATGAGGTCAGCAACTCTTCCTCCGAAGCGAAATAGAACTGCGGATCGTCATTCAGAAATGCGAAGAACTCCTCAAGCGTGCCCTCAAACCCGACTTCGGCAATAACGCCGCGCATCTGCTCATGGATGCGCGCGACCTCGGCAAGACCGATTTCGTGAATCTCATCCGCGGTCAGATCGGTCGTTGTGTAACTTTTGACCCGGAACGCATACCAGGCCTCACCGTCGGGCAGTGCGTTGAGCCCGACCGTTTCGCGTGCAGACGCGAGATAACTGTCCTGGATGTACGCCAGAAGACGCCGGTAGGCCGGCATGACCTTGGTTGCGATGGCTTCGCGATAGGCCGCGGTAAGCCGGTCACGTTCCGCACCGCTAATGGTCTCGGGCATATTCTCCACGGGCTTCCAGAAAACCGTCTCCTCCGGCTCGTCTTTAAGCAGCGCCTCGATCTGCGGGATGACGCGCTCCATCAGGATGCGTGGCTGCACCACACCCTGGGTCGTACCTTCCTTCATGTTCACAATGGCCTGGTCCATCCAGACAACGAAATCGTCGCTGCGCGACAGAAAATCGTCATAGTCCTTGACGGTGTTGAACGGGTGCAGGCTTGCCCCTGAACCGAGCCGGGCGAAATAGTTGTGCATGCCACGAAACTGGTTGACCGGAATCAGGTGGGAGGGAAACCGGAAGCCCTCGATGTTCTCGCGCAGATCGCGTTCGAACACCAGGTACGTGAGCCGGTCCTGGCCATCCAGCGCCTCCGGATCGATCTCACCGAGTCGGTCCAGGTAGCGCGTATTCATCTCCTTCTCCGCCGCCCGGTGTTGCGGCCCGATGCTGTTGGCAATGCGGTCGTTATAGCGGTCGTCACCGATAAACGTCGCGAACAACGGATTCAGTTTCAGCATTTCGTCGAAGTACGCCTCGGCGAGTCGATTCAGCCGGGCGGCCGGGTCGTCGGACGCTGCATCCGGCGCAGCGGGAGCGGCCTGCGGTGGCGCGGTGTCGGCAGTGGCCGGAGTCATTTCCTTGTCGTTTTCAGCGCCACCACAGGCGGCGAAAAGCGCTAGTGCAACAAACGCTATTGTCAGGCGTAGGTTCATGTGAGCCTCATTGCGGGGTGAACGCATCGATGAATCGGAAGCGAATGGGATGGCGGCGCAGGATACTCGTTTCCACGCAACGACACCAAATGCTCGAGGCACCGGGACAGGCGCGCACGCGCACCCCGGAGGGACCGGCCCCGGCATGAACTGAAACGGGAACGGCAACTACATCCGGGCCGCGATCCAGCGCTCCGTTCGCGCTTCGAGCACCGCCATCGGCAGAGCACCACCGCGCAAAACCATGCTGTGGAAAGCCTTCACGTCGAATT
>Ga0102955_1000154_pt1 | contig 14990 bp, 10 predicted proteins | sample SalPonF2_A_D1_MG_FD_78512 | JGI IMG/M metagenome (GOLD analysis project Ga0102955, IMG submission 78512) | Salt pond soil microbial communities from South San Francisco under conditions of wetland restoration - Salt Pond MetaG SF2_A_D1_MG ... | reverse complement strand
TGTGGGTGCAGCCGCAATCCCGGCGCGGGAAGTCATCGCGACCTGAAGTCGCCCTCTGAAATTCCGGCCCCGAACCCGTGAATCGGTCCGCCGCACGGCCGCACCGGAAGTACCGATGCAGGCAACGCCAGTAGCGAACCTGACATCACATTTAGCGTCGCTGCACCCCTGCGGTGTTTGCAATGACGCATCTTTCCCCTTCCAGTGCCGCTTTGGTCCGATCGTCGAAGCGAAATTTTTCGCGGTAAGTCTCCATGCGTTGGCGCACCCGGAAACCCAGCTTCCGCCGCCTGGAAGCGGTGACAAAACGCCGTATGTCGTCGTCCGACTCGAGAACAAGCGGCGGAACGACCACCGGCCGCCCGTCCTCGGCACGCGCCACCATCGTGAAATAGCTGGTGTTGGTGTGCTTCACGATGGCCTGCCGCACGTTTTCGGCGCTGACCTGAATACCGACGACCAACGAGGTGCGTCCCACGTGATTCACCGAAGCCTTCAGGGAAACGAGATCGCCGACGTCCACCGGTTGCAGGAAGTCGACGCCGTCCACCGACACGGTGACGCAATAGGTGGCGGAATGTCGGCTGGCGCAGACGTAGGCCACCTTGTCCATGAGCGACAGCAGGATTCCGCCGTGAATCTTCCCGCCGAAATTGGCATAGGACGGAATCATCAGTTCGGTGATGGTCGTGCGCGAGGCGCGAACCGATCTGGGTTCGAGGTTGTCGTCAGTCATGCCACAACTCCTGACTCTGTTTGCAGCGTAGAGTAGCACTCAATGGATTGATCTCATCCCGGTCAGCGGCGCACCCATAGAAATGTTCTGCTACAAAGAACGGCGACACGGTCTCAATGACCTGCTGTCGCCGGTAGAGTACAAAGAGAAATTCAATCATAGCTCGGACGTGTCTACCGGACTGGGGCCAATCCAGTTCTATAGCGAGGTCGCCGAGAAAGTGGAATCAGAGAGAGTACGTGATGTTTTTCGGAACCTTGTCGAGATGGAGGAAAGCGAACTTCGGCAACTCGCATTTAGCGCACTCCAGGTACGCGATGAATTGGGCCTCCTTCAGCGTGTAGAAGATCTCTCCGCTGAGCAGTTCATCACGCAGGCTGCTGTTGATCGACTCGCAGTAGCCGTTCTCCCAGGGGCTGCGCGGTGTGATGTACGCCGTCTTGCTGCCCATTTGCTGCAGCCAGGTGCGTAGTTCCTCGGCAACCATCTCCGGCACATTGTCGGAGCGCATGTAAGTTCGGCACGCCGTGGCGGACCATGAGTTCCGCAAAGATTTCCAGCTCCTCCCGGGCACGGATGCGGCGAGCCGTGTGGATCGCCAGACACCGGCGGGGCAACTCATCCATCACGACCATTGCCAGGGGTTGCGCTTGGAAAACACTCAGTTTCGGCTGTAGTTCAACATCACCTTGCAGCGCGGAGATTGATGAACGCGGAGTAACAACTCCAGCTTTGGACTGAACTGTCCGGTATTGGCCGGGTCCTGCCTGTTTGCACTTGCTAGATTACGTCATTCGAGCGACTGTTTTCGGTGAGAGCCGCCGTTCGGGTGTTGGGAGTAGGGGCGTCTTCGACGTCGTTGTGCGATCCGTTTCGCACAACAATCGTTCAGCCGGCAATCCAGGACGCGGCAGTACCGTTTACTCTAGCAGACTGGATTGACGCGTGTATCGTTGCACGATACACTTCTGTGGTGATCAAGAGTTTTCGCCACAAAGGCCTTGAACGCTTCTTCTTGAAAGGGACCAAATCAGGCATTCAGGCGGCGCATGCCGCGAGGCTGGCACGCCAGTTACAACGTTTGGACGTTGCTCAGCGCCCCCAGGACATGAATGTGCCGGGCTGGAAGCTCCATTCGCTGAAGGGCCGCCAGAAAGGTCATTGGTCGGTTTGGGTGCGCGGGAACTGGAGATTGACGTTTATGTTCGAGGGCGAGGACGCTGTCCTCGTTGATTATCAGGACTACCACTGAGAGGTCAGGAACGATGGGACGCATGCACAATCCGCCGCACCCGGGTGAGTCGATCCGTGAGGATATTTTGCCGGCTTTGGATTTGTCGGTGACGGAAGCCGCAAGGCAGCTCGGTATTGCGCGAGTAACCTTGTCGCGCCTGATCCACGGGCAGTCCGGTATCTCTGCCGACATGGCCAGGCGGTTGGAGGCATGGCTCGGTGGCCCGAAGCGCGGTCCGAGTGCCGAGAGCTGGCTACGAATGCAAGCGGACTACGATCTCTGGCAGGCGATGCAGCGGCCAGCCCCAAAGGTCGTCAGGGCGCGGACGGCCGCGCTCTGACCGTCTCTGAGAGTGGCCCGCTCGAGAGAATATCAAGGGCTGTAACCAAATCTAGATAGCGTTGCAAGCGAACCCCCGCTACCAAAAATTCTAGGAGCCCGGTCTTATGCCGGGCTTTTGAACGGACGAATTTCGTGAGTTGGATGACCTCATTGTGGAGCCAGCTATCGGATACCCGTTTCTACCTGCATGCGTTCGTCCACAAAGTGCGTTGGGCTTCAAGCCAACCAGCCACTATGCGAAACAAGCGGCTTGATATGATCAGTCTCTCCCAACCTCAATGAATCGGTTCAGGGGGAAAGATCAATTGGGCCGCAAGGCTGATCGCGGGAATTGGTTCCTAGTCCGCCAAGAATCGCTTAGAATCCGAGTACTCTCACTCTTATGCTCAGCCGAACTCGAGTGAGGCGTAACCCCCTGATTTGCGGGTGTAGTTCAATGGGTGAGCGCCGCGAGGCGCGAACGCCCCGACAGGGAAGTCGGGGCAGGCGTTGAGAGAAGCGCCGTGGCGACGGCATGGATGCCAGGTAAGCGATTTCTGACGAAGTGCGGGTGTAGTTCAATGGTAGAACATCAGCTTCCCAAGCTGAGAATGAGGGTTCGATTCCCTTCACCCGCTCCATAAGCAACACAAGATGTCGCAGAAGGTATACCCGGCGAGGATTTACTGCAGCGAAGCGGACAAGGTGCTGTCGTGAGATCGCTGACACAAGGGCGAGCCCTTCAGCGAGATCGGTTGTTTGTTGAGCCGCAGTTATTCATCGATTCAGAACATACTGTCGCGCAAAGCTGGCATGCGCGCGCCAATTGGAAAGCGGACAACCGGGGTCGTTGTCACTATCAGAACGCAAAGCGTTATCGCGGCATCGTCGCCAGTGGCCGCCGCACGCGGTTGCAGCCGAACCCGGACGAAAGCATTCAACGATAAGCCGGAAGATTCGCCGCCACCACGGCCGGAGGCACTAACAAGCAAACACGGCTGACTAGCCGGCCCCGCAGCGACCAAAGCGAGTCAAGCGCTGTAAACGGGCCGATAGCCCGGCGCGGCTAGCGACTCGCCCCAGCCCTCTTCTTCGCGCCAACGCGCCGCGAAGAAGCTGACTTCTTCTTAGCCGACCTCTTGCGGACAGGCTTCTTCTTCGACGCCGCTTTCTTTGCAGGCCTCTTGCTCGCAGCTGCCCTCTTTGTTGTCGCCGCGGCTTTTTTCCTCGCCGCCGCCAGCTTCTTCTTCGCCGTCACCTTTCGGACGGGCTTCTTCTTAGAGGCGGCCTTGCTCGCCGGTTTCTTCATGGCAGGCGCCCTCTTCGTTTTCGCGCTCGCCTTTTTCTTCGCTGCCGCCGGCTTCTTCTTCGCTGTTGCCTTGCGGACGGGCTTTTTCCTCGAAGCGACCTTCTTCACCGGTTTTCTCTTCGTCGTTGCCTTGCGCTTGGGTTTGTCCGCGGCCGCTGCTTTCTCCGCGGTGGCCTGCGAAGTCGTCTGGCCCGGCTTCCAGTTGTTGCGGGTCTGCTTCGCAAGCCTGACGACATTCGCGATATCGTCATCGCTGTAGACGCCGTTGACGCCCGAGATCGCCGCCAGCTTCATGCCGTGCTTGAGACCCATTTTGTAGATCTCCTTGACTTTCTGCCACTCGGTATCGCGGCCGATCGTGAACACCTCGAACCGTCCCTCGAGCGCCAGCACGATGGTCTCGGCCAGACATGCGTAGATCACGTTGTGAGGCAGGCCGATGTCTTTCATCTCGACATCGCTCGGCAGTTCGATCTCGCCGGACTCGATGACCAGTACGTCGGGCCGCTTGGCGACCTCGTCCGGCGGCAGGTCCAGCGGGCGCGCCACATCGGTGATGACACAGCCGGGCTTGACCTTGGTAATGTCGAGGATCTTCTTGCCCGCGCCCGACGTGGACGTGACGATCATGTCCATGTCGCCGAGATACTGCTCGTAATCCGTCGTGGCCACGACCTTGGCGTCGGGTGTCTCCTTCAGGATGGAGGCCTTCAGCGCGTCCAGCTTTTTCTGGTTACGCGCCGCCAGATAGACCTCGTCGAACGCCATGGCCAGCAGGCGCGCGCTGACCGAACCAATGGAACCGGAGGCACCGATGACCATGGTCTTGGCCGCCACCTTGCCGTTTTTGCGGACGTGGACCAGGTTCATGCGGCGCATGGCGTCGGCGGCCGCCCACAGCGCGCCGGAGGCCGAATAACTGTTGCCGGTGGTAACGGGAATCGTCGCGCGGCGGGCAACGGTAATGCCGGCGTCACCCACAACCTTTGTGAACGCTCCCAGGCCGAGAATCTGCGCCCCCATTTTCTCCGCCATTTTCGCCGCTGCCAGCAGCCGCCGGTAGGTGAATTCCGGACTTCGGGTGAGCATCTCCTTTGGCGTTCCGCCGACCAGGATCAGCCAGCCTTCGGCCTCGGCTCCGGTCGGCGAAATGATGTTGTCCATTTTGCAGTAGACCATCGGCGGCAGATGGGCGGCGGCTTTCTCCACCTGGTTCATGACCAGCCTCGGGGTCGCCTTGGGCAACGGGAAGCCCTTGCGGATGTATTCCTGACTAAGAGGATGGATCACGAACGCAAAGCGGCGGATGTTGCGGAACTCGCCGGTCGGGTGCAGCAGCCGCGGCTCGATCTTCAGTTCCTCGATGATCTCCTCGAGATCGTGATCGCCGAGTTCCTCGCTGCTGGTGTCGAGCGCGGCCAGGATCATTGCCTCGATCGTGCTCAGGCCGACCACCGTGTCGAAAAGTTTGGGTGACACGTCCACAACCAGGTTGACGTTGCAGTCGGTGAAGAAATCCATGCGATCTTCGTCGATAGCGGATGTGATCAGCGTCTTGCCGTCGAGGTTCTCCGGTGTGCCGAAGTTGGCGATATCGTCGAAGGTGCCGACGATGACATGGCACTTTGCCATCTCGCGGGCCAGGATTTCCTTGCGCAGGGCCGTCAACCCCGGCAGTTTGGCGAGTTTTTTCGTCGGAATCACCGAGGTCGGCAGTACCGATCCCGCAAGCTGGGAGCCGCGCGCGTAAAGCTCTAGCTGTTCCAGCGAGCTCAGCACCACCGGCGCGCCGGTGTCGAGAACCGCGTCGGCAAATTTCAGGTTCGGTGTGTAGTCGGACATGGCCTGGGCCATGTCGTAATTGACCATGCCATTCAGAAACAGGACGATGTTGTTGTTGAAATAGTGACCCAGCTGCTTCTGCACGTGGCGCACGGCGCGGACCTGCAGCAAGCGCCGCAGCGACGCTCCGGTCGTCGCGGGCACCCGGGTTACGACGTTGAGCAGACGCTCGGTTTCCTTGTGAACATGGCGCCGCGAGCCGATGTCGAAGTGATCCTGGATCATGCCTAGACCGATGGCGTCGGCGTCCGCCTGGTGCCGGCGCAGCATCTCCCAGGCCTTGCCCGAGTCGCCGTCGGCGCCCAAGCGGCTGACCTGAAAATCGTGGCCGAGGAATCGGGTGGTGAATTCATGGTCCTTGGACGATGGTCCAAGGGAGACGCTGACGACTTTCTTCATGAGTAAACTCCGCTGCGACGAGATTGCGTGGCCGGCGGCCGGCCCGGATCTCGAAAAATTCCCTTTCCCCGGTCCCGGAGCGTATTTGCCAACGACACGTCCGGGCCGGTAATTACACCCTGCCCGGCGCGCCGACACAACTTCCGCCCGTTTTTTTTTCGGTGCGGTGTCGGATTATCTATACTAGTCGAGTTACCGATCACCCGGCGCCGCCGGGTTCGGGGAATCCTCAAGAGGTTCAAGGCATGATCCCATTCGGCGTTCAGGTTGCTGGCTACCAGAGCCTGATGAAAACCCTGAAAGGCGTGGTTAAAACGCTGCCCTTTCCCAAACCCACTTTGTTCTCCGGCCCCGGTTCCTCGCTGGAGTTGTGTGAGGCCATTTCTCAGATGGGCGTGCACAAGCTGCTGATCGTTACCGACAGCATGCTGGTCAAGATCGGCTTGCTCGGCGATATCGAAAAGAAGCTGAAGGCGCTCGGCGTGCGCTACGCGATCTACGACGGCATCCTCCCCGACCCCACGGTCGAGCAGATCGAGAACGGCCTGAAGGTCCTCAAGCGTGAGCGTTGCCAGGCGATCCTGGCGGTGGGTGGCGGTTCTCCCATCGACGCCGCCAAGGTGATTGCGGCACGCGCTACCAATGACAAGGCGATCTCGTCGATGGAGGGCATGTTCAAGGTGTTTACCGCGCCAATGCCGCTGTATGCGATCCCGACGACGGCGGGCACCGGTTCCGAGGTCACAATTGCCGCAGTGGTGTCGGATCCGAAGCGCAAGAAGAAGTCACCAATCATGGATCCCAAGCTCGTGCCGATGATGGCTGCGCTCGACGGTGGTTTGATGACCGGGCTGCCGCCGCATATCACTGCGGCAACCGGAATGGACGCACTGACCCATGCGGTGGAGGCCTACATCTCCGCCAATGCACTGCCCGAGACCGATGGTTATGCGATGGCCGCGACGAAACTGATCATGGAGAACCTGCCGCGCGCGGTGGCGAAGGGCAAGGACCTGAAAGCGCGGCAGGCGATGTCGTTCGCATCGTACTACGCGGCGCTTGCCTTTACCCGCGCCGGGGTCGGTTATGTGCACGCCATCTCGCACAACTTCGGCGCGTTCTATCACACGCCTCACGGCCTGGCGAACGCGATCGTCATGCCCTATGTTCTCGATTTCTCCAAGAACAGCTGCACCCGCAAGCTGGCGCGGCTCGGGGAAGTTTCAGGTTTGCGCAAAAAGGGTGACCGGCAGCCGAAGCTTGCCGCGCGGTTTATCGATCGCATACGCGACCTCAACGCCGAGTTCGGCATCCCGGACGGCCTGGAGGCGCTCGAGAAATCCGACATTCCGGCCATCGCCAGAAACGCGCTGAAGGAAGCCCATTACACCTACGCGGTGCCGCGCTATATGGACCAGCGCACCTGCGAGAAACTGATCAGCAAGATGCTGGTGTAGGGCGGGGCTGCGCGACCGATAACCGGATCGTTCCGTTCCGTCGGTCGCCTTTGGTCGTACCTGCCGTTTGGTCGTATCCGCAATGGGGGCAGGCAAAGCGTTGGCCCGGTTGTCCATTTGACTGGCGCACGCGTGCCAAAATCGCCGCCGGCGATCGGCCATCCGGCTCGCCTAAAGAGCACCGCCGCACTGTCGGACCGTTCCTAGCCCGGCGTGTAGTAAATCGGCGAGGCCGGTCCGACCGGCAAACCGATAACGAATGTCCAGACGAAGAAGAACGTCGACCAGAGAACGAGGAACGCAACCGAGTAGGGCAGCATCATCGCGATCAGCGTCCCGACACCGGCCTTCGGCACATACCTCGCGACAAACGCCATGATCAGGCCGAAATAGCTCATCATCGGCGTGATGATATTGGTACTCGAGTCGCCAATGCGGTAAGCGGCCTGGATGACCTCGGGGGAATAGCCCAGCAGCATGAGCATTGGCACGAAGATCGGCGCCGTAACCGCCCACTGCGCCGACGCCGAGCCCAGCATCAGGTTGATAAATGCGCACACGAGGATAAACAGGAAAAACAGGACCGGTCCGGTAAAGCCGATGTTCTGCAGGAAGGTGGCGCCGGCGACGGCGGTGATCGAGCCGAGATTGGTCCAGCCGAAGAACTTCACAAATTGGGCCGCGAAAAACACCAGCGCGATGTAGAGCCCGAGCGTACTCATCGCATGCGCCATCGCATTGATAACATCCCGATCGCTACGGATCGTGCCGACGACACGGCCGTAGACAATGCCGACCATCATGAAGTAGACGAAGATGATCGCAACGATGCCGCGCAGGAACGGCGAGCCCGCGACGGCCCCCGTTTCCTGGTTGCGGAGAATGGCGCCTTCCGGCACGACGAGGACGGCTATCAGGCCGGCGAACAGGATCGTTGCCCAGAGCGTGTGCCACAGGCCGCGCTTCTCCTGTGCCGAAAGCGGGTCCATGCGGTGCTCGTCCTCGTCATCGAGGCCTTCCGGCTTGCCCTCGTAGGCGCCCAGCGATGGTTCGACGATTTTCAGGCTGATGAAACTGCCCACCGCCGTGATCAGGAACGTGCTCGCGATCATAAAGTACCAGTTGGCGCTGACATCGACCTCGTAGCCGGGATCGATGAGGCGTGCAGCCTCGGTCGTGATGCCCGACAACAGTGGGTCCACCGTGCCGATAAGCAGGTTCGCGCTGTAGCCACCGGACACGCCGGCGAACGCGGCGGCAAGGCCTGCAAGCGGATGCCGCCCGAGCGAATAGAAGACGACAGCGGCAAGCGGCACGAGTACAACGTATCCCATTTCGGACGCGGTGTTGGACAGCACGCCTGCTAACACGATGATCACCGTCACAAGGCTCGGCGGCGCCTTGAGCACCATCCCGCGTATGACGGCGGTCAGCCAGCCCGATCGCTCGGCCACGCCAACGCCGAGCATCGCGACGAGCACGGTGCCCAATGGTGCGAACTCGACGAAGTTGCGGACGAGGTTGAGGACGATCATCCGCAGCCCCTCGGCATTCATCAGGCTGACGACCTCGATCATGCCGTTGTCCGCGCGACCCTTGGCGCCCACCGGTCGCGGATCGACGACGGCTACGTCGAAGTAGCCAAGAATGCCGGAGAACACAACAACGCTCGCGGCGAACAGCGCAAACAGCGTCACCGGATGTGGCAATGCATTGCCCAGCCACTCGACGACATGCAGGAAACGGGCAATACGAGTTTTGTTCGGCAGGGCCGCAGGCTTTGGGGGCATAGTCGGGAAATCGCTTTACTGGGAAATGAATGTTGGAACGGGAGATCTAGGCAGTCGCTTCGAATCGGATCTTCCGAACTTTGGTCAGATTCGCAGACTTCCTGGCCTGCCAGAGATCATAGTTGTCCTGCATGGCCAGCCAGCTCTCCGGAGAACGGCCCAGTGCCTTTGACAGGCGCAATGCCATCTCCGGGCTCACTGCGCTGTGCTCGGCAACAACCCGTGCGAGGGTGGAAGCTGCGACCCCCAAACTCTCCGCCAATGATCGGATACTGATATCGAAGGGCTCGATATAGGTCTTCCTGATGAATTCGCCCGGATGGGGGGGGTTATGCACAGCCATTAATGATAGTCCTCGTAGTCCAACACGTACGCATTGCCGTCTCTAAACTCAAAAGTCAGTCTCCAGTTCCCGCTGACCCAAATCGACCACCGGTTCTTTGCCCGCCCTTTCGGGGGATGCAGCCGGTATCCCGGGACATCCATATCGTCAATCACACCGGCAGTATCCAGAGCCGCCAACTGTAATCGAAGTCGAGCAGCATGCTTGGCCTGAATCCCGGATTTGCTTCCTGTCTCATAGTAGCGCCGCAGACCTTTGTGCTTAAACGACTTGATCACCAGCGCAGTGTAGCGTGTTGCGCGTCACGCAACAATCTCTGAATCCGGGAGCTTTGTCGAGAAATGAAAAAGGGCGCCTGAAGGGACCCTTTGTCATTTGTTAGCGGGGGCTTGATTCCTACCTGCGACTCACCGCTTCCGAGGGGAAAGCCCAATTATGACTGTCAAATAGGGAACTCGGTGAGAGTAATACTGAGCATACTCAGAAAGCCCGCAAGACTCAGTTGCCTACCTTCGGGTGATCCAACTGATTGAAGCCGGGAGTCAGAGGAGCACGTCGGAGATTTGGGCCACCAAGCAGTTTCTCAAGGATTTGACCGCAATTCGAGCTAGCCGCCCACGTTCAATCCATCAGTATTGATGAAAGGCAGCAACGGGGTCTGCGAAATGGCGAGAATCGACAGAATCAAGGAAGAAATCGGGTGGCTGAAGGTACCGTTCGGCCTCCTCGCCGTTGTCGATGCATCCTTGCTTGGTTGGCTGGCCCAATCGTATATGAAAGCAAATCCGATCCTCGTGGCTGCTTCCACCATTGCTGTTATAGTTGTCAGCAGCGGCATCTTCCGGCTAAACCACATCGCATATCGTCTCTTTGACGATCTCGAGGAAAGCTGACATGGAGTGGTTTGTGATTATTGCACTTGCGGCGTTCGTTCTCGCGTGGGTGCTGATCGTTCGCGAAGCCTCTCGTGACCGACCGCCCAGGAAGTGAGAGTAAAACTGAGCATACTCAGAAAGCCTACAGGACTCAGTTGGTTACTCTTGGGTGATCTAACTCTTTGAAACCTGTGGTCACTGGACCACGTAATTCAAGCGGTTATGCGTGTGCCCAACTCAGCGACTCCGATTGGGAAGCTGAGGTTCTACCAATGAACTACACCCGCAAATCAGGGAGTTACTTCTCACTCAGGTCTGGCTGAGCATAAAAGTGAGAGTACTTGGAATCTAAGCGATTCTGAGGCAATCAGAGAAGACACTAGTCTGCTTCGGTTCATTCTTCCTTCGGTACTGCATAAGCGGTGCGTTAACGGCGCCCTTCTCGGTCGACTCGTGCTCGACCTGGTGACACGATACGAGCAGGGCGACGCCTCGAGTCCTCGTCGAGATCTGGAACCAACTTCCCAGATCCAAGACCGCTGTCCTGTCGCTGATTCCACTTCTGTCACCGTGGCCATACCTACTGTTGGCAATGCTCATTGTCGGTGAGTGGAGCTAGCAAGAGGTGCCCGACGAACCTATGCTTTAGCCGCGCAAGACTTTACTCTCGGCACCACAGGCGCATCGCTCTCCGTTAGCCCCGTGCAGTAGACGAGGGCATGCATCGAGCTGGTGAACGGTGTCGACGTCATCTCGGAAATGACCGGCGACTTTGTCAGCGCGGTTTACCGCGTCATGCCGCACGCGAGCGAGCCCGAGCGCATGCAGCACCCTGATTGCACGGTCCGGCCATCGCGATTAAGGAGGGTGCGTTCCGACCGGCACCCCGGTCTTCGCCGCCGCCCGGCGCCGTTCGCGGTCCGCTAGTTCTTTGGCGTATACCAGATCGGCGAAGTGTACGCGCGCTCCTGATGGGTCAGCGGCGCTTCCTCTGGGATTTCGGCGCCGAGTCTGAGCCGGTCGTAAAGCACCCACCGCGGCGTCGGGATCTCCAGCACCCGGGCGTAATAGAAGGCTCGCTCCTTAGCGTCGAAGTCCGGGTCCGTCCACACTGTGCCGAGCTCGGCGACGCCGATCGTGTTGGTGTAGTTCGCGGCCTCCACGTCGACCGTGTTCCCGACGGGCGGTAGCTTGCCGTCGGCCCCGGGCCGGCGATCGCCGGACCAGGCGACGTCGTAGACCTTCTCCCGCAGCTCGCCGTTTGGCTCCAGCCAGCCCTTGACGATCTGGATGCGATCGAGGTTCGCGCCGATCGGGTCGCGCAGCGCATAGACCATGAAAGTCGGTGCGCCGGAGGTCGCGGTTCGCAGGTCGCGCCCCATCGGCACGCCCTTCTCGTAACCGCTGAACGCCGGTGTCCGGGAACGCAAATCGTTCTCGGTGAACTCCCAGCCCCCGAAGAAGCGCACCATCATCCGCGTGCCAGTCGTCGCGTAGACCTCGCGCCGGGCCATCGCGTCCCACAGGCTTGCGCGGGTGTTTTCCTCGGCCCACACGGCCGTGATGCCCGACGCGGCCAGCGCCCAGCCCGGAAACTCTCCCTTGTCGGTCTTGGTGAAAGGGTGCTCGATGCGTTGTTTCGACGGCTCAACGGACGTCGACTTGCCGAAGAAGTTGTCTTCCTCCGCGGTCGAGAGCGAGGTGTGGCTGTCGGTCGCTCCGGACAGGCCGAACTTGTAAGGGTTGGTGCCGAACTTCTTCTCGAGTGCGAGTCCCTGCTTCAGCGCCTCGCGCGCGTACTCGCGCGCAAGCATTTTTTTGGTCTTGGCCTCGCTGAGGTCGAGGTTGCCGGCGTCCCAGGTCTCATAGTCGGCGAACTCGTCCTCCGTGGAGAGCAGGGGATGCGTCTCGCCGTCGCCCTTGATCTGCGTGATCTCGTAGAGCGGCTCCCACTTGTTGCGGAGCTCGACGTATCTCTGGTCGATCTTCTTCCCTGTGTACTGCTCGTCGACCGGGAACATCAGACCGTTGGACAGATTGCCGTTATGGGCGAGAGCGAGCACGTTGCCGCCGGTCTTCTTCTCGTAATTCTCCATCCACGCGTAGAGATCCAACGGGTCCGTGGAGCCAAAGGGCGCCTGGGTCACCATTGGCATGACCTGCCTCGCAAGAGTGCCGTCATCGCGGAATATGACGTTGCGGTGCAGGTTGTTGCCCGCGACGAGCGACGTCCATTCGAAGCCGATGAAGGCGGTGAAGCGACCCGGCTCGTTAAAGCGCTCGGCGGCATCGATGATGCTTTGCCAGACGCTGCTATAGGCGGCCGCCCCCGGTGAATACGCCTTGACGAGCGCCGGGTCGAGGGTGCCCTGCGCGAAGTTCGTGATCAGATCGAGCGCGGCCTTCGCGGCGGCGTCGCCCCCTTTCTGCATCGCCTCATACCAGCCGCGGCCCTGCTCCGTGTCCACGATGGCGGAGGCGCCGTCGAAAAGATCGGTAGCAAAACCCATCATGTCCGAGTGGTCCGTTACCGCCAGCCAGTCGAGCGGACGGGCGAGGCGGGCGGGTTGCCCGGTGGACGTGGTCACCTCTTCGCCGCGGGCGAAGCGATAGGCCTCGTTTACGCCGAGTCGGTTGCCAAAGAGGCCGGCGTCCGGCGACAGCGCCGTATGAAGGTGGTTGTCGCCCCAATAGACACGGCTGGGGAAGCTGCGCTGGGCGTAAGGAGAGTAGGCCTTACCCTTGTATAGGCCCTGCAGGCTCTCTTCCGTCGGTCTGAACTGCGCGCTGGCAGGTGTTGCGGCGAGTGCGGCCAATGCGAACAGGATTAGAGCGCGAGACGGCATGGCGGGCCTCCAGTGGGGTTGTAAGGCAGAGTCTAGGCGACGATTCCGGTAAAGTGAATTGGGAGCCGGCGGACGGGGTCGGACCTCGCCAACTGCCTGACATGACTCCAGGTTGGATCTGATTTGTTGTAATTTTCCGGCTCAGATGGCCTGATCTGCAGGTCAATATCGGGGGCTAACGGCGCCTAAGCAGGCTCTGTCTCTCCTGCGCGGCGACTTTCGCGACGCGGCTCGAACATATTTTCGGGTGCCATATCGACGACCCAGGCGACAAGAACGACCCTCGCACGACTTTATTTCTCTTCAGATCAGCGGGTTGGTGTGGTCCGACCCCGCTTGCCTCAGACTACCGCGCCCACTGTCTGCACGACTCGCTGCACCAGTACAACCGGCACCGACTAAATGCCAGCCTCGAGTATCAGCCTCCCATCACTCGAGTCCCGGTCGATGAGAACAACCTGGTGGCTTTATAGCTAGAAGGGCTCCGGCATCACCACCTGGCGCACGGACCAGGGCCCCGGTCTTGGGAATGGCGCCCGCGTTGCTGTAGGTTAGGGAACAATGGACGCCTTATCCCCGAAGCTGCCCTTCGTGCCGCCCGTCGAGGGCTGCAGCATCGAACATATCCATCACGCGGGCCCGTTTATCACGAAGGTCGAACTCAGGCTCCCCAACGGGGAGCCGTGGATCTGGACATCCCGGCAGCACCGGTTTTCGGGGGCTACGCCGTCCCCGCCATCGGAGGCGGGTCGTGCCAGCGACAAGGCGGCCTGGTGGCTGAAGGTCGGGTTGTTCGCACGGGTCACCTGGTGGATATCCGCCTGCTTCATTGTCGGCGCCGCGTGTTTCGCGATTGCCAGCGCGGCGGGGCTCGCGCCGCGTTTTTTTGGTGACTTCGCCGGCAACCCTGTCGCGATCAACCTGGTCTTTTTCGCCGGTTCCCTCTTCTTTACCACGGCCGCTTACCTGCAACTGCTGGCAGCGATCAACGCCGACCGGATTGCGGACCTGGCCCACAGGAGAGTTCCGCGAGGGCGGTTCAGATGGTTCGCCTGGCGCCAGGGTGACATTGGCTGGCTCAGCGCGATGACGCAGTTTGTCGGCACCGTACTGTTCAACGTCAACACCTTCGACGCTTTGCTACCCAACCTGGACTGGCTCCAGGAGGACCTGCTGATATGGACCCCCGACGTGCTCGGATCGGTCTGTTTCCTGGTGGCGAGCGGACTGGCGCTCGTCGAGTACGGGGATGGGCGCGTCAGCTGGCAGCCACGGGACGTCTCCTGGTGGATCGTCAATATCAACATGCTTGGGTCTATCGCTTTTGGCGTCTCCGCAGTGTATGCCGTCGTTTTGCCGAATACAGTGGACCTGCTGGATGTCACGGCGGTCAACGCCTGGACGCTCGCGGGAGCCATCTGTTTTCTGATCGGCGCCTATTTGCTGCTGCCGGAGTTGAAAAGAAATCTCAGGCTGGTGGTCTCAGCGATTCCGAACGATTGATTTTTCCGAACCGTTGCGTTGACGGTCTGCGAACCGTGCTCTGCATTCAGCGGAAGCGTTGCCATGTCCTCCGTTTGCGACGCGGCGCGAACATCTTTTCGGGTGTGATATCGACGACCTAGAGCCGAAAAAACCGGCCGTCTATCGAGCCCCATTCTAATCAGATCAGTGGCTTGGCGTGGTCCGACCCCGACTGCCGTTTGCACGAAACGGAGCGGTTTACCGGGCATCAAGCCCGCGCCGGTTGCGTCGTAAGTTGTCCACGCCGCATCATTTGCCCCATGCCGGTAGGATACGGGTACCAGTCACGTGGAGAGAATGCGGAATGCGCGGAC
>Ga0102955_1000149_pt1 | contig 15150 bp, 9 predicted proteins | sample SalPonF2_A_D1_MG_FD_78512 | JGI IMG/M metagenome (GOLD analysis project Ga0102955, IMG submission 78512) | Salt pond soil microbial communities from South San Francisco under conditions of wetland restoration - Salt Pond MetaG SF2_A_D1_MG ... | reverse complement strand
TGGCATCCGAAGACCAGATGCTGATCGCGCTGGAAGAGCACCCCAACATCGAGTACCGAGTATTCAATCCCTTCAAACGTCGCGCCAGTGGCCTCGTCACGCGGCAACTGCTCAACCTCGCCGAATTCCATCGTCTCGACCATCGCATGCACAACAAGGCCCTGATCGTGGACGACCGGGTCGCGATCGTCGGCGGGCGCAATATCGCAGACGAATATTTTGGCCTTCATGCACACACCAATTTTCGTGACATGGAACTGCTGGTCGGCGGCCCGATCGTGCACCAGATTACCGACTCGTTCGATGACTACTGGAACGACGAATGGTCTTTCCCGATCGAGATGCTCTCGCACCTGAGCCCCTCTTACGCCGCTCTCGACAACGCGGCAACCGTCAAGGAGCCGGACCTTCGGATTCACAACGAGCCGACGGCGGATTTGCTGCAGCGGCGCTGGCAGGCACTGGTGCGCGGCGCGTTACCGGGCACGCCGACACTGTATGTCGATGACCCTCCGGTCGGTAAACCGCAAGACACGCCGCCGATCGAGCTTGCCAATGCGCTGATTGAGATGTTCGATAACGCGGAGGAAGAGGTTCTCATCCTGTCGGCCTACCTTATCCCGACGCCACGGCTCGAGGGCGCGGTGGCGCGCGCCGTCGCGCGCGGTGTCAACGTGCGCATTCTGACCAACTCCATCCGCTCCAACAATCACCTCGCCGCGCACAGCTCCTACCGCAATCACATCAACGAGATGCTGGGCGACGGTGCGCAGCTGCACGAGGTGCGCATCGACGCCCGCGACCGTTACGTACACATGTTTCCGCCGGTTGAAGGCAAATCGATTGCGCTACATGCCAAGGCCATCGTATTCGACCGCGACAAGGTGTTTATCGGCAGCGCCAACCTCGACCCGCGCTCGCTTCGCATCAATACCGAGATGGGCCTGTTGGTGGTCAGCGAGGAACTCAATGCGGCGGTCAGAACAGCGTTCGATCCGGACTTCGCCGAGCGCAATGCCTGGCGGCTGCAGTTCGATGCCGACGGCAAGGTTGTGTGGATATCCGACGACACCGTACTGCGCTCACAACCGGCCGCGTCATGGATGCAAAGAATCGAGGACTGGTTTTTCGCCCATCTGCCAATAGAGGACAAGATGTAGCCACCGATGCGCCCGGGCCGGTGGCAGGGCGATCGCGACGGCGCTTCGTCGAAAGTGCGTCGGCAATCATGCGGAAACCGTCCGGGGCCGCTTAAGGCATAATCCGTCGCCACGCCGGTTCCCCGAGCGAAACGCGAATTCGCGCCATTATGCTCGCAATTTGCGGCGAACCCCTATCGATCGTTATCGACGCGAAAAACAATAATTTTCATCGTTCGCGAAGTGCCGGTATTGCATCTTTCCATCTTCTGGCAACTGCGCCAATTCCGGTTGCGGTAGGGGTTCGGGGAAATGCCTTGGCAGGTAACGATGGTGTATCCGCGATGATTGCCCACGAGCTTAGCTGCGCCTGTATAGCGGTCCGTATCAGTCGGGTGATTGCGATATCTGCATCCCGACCAGCCGCGCCACCAATACGGTCAGATACACCTGGCCGATGATTGCTTCCAGCGTTGCCATAGAGCCGACCAACTGATTGTTTGGCGAAATGTCGCCGTAGCCGAGCGTGGTCAGCGTGACGAAACTGAAATAGACGAGAGAGGGCGAATGGGAATCCTGCGCCGTGATACCCGAGAAACTATCAGGATGGACGAGGTAAATAGCCCCGTATAGCCACGCAAAAGCGATACCGATAAGCAGGTAGACCGACAACGCACCATAAATGAGGGCCATATCGACATGGCTCTGCTTGGACAGAATGTCGGTAAGTAGTACGTACGCAACGAACATAAAGAACACGACACCTGCGACTAGCGATGGCAGTTGTGGATAGAGATCGATAAACGGAAAGTAATCGATCCATGTCAGCGCGCCCACCAGGATGCCCAGCACGATGATAACCCGGAACCGCTTTACCTCATTCGAAGTTGCGTATCCGGCCGCCATAAGCAACAGTGTCAGCAACACCAGCTCGAAACCCCGGTCCGCACCGAGCTGACGCGCAAACGGCGCCACGAGCCATAGCGCCAGTAGCGCAACGAATAGAACCTTGTAACCATTCCGCGGGGCATTGAGTTCAGTCGCGTCGTCGATCTGATTCTGTTGTGTCATGAGTCTCCCTGCAGGTTGCCATGCCAGAGACAGTCTAACCTCGATGGGGCCCGGGACGAATCACGCGCGGTTCGATAATGCATTCGAGACAGCCGATGATATTCGAACGGCAAGCGTGCATCCGCTAACAATGAAATTGCTCGCCGAACTCAACCCTCGCCATGTATTTCGTGTCGCGATCGGCTACGTGGTGGCTTCATGGCTGGTCCTTCAGGTCTCGGACGTGGTCCGGAACAATATCAGCGCGGCGCCATGGGTTGGCCTGGCAAATTCCTTCCGCTGCCACGATCGGTTAGGCTGAGCCTGGACGAGTCACCCCCGGGGTCGGGATGTCGCTAATTGCCGAACTCAAGCGCCGCAACGTCATTCGCGTTGCGATTGGCTACGTCGTCCTGTCGTGGCTGCTGTTGCAGGCGGGCGATGTACTGCTGCAGTTGCTGGGCGTGCCCGACTGGGGTCTGCGGCTGGTCTTTGCGATACTGGCGCTGGGTTTCCCCGTCGCGTTGGTCCTGGCGTGGATTTACGAACTGACCCCGGACGGCTTGCGCCGCGACCCCGGTCAGAGCGCAGACCCGGGCCTCGCGCAGCAAACCGGCCAACGGCTAAACATTGCCGTCAGCGTGCTGCTGCTTCTCGCCATCGCGCTGTTCGCCGTTTCGACGTTTTTGCCGACCTCAGCACCCGATCGGAGTGGACCGCTGGACATGCGGACTTCGGAGCCGGGTGAACCTGAAACGCCGCGACACGAATCCGTTCAGGCCTCGATCGCAGTGCTGCCATTCGAGGCGCTCTCCGAGGACGCGAGCGACGTGTATTTCGGCAAGGGAATTGCCGAGGAGTTGCTGAACGCACTGACCCAGTTTCCGGGACTCAAAGTGGCGGCAAGAACCTCAGCATTCGCATTCGAGGACGAGAATGTCGACTTGCGTGAGATAGGCGAAAAGCTGGACGTCGCACACGTACTGGAAGGTTCGGTTCGTCGCTCCGGCGAACGCTTGCGCGTGACCGCTCAGTTGATCCGGGTGGATGACGGATTTCACCTGTGGTCTGAAACCTACGATCGCACCTTGACCGACGTTTTCGCCATCCAGGACGACATCGTGCGCCAATTAAGCCGGGCGCTCGAAGTCCGGCTTGGCGTTGGCGGCGGCGCCGGACGCGCCGAGCGTGGCAACGTCGACCCCCAGGCCTACGAGCAGTACCTGCGCGGGCTGGCCCTGTGGGGCGAGCGCGATAACCCGCCCGATAATCGTAAAGCGGCGCTGGCCGCGTTCCGCCTGGCGGCGGAGATCGCGCCGGACTTCGCCGATGCGTGGTCGGCCATCGGCAACGTTTTTGCGTTCAGCGACAACGACACCCTCAGTCTTTCACACGACGAGTTCCTGCGCCAGGGAGAGGCCGCGCTGGAAAAGGCGCTTGATCTTGACCCGGATAATGCGGCTGCGCATGCGGGGTTGGTTTCGTGGATGGGCCGTATCCTCCTTCGCCTGGAGGCCGCGCGTCGTCACCTCGAACGATCGCTGGAATTGGCGCCGAACCGCGCCGAAAGCCACTACTCGGCGGGGTACTTCTGGAGCCTGATCGGCAACGTCGCCGCGGCAAAGCTCGCGTTCGACCGTGCCGTCGCCCTGGATCCGCTGAATCTCACCGTTCAGCGGGGTCGCGCGCTGTTTCTGATCGGAATCGGGCGGGACGATGAGGCTTTTCTGTTTTTTGATAGGTGTTTCGAGACCGAATGCATGCCCGGGTTAGTGTCTTTTTTCGGATCGTCCGCAGCGATCGTTGCAGGAGACCGTGAGCGCGCCCGGGCGTGGATGGAATACCTGGGCCCCTCTATCGAGGAATACCTCGATCAGCCGCCCGAGCGCATCGCGCCGGAGTTGCGTGTGTTTACCTGGTGGATAGCGACAAGCCTGGGAGATGCCGCCGAGACGCCGGTCGAGGGGATGGACCTGGACGAGCTGATCGAAGCGGCACCGTTCATCGGGTTGGCCGGACCATTGCTGGCATCGGTACTCCCCGAAGACCTCATGATGGAATATTTGTTCGAAATGTACCGGCAAAACCGGATGTTTATGAGCCCTTTTGCAATGATGCCGTATTACCGCGACTCCCACACCTACCCCGAGTGGTTACTCAGCGATCCGCGCTATCACGAGTTGTGGTCGCAACCGGGCATGGCCGAGCTGGCGAAAGCGCGGCGCGGCAACGGCCAGCTCATCGGCCTGCCGCTGGAATCAGGCGCAACAAAAAATCAGGGCAGCGGCAAACATTCGCGTTGATCTTAACGATCGATTCTCGCAACAGATGCGCTTGTCACCGCTCGAAGACCGGCCCGAATTCTCTGCAGCATGCCAACGGCGTTGACTTGAAGGCACAAGTTCGAAACGGGCGGGAAGAAAAAATCTGCACCCATACACAGGTTGACTGCAATGGTATTGCTGCGTAATTTCGAAGCGGTCGCTGGTTAACGACAGCAGTGGTTTCGTAGCGTCGACGCTGCAACGACTGCAACGACTGCAACGGAGGGTCCATCATCATGTTCGGGATGATCCAGATCGCAATGCCGCAGCGCCCGTCCGCAGCCATGCCCCTCCTGGCATTCATGCTCCTGGTGCTGGGCGGTTGCCAGAACCCCGGTCCGCGGGCGATCGAAGCAAGCCGCACCGACTACAACACAGCGATTCTCGAAACCGACGACGAACAGTTACTGCTGAACCTGGTGCGGTTGCGCTACCGCGACCGGCTGATGTTCCTCGAGGCGGCGTCGGTGACTACGCAGTTCAGTTTCGGCGCGTCCGCCGGAGCGGCCTATGGCTACCAGTCGCTGGCCCGCGAAAACAGTGTCATCGACGGCCGCATCCTGATCGAAGAAAAACCGACGGTGACTTACCAGCCGCTGCAGGGCAAGGAGTTCGTTGAGAAACTCCTGACCCGGATTTCGCTCGACACGCTGGTGCTGCTGGACGGATCCGGCTGGAGTTCCGAGCGGGTATTCCGGGTCTGTGTCGAGAGAATGAACGATCTCAGAAACGCGACATCGGCCGATGGCCCGACACCCGACCACGCACCGGTTTTTGAAGACTTCGAGCGGGCCGCAATCCTGCTGCAGGAACTCCGGGAACTGGACATGTTCGCAGGCGCTCGTACATCCGGTGAGGAGCGATCGGTCATCCGCTTTCGTCCGGAGGCCGTCGAACTCGACCAGTACAAGAAACTGGTCGAACTGCTACAGCTCGACCCGAACCGGCGGGTCTATTCTCTCGAGAATACGCTGGACCGGCGCGATGGCCGCACCCTCAGCATCCGCACGCGTTCGTTTCAGGGTGTCATGTACTTCCTTTCCCATGCCGTCGAGGTACCGGAGGCCGATATCGCGGCGGGACGGGTGACCGCCACCGTCGGCGACGACGGACAGCCGTTCGACTGGGGGACGGTCACCGAAGGCCTGATGCGAATACGCAGCAGTAGCGAACGACCGGACAATGCTGCCGTCGCGGTCGCCTATCGCGGCCACTGGTTTTACATCGACGATTCGGATCTCGATTCAAAATCGACCTTTTCGATGCTGGGCCAGATCTATGCGCTGCAGTCCAGTGAAGTTCGGGTAGCGGCGCCGCTTCTGACGTTGCCGGTCGGCAACTGAGCGATGTCCGTCCGCAGCGGTTTTTCAATCAGGCTCTGGCGAGCGAAATTTCCAGGGGGAGCGGCAGTGCAGCACACTGCCCGGCCGGACCAGACCGGACAGTGCGCAATGGCAAGTTCTCGTTGTTACATGTCCTTGAGCGAAAAATTCACATGCAGTGAATACTGGATGCGATAGTCATCGCCGTCATTGCCGTCGACGTCCTCGCGTTGTCCCCAGCTGAACTCGAGTCCGGTGTAGACGTTCTTGGTCGGGTAGTACAGCAAATTCGTAGAGGCGATCTGGCCCCTTTTGAATTCGTCGCCGGCCTGGCCGTCCTCGTCATCGAGGTCGGTCATGCTCCAGCCGATCGTGCTCGACCAGCGGTCGTTCCAGTAATGATCGTAGTAGGCAACGATGCCGAGGATTGTCACCGCCGTCGCGTCGGCATTGTCGATGTCGGAACTGTCCGGCGCAATATCGAGACCACCGTCGTTGAAGTAGTTGCCGATACCCTCGCCATAGGCGAGCTGCAATTTCAGCTTGTCGCGTTCGAACATGTTGATGACGGTGCTGGCATTGAACCCGTAGCCGACCTCGTAGTCGCTTTTACCGTTGTCGAGCCGTTCGTAGCCGAGCTTGCGCACGATGCCGGCGAGCTGCCAGTGACCCCAGTCGGTGTTGTCACGGTAGCGCGCCGTCAGGTCCGGAACATCGTTTTTGTTCTGGAATATCTCGTTGGCCGTCGACCCACAGTTGTTTTCCGGTGATCCGGGCAAATCGCAACTGTCCTCATCGCGGAAACGGCCGACCGTCAGGGCGGTACTCGGATCCTCGATGGAAATGGCGAACTCGTCCTCGCCCATCGGGAACGTATATCGCAGCTGCTGGTTGCGATAGAAAATCATGCCCGTCGGGCCCCAATAATCGATCGTGTTGGGAAACACGTCGGCGTCCATGAAGTTCGACCAGGTCTGGCCAGCACCGATGTTTTTCCAGGTGCCCCAGGCGTGGCGCAACCGCGGCGTGGTCTGGCCGGCGTCACCGCCGGTACCGAACCACTCGAACTCGAGCAGACCGGTAACCAGGCCATTGTCGGTCGGGTAATTTGCACTGACACCAAAGCGCGACTGGCGCACGCTCGTCACGAACTCGCCATCACCGCCATAGGGTTCGCCGCTTGTCGGAATCGTGGAGACCCGCAACGTGTCGTTCCAGTCCGGATCGACGCGTTTGAAGTCATATATAAAATCCGCCTGCACAAAACCGTATATATTCATGCTCAGGTCGCCAATCCTGATGCCGTCGTCGGCATCGTCGGCGATCGCGGTCGTCACACTCATTACACCCAGTGCCGACAAAACCGCGGCCGCCAGACCGGTGGATGTGACGCGCCCTTTAAGCCGCCATGCCGGTCGGCTTCCTGCCATCGACGAATCTCTCAACATTGCTGATCTCCCCTACTTATAAAGTAGCGATCGGTGCGACCGTGGCTGCACACAGCGCACGGTCGCGATCGATACAAAGACTGTGCCGCATCGGCCACAGATCGCCGCAAACGGCTGACCCGGGAAATGCGATCCACGGGAAGGCCGTTCCCATGGGTACAGCAAATCCCCGTCCGGGCAAACACTCAGTCCGGATTCGGCCCAAAGATACCGACACCCAACTGACCGGCGATATGCCGAATTGCATTCTGCGCCCGCACGCTGTTGCCAAACTCGTCGAGCCGCGGCGAAAACGCGGCAATCGCCATCTTGCCCGGTACCACCGAAACGATGCCGCCGCCAACGCCGGTCTTGGAAGGCAGGCCGGCCGTCATCGACCAGTACCCCGATCCATCGTAGAAACCGGCGGTGAGCATGATCGCGAGCAACTCCGGCACGTACGCCTCGTTGATCAGGCGCTTGCCAGTCTTCGGATTGACACCGCCGTTTGCGAGTGTCGCACCCATGATTGCCAGGTCCCGCGTCGTGACGCCGACCGAACACTGCTTGGTATAAACGCGCAGCGCCTCCTCGGCATCCGAATACAGACGTTCGTAGTTATAAAGGTTATTGGCGATGCCGCGGTTGCCCCAGGCGGTCGTGTACTCTGACTGGTACACCTCGTCCAGCAGCGGCAGCGATTCGCCGGCGAAGTCGCTGAGATTGCCGAGCACCATCTGCCAGCGCTCATCTTCGCTGCTCGCCTTGACCATGCTCACCGATGAAATCGCACCGGCGTTGACCAGCGGATTGACCGACCGTGCATCGAGGATTTCAATGGCCAGCTTCGAGTTGAATGGCAGGCCGGTCGGCTCGACACCGATCTTGTCCACGATCGCCTGGGGGCCGCCATACTGCTGCATAACCAACGCGGCGGTAAACGGTTTCGAGGTCGACTCGATTGCGAAGCGGTAATCGACATCGCCGGCGGTGAACACAGTACCGTCAGGTAACGCGATAGCGACGCCGAAAAGCTCCGACGGGATCGTTGCAAGAATCGGGATGTAATCGGCATTCTTGCCGTCTTTCAGATCCTTGTATTTGGCATGGGCCTCGTCTACGAGCCGCTGCAATTCGGCGGCGTTGACCTTAGACGTGTCACGGGCAACAGCAGTCGTGCAAGCCGCCATATTGAATGCGGCGATCAACACCGCCGCGATCGCAGCCATTGACGTTGACTGCCACCGTTTTAAGTCACTCATCATGATCGGGCTCTCCTGTTTATTTAGGTCGTTAGTCGTACTTTACTTGATGCCCACCGAAATACCGGGCGGCCGCTGCAATTTGCATCTGCAGTGTCATGCTATCAGCAGGACAATCACAAGCCCCCATAGGGTCAGGGTCGTGTTAGCTACGGCATAGGGAACTGTATACCCAAGCATCGGCACGCTGCTCTTTGCGACGTCTCCCACCATGGCTACCGAGGCCGTGCTGGTACGCGCGCCACCACAAACACCGAGGTTAATCGCCGGGTCGAACTTGAATATGTATTTACCGATCAGCGGAGCCAGCAACATCGGAACCGACGTTGCAAATATCCCCCAGAAAAATATACCGAAACCCACCTGCTGCAGCCCCGCGACAAAGGTAGGACCCGAGGAGATGCCGACTACGGCAATGAAGACGTTCAGTCCCACCGAGTTCATTATCCACAGCGCACCGGACGGGACCCGGCCGAATGTCGGATGCACGCCGCGCAGCCAGCCAAGTATGATGCCGGCGATCAGCGCACCGCCGGAGGTGGATAGCGTGATCGGGACACCGGATACCGGAACCGTAATTGCGCCAATCAGGCCGCCGATTACGATTGCGATACCAACCCAGACCATGTCAGTCGCATCGGTCGGCCGATCGGCGTAACCCACCGCCTCGACAACCCGATCGGTATGCTTGCGGGTACCGACTATCGTCAGGATATCGCCGCGATGCACGGTAGTCTTGGGCATAATCGGTATATCCACCGATGTGGCGCCGCGGGTGATCTTGCTGAGGTAGACGCCGCGCGCAAACTTTTCAGCGGCCAGCTCCATGATCGTCTTGCCATTGAAGGCCTTCCTGGTCAGCACGAGATCGACCGATTCGGCCGGCACGTCGAGCAACTCACGATCCTCGACTTCCTCATGATTGTGACCGAGCGTGACGATCACATCGCGCCGGGCGGAGGCGGCAACGACGTCGCCGGCCTGCAGGACGGTGGTCTCGTCAAAGTCGATTATCTTGCCGTCGCGGCGAATTCCCTCGACAAAAATCCGGCTCTCGCTGTGTTCTGCCTCGGCCTCGGCAATGGACTTGCCCACCGGCGTAATCCCGTCTTTAAGTTGATATGCGCGCATCTCTATCTGGCGCCATGCCGTGCCGCCGCTGCCGACCGGCAATCCGCCGTGCATTTCGGCCTCGTAACGCTTGCATTCCTCTTCGATGTTTACGCCGAGGAGCTTCGGGCCGATGATCGAGAGAATCAATCCGGTGCCGATCGTGCCCCACAGGTACACCACCGCATAGGCGACCGGGATGTGACTGAGTAGTTCCTTGGTTTCGGCTGCAGACTTACCCAGTCCGTTGATGGCGTCCGTCGCCAGCCCGATCGATGCGGAGATAGTCTGCGAACCGGCCAGCAGGCCGGCCGCAAAACCCACGTCGTAACCCTGGATCTTGGCAGCTATGTAAACCGACAGGAGGCACAGCAGAGTAACCACGACCGCGAAAAGAGCCTGCGGAGCTCCATCGGAGGCAATGCCACGGACAAATTGCGGTCCGACACCGTAACCGACGGCGAACAGGAACATGATGAAAAAGATCGACTTCACCTGCGGTGAAATCGTGATGTCGAGCTGCCCGATCAGGATGCCGGCAAGCAGCACGCCCGTGACAGAACCCAGCTGGAACTTGCCGATCCTGAGCTGGCCCAGCCAGTAGCCCACGCCGAGCGTCAGGAAAATCGCCAGTTCGGGATTGTTGCGCAGCGTCGTTACTATAAAGTCGATCATCTACCCTACCTCGCCGAGTCCCAGTCGAATGAAACGGGCGGGCCGCAGCTGCGGCCCGCCAGCGTTATCGGTCAATGGTGGTAACCCCCGGCCTCTGCCTCGGACAGCGGGTTCGTGATCGGGTGGGCACGGAAATAATCGAGGCAGCGCTCGATATCCTCCAGCAGCAGGCTTGCAAGATCCCTGCTCACGCCGTGGCGAACCAGAATGCGCTGAATCACGACGTCCTGGGCATCCGCCGGCAGCGAGTACGCCGGCACCTGCCAACCACGCGAGCGCAGGCGATCGGCGAGATCGTACAGCGTGTAGCCATGGGTATCGAAGCCTTCCTTGATCTTCCAGCACAGCGCCGGAATGCCGGAGTCGATTTCGCCACCGTAAATAATCTCGAACGGCGGCATCTTGCCGATCTCCTCGGCCAGGTACTGCGCCGTCTCGTAGCAGGCAGTATGGATCTTGCGATAGCCCTCCATGCCGAGGCGCAGGAAGTTGTAATATTGCGCGACGATCTGGCCGCCGGGGCGCGAGAAGTTGAGCGCGAACGTGGCCATGTTGCCGCCGAGATAGTTGACCATGAACACCAGGTCTTCCGGCAGGTCGGCCTGCTCGCGCCAGATCACCCAGCCAACGCCCAGCGGTGACAGCCCGAACTTGTGCCCGGACGTATTGATCGACTTCACCCGCGGCAGGCGGAAATCCCACTCCAGTTCCGGCGAGCAGAACGGCGCGAGAAATCCGCCGCTGGCGCCGTCGACATGAATCGGGATATCAAGCCCGGTGTCCGCCTGGAGCTTGTCCAGCGCATCGGAAATTGCCTTGACCGGCTCGTACTGACAGGTAAAAGTGACGCCGAGCGTGGGCACGACACCGATTGTGTTTTCGTCGCAGCGCGCGATGACCTCTTCGGGCGTCAACAGCAAGCGGCCGCGGTCCATCGGCACTTCGCGCAGCTCGATGTCCCAGTAGCGGGCGAACTTGTGCCAGCAAATCTGCACCGGCCCGGTAATCATGTTGGGCTTTTCCGTCGACTTGCCGGCCGCGCGCATTTTATCGCGCCAGCGCCACTTCATAGCCATACCGCCGAGCATCGCTGCCTCGCTGGATCCGGTGGTCGAACAGCCAACGCCGCCGCCCTTCTCCGGAGAGTTCCACAGATTGGCCAGCATGTTGACGCAACGCGCCTCGATCTCGGCAGTCTGCGGGTACTCGTCCTTGTCGATCATGTTCTTGTCGATGCACTCGTCCATCAGCTTATGGACTTCCGGCTCGACCCAGGTCTGGCAGAAGGTCGCGAGGTTTTGTCGCGAGTTGCCGTCCAGCATCAGTTCATCATGCACGACCTGGTAAGCATGCCGGGGGCTATGTTCCTTTTCCGGCATTCTGTACTTCGGCATGCTGACGGAGAGGTCGGCGGACGAGTAGACAGATTCCTCGGCGGTATCGCCGCCAAGATCCTTTCGGTTATGCAGGGGCATTGACTCACTCCTCAATTAGAAAAACGGATTGCGGCAGCGGCGAGATCAACGCTCTCCGCAAACCAGATCGCAACAGGTCGACAAGTTATTGATGTTAGGTAAATGCAGCCCACTTTTAGAACTCGTCGAACAATTTAGAATGTGTGCAGATTCACACCGCCTGGATGGGGCGAAAAAGCCTGACCTGATCATGATACCGAAGGCAGGTTGCGGCGCGCTTACCATCTCGCGCCAGATTGATCACGTCGAAACAGCGTTAATAATCCAGCGCTGCAAAATAAACGTGGCTCAACGATTGATCGCCGCGGCGGTCAACACAGTCTGCCATCGGAGTTTCATTGTTACCTGACCCGGGATTGAATAGTCGATTTCCACGTGTTGGTTAAGGAAGGATCTCTTTATGCCGGTCATCCACTCTGAGCATGATCGTTTCTTTCTACTACCCCATAGCAATTGCTTTTTACTGAGCGTCAATTAGGACAAAATGCGGCAACATTAGAAATACGTAATAATCGCTATACTCTGGCGGTTCTCCGCTGGGCCAACGTCCGCCGTCAGGGCGCTGGTCGACATCGCACGTGACGGCAACGGCGGAAGACATGACCGCCAGGCAAGCGAGAATAGCGTTCTGTCGCATCGTGTATGCTTGGCCGCTCATCGACCTGACTCAGGGACCGCGGAGTTTCAAATGGATCTGAAATGGCTGCTTTTTTCGTTCGAAGGGCGGATCAACCGTCTGCCGTACTGGGGTGTCGCGCTGGTGATGATCGCGCTGGGCACCGGATTCAACATCGCGATCGGCGACTTCGGGCCGGAGCGGCCGATGACCGCCGGCCCGGCAATATTCGAGACCGCTGTCTTCCTGTTTTTCATGTGGATCGGGCTGGCTGTTCAGATCAAACGCTGGCACGACCGCGACAAGTCTGCGTGGTGGGCGCTGCTCAACCTCGTGCCAATCGTCGGCACGATCTGGGTACTCATCGAATGCGGATTCCTGCCCGGCACCGCCGGCTCGAACCGCTACGGTCCTCCACCACCGGGAACCGCGGGTATACCGGCCCCTCCGCCGTCAGGCCCGGGCATGGCGTAAACGGCCAACCCGGCAGCGGGATCGGAAATGCTCCGCGTTCGAAGCACGCCGCTCGGGATGGTACCGGCAATGAGCCGAATTCCGGTTGCAAGATCGCAGCGACTCGAGGCACCGGAGTTGATCAGCATCGTGCAATGTCGTCACCAGATGACGGGAACGCGGCGGGATCTCAGCCGATCGCATCTGCCGCCGCGGGAGCTGTCGCGATGGTCATGCGCTCGAGTCGAGATGCCCCTCGCCCTCGTCCCCCTGACTCATTTGCGCTGCGATAACGTCGGCGGCACTGGCGAGCGCCTCCAGGCGTGTCGCGAACCGATGGGTATCATGGAGTTTGTCGAGGACGCCCATCCTGCTCATCAGCCGGGCAACGTCGGTCGTGAGCCCGGCCAGCAAGACGCGTTTACCCTCCTCCGAGGCACGTTCGACGATTTCCTCCAGCGCCAGCGTCGCGCTCCCGTCCATGCGCGGCACGTCGTGCAGATCGATGATTAAAACGTCGTAGGTGCCAACGATGGAGAACCGGCGTGTCATCTCTTTGGCTGCGCCGAAACTCATCAGGCCTGAGAAATACAGCAGCAACAGCCGGCCCTGGCAGCGTCGAAACAACTCCGTCTCCTCCGCGCTCAGGAAGGGCGCATGCTCCGGGTCGGACAATGCCCGAATCGACTCAATCTGCATTTCGGCTGACTCCTTGACGAATGCCAGGCTCGCCAGAATCACGCCGGTCGCGACGGCTGTGATGACATCAACGAAAACCGTCAGGAACAACACGACGAACATCAACACAACTTCGGCCCTGGGCGCTCGGGTCACCCGCCGCAGGTAGCGCCAGTCGATCACATCAATGCCAACCTTTATCAGGATGCCGGCCAGCGCCGCATGCGGAATGAACGCGACCAGCGGGCCGAGGCCGAGCACCATCGCCAGCAACACCAGGGAGTGGACGACGCCCGAAAGCGGCGTGCGGCCGCCGGAATGGACATTCGTCAGCGTGCGGATCGTGGCGCCGGCGCCGGGCAGACCGCCCGCGAATCCGGCAACGAGGTTACCGATGCCCTGTCCGACCAACTCCTTGTCGGAATCGTGAAATGTGCGTGTTACGTTGTCGGCGACCAGCGACGTAAGAAGACTGTCGATGGAGCCCAGCGCCGCCAGCACCGCCGCGGATACCAGCATCTCGTTGAGCTGGCCGAATGTCACCGCTGGCCAGCGCCATTCGGGAAGACCCGAGGGAATCCGGCCGATCGTGGTGGCGTCGCCGAAACCCAGGGCAAGCATCATCGAGACCGCCAGGGCAAGCAACGGGGCGGGCAAAATCCGGCTGAATCGCCTTGGTGTGAGAAAGCAGACGAGCAACGACACGATACCGATGACAACGGCATCCCAGTTCGGCCTCGACAATTGCTCGGGCAACACGGATATTGCGTTGGTCACGCTGGTGGGGCTCGAGTACCCGAGCAGCGGCTCGAGCTGCATGATGATCAGGATGCAACCGATCCCGGTCATAAACCCGGATATGACCGGGTACGGCATCAGGTTTACAAACCGGCCAAGGCGCAGCATTCCGAACAGGATCTGGAACGCTCCGGCCATCATCACAACGGTAAAAGCGACCGCCGGCTCTCCCGCGTACATCGTGAAAACGGAGGCCGATACAATCGTCATCGGTCCGGTCGGGCCCGATATCTGTGCCGGCGTGCCGCCGAACAGGGAGGCAAACAGCCCCACACAGATGGCGCCGTAGAGCCCCGCTACCGGGCCTGCACCCGAGGCGACGCCGAACGCGATTGCCAACGGCAGTGCGACTATGGCGGCGGTCACGCCACCAAGGGCATCGTTGCGAAAGTTCCCCAGATCAATCGCATTTAGCCTGAATCTGTACATCGCCGCGCCCCTCAAGCCAACCTGCTGATGTTCCCATTAACCCCTGACAAAAAGATAGGGAATGAGTGCCGGCGCGGGGACATCGCGAGATTGCGGCGCTTTTCCTGCCCGAAACCCGAACCGGGCGGCGGCTAATCGGCCGGGCCGCGTATCGCGCGACGTCCGAATTACCCGCCGATCCGCGATTCGCCCAGCTGATGGACCACTACGGTATCGTCGACTTCATGGATAAATTTGCCCGGCCCGGGCGCGGCGCTCGCGAGGAAAAGGGTGTGCGCTGCTGGCAGGAAAACCGTATCCGGCGCGAGGAATGGTTTCGGGGCGGATTCCGTTATGCCGGGGTATTGGCGATCGCCACCTCGTTATCCAGCCAGGCCTGGAACATCAGCACG
>Ga0102955_1000146_pt1 | contig 15209 bp, 12 predicted proteins | sample SalPonF2_A_D1_MG_FD_78512 | JGI IMG/M metagenome (GOLD analysis project Ga0102955, IMG submission 78512) | Salt pond soil microbial communities from South San Francisco under conditions of wetland restoration - Salt Pond MetaG SF2_A_D1_MG ... | reverse complement strand
GGCTGATCCTGCTCGACCTGATGATGCCGGTCATGGACGGGTTCGATTTTCTAATGGAGATGCGCGCGCGTCCCGAGTGGGAGACAATACCGGTCATCGTGGTTACCGCCAAGAACCTCAGCGACGCTGACCGCAATCTTCTGAGCGGCAAAGTCGCTCAGGTTCTGGAGAAAGGCGCTTACACTCGGGACGAGTTGATTCGGCTGGTACGCAACCTGGTTGCTGAGGGTACCGCGGCAAATTCGAAATCCTGATTCAAATCCCTAATCGGAAAAAGACAAATAGTGATGAAAAAGATTCTGCTTGTAGAAGACAATGAAATGAACCGGGATATGTTGTCGCGCCGCCTGCGCCGCAAGAATTTCGAGGTAGTGATAGCGGTGGACGGCCAGGCGGGCGTGGAGATGGCCAGCTCCGAAACGCCGGACTTGATACTCATGGACCTGAGTCTGCCGATTATCGACGGATGGGAGGCGACCCGACGGCTGAAGGCAGACGCTGCCACCCAGGCAATTCCGGTTATTGCATTGACGGCGCATGCGATGCAGGGCGATGAGCAAAAAGCGCTTGAGGCGGGGTGTAACGATTACGACACCAAGCCGGTGAATTTCAGCCGTCTGCTGGGCAAAATCCAGACGTTTCTTGGCGAGTAGCCGCGCTAGCGGTACAACTGCTGGGCCAGCACGACTACTCGATCGTCCTCGTCCAGGCACCATGCCAGTTCGCGTTCGGGATTCAGAAACAGCTCCCCCTCGCGCGCGAGCCTGACCCCAAGCGCAATTTCCATTTTCTGCTGCGCCGCGAATGCAAGATCGAAAAAGCTGCAGCTCGAGCCGATTTCAACGTAGTCGCCGACCGGGCGCAGGCTGATTTCGACGCCGCCGGCGCTCAATAATTCACGGTATATCGGTCCCAGGACCGGCTGCTTCGCTATTTGCGCGAGCTGGGCGCTTATGACCTGGTCGCTGAAGACTACGTCGTCGACGTGCAATCCGGCCAGCAGGTCCTTGTTGGCTATGTCCAGCAGTTCTACCACGGTATGTGGGCTGGCAGCGGTCCGGCGGCGCAAGTCCGAAAGGCGCAGAAGTGTGCGCAGCGTGCGCGCATCGATATCCGATTCCCCCGATGACGTGTCGGCCAGCAGAACGATGGTCTGGAAGCTGGTGAGATCAATTTCGCTGTAACTGCCGCGTTCGACGGGGTCGCCGGCCAGGTACTCGACACTGACGTTTTCGAGTTCGTGATCCAGGAGCTGTTCGACATGTTTGCGTGCGGCCTCCGGATCCATGTCTGACAGCAACACGATTTCGGTCCCGCGCAAGGCGTGTGCGTCGAGCTCGACCAGGATGTCAAAAACGTTGCCGTTCCAACCGATCAAAAGGACCCGGCGCGGCACCCTCGCCGAAACGCTGCCTTCACGGTAAATTCGCGAGGTGTACGCACTGCCGGGTTGCGAAAATTTTACCGGCACGCCATGCGCGAGCAGGATGAGTTGTTCGTCCTCTGCGATGTCGTAGTCGGGTTCCGGGTTGAGCCCCGAGGCGTGTTTCAGCTCCTCCCCCTGCTGCTCCTTCCATGCAATTCCAATCGGAATTGCATCCGGAAACCCGTAGGAAATATCGCGCATGGTCTGTTCGGAGCAGGCACCGATGCTCTGCACATGAAGGCCGTTGCCATACGGAGCGAATAATTCGCTATATACATCCGCAAGCCCTGGGTTGCGGATGCACTGCACCAGGACCTTGCTGATGACCGTGCTGGAGGAAATCAGGTGCATGCGACCGCGTGCCGCAATTTCCGCCAGTTCCTGGTTTTGTTCCAGCGCAATTTCCGCGGTCAGCGTGGGGCCCTGGCCGCGCCACTCCCGCCACGCCGCAAGCAGCATCATTGTCTTGATGACTTCGCTGTCGCCACCGAGGCGGTCGCGGTCGGCGCGCGGCGAAACCACGATGACGCTGGAAGCACGGTCAACCGCGACGCGATTGAGTTCCTCCACGTTGCTGGGAATGCCACTGCGCAAAATGATCGTGAGGTCTTCGCGCATACTGCCGTTTACGCGCAGGGCTTCCTGCATCTCCTCGATCTCTTCGGGAGCGAGAATGACCACCTTGCTGCCCGGCTGCAATCGCGCGAGCTGCCGCAGTACCGAGTAAATCTTGTCGCTCCAGCCCAGTACCAGCACGTGGCCGCGTTCCTTGACCGGGCTGTCGCCCTTGCGCAGCGTTTCGATGCGGCGTTGCATCGCGGTATTGATCATTGAAACCAGGATACCGAATACCGCGAGGCCCATGATCGAGAGAAACAGCGCATAGGCGAGGATGGGAGGGGTGGCGCCATACATCCGCTCGAAGCCCGGCAGACGCAGCACCCGCTGCATCGACCACCACAGCGAATCGAGGAAGCCGCGGTCGATGCCGCGGGGAATTCCCGGCACATCTTCGTTCTCCGGGCCGAACAGGCCGAAGAAGTACGCAGTCATGCCGACCAGCGTAACAACTACCACGAGTACCAGGAACAGAATGAACTGGCCGGCGAACTCCCGCGCAAACGCACGGTCGATCATGTATCGCAGCCGTTCTTTGAGTTCCTGCAGCATTATGTTCCGCCGGGCACGCTGTCGCGGCAAATAAATTACGGGCTGGCTTCATACGCCGATGAAGCCAGCCCGTGCATTGTAACGGCACCGCTGCCCGATCTTACATATCGGTCAGGCCACGCCGCTCGAGCAGCGGTTCGATCGACGGCGGGCGCCCGCGGAAGTCCTCATAGAGCTCCATGCCCGGGCGGGTGCCGCCCTGGCTGAGAATGAACTTCCTGAAGCGCGCTGCCGTATCGGGATCGAACAGACTGGTTTCCTTGAAAGCCTGGAATGCGTCGGCATCGAGCACCTCTGACCATAGGTAACTGTAGTACCCGGCCGAGTAACCGCCAGCGAAAATATGCGCGAAATAGGTGCTGCGATAGCGCGGGATGATCTGCTCGATGAGGCCGATCTCGTTCATCGAATCGGTCTCGAACTTGTTTGCGGCAACCTCGACCGGCTCGGATAGCGTGTGGTAGTCCATATCGAGATACGCGGCCGCCATGTACTCGACCGTGGCAAAGCCCTGGTTGAATTTCTGCATTGCCGTGATCTTGTCGATGTATTCCTGCGGAATCGGTTCGCCAGTCTTGTAATGGCGGGCGAACATTCGCAGCACCTCCGGCTCGCTCATCCAGTTTTCCATTACCTGGGACGGAAACTCGACGAAGTCGCGCGGGGTTGCGGTGCCGGCCAGCGACCCGTACGTGACGTCCGACAGCATCCCGTGCAGCGCATGACCGAACTCATGGAACAGTGTCGATGCCTCGCTGTAGCTCAGCAAGGACGGGTTGTCGCCAGTCGGGGGCGGGAAGTTGAAATTGTTCGTTACGATGGGCATGACTTCGCCATCGAGTTTGGACTGCACCCGCAGCGCATTCATCCATGCACCGCCGCGCTTGCTCTCACGGATAAAGAAATCCATGTACAGAATCGTCAGGTGGCTGCCGTCGCTGTCGCGAACTTCGAACACCTCTTGATCAGGATGCCATTTGGGCAGGTCGTCACGCTGTTCGAAAGTCAGGCCGAACAGTTCGTTCGCGACTTTAAAGACGCCGTCGCGAACGGCGCCAACCTCGAAATACGGACGCAGCGCTTCCTGGTCGAAATCGTAGCGTTCCTTGCGAACTCTCTCGGTGTAGTAGCGCCAGTCCCAGCCCTCGATATCGCCCTCGATGCCATCTGCGGTCATCAATGCCTGCATCGCCGCAACTTCCTGCTTGGCCACCTCGAGTGCCGGCTCCCAGACCTTGCCTAGCAGCTGGTAAACGTTCTCGGGATTTTCCGCCATGTTGTCGGAAAGAACGTAATGGGCATGCGTCTCGTAGCCCATCAACTCCGCGCGTTCGGCGCGTAGCGCAGCCATGCGGGAAAGTATGTTCTTGTTGTCGTGTTCGTTGTCATTGTTGCCGCGCATCGCATAGCCGAGAAAGATCTTCTTGCGCAGTTCGCGATTGGGCGAATACTCGAGAAACGGGTTGATGCTCGGGCGCTGTAGCGTAAACACCCAGCACTCGCCGCATTCATGACCGCGGCGCTGGGCCTCGGCCGCGGCCGAAGCCACCAGGCTTTCGGGCAGGTTGCCGAGATCGGCGCGATCGGTGACGAGCATTTCGAACGCGTTGGTTTCCTCGAGCAGATTATTGCGGAAATCCTGGGACAGGCTCGCCAGTTCCCCATTGATTTCACGCAGCCGGGCCTGCGCATCCTGGTCGAGGTTGGCGCCCGCGCGAACGAATTGCTTGTAGGTCTCTTCCAGCAGGCGCTGCTGCTCGGGAGTAAGGTCGAGATCATCGCGCTGCCGATACACGGCCTCGACCCGATCGAACAATGGCTTGTTCAACGCAATGTCGTCCCCGTGAGCTGACAGCTCCGGCGCAATCTCTTTGGCCACGGCGCGCGTTGTCTCATTCGAGTGGGCGCCATTGACGGCGAAGAACACATTGCTGACCCGGTTCAGCGTCGCGCCCGAGCGTTCCAGTTCCTCGATCGTGTTGGCGAAGGTCGGTGGATCCGGGTTTTCGACGATGGCCGCAATCTCGGCCTGCTGTTCCGCCATTCCGGTGCGAAGCGCCGGCATGTAATGCTCGTCCTCGATCTGGTCGAAGGGGGGCACGCCGTAAGGCGTATCCCACTGTTCCAGTAACGGATTGGTTGGCTCGGCTGCTGTTTGTTCGCTGGGTTGTTCCATCGGCGCTGCCGGCTCCTCGATTGCAGGCGCCGTTGCCGCTGGCTCTGCGGCCGGAGGCTCGGGCGGTTTACCACAGGCGACGAGCAGTATGGCCGATGCGGCGGGTAGCAGGATTCTGGTATTCATTATCACCTTTCCAGGCGCCCGCCAGGCTGGTTCCGGCTCATGGTCAGGAGCGGGCTGACGCTGCGGGCGCAATCGTTTTAACGGGAAGAACGCGAAGGTAACGTGAAAACACGGCGTTTGCCAGTGATTCGCGGTGCATTTCGCCTGACAGAAAGCCTTTCCCGCTGGTCGGGGTTGCGCCCGAATCAGCGCTGGCCGAAAAGAATGCGATGCGATTCTTGCTCATCCACGGGTTGCGACTGCTGCCTGATTTCGTCGGCCAAGGCGTAGGCGCGTTCAACCGCCGGGCGCTCACTGATGGCAATGAACCAGCGTTTCAGGCTGGCAAACTCGTCGATGTCCTGACCCTGATTCTCGTAAGGCCGGATCCAGGGATAGATCGCCATGTCCGCAATGCTGTAGTCGCCGGCGACAAATTCGCGATCGCCGAGGCGTTTGTCGAGTACCCCGTAGAGGCGGTGTGTTTCGTTCACATAGCGGTCAATCGCATACGGGATCTTGTCTTTGGCGTAGAGCCGGAAATGATGGTTCTGACCGGCCATCGGGCCCAGACCGCCCATTTGCCAGAACAGCCACTGCAGCGTCTCAGCCTGACCGCGCAGTTCCGCGGAAAGAAACCGCCCGGTCTTCTGTGCAAGATAATGCAGTATCGCGCCGGACTCGAACAGCGCGACCGGTTCGCCCCCGTCGGCCGGGGCCTGATCGACGATTGCCGGGATACGATTGTTCGGTGAGATTCGCAGAAACTCGGGCGCGAATTGATCGCCCTTGCCGATGTTGATTGGATGGATCCGGTACTCGAGGCCGGACTCTTCGAGAAATATCGTGATCTTGTGACCGTTTGGCGTGGTCCAGTAATAGAGATCGATCATCGCTGCGGTTGTCCTCGATTGTTGCAAAACGCGCGGTTGAGACTGCTGCGCACCGTGTTATCGACTCCGCTCGAGCGCCAAAGTTGCGAGAAGGGTGGCGCGTGGTGGTTTTGACCGCCACCACGTTTCGCCTCACCCGCAGCGAACTCAGGACTTATCGCGGTCCTCGGGGTCGGCGGCGCGCGGCAGACGGCCTGCATTGCGAAGTGCTTCGCGCAGCGCCCACTCGATCTGGGCGTTGGCGCTGCGCAGCTCATCGTCGGCCCAGCGTTGCATTGCGCCGAGAATGTCCGCGCTTAGTCGTAGGGCGAAAGCCTTGCGTTTGGCCATTGGTGGTTTCGCTTTATCCCGCGGTGCGTCGCGTTAAAGCCGCAACGGGATCAAGCATAGAGGGAGCCCGTGTTCAGTACCGGCGTTGCATCGTGTTCGCTGCACAAAACCACCAGCAGATTGCTGACCATCGTCGCCTTGCGCTCCTCGTCGAGCTCCAGCACGTGTTTTTCGGCGAGCTTGTCCAGCGCCATTTCCACCATGCCCACCGCACCGTCGACGATCTGGGTGCGCGCGGCAATGATCGCCGACGCCTGCTGTCGCCGCAGCATCGCATTGGCGATTTCCGGAGCATAAGCGAGGTGGCTGATTCGGGCCTCGATGACTTCGACCCCGGCCTTCTCGAGACGGGCCTGGATTTCAGAGCGCAATGCACCGGCGATTTGCTGCGGGTCGCTGCGCAACGCGACGTCGCCGTCATTGTGTGCCTCGTATGGGTATGTGGTCGCGAGGTTGCGCAACGCGGCCTCGCTCTGGATCGTGACGAACTCCTCGTAATCGTCGACCTCGAATACGGCCTCTGCACTGTCGACGACCTTCCAGACGACTACCGCAGCGATCTCGATAGGATTTCCGGTGGAATCATTGACCTTTAGCTTGCCGCTCTCAAAATTGCGAACCCGCAACGATACAGCGCGTTTTGCAAGGAACGGATTGGCCCAGCGCAGGCCCGGATCCTTTGCCGTGCCGATATATTTGCCGAAAAGCTGCAGTACTTTTGCTTCGTTGGGATTGACCATGAAGAACCCGATCCACAGCACCAGCACGACAATCGCGGCGATGATTCCGCCAATCACGGCGGCGATCGCGTAATTCCGCAAGGCCGTCACGATCCAGTAGATCGTTGCGAGTTGCAGGAGCAGCAGAATTACCAGCATCGGGTAGCCCGAGGCCACCTTCTTTACTTTCTCCCGGAACATCATCTGTTCTCCTTGATTTCTTCCATATGATATCAAAATAATATCATTTTGATAATTTTGTCAATGAGAAGACTCACGGATTTGTGTTTTCATTCGTTTTGAAGGATAGAGAAAAATGAGGAAAATTCATTACCTGGATGGATTTGGCGTTGCCGGTCGATAGATTCTCGGCGCGCCGTTGTAAAGCCTTGCGCCGATGGCCGGGTACGGTTGTCCGGTCACAACGCAGCGCTCGCGCATGCTGCAAACCCGCTGGCCCGGCAACTTGCCCGGGGTTGCCGCCGGACCGGCCTCCCGGCTATTGCATACCGGTCCGGGCGGACCTGCAAACGCTTTGGTGTGGCTGGGCTGATGCTTGATTTTCCCGGAATCGGCGTCTAGCTTGAGCTGCTTACGCTCCGGGTAGCAGCCACATTCCCCAGTCGAGGTTAACCGTGCAATCGAGAAAAAACTACGCGGCGCTTGCGCTGCTGACTTTGGCGTTCGCAGCGTGTTCCGGTGGTCAGGACGCAAACGCCCCAGTCTCGCGGGACGACGCATCCAACGCGGCGGACGAGAAGATCGCCGACACGACAATGGTCGAGACCGCGGTCATGGAAGTCGAAGGAGAAGCGCCGGCGGCGAGTGCCGCGGCAGTTGCGTTTGCCGCCGAGTGCGATCAACGGATCGACGCTGCTGACGAGTTGTTCAATGCGCTTGAAGCGTCCGAGGGGCCGCACACAGTCGATACGACGCTGGAAAGCTACAACGACCTTGGCATCGCTCTTTATAACGGTTACGCCAAGTCGTCGTTGTATGCCAATTCGCACCCGGACGAGAGCGTGCGCGAAGCCGGTCGCGAGTGCGAGCAGCGCTTCGACGAACTAAACACCCGCCTCAGCTTGTCGCGGCCGCTCTTTTCCGCCATCAGCACAATCGATGTCAGTGCCGAGGACGAGGCGACCCGGTTTTTCTATGAGAAGCAGCTGCGTGATTTCCGCCGCGCCGGCGTTGACAAGGATGAGGAGACACGCGCGAGAATCTCTGCGATACGCGAAGAGTTGCTGGTAATCGGACAGCAGTTCTCCAAGAACATCGCCGAGGACGTTCGCAGTATCGAGCTCGATTCGGTCGATGACCTGGAAGGCCTGCCGCAGGATTTCATCGATGCCCATCCGCCCAACGAAGAGGGCAAAATCGTTATCACGACAAATTACCCCGATTACTTTCCGTTCTCGCGGTACGCCAAAAACGATGCTGCACGCAAGGCCCTGACCACCCAGTACATGAGTCGTGGCTATCCCGCTAACGAGGCGGTGCTCGAGCAGATGATAGAGAAACGCCATGAGTTGGCGAATTTGCTGGGCTATCCAAACTGGGCCGAATACGTCACCGAGGACAAGATGGTCGCGTCGGCCGAGAACGCCGCGGACTTCATTGAGAAGGTCGCCGATCTCGCCAGACCGCGGGCGAAACTCGATGAAAATGTACTGGTGGCCCGGCTTCGTCAGGATTATCCGAATGTCGACAGTGTTGGCATCTGGCAGCGCAATTTCGTCGACAACCTGGTGCGCGAGGAGCAGTTCGAGGTCGATAGCAAGCTGATCCGCCAGTATTTTGCTTATGATCGCGTCCGCGACGGCATCTTTGAGCTGATCAGTGACCTGTTCGACGTCCAGATTACGCCGTGGCAGACCGAGGTCTGGGACGACAGCGTGGAGAGCTACGAGCTAAAAGACGGCGACCGGTTGATCGGCCGTTTCTATCTCGACATGCACCCGCGCGACGGCAAGTTCAAACATGCCGCCGCATTTCCGATAGTCGCGGGAATCACCGGAAAACAGACTCCTGTGGCTGCGCTGATGTGCAATTTTCCCGGCGGTGACGGTACCGAGGGCCTGATGGAACACAGTCAGGTCAATACGTTCCTGCACGAGTTCGGTCACCTGATTCATTTTCTTTTCGCCGGGGATCATCGCTGGGTCGGCAATTCTGGCATTGCCGCCGAGTGGGACTTCGCCGAGGCGCCGTCGCAAATGCTCGAAGAGTGGATTTACGACAAGCAGACATTGCAGAGCTTCGGACTCAACGACAAGGGCGAGCCAATCCCGGACGAGTTGATCGATAAAATGAACGCGGCGCGCAAATTCGGTCTCGGCATGGGGAACCGCCAGCAGATGTTCTATGCTGCGATCTCGCTGAACTACTACAACCGCGATCCGGCCTCTTTCGAGCTGTTGCCATTGATGAAGCAATTGCAGGCCGAGTATTCGCCTTACGATTATCTTGCGGACACTCATTTCTATACCAGTTTCGGCCACCTCGACGGCTACTCGGCGATTTACTACACCTATGCGTGGTCGAAGGTGATCGCACTCGATATGTTCAGCCGTTTCGCGGAAGACGGGATTCGCAATACAGCAACCGCGCGCGAGTACCGCGACAAGGTACTCGCCGTAGGTGGCGCGCGGCCTGCCGCTGTCTCGGTCAAGGATTTCCTTGGGCGGCCCTACAATTTCGAGGCGTTTGCCGAGAGTCTTGCGGTGGACGGCGAGGGCGCCGGACCGCTTGAATGAGTGTGTACGGGGCGGCGCTTTGCCGCCCCGTAGCGCTAGAAGATAATCGTTACCAGCAGGCTGTCCGAGTAGATGCCCGGATCCACGTCCTGACCGGCGAAGACCCGCCCGTAAACCGGGATCGATTCGCGGTAGCGGCCGTTTCGGCGGAACCGCGACAGCGCCGACGTTCCGCTACTCCAGTCGCCCCAGATTTGCGTGCGTGCGGCATCGAGGTAGACGTTATAGGCAAGTGCGTCGGTCGCACTCAGCATCAGGCGTTGCAAGTAGGCGTTGCTGTTTCCCGCAGCGATCGTTACCTGGAATATTCCGCCGCGGCCCTTGCAGTCGATGTCGACCGCACCGGCATTGTCCAGCGGGGCGAGGTCGTTCGGAAGATATGAGCCAAAATTAAGCGGAACGGCGGTAATGGTGCAGTTCTGGGCGCTCGCGATATTCGTCATCGTCGCGCCGAGCATCAGCAGCAGTACGGCCAGCGTTCTTGCCCGGATGCGGCTTTTTCGTTCTGTTGGCAGGTCCATTGAGCGCAAAGCGTACCATTGCGGCGCGGCATCGGTGCAAAGCTGGGGCGGGCGCACCTGCATCGTCAGAGTCCGTTGCAAACGAACTCGCCAAGGTCGGGTAACGCTTTGTTCGGATCCGGCCGTGGCAGCTCGATTTCGCACTCAGCCCCGGCGTGGCGAATGACTACGCGGCTGTTCTCGCCCAGACCTTCAATGTAGAGACGGCCATCGAGACCGACCGGGTAGCGTTCCGGGGTGTCGGCTATGCCCGCCTGGGCGCCCTCCGGGACCGGCTCGCCGGCCGCGTCGACGACCCGCAGGATGGCGGCCTGGGCCGGACGCACACCGAGATCGATCAGCACACCGGAACGATAGTATGGGGCGACAACCGCGCTGTAGCTCGAGGTGCGTGCATTGAGCGGCAAGTCCTCGGCCGCGATATGCAGCCGGTTGGCCTGGTAGGGGCGCAGGTTTGGCACGAGCAGGCGACCGCGTTTGTCGGTGACGCCGATTTCCCGGTTCTCCTGGAAGACGGTGACACCGGAGTATCCACCTGTATCGATGACGGCAAAGCCGTCGCGAATCTCGCGATTGGCGTAGGTTTCACCGTCGAGCCAGGCCAGCGAGCCGGTCATTTCCGCACGCCAGCCGTACTCGCCGTCGCGGTGCCGGACCTGGCCGCGATAGCGTGCGCCAGCCGTATTCAGCGAGGCCTCCGACTCGACGCCTTCCGAGTCGCCGCTGTAGCTGGTCAGGCGGTATCCGTAACCCGGTCCGGACGGCAGGTCATGACGAAAGTCGAGACGCAGGTTGCTGTCGTCGTCGCTGAGGTTGAGCGCTGCCGAGGTGCTGCGGCGCGGCCCCAGCGATTTGCTGAACAGCAGGCTTGCCTGGAGATCGCTGCCGTCCTGCTCGACGTAACTTGCCGAGAATGAAAAAGCGATTCGGCTCGGCAACGTGCGGCTGTAGCTTGCACTCATTACCGTGCGCGAGTCTTCGTCGCGGTGAAAAGTCTCATTGACGAGTGTCAGGCCGATCGAGCCCAACCCGCCGAGACTGACACCACTTCCCAGTAGTGTCCGGAGTTTTGGCAGTCCCGAGTCGATATCGAGACCGGGCTGGGTGAAGCCGCTGCTGGTGCCCTGCAGCTGGCTGCTGAAGCGGTATTTGCGACCGCGATAATCCTGGCCGATGCGCCACAGTGCGCCGCTGTCGTCGCCGCCGCTGAAAGCCGCGCTGGCCGAGAATGTCCCATAGCGGTTTAGTGAAAAAACCGCACCGGCGCCAGCGACGACGGTTTCATCCGTCGTTTCGAGACGGCCGTCGACAGTCAGATTCTCGCGAATACCGCGGCGCAATATCGCGCTGGCGTACGGATCGCCGTAATCATTGCTTTTGACCGCGTAGTTCTTGCGCAGAAATCCCGCGCTCAGTGCATAGTCGTTCAATCCGGGCAGCAACAACTGGTCGCTGGCGTAAAAGTCCTGGGTCACTGTCGTTTCGCGGCCGAGCAGGTCGCGGGTGACAACCTCTATCTGGCCGGCGCCATTCACCACTGGTATGTCGTCAATGCGGAACGTGCCGTCCGGGAAATTCTGCCGGGACCTGAGGTTTCCGTTGACATACAGATCGAGCGCGGTCGGTACGGCCGAGGAACTGCTGAACGACGGTCGCGGGAACGTCACCATGCTCGGGCGGGTCGCGAAATTGGTGGCCAGCTGGATCCCGCCAAACCGGACCGAGCGCGCCCAGCTGCTCTGCGGTGTGATCGTATCACCTATTTTGAATGTGCGTATTTTGTCGGGATCGTCGCGGGTCCAGGTCGAATCGAGGCGGATCCAGCCGTCTTCGATCGGATCGTCGCGCTCGTCGAAGTAGTCTTCATCCTCGAAATCCCGATAATCGTAGTCCGACCAGCGGTACAGCGACCCGCTGGTCAGCGTCCCCTGCGGGGTGAACATCGTCGGCTCGAAAACGCTCGAGAACAGTCTGGCATTGGCGCCGCCGTCATCGGTGTACGCGGCCTGGTAATCGACGAACGCACCGGAATCCGAAACCGGTGCAGGGGCATCGTCGCGGCTCAATGAGAGCGTCGTATTCGACATGTATTGCGGCGGAATGCTGACCTCGGCACTCATGCTCGAGGATTCCATCGCCACCAGCACGCCGGGAATAGCGCTGAATTCATGGAATCGCCGGCCAGCATGTTCCACCGCGGCCGGGTACGGTGGTTTGACGCCCCAGTCGTTGAGGGTCTCGGCCGTGGCAAACACCTGGCCGGCCGCGTCCGCCAGCAGCAGAGTGGTCCCCTGGCCGACCCCGTTGACTTCTACATCGAGGAACAGCAGCTGTTCCTGCTCGCTGACCAGCTCGGCAGGAGACTGGGTAAACGTCAACCGGGACCCAACCGTGGCAGGCGAAAGCGACGCGGTGAACGTTTCGGTATCAAGTGAATCGGCGGCTGGCGCCTGTACGGGCACGTCGGTGCCTGCCTGAACGGATGTAACGAATTCTGTAGCCGGCGCGTTTTCGCTAGCGGGACCTTCGCCATGCGTGGGCGCGGGCTCGCTCGCTTCGGCAGATGCCGGTAATTCTGAATCGCGGGTCTGCTCTGCGTTGGCGCCCGGATACACCGCGGCCGATTCACCAGCCGGCGATGGTTGAGCTGCCTGTTCCGGCTGCGCGGCGCCATGCGGGGTGAGCATTATTGCGTTCTCTCCGACCGCCGGTACCGGCGTGTGCGAAGTCGCCGGGGTGTCCGTGCTACCCGCGCATCGGTGTGTGAGCAGCAGCAACAGAATGACCGCCAGGCCCAGGCTATTTGTCAGGCGCCACGGCATGCTCCCGGCTCCACCCGTCTTCGGTTTCTATGCGGACACTCCGCAAGGCTCCGGTCAGTTGACCGGGGACGAAGATCTCGGCGCTCGTTCCAGGGAGCAGGTAGCGGCCCTTGCCGCTGCGCCCGTCATCGGGCATGTCGCCGCCGCTGGCTGCGACGGAAAGCTGCTTGAGCTTGACATGGGTATTGCCAGTGTTGCGTAGCGTAACGACGACGCCATCCGCGCCGATCCGGGTGTCCTCGACGACGAGTTCGGGGATCGCCTCGGATTCGCTGGGCGCGACGAACACGGGAATACTGAGCTGCAATCTGATGCGTACCGCCGACGCTTCGCGCTCGCCGGAGGCGGGCGCCAGCTCGGTGACCAGCAGGCGAAAGGTCTTCTCGTGGGTGGGACTTGGCTGGCCCAGCAGACCGAGCCGGACGATCTGATCGCGCCCCGGAGGAATGGTAAAAAGCGGTGGTACCGCCAGCAATTCCTCTGTCGGCGCAAGCTGATCCACGCCGTCCACGTTCTGACTCCACTCACGCGGATCGACTTGCATCGAAACCGGTTTGTCGCCTGAATTGATAATCCGCAGCTCGCCGGCTGTGCGCTGGGCTGAAATTTCCACGCGCACCGGCACCACCTGCACCGAGGCACTATGTGCCGCCCCGACGCAAAGCAGGAACAGGAGGGCGGCGTGTGCCGCCCTCCTCAGGCCGAAATAGCCCGCGTACTCAGAATGTGATCGTAACGGTGACATTGTCGTTATAAGTGTCAGCCGACACGTTCTCGGCATCGCTGGCCAGAACCTGGCCATGTACGGTAGTGGTCTGCGCGTTGCCGAAGCCGGCGCCGTTCGCGGGAACGGTGCTGCCGTTGGCGCCGTCGCCGAACACCGTACCGAGGCCGGCATCGGTGTAGAGCTGGTACACGAGACTGTCACCATTCGACGCGCCCACCATATTACGATTGTTGATATTGCTGGTGCCACCGCCGTTCAGAGCGATAGTGGTGTCAAAGCCATTGGTGCACACCCAGGTGATGTCAGCACTCGAAGTCGCGTCGTTGACCAGGTCGAGCGTTCCGAAATTGAGCACTTCCACGTTGGTGATGTCGCAGGTGGCATCTACCACGGCCGTGACCGTCAGTGTATCGGTGTCGTTAGCGATCACCTGTCCACCGGCCAGGGCACCCGTTACTGCCAGGGCAATGGCAGTCTTGCGGTACAGATTACGAAATGTCATGACAAATATCCTCATTGTTTTCCTCAGGTTGTCGGCAGCCCAGCCATCTCCTCGCAGAGATCTGTGGCTTTGCGTCCCCGTCTTGCGACGGGGTTGCCTTTGTCGCAGCCCGGGATGCCTCCCTGGCCCGAAACGGAGATGACCAAACTTCAATCTCCGCCCGGCAAACGGATATAGCCCATCTGCGCACAACGATGGTACGAATGTCCCACGCGGGAATATGTGAAATAGCTCAAGAAAACCGGGATTTGGAGACTATTAATCCGGGTTTTGCGACGCGGTCAACGCCAGAATCGTCCGCTTGCGAGTTTCACCTCGATAAACGACTCGCTGCCGTTGTCGTAGCGGCAGATCAGGGCGAGGAGGTTGCGTTCGCGAAAGTGCAGCCCGGTTTTGCCGGCGACCTCGATTTTTTGCCCCGGACCGAACCGGTCCTCGGCGATATCGGCGAGCTTCTTCCAGTCTTTGCGGCGTGGCGAGAACCAGCGCCGCTTCGGGTAGGGCAGGCTGACCGCGAGCTGTAGTGGTTCGCCGCCACTGTGGATCACCTCGACCGAGCCTACGCGTGAACCGCTCCAGTCGAATTCGTGCTTTTCGTGACTGGCCAGTGCGGGCAGTTCAGGATCTGACGGGTTGTCCAGGGCCCTGCTTGGGCGTGCTTCGAATGCATCCAGAAACTCATGCAGTGGCTCGCACCGCTTGCCACTCATAATGTCCGCGGCGTTACCGAACATCGACGTCGCATTGAGCATTTGTTGTATCCCGCAAAAACCCCAGCTTCGATGCTGGGCCATCCCGATTCCGATATCCGTGACGCGGTTGGCAGTTTTGATGATCCGCCGCTTCGGTGGCCGCAGGAATGTAGTCGCGGACGGCTCGCGCCGCGAAAACACGTTGCCGTATCTGGCTGTATTATTCAGTTTCTGCGGCAAACGATTCCGGATCGGCAAAGAGGGCTTGTGGATGGCACCGCGAAACAATCACCGGCGGTTGGTACCGGCAGGTTGGGTGATGCTGGCGTTGTCAGTGACGGCGCAGGCGGAGATCAGCGAAGCCGTTGGC
>Ga0102955_1000145_pt1 | contig 15286 bp, 11 predicted proteins | sample SalPonF2_A_D1_MG_FD_78512 | JGI IMG/M metagenome (GOLD analysis project Ga0102955, IMG submission 78512) | Salt pond soil microbial communities from South San Francisco under conditions of wetland restoration - Salt Pond MetaG SF2_A_D1_MG ... | reverse complement strand
GGGGTTAGGGGTTCATTAAATAAAGTGGGGGGGAAGTATTGTTCTAGCTGTTTGCAAACTAATTAGCATCACCAAGAAAATTTAAAACTGTGACACTTTTGTGACAGTCATTAATTTTTTTACGTATTTTATTTCTATTGTTTCTATTTTCGGAATGAACGATTTCAAATAGTTATGTAATATCAGGAGGGTAGGGCGGTCCCCTGGTTCGGTCTGGGGTTCAGGGGGCCGGAGGTTCAAATCCTCTCGTCTCGACCAGCAGTACCGAGGGTTTACAGCTTAGCTGTAGGCCCTTTTTTTTATTGAATGTTCCCTTAACTCCTCTCTGGTCCGGTAATCGTATGATTATTTTAAAATTTTTTAAAATATGGGAAGGAAAAAGAAGAATCAAAAAACTCCTGTATTTGGAGAATTTTTAGAAATATTCTATAAATATCAGGATGTTATTTTTAAAAAATATTTCTTGTTTAAATTATATATTTAAACAAGAAACCTCGATTAAGTGGTTTTTCAGTTCGTGGTTTATTGAATAAAAATGTTGAAACTACATTTGTAGCACTGGAATCGACCTTTTTGAAAGGCTTCTACCAGGGCAAAATTTTCCATGCAGCACAAATACAGGTCAAAGGTCAGGAGGTTGACCTGAGGATGATGCATGACGAACTTCGTGCTGTCGACAAAAACCTGCATGATTATGAAGCCGAATTAATCCATGATGATATCGGGCCCCGGCGGCGCAAAAAGCTGCTCGAGGAATTCAAAATCCTGACAGACCAGCGCCGTTATTTATTAGACGAAATCGTCCAGCAGGAGGCCCTTCTGGAAACTTCGAGACAGAATCTCAGGGAAGTTATGATGCAAAACCCTTATTAGTGTCCTGGGCATCATACAAAAAATATTGAAAAAGAGATGCGGAGAAAACCGCGAATAATGAGGTGCCGACATTTTTTTTCATTGCCGGTGTTTTCATCGAACTATTTTTTTATTGCAAAGTATGTCACAAGTAGCCTATCCAGCTTTCATTTTATTTTTTCATGAAAGCATTGATCACCTCATTGATATTACAGAGACTATATGAATAAAAAACAGGCTGCATTCTGCTGACAGAAACTGATTTTTTGTAAAATATTGCTGCACTTGATTAATTACAGCACAACTTATTATATTCAATTAATTATATCTGCTTGCACATAACCCTCTAAAGTGCGAATACTTTAATGCAAGAGGTTGTTCGTATCGGTTTGCAACAGGCCTCCCGGTGAAATTATATTGTTGTCCGGGGGCTTTGGGGGATAGGGTAAATAATACAACACCACAGTGGAGGTCATTATGGGCCGGATATCATTTGAAAGCATCGCATCAGACGTTCGTTTTTTAAACCCCATGAAGGAGTTTGCCGAGGACGTCCAGACCCTGCAGATCCGCAAGGATCCGCTCCTGGGAGATACCAGTGTCTTCAACCCGGAACTGAAAGATAAGGCCCAGATATTTTTCGGTAAATGCGATCAGGAGCTCATCAAGAGCCTGGTTGAGGAGACGGCCAAGACCTGTTTTTTCTGCGGTGAGGCGGTAGCAAAAAGCACACCGCGGTTTATGCCTGATTTTTGCAGTACAGGGAGGATCAGGGTCGGTGAGGCGCTTCTTTTTCCCAATCTGTTTTCACTCGGCACCTATCACCCGGTCATCCGGCTCTGTGATGCGCATTTTCTGAAGCTTTCCGAATTCACCCCGGAGCTCATCAAAAACGGTTTCCTGGCAGCCCGGCAATTCATACGTATTGCCTATGCAAAAGATCCCGAGGTTGCCTATGCGGCGGTGACTGCAAATTATCTGTTTCCGGCAGGTGCAAGCCTTGTGCATCCCCACCTGCAGATGATTGCAACACCTATCCCATATTCATACCAGGCAAGAATGCTGGATGGCTGCAGCCGCTGGCAGCGCGAGAATGGGACATCCTATTTTGCCGATCTCATAGCAGAGGAGAAGGACGGCCCCAGGTATATCGGGCAGACCGGCTCCTGGCAGTGGCTTACACCCTTTTCGCCTCTGGGCAACAATGAAGTCATGGCGATCCACGAAGATTTGGGGGATCTTGATGCGCTGTCAGACGTTGATCTCAGCAATTTAGCGTCCGGTATTTCAAAAGTTCTCTCCCATTACGAGACTCTTGGTCATCTCAGTTACAATTACGCGCTCTATTCGGTCCGCAAAAACAAAAATGACGGGAGCTTTCGCGCACTCATCAAGATCATTACCCGGCAGAACCTGTATGCCAACTACCGTAACGACGATTATTTCCTGCAAAAGCTGCTGCAGTCGGAACTGATCATTACCCCGCCGGAAGAGTTGGCAGAACAGCTGCGTAAAAGTTTCAGGCCATGAAGAGAGAAGAAATAATAAAGGACAGGGGGAATATTTCGGGGCGTACTGCTGAAGCATGAGGTACATAGCTGACCTGCATATCCATTCACCCTTTTCCCGGGCAACGAGCAAATTGAGCAACCTGGCCGGTCTGGCTGCCTGGAGTGCTGTAAAAGGGATCGATGTCATCGGCACCGGCGACTTCACCCATCCCGGTTGGTTCCGGCAGCTGCGCGAAAACCTGCAACCCGCCGAGCCCGGATTTTTCAAGCTCAAGGAAGTTGATATTCCCCCCATTTTCGAGGCTCTTGCAAATGACAGGGCCCAAGCCTGCCGGTTCATCCTCACGGCCGAGATCAGTTCGATTTACAAAAGACACGGCTCTGTAAGAAAAATTCATACTATTCTCTTTGTGCCTGATTTTGCTTCTGCCTCCAGGATCAATGCGCGTTTGGCAACCATCGGCAACATTGAATCGGACGGCAGGCCCATCCTTGGACTTGATGCCCGTGATCTGCTTGAAATTGTCCTGGAGCTGGCCCCGGATGGTTTCCTGGTGCCGGCCCATATATGGACTCCCTGGTTTTCCCTCTTTGGTTCTAAATCGGGCTTTGATTCCATTGATGAGTGTTTCGGCGATTTGAGCAAATATGTTTTTGCCCTTGAAACCGGCCTGTCCTCAGACCCTGACATGAACCGCCTGGTTTCTGCCCTGGACCGTTTTTCCCTTATTTCAAATTCGGATTGTCATTCGCCCGGCAAACTCGGCCGGGAGGCCAACTTTTTCACCTGCGGCTTTAACTTCTTCTCCATGCGTGATGCCCTGAAAAATCCAGTTTTGGGAGGTTTTCAGGGAACCATTGAATTTTTTCCTGAAGAGGGCAAGTACCATCACGACGGCCATCGCAAATGCTCTATTAACCTGACGCCCCGTGAAACAAGGGAAATTAACGGTATTTGCCCGGTCTGCGGCAAGCCGCTTACCATTGGCGTCATGCACCGGGTGATGGAGCTCGCTGACCGGGAGAGTCCGTATTACCCGCCTAATTCACCAAAGTTTTACAGTCTCATCCCCCTTGCCGAGGTGCTTGGAGAAATATTTTCCAGGGGACCGGCAACAAAGACGGTTTTACAGGAGTATGCCAAACTCATCCGGATGTTTGATTCCGAGTTCAACCTGCTGCTCAATGTAGCCGTAGATGAGATCAGTGAACGCTATTCGCCCCTCCTGGGAGAGGCCGTAAAACGTATCCGCACAGGAAATGTTATCAGGAGGGCCGGTTTTGACGGCGAGTTCGGGGTTATAAAGGTTTTTGATGAGGGAGAACTCCAGAGGCTGCTTGGGCAGTTCTCCCTTTTTAAACCAGATAAAAAAGAGAAAAAACCGGATATTCCCCCCAAGCTATCCGGACTTGATTTTAATATGACCAAAAAGGAGAAACCTGCAGAGCGGTCAGAAAAATCCCTGAATGATGAGCAGAGGGCGGCTGTTGCAGCAAGCGGACACCATATAGTTGTTACCGCAGGACCAGGCACCGGGAAGACCCACACCCTGGTCACCAGGATAGAAAGGCTGCTGCAGGATTCAAGCGTCAATCCTCAGGTTATTGCGGCGATCACGTTTACAAATCGGGCTGCAGAGCAAATGAGAGAGCGGCTGAGCGCAATGCCTGGCATAGATGTTGAGCAGCTCTTTATCGGGACCTTTCACGCTTTCTGCCTCGGGCTTCTGCGGCAGAATGATAAAGAACTGACAGTGGTTGGAGAGGACCAGCGCCATAAAATCATGAAGAGGCTGTTTCATGCCCTGTCGACGGCCGATTTAAAAAAGCTGAAACAAGAGCTCGAATCGCATTACCATCATTTTGCTGAAAGGGCAGGAGAGAATGCTGAAGAGGCAGCCACCCACAGGGTGAGGGCCTACCTTCACGAACTTGATCTGAGGCATGGAATTGATCTGGATGGCGTCATTCCGCACGTAGTACAGCGCCTCAAAACCGACGATGACTTTTTGCAGAGAACAAGCGCTGCACTCAAATACCTTTTTATTGACGAATTCCAGGATTTGAACAGGAGCCAGTATGAACTTGTGCGGATATTGGCCCAAAAGAGTTCTGTCTTTGCCATAGGCGATCCTGACCAGGCGATATACGGGTTTCGCGGCAGCAGCCCTGAATTCTTCCACCTGTTCATCAATGAATTTAACGCGGAGACCATATCCCTGGTCAGAAATTACCGCTCAGCAACAAGAATCCTCGAGGCCGCTGCTGCTGTTATTGCACACAATCACGGGACAGAGACAAAACATTCTGCAAAGCTCATCCCGGAGCATGCTGAACCCGGTGCCATAGAAGTGTATCAGGCGGTGTCACCCCAGGCAGAAGCTGAGTTTATTGTCCAGCGCATTGAAGAACTGATGGGCGGCATCAGTCATTTTTCAATTGATTCCGGGCGCGGCAGTAAAGATGAGGATACAGCTGCCAGAAGTTTCAAGGATTTTGCCATACTCTACCGCCTGTCACAACAGGCGGAAAACCTGCGGCAAGCGCTTGAGCGCAGGGGCATCCCATTCCAGATAGTCAATGTCAGGCCCTTTTTCATGCACAGGGATATCAGGCCGCTTTATTACTGGATTAGGGCTGCAGCAGACACCGGGACCGAGGGTGTTGAAACCGAGGTCTATATCCAGCTGTTGCGGACCTTTCCGGTTGTCGGCGAACACACCCTGGCATTACTGGAAAATCAGTTGCCGCTGGGAGAATGCCCGGATTTTTTCGGCCAGGCAGCCGACATAAAGCTGCCGAAAGCGGCAAGAGAGAGAATAGAGGACGTGCAGCGCCATCTGCTAACTTTCAGGTCAGAGGCTGCGGAAAAGGGTCTGTCAGGTCCTGCCGCTGCTATTATGGAGTACCTGCGGATTAACGCAAAATCTGCAGATGCCCAGCGTTTTCTGGAACTTGCCGGTTCATTTGGCACTGATCTGCAGGGATTCGGCGCCTACCTGAAAAAGAATGAAACCGCTACAGTCTATGACGAGAGGGCTGAGGCTGTTGCTCTTATGACCATGCATGGAGCCAAAGGCCTTGAGTTTCCTGTTGTGTTTATTACGGGCATGGAGGAGGGGATCTTCCCCTGTGAGCTGCCCCGGACAAAAAAAGATGACGATTCGATTACTGTTGCAGCCCCTACGTCCATCCTTGAGGAGAGGCGCCTCTTCTATGTTGGCATGACCAGGGCCCGGAACTCGCTCATCCTGACATCTGCCGCGACACGGCAAATTTTCGGCAGTTACCGGAATCGCCCGGTTTCTTCATTTATTGCTGAGATTCCAGCTTCGCTTTACAAAGTAACTGAACACAGGAAATTTAAAAAGAAGAAAACCGCTGCAAAACAGATGAAGCTTTTTTAACAATAAATAGCCCCTAACACCTAATCCTTGGCCTTTCTGCCGGCATCATTGGAATAATACTTATTAAACGGTCCGCCCTCCAGCCTGGCAGGCTCGCGTTCGTTGCCGAACGTATCGTTTTTGTCAAACAGGTAGATAATGTCATTGCCGGTATTAATTCTGTAGGCAAAACAGAATATCCAGATGATCACAAATACGAACAAAGCCTTCCTGGTATTTGAGGAAATTCTTTCTTTGGTGGGCAGAAAAACTAGAAGCAGCAATACTGCTCCTGAGAAAAGATACATTTTATTGTAGGTGAAAAAATGTATGAGATAGTCTGCCATAAATAATTTGCCAGATTTTTCTATGCCTTACATGGTGATACCTTCTTCACTATCAAGGTATTTCTTGCGACCTAGCAACAGGCGGCATTTATGGATTATTGTCAGCCTGGATTGCCATCGAGCGGATGATATCACTTTTGCCTATGACGCCGACCAGTTTGTCACCCTTCATAACCGGCAGGGTGTGCACTTTTTTTTCTGACATGATGGTGGCAATCTCGTCCAGGCCGGTATCCTCTGATACGGCAATCAATTCCATGGCGCATATGTCCTGGACGGTATTGCCGGCCATTTTCTTGATCTCTTTTTCCGTCTTTTTGGAACTTTCCAGAAAGATCACCGAATCGAGTATGCTTATCATGGTTGGGATATGCACTTTTTTTGTCTGGTCGATAAGGTCGCTTTCCGTCACCACGGAGACCACGTTGCCATCGTCATCAAGAACGGGAGCCCCACTGATCTTGTTCTTCCAGAGAATCTCCGCAAGTTCATTTACCGAGGTATCCTTTTGGACGGTGATCACGTTTGTTGTCATTATATCTTTTGCAGTCAACATGGATGCTGTCTCCTCATGTGCTTTAAGTTTTTTAATTAGTCATTCTTATTGTAAATCCCTTATATCTTCCAGGACGTAGGGCAGCTCATGTGCAACTTCCGAGGCCAGGTAACCGGCACTGGTCTCTGCGGCCAGTCGGTCGGCAGCAAGGCCATGGCTGTAAACACCAAGGCAGCTTGCCTGCCAGGGTGAAAGCCCCTGGGCCAGAAAACCTCCGATGACACCGGTAAGCACGTCACCCATACCGCCGCATGCCATGCCGGGATTTCCAGACGGATTGACCGCCAGTTTGCCTTCAGGGTTGCATACGAGGGTGTCAGCTCCTTTTAAGACCACATGCACCTTGTATTGAACGGCAAACTCGCGCGTTATTTCAAGCCGGTTTTCCTGTATCTGGCTGCTTGTGCGACCTGTGAGCCGGGCCATTTCACCGGGATGCGGGGTCAGAATCCTCGGTCCCGGAGCATTGTTGAGCAGGCCCGTATCAGATGCCAGGATATTGAGAGCGTCGGCATCCACCAGCATTGGTATTTCAATTTCGGCATAGAGTTTTTTCATGAGTTCGGCTGTTTCTTCCGCAGTGCCGACACCGGGACCTATGGCAAGCGCCTCTTTATTGCACAGTGTTTCCTGGATGACCTTGTAATCCTCGATGGAGAGTATGCCCTGGGCTGCCGACTGCAGAGGAATTGTCATGGCTTCCCACAGGCTCGCTTCAAAGATATGGTTCAGGTCATAGGGCACACAGAGGGAAACAAGACCGGTGCCGCATCGTAAGGCGCCCAGACTGCAGAGCAGGGCTGCACCGGTTTTGCCTGTGGAGCCGGCCATTATGAGCAGGTGGCCGTAAGTACCCTTGTGGGCCTGCGGAATCCTTGACGGCAGCCATTTGCCTACACTCTTATCGAGAAGTTCGAACCGAATGTCTGCTTCAGCAGCAGCTTTTTCAGGAATGCCTATATCTGCAATTACAAGAACCCCGGTGTATTCGCGTCCGGGATGAATAACCTGGCCGATTTTTGCCTGGCCAAAGGTCACAGTAATATCCGCCTGCACGCAACTGCCCAGGATCTTGCCGCTGTCAGCATTAAGCCCCGAAGCTATATCCACTGCGACAACAGGGCAGGGTGCTGCGTTAATCAGATGTATGGCTGAGGCAAAAATCCCTGTGACATCCCTGGTAAGCCCGGTGCCGAAGATGGCATCCACCACGGCCCAGCATTCAGCAAGAACGGCAGGTATTTCCTGCAGACCTGCAGCATCTGATACTTCAATAATTTCTACAGGGAATTCATGGACCCTGGAATAGTTGACAGCCGCATCGCCCTTGAGTTTTTCGGCAGGAAGACACAGGAAAACTATTGGACTTGCCATTCTGGCAGCAAGGAGCCTGGCAATGACCAGGCCGTCCCCGCCATTGTTGCCGGGGCCGACAAAAATCGCAACCTTTTTGCCCTGCGGCTCGCCGTATTTGTCCAGCATAATCTCAACGGTCCTGCGGCCGGCATTTTCCATCAATTCAAGCGAGGGTATCTTGAAAGTGTTAATTGCGGCGTTATCAAGACCCCGCATCTGCTCTGCTGTTACCAATTTCATGTTTTTATTCTTTCTGGTACTGCCTCTATGCTGTATATTCCTTCTGGACCCGGATATGTGCCTGCAGCAAACCTGTTTTTCAGAATTCAAAATGAGATTTTGCTGCGTACAGATAAATGTAATTGTAAAGCCTGTTGTACCACTCTATGATGGCATATATTTACCCTGTTGGCAATGCTGAAAGCAACTGCAGCCCTCCGGGAAAATATGAATTTTAAAGCATTTATTCCCTGACCTGACAGGTTGTGAGCCAAACAGTATTGCAAGAATTTTCCATGTCCATTCAAGAAAGAAAAAACAGGCCTGCACCTAATCCAAAAAACAGCACCACCGGGACAGGGCCGCTGACCGCTGATTTTCTCCGCTCAGTGCCGAACCATCCAGGTGTGTATCTCATGAAAAACCGGCAGGGGCAGATCCTGTATGTCGGCAAGGCTAAAGATCTGCGCAAAAGGGTCTCTTCCTACCAGAGAGTGAATCCAAAAGTCTCACCAAAGACAGTATTGCTGCTTCATAAGGTTACTGCAATTGAAACGATCATGACCCGTACGGAAAAGGAGGCCTTTATCCTTGAGGCCTCACTGATCAAGAAACACCGCCCAAGATTTAATATTGAATTAAAAGATGACAAGAGTTATCCCCGCATTAAGGTGACCCTTGGCGAAGAATGGCCCAGGGTGTATATGACCCGCCGCCGTATCAGGGACGGCAGCAGGTATTTTGGTCCATATTCCTCGGCCGGGGCCATGCGCAATACATTAGGCATCATCAACAGGCTCTTCCCGTTACGCAGATGCAGGGGCAGGAACATAAAGAAACGCGCGCGACCCTGCCTGAACTACCAGATGGGACGGTGTCTGGCGCCCTGCAGCGGCATGGTTGAAAAAGAGCAGTACAGACAAATGGTGAGCAATGTTCTCATGATCCTGGAGGGCAGGAACAGGCAGCTGCGGACTCAACTGGAAGCTGAGATGCAGAGAGCATCTGCGGCGCTGGAGTTTGAAAAAGCAGCCCTTGTCCGTGATCAGCTGCAGGCCCTGGTAAAAACCCTGGAGAAGCAGGTAGTGGTCAGCAATCTTGACCGGGACCAGGATGTTTTCGGGTACGTACGCAAAGGGGCCGGGGTCGGAATCGCTGTTATGAATGTCAGGCAGGGCATGGTTTGCGGTCAGCAGGTATTTTTTCTCCTTGATCCGATCGGCAATGACAACGAGGTCCTGGGAGAAGTCTTACGGCAATACTACACCCGTGAACAATCAGTCCCGGATGAATTGCTGCTGCCTTTTCAGGTCGCAGACCATGTTTCTCTTGTTGAATGGCTGGGTGATATTCGCGGCAGAGGCCTCCAGCTGCGGGTTCCAAAACGCGGCGCCGGGTTAAAACTGCTGCACATGGCTGCAGCCAATGCCAAACAGGTTCTTGCTGACCAGCAAAACAGGGAAAGAAGCTGGCAGGAACTGGGTAGAAATCTGCAGTCCAAATTACACCTGGGCTCATTCCCTGCAAGGGTTGAATGTCTTGATATCTCCAATATCGGAGGCAAGCAGCCCGTGGGTTCCCTTGTCTGCTTTATGGGGGGCGAAAAAGCTCCAAAGGAGTACCGGCACTATTCTATCAGCGGCGCCCATGAGCCTGATGATTACCGTATGATGACAGAGGTCTTGAGCAGGCGTTTCTCGACAGATGACAAAGGAGCTGTGCTCCCGGACCTGCTGGTTATTGACGGGGGCAAGGGCCATCTTAATGTTGCCTGGGATGTTTTGAAAGAAAAGGGATTGCAGGAACAGGTAGAACTGGTGTCCATTGCCAAGGACAAAGAGAATAAAACCGATAAGATCTATCGGCCGGGCCGGAAAAACCCGCTCAGCCTGGTGCGCCACTCGCCGGTGCTTTTCTTTATGATGCAGGTCCGGGATGAGGCACACAGGTTTGGCATTTCCCTGCACCGCAGGCTGCGCCGAAAAAGTGCGCTGGCCTCGGAACTCGATACTGTGCCGGGCATCGGTCCGTCCCGCAGAAAAATGTTGTTAAAAACCCTGGGCAGCCTGGCAAAGGTCAAAAAGGCCGAACCCCGTGAACTTGCTGCAGTTCCGGGCATCGGCACGGAATTGGCTGAACAGATATGGGATTTTTTTCACCCGGAGCGGAAAGGATAATATGGATACATTTAAACTGGTAGTTTTTGAGGAGCACGGCTCCGGAGAAAAAAAGATACAGGGCATTACCGAGCATGGGACCGGGTTGGAAATCAGCAGACGGTATAATATTGAGGAGAGTCTGCCCGCGTTAGTGGATGACCCGGAGCTTTACATACCGGAGGATTTCAGTGCGGATCTTGTCCTGGATTTCCTCAAGCATCCAGACCTGTCATCCTATCTTGTCCAAGTATGCAGGAAGAAAAACATTCCGGTTGTCGCTTCCGGCAAGAAACACGCCGGTGCGATGACACCTTTTACCTGATGCGGGCTCGGACGCCTGCAGGCTGCAGGATCTTACGGCAGACAGTTTGGTTTGCCTGAATACAGTGTGGAATTGGAAAATGGCAGGATCGCCTCCATTGAGGTCAAAAGGGGTGCCCCGTGCGGGGCGACATGGGATGTTCTTGCCAGGGTCATAGGGTTGCCGCTTGATGAGGCTGTTTCCACCCTGGCCCGGGAAGTCCAGTACATATGCTATGCCGACCCGAGTGCTTTTGATCCCATATCCGGCAAAAGTCCACTGCATTATGCCGGAGATGTGCACGCTGCAGCCCTGATAAAAGCCTTCTCCGCAAAGAAATCCTAAAAGACGGGGTCTTGTTTATGCCGGAGATTACCTTACTATATTGGACATGAATATGAAGGACCGGTTATTTAAAAAAACACGTCTGATGTTTGTTTCGCCCTGGCTTCTTGCAGCGGCCATCGGTCTGCTTTCCCTGATCATTGTCATTTTTGCAGCCAATAATATAAAACGTGAAAGGGGAATGTTGACTGAGGGGTTGTTTCGCAAAGGCGAGGCAATAATCCGTTTTGTCGAGGCAGGGATGCGGGCCTCCATGATGCCAGGCATGCTGGGCAGCATCATGGGTATGAACGTGCCCGATGCCGACGGGCTCGCCCATACGCAGCGGCTCATTGAACAGGCTTCTGAATCGCCGGATATCCATTACATTGCCGTAATCGATGTGTCGGGCAAGGTTCTGGTTCACAGCGATCCGGAAAAAATCGACGAGAACATCGAACGGGACTTTAATCTGTTAAATAGTGCTGACGCTAACTGTACGTTTCACATAGTAGGTGCTCCGGAGTCCCGGTCCAAGGTGTTTGAAGTTTTGGGGCCGTTCAAACCGTTTCGTGCCCGGGGAGGCTTGCGGAGATGGCGGGAGCAGTTCAGGCAGCAGCATTCTCTCAAACCCGGCGGCCTCTCTCAGGGGGATGCACTGCCGGACAGCCTGGTTCTGTCTACACTCGGATCTGATACGCATCCGCAGTTCATCCTGGTTGGCCTTGATATGACCGAACTGGAAAATACGGTCCGAAGATATCGTTACCAGATGATATTCATGTCATTGACCCTGCTGCTTATCGGTCTGGGTGGCTGGATATCACTCATGGCGGCTCAGAGTTACAGCATTTCTCAAGAGGCCCTCAACAGGGTCCAGGCCTTCACCGGTCTTCTGATATCAAGATTGCCGGTCGGTATTATCGCCACGGACCAGGATGGCAGAATTAGGACATTCAACTCGACAGCATCTGCCATGACCGGCAGAGAGGCTGAATCCGTCCGCAACGGGGAACCCGAAGCTGTCCTGCCGTCTGAAATTGCCCGTTTTTTTGCCCTGCAGGACCAAAGTGATGAAATAACGGATCGGGACGTGGTTTTGAAGGGTGCTGATAATATGCGGTATTCACTGCATCTGAGTTCTTTGCCGGTCTACAACCAGTTTTCAGAATTTATGGGCCGGGTTTTGCTCATGTATGACCTGTCGGAACTCAAAAGGCTGGAAAAAGAGATACAGCGGCATGACCGTTTGGTGGCGCTTGGTAAAATGGCTGCCGGAGTTGCCCATGAGGTGAGAAACCCGTTGAGTTCCATCAAGGGATTTGCAACGCTTCTCGGTTCTAAATTCAAGGACGGCAGCCAGGAGCACGAGGCCGCAAACCTTATGGTGCAGGAGGCTGAAAGGTTGAACAGGAGCATCACGGAACTTTTAAATTATGCCCGTCCAACACCTCTGCGTAAAGAATCTGTCGACCTTGGAGAGATTATTGACCAGGGGCTGAAGCTGATCAGCAGTGATGCCCAGGTTCTGGGAGTGAAAACGTCTCTGGATGTCGAAGCGGATCTGCCTGCTATTTCAGTGGATAAGGACAAAATAAACCAGGTACTGCTTAATCTCTATCTCAACGGTTTGCAGGCTATGGAACACTCTACCTCCGAAAAAGAGCTGAAGGTATCCGTGCATCGCGATGTGCAGGCTGGATTGCTTGTAATTGAAGTTAAGGATACTGGAAGCGGCATCCTGCCGGAGGATCTTGATAAGGTTCTTGACCCTTACTTCACCACAAAACCTGATGGAACAGGTCTGGGCCTTGCATTAGCGTACAAGATCATTGATGAACATAAAGGGAGCATACGGTTTTCCAGCAGCGAAGGTAAAGGAACGACCGTATCAGTTTTTCTCCCGATACTATAAATTCATTCGTTTCGTGTTGAATAATTCTCATGCCTTCTCTTGAACTTTCATCATTAGAGCGCACCGAATCGTTTGGCAAAACCCTTGGGCAAATTGTTGAGCCCGGGGATATTGTCACCCTTGAGGGCCCCCTCGGGGCAGGGAAGACCGCTCTGACCCAGGCCATTGCCCGCGGCCTGGGGGTTGATCCGCGTATATATGTCACCAGCCCAACGTTCAGCCTTCTGCACGAATACCAGGGCAGGATCCCTTTGTATCATATGGATCTCTATAGGCTTACCGGAGAGGATGAGATAGAATCACTGGGATTTTCTGAATATTTATACGGCAACGGCCTGACGGTTATCGAGTGGCCTGAAAGGCTTGGGAGTCTCATGCCGCCGGAACGTCTTCATGTTACGCTTGCGATATCCGGCGAAACTTCCAGAACCGCAAACCTGACCGGATATGGCAATCTTTGGCAAAAAAAAGTGGCCGATATAGTCTCCATGGTGTAAAAAGGTTGCTTTCCGGAGCAGAAAAGTATACCACATTGTGGCATGCAACCGGGTAATTCCCGTCGCTGTGTGATAATCTTCTGACAACCAGGGAATGAATATATTTATTTACCTGAAAAAATTCAGAGACACGTAATTTTGGGGGAGACAAAGATATGGAGTCAAAACCGATTCGTTTACAGGATTGTTACAAGACATATACCTATGACCAGGACAAGGTGTTTACCCCGGTAGAGACCATCAGGCGTTTTAAGGAACGCCTTGCCGAAGTCGATCTGGAAATCTTGAAAGAAGTCCGGCGCATTGATAACGGCCGGCTTGATATCCCCATTTATTTCAGCATCACAGGCAAGGACGCCAGGGAAGTCATCGGCAACAAAAAACAGATGGGAAAAGGCAGCACCCCGGAGCAATCCCAGGCCAGTGCGTGCATGGAACTGGGTGAACGGTTCAGTTTTTTCAGTTTTATCAAGAATCCCGAGAATTTCATAACCGGCACCTATTCTGAACTGCAGGCTGCAGGCTATAACCTCCTGCCCATTAAAAGGCTGCTGCAGTCTGTTCATGATGAAACCATGCAGGAGGAAATGCTTGCCAGGCTTCTGGCTGATATTCCTATCAAATGGACCTGGGCCACCAACCTGAACAGGCAGGAAGAGGTTCTGATCCCGTTTTCCTGGTTCTATGCCATCAATGAATTTAACGGTCCCTCAAACGGCAACTCATATGAAGAGTCGATCTGCCAGGGGATATGTGAGATAATCGAGCGCCATGTCTGTGCCGTAGTGAGCCACGAAAAGAGGCAGGTACCCCGCATCAGACTTGCATCAGCCAAAGATCCTGTTTCACGTGAACTGATAGAAAAATTCACCCGCAACGGCATACAGGTATACCTGAATGATTTTACCCTTGATACCGGGGTGCCGACTATCAGCGCCCTTTGTATTGATCCATCGACGTTTCCTGTCATGAGTGAGATCGTCTGGACTGCCGGAACAACTCCGAATCCTGAAAAGGCCCTTATCAGGGCACTTACCGAAGTTGCCCAGCTTGCAGGAGACTTCAATACCCATGCAAACTATGTGGCCAGCGGTCTGCCGAAACCATTGGCCATGGAAGAGGTTGAATACCTCCTGAGCGGCCCTGAGATCGATCTGCAGGACCTTCCTGACCTTGCCAGCGACAATATGAAGACCGAGGTGGAGAACTGCCTGGCGGCCCTTGAAAAACTCGATATGGAGGTTTTTATTGTCAACACCATGCATCCGCAACTGAAAATGCCGTCAATTTACACCATAATTCCTGGCGCTCATTTCCGGGAGCGGGCGACAAGCAGAAACGCCGGGCTGTTTGCTGCGAAGCTCATGGCCGAACTGGTCGAGGACCCCATTGAGTCCAACGGACATCTGCTCAACATGCAGAAATTGCTGCCTCATGCCTATTACATAGAATTTTACCTGGGGCGTAATCTTCTCAATCTCGGACGCCAGGACGAAGCCCTGATCCATTTCAATAATGCACTTGACCTGAACCCCAGTGAAGAGGATCTGCCCTATATATATTCTTATATCGGCAACTGCCTCAAGGACCTTGAAAAGTACCGAGAAGCCATTGCCATCCTTGAAAAAGGTGCGCAGATCGATAATACCAGGCCCGATATCCATAACCTCTTGGGCTTCTGCCATTTCAAGCTGGAGGAATACGAAGATGCCGTTTCCCACTTCAGCAAGACCATCGAGTTGAACCCATCCTCGGCAATTGATTATGCCAACCTGGGGGTAAACTACCGCAGGCTTGAAAAAACAGATGAAGCAATCAAGTATTTTGAGCTTGCCCTGTCGCTTGATCCGTCCATTGAATTTG
>Ga0102955_1000143_pt1 | contig 15484 bp, 11 predicted proteins | sample SalPonF2_A_D1_MG_FD_78512 | JGI IMG/M metagenome (GOLD analysis project Ga0102955, IMG submission 78512) | Salt pond soil microbial communities from South San Francisco under conditions of wetland restoration - Salt Pond MetaG SF2_A_D1_MG ... | reverse complement strand
TATAGGTCATTCTCGGGGTCGAGAACATCGACGACGCGACGTTGCCGCCTACCGAGGCGACCACCCCGGCCATCAGCAGGATCGCGCCGGCCGGACCGATCAGTACCGCGGCAACGTCGACGAGCGGGCGTTCGCTGGATTCGAGATCGGGCAATACCGCGACCGCGACCGCCTGGATCATTACATACAGCAATGTTGCCACTGCCAGCGCCAGGAGCAATGCGCGGGGCGTGTCGCGCGTGGGGTTCCTTGCCTCGCCGGCCGGTACCAGTGCGGATTCCCAGCCGACAAACGCGTAGATCGAAAACAGCGCCGCCGCGCCGATCGCGCTGCGGGCTGGCATTGCCGTTTCGGCAAATGGCAGTGACTCGGGTGTCAGGTGGCCGAGCCCGAAGATGACGAGCGCGACGAGGGGAAGGAACTTGAGTATTGTCAGGATGCCAATGGAACGCATTGCATGCTTGGCACCAATCACGTTGACCCAGGTGAATCCGCCGCAAATCAGCGCCAACAGGGCAATCCGGAAAATCCCCTGGTCGGCGCCCGGCCACAGGTACGCAAGCGAAGTGATCAACAGGCTCAGGTTTGCTGCAAATGCGGTGACGCGTGCAATGTAGAACGCCCAGCCGGTCTGGAAACCGACCAGCGGCCCGAACGCTTCGTGGGCATAGAGAATGGGTCCGCCGGTATGGCGGAAGTAGCTCGATACTTCGCCGACGACCAGCATGACCGGCGCCAGCAGCAGGCCGCACAGCAGGAAAATGAGCGGGCTGTAGATGCCGGTCAGCCGTGCTGCTTCGCTGGGCACGCCGAAAATCCCGGCGCCGATCATGCCGTTTATCGCGAGCAACCAGATGCCGACCACGGTCATCCGCCGTACGAGTTTTTCCGGCTGTTCCTCGATATTGATGATCGTATGCCTTTCCCGGAGTCTGGTTGCGGCGAAACCCTGTACGTTGCCGCGGTCGCCACGTTAGCACAGCGGTGGCCGGGTGTTCAGCCGCCGGGTCGGCGCCGGTCTTTTTTGCGATGCGGATCGCTCGCTGACCTGGATCCAGTCTCAGACCCGGCTGAACAGCCACCCCATGTAGCCGCAATAAATCGCGACCAGCAACGCACCTTCCCAGCGCTGGATCCGGGTCTGGGTAAACATCAGCGGCAACGCAATCATCATGATCGCAAACATCAGACCTAGATCGGTGAACGACACGGCTTCGGCCTGAAGCGGCGTAATTGCAGCGGTGATGCCGAGGATCGACAACACGTTGAATATGTTCGAGCCGATTACGTTGCCGGCGGCGATGTCGCCATGGCCGCGGATCGCGGCAACAATCGATGTCGCAAGCTCGGGCAGGCTGGTGCCGAGCGCGACAATCGACAGGCCGATGATCGAAGAAGGTATTTCCAGTGCTTCGGCGATGCCAACCGCACCGCGCACAAACAGATCGCCGCCGGCAACGAGAACCGCGAGGCCAATGAGCAGAAGCAACGTGCGCTTACGAGTATATCCCGAGGGACGTGACAGCGCGTCGCGCATCTCCTGACGGACTGCACGTTGTTCTTCGCGAGCTTTTTTTACTGCAAGAGTAAGGTAGACCAGCAACGCCAGGATCAGTGCCGCCCCATCCAGGCGGGACAACGAACCGTCGATCAGTAACAGAATAAGAAATGCAGAACTGCCGATCATCACCGGTACGTCAAAGCGGATGAGTTGGGCCTGGATGGTCGGAGGCCGTATCAATGCGGTCAGTCCCAGAATCAGGGCGATGTTGCAGATGTTGGACCCGACCACATTGCCGACCGCCAGACCGCCGTGTCCCCCCAGCGCGGCACGCAGACTCACCGCGAGCTCGGGAGCGCTGGTGCCGAAAGCCACGATGATCAGCCCCACCATCACCGGGGCGATGCCGAGACGCATGCCGATGGCGGCCGCGCCGCTCACGACCGCTTCGCCGCCGACATACAGCAGGCCGAATCCCGCTGCGAGAATGAAGATATCTGCTTCCATGGTTCACATGTGAGGGCTGTCGCGGTTCATTCTATGACGAAAAGCCCTGCTGCGGATGTGAGTTCCATTACAGTGCAATCGCGAGAGCAGTCTTCGGGGTGGCGACGATGATCGCCGGTGACCAGTTGTTGTGGGGTCGCGACGACTGGCCCCATCTCGAGCGATATCTGCGCGGCGAGGACCCGTTGACCGCGGACGATCTCGATCCGTGGCTGCGGGTAACCCAGTCTGCAGCGCCGCCGCCCTCAGTAACGGGAAAGGCCCGGGTCAGTCTTCAACTGATCGGACGCACTTACCCTATAATGGGAAAAAACAAGCACTTCGAATAGTTACTGAACGCCGCAAATCGCTTTGTCGTAATGGGGGCGGCAAAAATGGCTTATATCGGTCTCGTTGGCGGTGTCGTCCTGTTGATCGCGCTTGCGTTACGCGGCATCAATATCATTTTTGCGGCGTTGCTCAGCTCATTGCTCGTTATCGTGACCAACGGTCTTCCGCTCGGCGCCGCGCTTACCGACTATTTTTCGTTCGGCCCGCTCGGCGCTTTTACCTTTGCCGGAAAGTTCTTCCTGTTGTTCGCGGCCGGGGCTATGTTCGGCCGGGTGATGGGTGAAAGCCATGCTGCGGCCAGCATCGCGTTGGCACTGAGTGACCGGCTTGGCGCTCATCGCACATTGTGGATCACAACGCTTGCCTGCGCATTTCTCACCTATGGCGGAGTGGTCGTATTTGTGGTGATTTTTGCTATCTATCCGCTCGGACTGAAATTGCTGCACCGGGCCAATATCCCGAAGCGGCTTTTTTGCGGTGCGCTGGCACTGGGTGCGGGTACGTTCACGCTGACCGCGTTGCCCGGCACGCCATCGATTCATAACGTCATTGCTTCGGTTGCACTCGGCACTGATTTATTCGCGGGTGGCTGGTACGGTCTGCTTGGTGGCGTGATCATGCTCGTGCTCGGCATGTGGTACCTGGAGCGCGAACGCTTGCGTGCCGAGGCCAGCAACGAGGGGTTTGTCGCCGCGCCGACCGACCGGGTTTCAACGATAGATCGGGAAGACCCCGATTATCCGCGCTGGCAGGTCGCCGTGCTGCCGATGGCGCTGGTATTGCTGACCATCGTCGTGCCGCGATTGCTGCAACTGGGCATGGGCGACGGAGGCCTCGTCGGCGATGGCGTTGTGCTCGAGGTATTGCGGTTTGCCAATGCCCAGCCGATTGTCTGGCCGAGCATGGCGCTGATGAGCGGCACGCTTCTCGCGCTTTTGCTGTTTGGATCGGTGCGGCGCCAGGCAATGGCCGTCGCCGGTCACGGCACCCAGGACGCCATCATGCCGTTGATGAGCACAGCGGCCGTGATCGGGTTCGGTGGTGTGGTGACTCATACGGAAGGCTTCGCCCAGTTCACCCGGTTGATGCTCGATAGCGGCCTGCCGCCGCTGGTTTCATTGTTCGGTTCCATCAGCCTGGTGTCGGGCATCGTGGGATCGGCATCCGGTGGCCTGCAGATATTCATGCAGACGATGGCTCAAGACTACCTCGCGATGGGCATCGAACCGGAGATTCTGCACCGGGTCGCGACCATGGCGAGCGGCGGTTTCGACTCGTTGCCACATTGCGGTGCGGTAGTGGCGATGCTGTTGATTACGGGGCTGACCCACAAGGAGGCCTATCGCGATGTCGGCATTATCACCGTTGTTATTCCGGTAATCGCGACACTTGTCGTGATGACGGTCGTGGCTGCCACGACCTGAGTGCCGCCGTGCGCCGGCACAGGGTGAGCCGGGCCGGCAGTGCATGCCACGGGTGCGTTACTTCTGCGTTCATACGAGTTGATCACGCAGGATTTTGCGATAGCGGCGGCTGGCCGGCACACCCACGTCGCTGCGTAGCCTTGCCGCGCCGTCGCCAGTCTCGAAAGGAACGATTTCGGCAACCCCGCCTGCCAGAATGCTATTCAGTACCGGGAAAATCTCTGTCAAGCGCATAATATCCAGATCATCAGGTATTTATGGGTCTTGCCATGCGGATCGTTCGGTGCATTGCATTTCTGGCAGCGCTGCTGATGGCGTTGGATGCGTCTTCGCAGCCGGATATATTCGGCGAAGTCATCGCAATTGCCGATGGCGACACGATGCGCTTGCTGACGGCGGAAAAGAGCCAGGTCAAAATCCGGCTGGCGGAGATCGACACGCCCGAACGCGGCCAGCCGTACGCTTCGCGGGCGCGTGAAGCGCTGGCGGAGCTGGTGTTTCGTAAGCCGGTCAGGGTGGTTTATGTGGATACCGACCGCTACGGGCGCACGGTCGGGCGGGTCTATGTCGGCGACCTCGATGTCAACGCGGAACTGGTGCGGCGCGGCGCGGCCTGGGTCTATCGTAAATATGCCCGGGACGAGTCCCTGTACCGGCTCGAGGACGAGGCCAGGTCGGCGCGGCGCGGTATCTGGAGCCTTCCGGAAGTCCAGCGTATGCCGCCCTGGGAGTGGCGTCGCGGCAAACGCGCCGCTGCGGCGCCGGTGGCCAGGAGCGAGCCGGCAGCGGCCGGTTTCGAATGCGGCAGCAAAACTTACTGCCGCGAGATGCGCTCCTGCCAGGAAGCGTTATTTCATCTGAACGAGTGCGGTCTCGCCCGGATCGACGGCGATGACGACGGCATGCCCTGCGAAAAAATCTGTCGCTAGCAAACTGCGCGGTTGCGCATAGCGCCGGTGCGGGAGTGGGCGTTCCCGGTGCGCGACACGCTGCGTTTCGGATCAGAAAGTCCCGATCACGTCGAGAAATTCCGCACCGTAACGTTCCAGTTTGACCTGTCCGACGCCGTTGATCTCCAGCATATCGTCTTCTGTGCGTGGCTTGTCGCGGCTCATCTGGATCAGCGTTGCGTCACCGAAAATCACATACGGTGGAACGCCCTGAGCGTCCGCGAGGCGCTTGCGCAATTCGCGTAGCGCCTCGAACAGTTCCTGGTCGGCGGCTTCGAGATCGCGCGCCGCCTTTGCCGGCTTGCGGCGTTTTTCCTTTATTCGTGGCCGCGCCAGCGTGAGTGTCCGTTCGCCGCGCAGCACCGGTCGGGCCGCCGCCGTCAGCTTCAGTACCGAGTAATTGGCAACGTCCTGTACCAGCAGGCCGAGGTGAATCAGCTGGCGCAGGATCGAAGCCCACTCGGCGTCGCCGCGATCCGCGCCGATGCCATAGGTCGACAGCCGGTCGTGGCCAAGGCTGCGAATCCTTTCGGTGTCGGCGCCGCGCAGTACGTCGACGACATGTTTGACGCCGAATCGTTCGCCCACCCGGTAAACGCAGGACAATGCTTTTTGCGCTTCGACCGAGGCGTCGAATGTTGCCGGCGGATTGAGGCATACATCGCAATTTCCGCAGTCCGTATCTAGCTGTTCGCCGAAGTATCCGAGCAGCACGCGACGGCGGCAGGTCAGGCTTTCCGCAAGCCCGATCATCGCCTGCAGCTTGTGCAGCTCGATTCGGCGTTGCTCCGGGTTTTCGTTGCCATCGATCAGGCGTCGCGCGGTGACCACGTCCTGAGCGCCAAAAAGCAGCAGCGCTTCGGCGGCGAGTCCGTCGCGGCCGGCGCGCCCGGTCTCCTGGTAATAGCCCTCGATGTGTTTTGGCAGGTCGTAATGGACGACGAATCGGACGTCGGGTTTGTCGATCCCCATGCCGAATGCGACGGTGGCGACGACGATTTTGAGATCGTCGCGAATGAACTGCTCCTGCACATCCTGGCGCCGATCCGGCGTCAGCCCGGCGTGGTACGCGGCCGCTTGAAGCCCGCCCAGTTCGAGCTGGGTTGCAATCTCTTCGGTTCGTTTTCGCGACAATGCATAAACGATTCCGGACTCGTCCCTGCGCGTTTGCAGGAAGCGTTGCAACTGATCCATTGGCCGGTGCTTTTCCAGCACCGTATAGCGGATGTTCGGACGGTCGAAGCTGCTGACGAACTGGCGGGCATGGCTGAGTCCCAGTACGTTGACGATATCGGCGCGGGTATGCGGGTCGGCGGTGGCCGTCAATGCAATTAGCGGTACCTCCGCAAAGGTCGCGCGCAGCCCGCCCAGCTGGGCATATTCGGGGCGGAAATCGTGACCCCATTGCGACACGCAGTGCGCCTCGTCGACGGCGATCAGCGCCAGCGGGATCTCCCGCAGCCGGTCGATGAAAGCCGGGTGCATCAGGCGTTCCGGCGCGACATACAGCAGGTCGAGTTCGCCGGCGTGAAGTCTCGCGAGCACCTGCCGAGCTTCGTCCGAGCCGAGCGCCGAATTGTAAAAAGCCGCGGCGACGCCGTTTGCCCGGAGGGCGTCGACCTGGTCTTTCATCAACGAAATCAGCGGCGATACGACCAGTGCGACGCCGTCACGGAGCAACGCCGGCAACTGGTAACACAGTGACTTGCCGCCGCCGGTGGGCATCAGCACGAAGGCGTCCTCACCCGCCACCAGGCGCTCGATGATCTCGTGTTGCAGCGGTCTGAATTCCTGCAGACCGAAAACCTGGCGCAGCGTTTCGGATAACGGGTCTGCAGTGGCGGCGGTAGGCATCGGTGACGGGTACAGGCTGGCGGGAGCGCCGATGATACCCGCTCAGCCGGACCGCGGCAGAAGTGTTTTGGCCATAGCCAGGGCGATTTGCCGCCACCGCCACCGGAAAGGACCTTTGCAAAGAGCAGCCGGCACCGTACACAGCGGTCGGTGTCACGGTACCGGGCTGCCGGTTACAAGGGCGGGTAGTCGATATAGCCCTCCGGTCCCGGGCTGTAAAACGTATCCGGATCCGCCGTGTTCAGTTCGCTGCCGCGACGAAAGCGTTCCGGCAGATCTGGGTTGGCAATGAACAACTGGCCGAACACCGCCGCATCGGCCACGTTTTCCCTCAGCAGCGCTTCGCCGCTGTCCCGGGTCAGTCCGACACCGGCGAGGAACGAACCGGAGAAACGCGGCCGCAGCAGCTCGAAATAGTCGACCTCACCGGGGAAGCGGGCGACGTGAAGATAGGCGATGCCGCGCCGCTCGAGCTGATCAACCAGGTAGCTGTAGGTCTCCCTGGGATTGGCGTCGCTGATGTCGTTGAAGCCCATCTCGGGCGCGATTTTTATCCCGACACGGTCGGCCCCGGCGACGTCGATCATCGCGTCGAGCGCTTCGAGCGGGAACCGGGCGCGATTGGCGACACTGCCGCCATAGCCGTCGCTGCGAAGATTCGTGCTGCTGGAGAGGAATTGTTCCGGCAGGTAGCCTGAGGCCGAGTGCAGTTCGACGCCATCGAATCCGGCATCCAGCGCACAGGAGGTGGCGTGCGCATACTCCGCGACGATCGATGCAATCTCTTCCGTTTCGAGCGCGCGCGGCGTTTCGTAGTCCAGCATACCGTTGTCGGTATAAACCTGCCCCTGTGGCGTGACCGCCGACGGCGCGACCGGGGTGGCTCCGCCGGGCAGCAAGCTCGGGTGAGAGATCCGCCCGGCATGCATGATCTGGCAAAACATACGCCCGCCCGCGCCTTGCACCGCATTGGTGACATTGCTCCAGGCGGCGGTTTGTTCCTCGGTATGAATGCCGGGGGTACGCACATAGCCTTTGCCCATCGCGCTCGGGAAGGCACCCTCGCTGATGATCAGCCCGGCGCCGGCGCGCTGCCAATAGTACTCGGCCACCAGCTTGTTTGGGACACCGTCCGCGCTGGCGCGGCTGCGGGTCATCGGTGCCATGACCATCCGGTTGGGCATTTCGATCGAGCCGATCTTAACCGGCTGCAGTAGTTTCAGGTCGGCGCTCATTTTTTTCCTTGCGCAATAAGATTGCGTCACCGCCAGGTGACGTCATGATTTGTGGCAATTCGATCCTTGCCCCATTATGGATGTGGACGGGGCCGAACCCAATGGGCCGGTGATGAAGGTGCGGGGCCATGCGTTGGTCAGGCGCTGAGATTGGCGATCCTGGCGCGGCAGCCGCCGCTGTGGCGGTTGTCGATTTCCAGCCGCCAGCCGAGCCGCTCGCACAATTGGTCGACGATCGCGAGCCCCAGTCCGAAGCCATCGCTGTCGCGTCCGCGCCGGCCGCGGCGTTTCAGCCGGTCGGCATCCTCCACGGCGATGCCGGGCCCGGTGTCGAGCACCTCGATTGCAGTGTTCGATATGACGACGTCTACGCGGCCGCTTTCGGTGTGCTGGAACGCATTTCGCAGCAGGTTGACCAGCGCGATTTCGAGGAGCTCGGGGCGGCAGCCAATTGTCACGGACCCGGCGCTTTCGATCCCGACCTCGACCGGTTTGTCCTGTAGCAGGTGCAGTGTCTGTCGTAGCGCATTCTTGACGACCTGTTCAGCGTCGCATTCGGCCCTGTCGCCGTTGCTGTCGGGTTCGCGTCCCAGCCACAGAAACGCTTCGGTCAGCGCCGTCATGTCGCGGCTGGCACGAGCGATGCGTTGCACGATCTGTTGCGCGCGACTGCCGCGTAATTCTGGCAGGGTCTCCAGCACTTCGGCCGCGCCGCGCACCACTGTTATCGGGGTGCGCAGCTCATGACTGGCGTTCTGCATGAATACCCGTTCGCGTTCCAGCAGGTCGCGATTGCGCCGGATCGTCGTATCGAGCGCGGTGGCCATCGCGCCAACCTCGCCGACATCGTAACGGGCGGCGAAATCGCCGCGCCACTGGCCGGGTGGCTGCGCTTCGATCTCCGCGGCGAAACGCTCGAGCGGCTCGGAAATGCGGCGCGATATCGTTGTCGCGAGCCAGCCGCCGAACAGCAGTAGCGCCGCGCCATATGCCACTGCGAGTTCCGAGTAGTCGCGGGCGATACGCGGGATGGTCTCGACGTCCGGCATATCGAATACCACCCATAACGGGTCCGAGGTGCCTTCCAGTTCGCCGACCCAGATCGCCATGTCGCGTTCGACCGCCGGTCCGGTCCCGGTGTCCATTTCATGAAGTCCCGGCGCGAGCCCCGCGGCGAGTTCGGCATGCAGCGGGGTCATATCGTCGATCCGGGTATAGGCATAGAGCGGTTCCTGCCGCGGCAGCGCCGCAGTGCCGGCCATCGCGAAGCGTGCCTGTATCCGCGCGACCTCGGCGTTGATGAGTGCCTCGGTCAGCGAGTCCTGACCGTCGTAATATGCTTTGACGAAAGTGCCGATCGAGAATCCGACCACGGTCAGGCCGAACAGCGCGAATCCCGCCAGGATCCGGCGCCGCAGGTAATGTCTAGTCCGCATTGGCGGGTTGCAGGCGGAATCCGATTCCGTGAACGGTCTTCACCACCTTGTGGTCGAACGGCCGATCCACCGCCTTGCGCAATGCGAACACGTGGCTGCGCAGGGCGTCGCTGTCGGGCGGGTCGTCGCCCCAAATCGCACGCTCCATGTCGTCGCGGAACACGATATTCGGGTAGGCCAGCATCAACTGCTGCAACAGCTTGAAGCCGGTTGGACTCAGGTCGAGTTCAATGCCGGCCCGGCTAGCCCGCATGGCCTGCGCGTCGAGTTCGATGTCTCCGACGATCAATTTGTTCTTCGTGCGCCCGCTCGCGCGCCGGGTAAGGGCCAGCAATCGGGCCTCGAGTTCCTCGAGTTCAAACGGCTTCGTCATGTAGTCGTCGGCGCCCGCGTCGAAGCCGTCGAGCTTGTCGTCGAGCCGGTCGCGTGCCGTCAGCATCAGCACCGGCGTGTCAACGTTGTTCTGGTCGCGGAGTTGGCGGCACAATGCGAGTCCGTCCATGCCTGGCAGCATGACGTCCACGATCAGGGCGTCGTATCGGTTTTCGCCCACGCGGCGCAGTGCTTCGCGTCCACCGGCTGCATAATCGACGGCGTGTCCGGCGTTTTCGAGGAACAAGCATACGTTTTCTGCGATGTCGCGATTGTCTTCGACGATCAATATCGCGAGTGCGCCGCGTGAGCGCATAGTGTCCACCCCGGTCGGGCTATGCCCGGCGTAATCCGTCGGTGGGGTTTCGTCGCCTGAGTGCATGTGGATTCCCTCGGTGCTCAGAGCAGATGGATGATCGCGCTCAGCAGCGACAGGGCAAGGCCGGCGCCGACAGCGATCATCGCCGGGGTGATGTCGTCTCTCTGGTCCATTTCGGTCTCCCGGGTCGAAGTTGGTCAGAACGAGTAGCTGAATCCGAGCGTTACGGTCAGCGGGTTGTAGTCCACGCTTTCCAGTTTCACGCCCGCATTGTCGAGGTCGGCCTCGTCGAAATAGAGCCAGCGGACTTCGGCGTCCCAGCGCAGGCGCTGACTCTGACGGTAGGAGAGCCCCGCCATCACCTGTACTCCGAACCCGTCGTCTTCGAGATCCTCGTATTCTCCACCCAGCCCCTCCAGGTCGATGTCGATCTCGTTGACCCATGCGAGGCCGGCACCCAGGTACGGACTGATTCGGCCGATTTCGCGGCCGTCGGTGAAGTGGTAGTAGCCGTTCACGGACAGCGACGATGAAGCAAAATTGCCGTCGTCGGCAATCCGCCCGTCGTCGAGCACGACTTCGTCGTTGTCGTTGCTGCGGTACGCCCACTCGAGGTCCGCGCGCCAGTTGCGGTTGAACCAGCGGCCGACGGCGAGGCTCACGGTGTAACCGGTGTCGAAAGAGCCGTCGGCGTTCTGCGTGCCGGCGGGGTCGGTGAGATCCGCGCTGTCATCGTCGTCGATCCACGAGATGCCGCCGGCGGCGCGGATATACCAGTCGTCATCGGCGGCGGCGCGCTCGGAGAAGGTCAGGGCGATTCCGGCGACGATACCGGTGAGCAGTGCGGTATGTTTTACCAGGCCCGGATGATTTGGATGTTGCATGATTATCTCCTTGGGAACGATTCCATTTGTTGAGGATGTCGGCGTTGGCCGCCGGTTTCGGGGGAGACAATAGGTGGGGCTGCGTGAATCCGGCGTGAGTCAAATGTGAGGAAAACGTGAAGCGCCGATGACAGATCGCGCCAGACCGGGTGGCGGTTGCGCTATGCTTGTTGCCGATAACGGTTAATCGTCTTCGACGCCGGACCTATGCCGAAAGCCGACCGGAACGTAAACGGTTTCCTGCGCGAGTTGCGCCGCCGCCGCGTGTTTCGCACGGCCGGTCTGTATGTCGTGGGCGGCTGGCTGCTGATCCAGGTCGCCGATGTCTTCTTCCCCGCATGGGGCCTGCCAGACGAGGCCATCAACGACCTGCTGATCGGGCTGGTGGCGCTGTTCCCGCTGGTGCTCGTGTTCGGCTGGTTCTTCGACATCACCACGCACGGGCTCAAGCGCACGTTGCCGGCTGCGGATGGCGTTGAGCCGGGAGGGCGCACGCTCGAGCGAAGCGACTACGGCATCCTGGCCGGGCTGGCGGTGCCGGCGGCGCTTGTCCTCGCGTTTGTCGTTTCGACCGTTTTGGGACCGGCCGAACCGCCGCTGCCGGATGCTTCGCAGTACCGTGTCGCCGTGCTGCCGTTCCTCAATATCAGCGCCGACCCCGACAACGAGTATTTTTGCGACGGCATCTCCGAGGAGATCCGCAACCACCTGGCCGGGTTCGGCGAGCTGGAGGTGATCGCGCGCAGGTCGTCCGAGGCCTTCAAGGGCAGCGACGTCGGCATCGCGCAAATCGCCGCGCTGCTCGGGGTCCGCTACCTGCTGCAGGGCAGCGTGCGCAAGCATGGCGACGATCTGCGGATCTCCGCGCAGCTTGTCGATGCCGGCGGTGTCCAGAAATGGCAGCAGGACTTCGACCGGCGTCTCGAGAACGTGTTCGAGATCCAGAAGGAGATCGCCGAGGCGGTCGTCGATACGATCGCGCCATGGGTCTCGCATGTCGTCGGTACCGGCTACGAACCCGACGTCGATACGTACCTCGTATACCTGCGCGGGCGCGAGGCTCTTCACCAGCGCGACGTTGCTCGCGCAATCGAGTACCTGGATAAGGCGATAGGCATCGACCCGAAGCTTGCCGTGGCCCATGCCGATCTCGGGATCGCGCTGCTCATCGGCGATCCGGGTCGGGCGAACCTCGACCGAGCTGCGCAGTTGATCGATACCGCGCTGGAGCTGAGCCCGGGTCTGCCGCGGGCGCTGGCGGCGAAAGGTCTTTATCTGCAACAAAAGCGGCCGCCGGACAATCGCGGCGCGCTCAAGGCGCTGTATGCGGCGCTCGAGGCGGAACCGAACATGGTTGATGCGATCAACTGGCTCGGCAACCCGTCGCGCGCGCTCGGGGAGGGCGAGGATCCCGTGAAGCGGCTCGAACGCGCGCTGGTGTTCGACCCGTTGCATCCGGTGGTCAACCTCAACCTCTCGCAACGTTACGCGGACCGCGGCGAGCTCGAGCGAGCCGAACAGACGCTGCTGAGGGTTCTCGAGGTACCGCGGCCGCCCCATCACGCGTTCATGGGGATGAGGGATCTGTTGCGGCAGCAGGGGAGACTGGCAGAACTCAACGCAATCGCGAAAGGACGCTCGCTGCGGCATCTCGACATGCACTACGATCTCATTCTCAGCTATGCCTTGTTCGGGATGTGGGACGAAGCGGACTACTGGAGTCGGCGCACCCGGGAGGAAGTCCCTGCCGATTACTGGTTCAAAGCCTTCTTCCCGATGCTGGTGCCCTTTTTTCGGGGGCGTTACGACGAAGCGGCCCGCCTCTCCCGCGAGATCCTCGAATCACGCGGCGAGCCGATCGAGGACCTGGACAGCATAGTTCGGTGGTGGAATGCCGAGGTCCGAGCGCTGGCAGGTGACTGCGACGGCGCGGCGTTGCTGGTCGGCGACACCCTCGAGCCGTTGCGCGGGCTCTTCGGCGAGGACGATAATGCGTACCGCGCGGCCCACGCGCTCGCATGGTCGTGCCGCGGCGGCCCGCGCGAGGCCGCCGCTCTCGATCTTCTCCGGGACATCGAGGCGAGCTGGCAGGCCAGGCTTCAGGAAGTATTGTATACCCCGTCTTTGCATCAATACCTGATGGCGCAGAACGCGTTACTCCTCGGTGACAGGAAGCTGGCTCTGGAGCGGTTCGGCGCGGCGGTCGATGCCGGCTGGCGCGAATACTATTTTTACACCGAAGACCCAAGGCTCGACGACCTCCGTGACGACCCGCGGTTCAACGCCCTGATGGCCGAGGTCAAGGCCGACGTCGATCGCCAGCGCGCGGAAGTCGAGGAACGAGACGCCGAGCGCGATTTCATAGCTGAGCTCGACGCGGCGCGGGCCAATCGTGAATAGCGCGTGAACGCCATGTCAGCGGCGTGCGCTTCTGAACGGTCGAAAATGTCATCGGGCATCGCCGCAGCGTGACACTGGCAGCGGAACGACAGCAGTGGGTAGCCGGGAACATCGCCCGGTCTGGACTATCCTTAACCCATCAAGACACGAACCGCCGGGTACGCCCGGCGATGGTCCGCAAGAGGGTCCGGAGGAACATTGACTGAGTGGCTTCGCGAACTGCGCCGCCGGCGGGTGTTCCGCACCGCCGGACTTTACGTGGTCGGCGCGTGGCTGGTCATGCAGGTGGCAGACCTGTTTTTCCCGGCGTGGGGATTGCCGGATTCGGCGATCAATATTCTGCTGGTCGCGGCCGTGCTCGGATTTCCGCTGGCGCTGGTGTTCGGCTGGTTTTTCGATGTCACCGCTCACGGCATCGTGCGCACGAGCGCGGCCGGTGACGGACCCGAGGCCGCTCCGCTTTCGCTGCAACGAACCGATTACGCGGTGCTCGCTGCCCTTGCGCTGATCGCTGCCATCATCGTTTTCGGTGCCGTGACAGACCTGATCGAAACGCCGCAGGTGGCGGAGTCCGGCGATGGAGTGGGCGACGACGAGGCGGCGCCGGAGAAGCCGGATAACTCGATCGCCGTGCTGCCGTTTGCCAACGTCAGCAACGACCCCGACAACGAAGCGTTCTGTGACGGCATCTCGGAAGAGATCCTGCACAAGCTCGCCGAATTCGGCGAACTGCATGTGATCGGGCGCACATCTTCGTTTGCGTTCAAAGGCAGCGACTACCGTATCCCCCGCATCAGTACGCTGCTGGGCGTGCGCTACCTGCTCCAGGGCAGCGTGCGCAAGGTCGGCGACCGGTTGCGGATCAGCGCCCAGCTGGTCGACGATTCCGGCGCGCAGCGCTGGAGCGCGGCATTCGACCGCAGGCTGGAAGACGTGTTCGCCATCCAGGCGGAGATCGCGGATTTCGTTGCGACGACGGTCGCTCCGAAGATCGTTCCGCAACATGACGCCGTCTATCAGCCCGACATCGTTGCCTACCAGCACTATCTTGCGGGGCGCGAGCTGGTCCACCAGCGTCACGTGACCGTGGCCCGCGCCGAACTTGCAAAAGCGGTCGAGCTCGACCCGGGCTATGCCGAAGCCTGGGCCGAGTACGCGATTTCTCTGGCCATGTGGGAGGACGACCCCGACAAGCTGCAAGTAGCGTGGGACACCGCCGACAAGGCGTTGGCGTTGAAACCCGGGCTGCCGCGGGCGCGAGCCGCGCAGGGTATGGTGCTGGCCTACAATGAGAGCGCGCCGGAGCAAGCCGAGACGATTTTACGTGGCGTGCTGGCGGACGAGCCCCACATGGTCGATGCCAGCAACTGGCTGGCGCAGGCACTGGGGGGGCAGGGCCGCGATGACGAGGCCCGTGCGGTACTCGAAAAAGCCATGGCGATCGACCCGATTCACCCGGCGATCACGATGAATGTCGCGTTTAGCTACCATCGCGGGGGAGATTCCGACCGGGCCATCGCGTTGGTGTCCCGCCTCGCGCAGGTGCCGGTGCCCAGCGAGATGGTCCTGATCGATCTGGTCACGCTTTACCGTGAGACGGGACGATTTACCGACATGCTCGCGGCCGCGCAACGTGTGGTTGCCGATGACAGTGGGCCCGCTGACAGCAATGCCTGGCGCCATTTGCAGCTGGCTTGGAGCTACGCGCTGCTGGGCGAGCACGATCGTGCCGCGGAGGTGGCGGCCGCGGGCCGCGACCCGCAACCCGAAGCGGGCTCGCCGATGTGGGTCGGCTGGCTGTTCGTCAGCTACCGGCCGGCGCTCTGGCGTGGCGAGTACAGGGAGGCGCTGCGGCGGTTCGAGGCGGCGACGGCGGCGAGCGGCGTCGCGCCGGCATCTAAATCGGTGATATATGGTGTCTTACTGGCGCTCGCCGGCGATCATGCGCGGGCGGTCGAATTGCTGGAGCCGGCGCTGGGTGATGAACTGTCGTTCGGCATTGAGGAAGGCCCGGTCGTGGGCCAGACGCTGGCCTGGTCGATGGCCCTCACCGGTAGGCAGGGCGACGCGGCGACCCTCCTCGACCAGCTCGAGAAGCACGGATCCGAGGTCGAGGCGAGGGGAGGTCTCGAAAGTTCGCAACAACTGTACAGTCACGCGCGCACCGCGCTACTGCGCGGTGACCCGGACGTGGCGCTCGAGCGCTTGCGCCGCGCCGTCGAACTCGGCTGGCGCGACTACTATGTCACCCATCATGACCCGCGCATGGAGG
>Ga0102955_1000134_pt1 | contig 16124 bp, 10 predicted proteins | sample SalPonF2_A_D1_MG_FD_78512 | JGI IMG/M metagenome (GOLD analysis project Ga0102955, IMG submission 78512) | Salt pond soil microbial communities from South San Francisco under conditions of wetland restoration - Salt Pond MetaG SF2_A_D1_MG ... | reverse complement strand
CGTGCTCGCGCAGCGTGACGTTCAACGAATCGACAAGATCCTGCGGCACCGCCCCGAGCGCTTCGCAGAGCAGGGCGTGGATTTCCGGCTCGCCCAGCACGCCGTCCGGCGCTGACATTATCGGCTTGCGCAACTGGAAGGTATTCTCGCCGGGCTCGAGGTTGAAAAAACTGCACTCCCACTTCTCGTATTGGGTTGCGGTCGGCAGCACGTAGTCGGAATGCCTCGCGGTCTCGGTCATCGCGACGTCGATCGTCACGACAAGGTCGAGCTTTGCGAGCGCCTGGCGCCACGCCGGCGTATCGGCGAGAGAATGGGCCGGGTTGGCGCTTTCGACGATCATTGCGCGATAGCGATCCGGATGATCGGTCAGGATCTCTTCCGGGATCACGTTACAGGGCACCAGGCCATAAATGATCTTCGCACCGGCGACAGGCGACTGCTTCGGCCGCCGGCCGGTATGCACGCCGAGCGCGGAAATCGGGTTGAACACGTTCATCCCGCCGGCCGTGGCGAAACTCCCGGTCAGTATCCACAGCAAACGGTTGAGATAACTGACCAGCGTGGAGTGGCGGTTCATCTGGATACCGAGATCCTCCATGAATGCCACGCTGGCCGCGTCCTTCAACACCACCGCAGTCTCTCGCAGCCGCGCCTCGTCAATGCCGGCGGTCGCACAGTATTCGGCAACCGGCACTTTGGAAAGTACCGCTGCGACCTCGTCGAAATCCACGACATGCTCGGCAACCCAGGCGGCGTCGTACCATTTCTCCTGGACGAAGATCGCGGCCAGTGCCGACATCAGCCACGCATCGGTTCCGGGTTTCACCGGCAGATGAATGTCGGCCTTGTCGGCGGTCTCGGTCCGAACCGGGTCGACGACGATCATCTTGCGCGCCGGGTCCTTGGCTATTGTATTGATCACGTTGCGCGAGCGCGGGAAACCGTGCGATTGCCAGGGGTTTTTGCCGAGGAAGAAAGCGACTTCGCAATGATCGAATTCGGGGTGAACCGGCGCGCCGAACATCTTCCCCTGGACCCAGAACTCGCCGGTTTTCTCCTGGGCGAGCGCGTTCGACCGAAACACCGATCCGAGCGCGGTCAATGTCGCCGCCGCATAGACACCCGGCAGGTGGTTGCCCTGGCCGCCGCCACCGTAATAGAAAATCTTTTCGCCGCCGTGAGTGTCACGGATGGCGGCCAGTTTCGCGGCGATTTCGGCAATCGCCGTATCCCAGCCGATTTCCTCGAACGTGCCGTCCGCCCTGCGCCGTAGCGGACTCGTGATCCGGTCTCTGCAGTTCTGGTAGTGATCGAGCCGTTGCGCTTTCTGGCACAGGTAGCCTTGCGACGACGGATGGGCCTTGTCGCCGCGGATCCTGGCGATCCGGCGATCGTCCTCTGCGTCGAGCAGCACTTCGATGCCGCAGTTGATGCTGCAGAGCACGCAGGCGGTGGGTTGCCAGTCGGTCATTTCAATACCTCGAGTCAGTGATTTACTGCCGTAGCACCCGGCCGCGGAATTCGCCTTGGCGGGCTGCATCTATTCGCCATGCGGTCGGCATTTAATGCGCTCACCTTGTCCACCCAAAACCGATCGTCGTTACGCGTTTTGCTTCTCCGGCCCAGGTTGCTGCGGGTTTGCCTCAGTCACGGCGCCCGGTAGCAGCAGGTCTTCGAGAAAAAAGGCCGACAGCGAGGCCCTGCCGGAGAGACCGGATTTTCGATACAGCGCGCGCGCCTGTTCCCTGACCGTTCTCTCGCTGGTCTCGCGAATCTGTGCGATTTGTTTATGGCTGAGTCCCTTCAACAGCAGCAACCCGACCTCTTCCTCCGCCGCGGTCAGGCGCCAGCGCGCGAACTGATTGTGAATCGCGGCGCCCAGCCCGAGCAACAGTTCCCGGCTCTCGCCGCGCCAGCGTTCTGCTTCGACCTGGGCGACCACCAGGTCGGCGCGGGTTCGCCGCAACTGCCGCCACAGAATGGCGGCGCCGGTTGCCGAGACACCGAGGATGAACATCTCGACGAGAAGATGGCCCCAGCTGACGCCCTCGCGGTAGTCGACGAACAGGTCCCAGCCAATAAGGGAAGCGACGACCAGAAACAGCAGAAGCGCGCTCAGCGTAGACCGATCGGGGCCTATGTCATCCGACGTATGCAATGAAGTTCTCCAATATTTAGCGCTATCAGGTCGGATGACGGATTCTAGCATCGCCAAACTACGTGCAGATTGAGCGTCTCGCCGCGCCTCCGGAGGGGCTGATGTCGGACGCCAATACAGTAAAGGTCTGGGATCCGCTGGTTCGCATCGGCCACTGGCTGCTGGTGGCCGGATTCGTCATCGCCTACGCCAGCGGCGACGAATTCCCACAGGTCCATGCCTTCGCCGGTTACCTGCTCGCAGTGGTGCTGGGCATCCGCATCGTCTGGGGCTTTGCCGGTCCTGCCCATGCCCGGTTTCGCAATTTCGTCCGCGGACCGGCAACCACGCTCAGCTATCTCGGCGATGTGGCCGCGCACCGCGACCGGCGCTACCTCGGGCACAATCCGGCGGGCGCGGCGATGACAATGGCGCTGTTGATATGCCTGGCCGCGGTCACCGGTTCCGGTCTTTATCTCGATGCGGTCCAACCCAATTCCCCCGGGGCGGCCCGCGCGACCGGTCCAGACCCGATCGACGCGGCAACATCGGCGGCGGCGGACAAACGCGACGTTCCCGGGCCCGGTCGCGAATCGGCGCAACAGGCGCTGCCATCGGTCGTGAAAGACGTGCACGAGGTGGGCGCAAATCTCGCTCTGCTGTTGATCGCGCTGCATGTGGCCGGGGTACTACATGCAAGCCGCGAACATCACGAGAACCTGGTCCGGGCGATGGTCACGGGCCACAAAAGGCCGGTCGGCGATGAGGACCGCAGCGCGTGAGTATCGGGGCATTGTCGGTGTCGAAGCACCGCGACAGCGCGCGTACCGGGGGTTGCAGTCCTTGCCGCGCAAGCGCGGCGGGCGGCATCGCCGTGCCGGCACAGCTACCGTTCTCACAGCGCCCCAGGCGCCCTGTCAAAGCTGCGCTGCGCAGCCTTGCAACCATAGTCCTGCTGGCGCTCGGCGCAAACTCCGCGCTCGCCGGGGAGATGGATGCAACGAGCCACTCACACGCCACACTCAGCGTCGATGAAACGCTGACGCTCGCGGGCACGGTAGAACAGGCGCTGGCCAATTACCCGGATTTCGTTGAACTGGAAGCGCGCTCGACCGAGGCCCGCGCCTGGGAAGAACGCGGGCGCGACTGGTTTCCCGAGCGGCCGTCGCTGTCGCTGCGCTACCAGACCGACCGCTGGGGCGACAACGACCGTCTCGACGAATACGAAGCCGGGGTCAGTTTGCCGCTGTGGTCATGGAACGGACGCCGGGCAACACAGTCCTTCGCCCAGGCGATGCAACTGGAATCCGACGCGGCATCGCAGCGACTGCGTTGGGAGGTGGCCGGTTTGTTGCGCAATATGCTGTGGAATATCGCACTGGCCGAGCATGACGTTGAGCAGGCGCAAACCGAGCGGGAGATGGCGCAGAAGCTTGCCGCCTCGGTCGAGCGCCGCCACGAGCTGGGCGATGTGGCGCTTGGCGACGTTCTGCTCGCCCAATCCGCGGCACTGGAGGCGCAAACCAGCCTGGTCGATGCGCAGGCGCGACTCGTCGATGCGGAGCGCGACTACAGTATTTTCACCGGGCTCGACCGGCGCCCGCCCCACCGCAGCGAAACGCTTAGCCCGCATGACCGGCTGCCCGACGACCATCCTGCACTGGCATTCGCAGCAGCCGAAATTCGCCGCGCGGAATCGGCGCACGAGCTCGCCGCCAAAGTCAGCACTACGGCCCCGAGTCTGCTGATCGGTCCGCGCCGCGAACGCGCGGCCAACGCCGAACAATATGACGACAGCATCGGCATGACGCTGACGATACCGTTCGGTCATTCTTCACAGAAGCAAATTGATATGGCAACCGCCAGGCGCGCGCTCGCAGCGGCACGCGCGGCCCACAACCGCGAGATCAGGGTACAGACGCTGCGCCGGCACGAGGCGCAACATACCCTCGACACCGTTCACCACAATATCGATGCGGCGGCGGCGCGCGCGGAACTCGCGACAAGACATCGCAAGATGGGTGTCCTCGCCTATCAGAAAGGTGAGTTGGAACTCATCGATTTGCTACGACTGCAACGGAATGCGAATGCAGCGGAGCGCCAGCTCGCACGGCTGCAAATCGAGCAGAACCGCCAGATCGCCTTCTACAACCAAGCTGTTGGAGTGCTGCCATGATCCTCGGGAAGCGGCTGCTCGCCGGACTGACAATAGGCTTGCTTTGTCACTCCGTCCATGCCGAAGAAATCGCCATTGAACCGCAACAGGTCGAGAACCTCGGGATCACCCTGGCATCACCGCGGGCAGTCGAAAACGTAGCCACCGCGAGCGCGACTGCGCGGGTCGTGATTCCGCCATCGAATGTCTTCGTTATGGCCACTCCGCAAACCGGACTCATCGTGCGTCTCGACGCCGCCGTTGGCGACGACGTCGAGGCCGGCCAGGTTCTCGCCGAGATCGAGAGCCCTGATTTCCTGACATTACAGCGGGATTTTCTCGACGCAGTGAATGAAGAGCGCCTTGCGCGCAGTCAACTCGAGCGTGATCGCCAGTTGCTCGACGAAGGCATCATAGCCGGACGGCGTCTGCAGGAGACCGAGACCCGGGCCAGAGTTTCCGCCGCGCGCCTGAGCGAGCAGCGCCAGCTGTTGCGTATTGGCGGGCTCGGCGCGGATGACATACGCAACCTCGAGCGCGATCAGAAACTCAGCGCCACCCTGACTATCCGCGCTCCCGCCAACGCTGTTGTTCTCGACCTGATGGCAGTCACCGGTGAACGCGCGGAGGCAATGACACCGATCTACCGCCTCGCCGACCTCTCCCTGCTGTGGCTCGAACTTGATGTCGCAGAGGACCAGGTCGGCGCGATCGCGCCGGGCATGAAAGTCGCAAGAAGTGCCGCCCCGGACCACCCCATCGCCGAAGTCGTGATGGTCGGCCGCGCGATCGACCAGGATACCCAGAGCGTCAAAGTGCGGGCGACGTTCACCGACCCCGCGCACGGTCTCAAACCCGGCCAGTTCATCTCGGCGCAGATTCTCGCGAAATGTTGCACCGATAGCGATAGCGAAACGTGGGCCGTTCCAACGGCGGCGGTTGCGCGCAGCGGCACCGCCAGTTATCTGTTCGTGCGCACCGCACGCGGATTCGAAATGCGCACGGTCCGGGTCGTCAGCGCCGATGCCGTGAGCACCTATATCGACCGGGGAGTCAAGGCGGGCGACCGTATTGCGGTGACCGGAGTGGCGGCGCTCAAAGCGTTGCGGGCCAGCCTGGAGGACGGCGGCGAGTGATGGCCAGCCTGATCCGTTTCGCCCTGACCCAGCGCGCACTGGTGCTGCTGCTGGCCGCCGCGCTCGCCGGCCTCGGTTACTACGCGTTTACCCGCCTGCCGATCGATGCTTTTCCGGATGTCTCGCCGACCCAGGTGAAAATCATCGTCAAGGCGCCGGGGATGACTCCCGAGGAGGTCGAAACGCGCATTACCGCGCCGATCGAACTCGAGCTGCTCGGCATCCCGAACCAGGTGATGTTGCGTTCTGTCGCCAAGTATTCATTGACGGATATCACGGTCGATTTTCTGGAACGGACGGACATTTACTGGGCGCGGCAACAGGTCGCGGAACGTCTCGGCGCGGTCTGGGACGCCCTGCCCGAAGGGATCGAGGGCGGCATTGCACCGATGACCACGCCGCTTGGCGAGATGTTCATGTTCACGGTGGAAGGCGACCTCAGCCTGGCGGAGCGGCGCACCCTGCTCGACTGGGTGATCCGCCCGGCATTGCGCACGGTGCCGGGCGTGGCCGACGTCAACTCACTGGGCGGATTCGTACGCAGCTTCGAGATCGTTCCGGATCCGGTTCGCATGACTGCCCGCGGCATCGATCCGCTGATGCTGGCGGCCGCGGTCGAGGCAAACAACCGCAACGATGGTGCCGGTCGTATCAACGAAGGCGAGGAGACCTTGCTGGTGCGCTCGGAAGGCCGGATCGCCGACCTGGAGGACGTTCGCGCCATCGTCGTGCATGTCCATGACGGCACCCCGATACGGCTTGGCGATGTCGCCAACGTCAGGATCGGCGAGGTCACCCGCTACGGTGCGGTCAGCCAGAACGGCGAGGCCGAGGCAGTCCAGGGCCTGGTGCTGGGGCTGCGCGGCGCCAATGCACGCGAGGTAGTCGCCGGCGTGCGCAAAAAACTCGAGGAAATCGCTCCGGCGCTGCCCCCCGGCGTCAGTGTCGAGGTGTTCTACGACCGCGGCAAACTGGTGCAGCGCGCGGTCGCTACCGTGGCGAAAGCACTGGCCGAGGCCACGCTACTGGTACTGATCCTTCTGGTGCTTTTTCTCGGCAATATTCGTGCCTCCGTTACCGTCGCGCTGGTGCTGCCGCTGGCCGCCCTTGCCACGTTCATATTGATGCGCCAGGTCGGCATGTCAGCCAACCTGATGAGTCTCGGCGGTCTCGCCATCGCGATCGGCATGCTTGTCGATGCCGCGGTCGTCGTCGTCGAAAACATCACTACCCACCTGAGCAGCTGGCAAGCCGGGCGCCGCCTGCCGCGGCTGCATGTGATCTACCGCGCGGTCCGCGAAGTGTCGCTGCCGGTCTCCTCGGGTATTTTCATCATCATCATCGTTTTCCTGCCGTTACTTACGCTGCAGGGACTTGAGGGCAAGCTCTTTACCCCGGTGGCGCTGACGATCGTCTTCGCGCTTGCAAGCTCGCTGTTGCTGTCACTGACAGTGATACCGGTGCTCGCCTCGTTCCTGTTGACCCGGGTCAGTCACGAAGAACCATGGCTGCCGCGAAAACTCCAGGAAATCTATGTGCCGGTGCTGCGCTGGTGTCTCGACAACTCACGGGTGACGATCGCCGCGGCGCTTGTCGCACTGGCCCTGGCCGCGGTCGTCTATCCTTTCATCGGCAAGAGTTTTATGCCGACGATGGATGAAGGCGACATCATCGTACAGCTCGAAAAACTGCCGTCGATCACGCTGGACAAATCCGTGGATCTCGACCTGAAAGTCCAGCACGCAATTCTCGAGTCGGTGCCGGAGGTAACCCGAATCGTGGCCCGGGTCGGCTCCGATGAAATCGGCATGGACCCGATGGGACTCAACGAGAGCGATGTCTTCATGGTGCTGCGACCCAAGTCGGAATGGCGGATGCAGTCGAAGGACGAGCTGGCACAGGCAATCCGCGATGTGCTCGAACAGTTTCCCGGTGTGGCCTACGGTTTTACCCAGCCGATCGAGATGCGGGTATCGGAAATGCTGACCGGCGTGCGCGGTGACGTCGCCGTCAAATTGTTTGGGCCGGAGCTGGACGTGCTCGGCACCCTCGCCACCGAAATCGAATCGGTACTGCGCACCATCGATGGCAGCGAGGACGTGTTCGCCAGCCAGAACGACGGTGTGCAGTACCTGCAACTTACGATCGACCGGCTCGCGAGCGGCCGCATTGGCGTCGATGTCGACGATCTGCAGCGCGTTCTGCGCACCCAGCTCGAAGGGCTGCCGCTCGGCATCGTTCAGGAGGGGGCGCGGCGCACCCCGCTGGTAATCCGCGCCGGCAATGACGCCGGGGTCTCGCCAGCCGTGATCGCATCGCTGCCGATCCTGCTGGAGGATGGCGCCAGCGTCCCGTTGGGCAGTATCGCCCGGGTCCGCAGGGTCGAGGGCGTCGTCGCCGTCGGCCGCGAACGCGGGCAGCGCTTTACCGTGGTGCGGTCCAATGTGTCGGGCCGCGACCTCGTCGGCTTCGTGGAAGAGGCACGCTCGGTCGTCGCGGAGAAAATCAATCTGCCGCCCGGCTACTACCTCGAGTGGGGCGGCCAGTTCGAGAACCAGCAACGGGCTGCAACGCGGCTGGCAATCGTCGTACCGGTCGCGATCGCCCTGATATTCCTGCTGCTGTTTTCCACGTTCCGCTCGGTGCGCCAGGCGCTGCTGGTTCTGACCAATATCCCGTTCGCATTGATCGGCGGCGTCTTTGCGTTGTGGTTTACCGGTGAATACCTGTCAGTCCCGGCCTCGGTGGGCTTTATCGCGCTGCTGGGTATAGCGGTCCTGAATGGCGTAGTGATGGTCGCGTATTTCAACCAGTTGACCGACCTGAACATGCCAATGCAAGAAGTCGTCATCGAAGGTGCGCGGCGCAGGCTGCGGCCGGTGCTGATGACTGCGAGTATTGCCGCGTTTGGTCTCGTTCCGCTGCTGTTTGCTTCCGGCCCCGGCTCCGAGATTCAGCGACCGCTGGCAATCGTAGTAATCGGCGGTCTGGCCACCGCCACATTGCTCACCCTGATCATCCTGCCGATTCTGTACCGGCGTTTTGGCTTGCGCGAGGACCCCGAATGACTGAGTTGTTGACTGACGAGGCGCTTGTCGTCCTCACCGTTTCTCCATCGCTGGAGGAAACGGTCATCGACTGGTTGCTGAGCCGCCCGGGCGGCGGCGGTTTCACCAGTATGCCGGTATCCGGCCACAGCGCCAGCCACGAGGGACTGAGCAACATCGAACAGGTCACCGGGCGCCGCCACCGGGTGCAGTTCCAGATCCAGATGGATACCGCTTCCGTCGCGCCGTTCCTGGCCGACGCGCGCGCGGCGTTCGGTGGCACCGACACCCATTACTGGGTGGTTCCGGTGTTCAGCGCAGGCCGCCTCGGCGCGAGTCAGCCGGCCGCGGATCGATAACACCACGGCGAATTAGCCGGATCCGGAGAGCATCCATGCGCGGCCGGCCGCGACCAGAAAATTCGCCACCGCCGCCGCGAGCGCCGCCGACGACTGTCCAACCAACGGCTCGCGCAACTCTTCACCACCGGCGATCCGCCCTGCCAGTAAGCCGTCTCGCAGATCCAGTTCCAGCTCGAATCGAACATCGGCATTTACGAGACCGGTGGTGAGCCCGGCGAGCGACGGGCGCAGGCTCGCATGCCACCAGTGCTTGCGCCGCGGGCGGCAGGCCTACAGCCAGTCACCGAGAATCCGCGAGTAGCCATGCAGCGTATCGCGCGTTGCAACGATCGCATTCGCATCGAGCTCTGGAAACTGCACTGTCGTCATCGTCAATACCCGGTTCAGCCGATCCCGACGCCACCATATGCAACGCCGGTCAGTTGCGCCATATCAGATTTGAACGTGGTCAGATCCTCTACGGAAAACTCACTCAGGTGACGATGACCGGCTGCGCGCGCCACCACCGTCATCAGCTCGACCGCCGCCGAGAAGAACCTCGCCAGCCGCTCGGCCGCGATATCCACCGGCAGGCGCGCCCGCAGGTGCGGCTTCTGCGTGGCAATGCCGACCGGGCAGTTGTTGGTCTGACAGGCGCGCATGCCGAGACAACCGATGGCCTGGATTGCCGCGTTGGATACCGCCACGCCGTCGGCGCCAAGCGCCATCGCCTTGGCAAAATCGGCCGGATGACGCAGCCCGCCGGTAATGATCAGCGTTACGCCGCCGGCATCCGAGGAATCGAGATGGCGCCGGGCGCGCGCGAGCGCCGGAATCGTCGGTACCGAGATGTGATCGCGAAAGATCAGCGGTGCCGCGCCGGTGCCGCCACCGCGGCCATCGAGAATGATGTAGTCGACGCCGACCGCGAGCGCCGCATCGATATCCTTCTCGATGTGTTGTGCCGACAATTTGAAACCCACCGGTATCCCGCCGGTTTGCTCGCGCACCTCGGCGGCGAAATCGCGGAACTGTTCGAGGCTCGTCCACTCCGGGAACCGTGCCGGCGAGATCGCCGGCTCACCCTCGGCAAGTCCTCGCACCTCGGCGATTTTTCCCTTCACCTTCTCACCCGGAAGGTGACCTCCGGTACCGGTTTTCGCGCCCTGGCCGCCTTTGAAGTGAAATGCCTGGGTCTGTTGCACCTTGTCCCACGCGAAACCGAACCGCGCCGAGGCGAGCTCGTAGAAGTACCGCGTATTGGCGCGCTGCTCGTCCGCGAGCATGCCGCCCTCGCCGGAGCATATGCCGGTGCCGGCAAGCTCGGCACCCTTGGCGAGGGCGACCTTGGCTTCCTCCGACAACGCCCCGAAACTCATGTCGGAGACGAACAACGGTATTGCCAGCTCGAGCGGCTTCTTCGCATTGGGGCCGATCACGAGGCCGGTGCCGACCGGCTCGTCGTCGAGCAACGGCAGCTTGTGCAACTGGCCGACGACGAACTGCAGATCGTCCCAGCTCGGCAACTTACCGCGCGGCACGCCCATCGCGGCCGCCGGGCCGTGATGCCCGACCTTGGCCAGACCGTCCGCGGCGAGCTTGCGGATATATTTCACGTATGGCTCATCCGCGGTGCCGGTCGGATCCTGGTAGGCACCCTGGTAGGCATCGCGATCGTAGGGCTGGGGATGGGCGCGCGACCAGGCCGCGATCTCGTCTTCGTCGACAAAGACCTGGCCATCCTCGACCCATGAGCGAAATCCCGGCAACGTCTCGCTGTTGTTGTATTCGCTGACCCCGGTATCCAGGCGGTAGTCCCAGCCATGGACGCCGCAAATGATGTTCTTGCCGTCGACATAGCCGTCGGACATCAACGCACCGCGATGGGCGCAGCGCCCGTACAGCACGCTTATATTGTCATCGTAACGGGTCACCACCAGGTCGACATCGGCTACCAGCGCATGCGCAGGGACGCGATCCTCGAGGTCCCGCAGCGCCTTGATGGCAAGTTTTTTCATGCGTTAAGCACTCCTGCGGCGCCGCCCACGACAGCGCCTTGACCATGTTTGAGCGGAAGACTCCCTCACAGGGTAGTCAATTACTGCATGGACCGCGTCCGCGCCGCAACGCGCCGGGCCTAAGCCTGGACCGCCGGGCCGGCGAACCCGTCCTCGCGCAGTTTGGCATTCGCAGCGGCCAGTCTCGCCACCGGGACCCGCGGTCCCGAGCATGACACGTAATTCAGGCCGGCAAAGTGACAGAACCGGATCGACTCCGGGTGACCGCCCTGCTCACCGCAGATGCCGATCCGCAGATCCGGGCGCACCTCGCGCCCGCCTCGAACCGCCATCATTATCAGCTGACCCACTCCCTGGGTATCGAGCACCTCGAACGGGTTGTCCTGGAGGATGCCCGACTCGTTGTACATCGGCAGGAATTTGTTCTCGGCATCCTCGCGCGAAAACGAGAACGTCGCCTGGGTCAGGTCGTTGGTACCGAATGAGAAGAACTCCGCACTCGCCGCCAGTTGCCGCGCCCGGGTGCAGGCGCGAACCGTTTCAATCATCGTGCCGAACTCGAACACCACCGACGCGCCGTATTCCTTTTCGAGCCGTGCGGTCATCGCCTCGACCGAACGCCTGACATGTTCGAGCTCCTGCGCAGTGATGACCTGCGGCACCATGATTTCCGGACGCACATCAATGCCATTTCTCGTGCACTCGGCCGCAGCCTCGAGAATCGCCTCTATTTGCATCGCGTAAATCTCGGGATAGGTGATGCCCAGGCGCACCCCGCGATGACCCAGCATCGGGTTGGTCTCCTGCAGCTCTCGCACCTTCTTCAGCATCCGCTCCTTGCGCGACAGCGCATCTATCACCAGTTCCTCGCTCAATTCGCTAAACGGTTTCGGCAACGGCGAATGGCAGCCGATCGTCGCAAGCGCGGTCTCGCGACCGCGCACCACGTCGCGATAGATACGCAGCGTTTCGATTTGTTCTAGCAGTTGCTGCTCGGTAGGCAGGAATTCATGCATCGGCGGATCGAGCAGGCGCACGGTGACCGGGTCCGGCGCCATCACCGAAAACAGCTCGACAAAATCCGCACGCTGGATCGGCAACAGCCGGTCGAGCGCGGCTTTACGCTCCATCTCGTCGCCGGCGAGGATCATGTCGATCACGATCGGCAGGCGATCGCTGGCATTGAACATCCTCTCTGTGCGGCAAAGACCGATTCCCATCGCTCCGTATTCGCGCGCTTTTCTCGCGGCGTCAGGGGTATCGGCGTTGGCCATGACCTTGAGGTCCGCGACCTCGTCGGCCCATTCGAGCAGCGTCCTGAGATCGTCCGAAAATTGCGGCGGCAGCGTGGGAATGGCGCCCAGGTAAACATTGCCCGTGGCGCCATCGAGCGTGATCACGTCGCCTTCGTGCAGAATGTGTTCGCCGACATGCGCCAGGCGCAGCGCGACATCCACGGCGATGCCCTCGGCCCCGGCGACGCAGGGCTTGCCCATCCCGCGCGCGACAACCGCGGCGTGCGAGGTCTTGCCACCACGGCTTGTGAGAATGCCGGCGGCGGCAAAGAACCCGTGAATGTCCTCCGGGCGGGTCTCCTCGCGCACCAGAATGACCTGCTCACCGGTATTGCCGAGCTTCTCGGCGAGATCCGCGTCGAACACGCATTTACCCGATGCAGCGCCGGGCGAAGCCGGCAGACCGAGCGCGACCGGCTCGGTCGTGCTGTCGGGATCAAGCCGCGGATGCAGCATTTGCTCCAGCATCTCCGGGTCTATCCGCAGCAACGCCTGATCGCGGCTGATCAGGCCCTCACGCGCCATCTCCACCGAAGTCTTAACCAGCGCCGCGGCATTCATCTTGCCGTTGCGCGTCTGCAGGCAGTAGAGCGTGCCTTTCTCTATCGTGAACTCGTAGTCCTGAACCTCCTGGTAGTGCGACTCGAGCCTGTTGCGCAGCTCGACCAGCTGCGCGTACTGCGAGGGCATTTCCTCGGCCATCTGCTGCAACGGCTTCGGCGTGCGTATGCCGGCAACGACGTCCTCACCCTGGGCATTGGTCAGGTACTCCCCGAACATCTCGTTATCGCCGGTACCCGGGTTGCGGGTGAAGCCGACACCGGTAGCGCAGTCGTCGCCCATGTTGCCGAATACCATCGTGCAGATATTCACCGCGGTGCCGTTCGCCATATCCGGCGTAATGTTGAATTCGCGCCGGTAGTCCACGGCCCGTTTCCCCATCCAGGAGCGGAACACCGCTTCGACCGCAAGCTTCAATTGCAGCATCACATCCTGCGGAAACCCGGTGCCAGTCTCGGCGCGGACTACAGCGAGAAACTTGTCGCTGATCTCCTTCAGATGCGCGGCGTCGAGCGATACATCGGCTTTGACACCGGCACGTTTTTTCACCTCGTTGAAATGCTCGTCGAATTTCTCGTCATCGATACCGAGCGCGACCTTGCCGAACAACTGAATAAAGCGGCGATAGGCGTCGAAGGCGAAACGATCATCGCCGGTCTGGGCGATAAGACCGGCCAGTGTCTCGTCGTTGAGCCCCAGATTGAGGATCGTGTCCATCATTCCCGGCATCGACAACGCCGAACCCGAGCGCACCGACACAAGAAGCGGGTTGTCGCCGGCACCGAACGTCTTTCCGGTGGCCGCCTGCAACTGCAGAATTTCCTCGCTGACCTGGCTCATCAACGCTTCCGGCAGTGCATCGGCCTCGAGATATTCGAGGCAGGCTGCAGTGGTAATCACGAATCCGGGTGGCACATTGATGCCGATCTGGGTCATCTCGCACAGATTGGCGCCCTTGCCACCGAGCAGCTTCTTGTCGTGGCCGTCGCCGTCGGCAAATGAGTATACGAGTTGTCTGGTCATGGATCAGGCGTCCGTGTTGGTTGGATGGTTGGGCAAACTATTGCAGCGCCAATTGTGCGCCAACGCCGCGGCCGCGGGATATCGGGGCAAACCACTAGCCCGGACCTCAAAGGTCAGAATAGTCGATGGCGCCACAGCGTGCGGACGAACGGGCGAGGCACCTTCGGAATGACAATGGGGTATCGCGCCGCCGTTGCCGGATCTCGGTATCTTCTCGTGCCGCGCCTGCGGTCTAAGAAGACCTGCGGGTCTCGCCGCGAAACCGGAAACGAAAACGGGCTCCCCTGGCGAGGAGCCCGTCGCGGCTTTCCGTGTGTCTGCGTCCGATCCTCGGGAGCGATCAGTATTGCTGGGTTTCTGTCACTGTCGCCGGGCGGTCACCGGCGATGCCGTTGAACTAGAGGTTTCCGGCCTGCGCGCTGGCCTTCATGTCGTCGTTGGCGTAAACGGCCAGTTCGACGCGCCGGTTTTTCGACCGGTTCGCTTCGGAGTCGTTCGGATACTTGGGCATGGCCTCACCGTACGCCTTGGTCTGCAGGCGGCTGCGTGAGACGCCATTGGCGACCAGAAAGTCCGACACCGTCTTCGCCCGGCGCTGCGACAGGTCCATGTTGATCTGTTCGGTGCCGGTATCGTCGGTGTGGCCCTCGACCAGGATATTGGTGTCCGGGTACTTGGCGAATACCGCAGCGGCGGCCGACAGATCGTCTTTATAGCCCTCGGACAACGTCGCGGAGTTTATCGGGAACATCAACCCCGACGCGAAGGTCATGTTGATGCCCTCGCCGACCCGTTGCACCTCCGCGGTGGGCACGGCCTGCTCGAGCTCCTTGGCCTGTTCGTCCATATGCTTGCCGATCAGGCTACCGGCCGTACCGCCGATTGCCGCGCCAATCAGAACGCCCCAAATGCTGTTCGAGACCAGCGCACCCGCAACCGCGCCCGCACCGGCTCCGCCGATCGCGCCTTTCTGCTGCCGGTTCATGTTTGCGCAACCTGCCGCAATGATCGAAAGGGATACCACCAATAGAATCGCTTTTTTCATCAGCCAATACCGTCCTGTATTCTGAAATTCGACCGCCGCCGCACTCTAGCGGCAGACCAGCGCCACAAACATGTCCATCTTCATATCCTGCAGACCCATATCGACCGCTTTGCGCGTATCGCCGCACACCATCTCTGTCTCGGCCGGCGTCATTTTCGCGCGCAACTCCTGGACATTTTCGGTGCCGTATTTCTTCTGCATCATCTTGATTCGCGCCTGACCCCGGATCGCGTACATATCGGGATCGTTGCGTCCCATCGAAACGGCCTTGTCGTAATCGACGAACGCACGGTCATAGTCACCGGAATCGGCCGCCCAGTCACCGCGCTGGATATAAAAATCGGAATTCGCCGGGTCGAGTTCCATCGCTTTCGCAAGATGGGCATTGGCGTCATCGAGCTTGCCGGCACGATAATTCAGATCGGCCATCTTGGCGTAGATCGTCGCCCGCTCGGTTACGTTCTGGTTCTTCTCGGTGAGCTCGATGATACGATCATAGTCGGCGGTCGCCGCGGCCATATTCCCGGATTTTTCCTGCGCGATGGCTCTCTCGAAAAGCGCGTTCAGGCTCGTACCCTTGCTGACTTCCAGGGCGAGATTTGCGGCAGCAATTGCCTCCGGATAGTTGTACAAGCCGTTCTGCGCACTGGCTATCCCGACCTGCACCGCTTCCTTGCCGTCCCTGGTGTCGCAGTCCGCGGCGATACCGGTGAATAAATCGAGCGCGCGGCGATAATCGCCCGCGGCGTTCATCTCGTTGCCCTGCGCGACCTGCGCCCGGCATTCCTTGGACATCGTGATGAGCTGAGCGTTTGCCGGCGACGACCCGAAATACGACAGCATCATCAACGTGAAAGCTAGAGATACGACTGTTGGCCGCGTGCGGCTGAGTTCCTTTGCCATGGACTGGCCCTCTCCCTGGGAATTTCGAATGTTGTTTATGTTGTTTCGAGGCGGTCAGCCGCGACAGCCGACCCGCAAACAGGGCGGAAAGTTTGGCGCGGCGAACCGTCAACGTCAAGTAAACCACAGCCAAAGCCGAGACCCGCCGGCAGCAGCCACGCGAGATCGTTTGCGCTGTCACCATCTGCGCCGCGCGCGGCCGCGAACCAGAGCGGGGGCGCGTCAATAGCGCACCCCGCCGCCAAAACTCGCTTTCCGCCCGTTACCGTCTCTTGGCTGCCGCTTTCTTTTTCGCCGCTATTTTCTTCGCAGCGGTTTTCTTGCGTGCTGCGGTTTTCCTTCTGGACGCGGCTTTCTTCTTCGTCGCGGCCTTTTTCTTCGCTACGGCTTTTTTCTTCGCCGCCGGCTTTTTTCTGGACGCTGTCTTTTTCTTCGCAGCGGTTTTCTTGGGCGCCGCGGT